>Ga0136642_1000042_pt1 | contig 80942 bp, 71 predicted proteins | sample LowCatLa1302831Y_FD_115313 | JGI IMG/M metagenome (GOLD analysis project Ga0136642, IMG submission 115313) | Freshwater microbial communities from Lower Cathedral Lake, Yosemite National Park, California, USA - 13028-31Y | ecosystem: Environmental > Aquatic > Freshwater > Lake ... | reverse complement strand
TAGGAGCTCCGGATAGTCGTGATGGAGCCCATACTGCATTTGGACCACTGTTTGTTCGAGATGCCGCAGGAGTGTACATTGCAGGCAGTGCTCGAGATGCAGTCGCAGGAGCGTACATTGCAGGCAGTGCTCGAGATGCAGTCGCAGGAGCGTACATTGCAGTAGACGCTCGAGAGGCTGTTGCAGGAGTGTACATTGCAGTCGGCGGTGATCGAGATGCAGTCATGTATTTTGAAGGCGTTGCTCGAGAGGCCGTTGCAGGAGTTTTCGCGGCTACAGGACCGGATCCACCTTTCGTCTTCTTTGCTTGCGTTGGCCCAAATTGTTTTGTCAAAGGCGTGGACCTATCAAATTCCATCATTGTCCCTCCACCTCCCACTGCTATCTTACCATCTGCTTGAATCGCATTTGAAGGACCCATATTCGCATTCAGCTTGGCCGTAGCTACGCTAGCAATTTGTTCTTGTGCAGCCATATCTGCTTGGTTTTTCTGTTCGTCTTGAAGATATACAGAAAGTAGATTGCAATTGTTAAGAACTTCAGTCACTATATCTTTTTGGAGTGCTTTAATCTGATTTATTTTTGATATGTCTATAGTGCTATCAAGATCCATCATCATGCCATGCATCGCTGCAATCAAAAACACACAGGCTTTTGCAGTAATTAGTTTTGTTAGAGTCCCATTGCTCATAAAATATCCAGATTTTGCTTTGCGATCATTCATGTTTTTAGGGATGTCATCGTTGTCAGGATACAATTGGTCGATAAATATCTTATCCAATGTCTGTTTAAAGTGGAGATTGTCACCATCGGGCATACTAAAATTCTGATAAATGTAAGTTGATTTGTCCTCCCAATAGTTGTCGTCAAGACATTTCGACCCAGTCACATCAGCGGTGATCTCTCCTATTGATTGAAGCATCATAGCTAAGCAATTGATGAAGGCCTTGTACTTATTCCGATTCAATACATATACGTTGTTGAGAGTTTCTGAAGATATGTTTTCTCCAGCAGCAGAATTGATCTCATCTTGGGTAGGATCATATATATGGATGCTTAATAGGGCTAAAATACTGTTTACAGCATCCGGTTTAAACGTATTTACTGTAAATATATTTCGAAGAGACATGATATTAGGCAAATCATGAATGGGACCTTTTCCTACATCAAACTGTTCAATGGGTCGTAAACATATGGATACTAGAATCAATATGATACATAGAATAATAATAGCAAAGTCTATTAGATGCATTTGCTTCTACATATTAAGTGTGTATTTAATTTTTAGGGCTTGCTTGCAGTAACAGTCGCGGCATTTGCCGCGGTAGCCCCAGCCGTAGTCGTGATGGGTTTGCCAGGTCCACCAGTAATTCCTGACACGCCTCCCCAATCGTATTTGCCCCAGTCTACAGGAACACGTGCGTAATTATTCGCAATGTTCAAACCTAATACGAGTGTGAATAAAGCGATGACTATCATCGAAATGTAGAAGCAGCTCGAAGTTGAGATGGTATTTGTTAATGTAAGAGATGCCACTATGAATAGGGTGCTTGACAATACGAGCGTGTACTTTATAAATGCGGTGTAAAATAGGGTAGAATTGAAATCGTAATTGTCTGCACGGTACATTTGTTCTGTAAGACGAGTGTTATTCGATAATAGTGAGGTTATTTTGTTCAGCTCAGCTGTCTTGTTCATCGTCACACCACTGATGTACTCACCACTAGAACTGATGTCATGCAACTCGGCGAGTCGCTTAATCGAGCTGAAGTAAGGTTCGAGGCAATTATTTTTGAACGATAAACTCCACTTATTGTTCAAATCATTGATGCCAAAAACACGCGTAGTCATGTCTTGATTCGTAATGGCAGTCGTGTAATTTTGCACATTTGTAGAATCACTACCAGGATTATTGGCCATTGCCCTGTTTATATACATTAAGAATATTTTTTCGTAAATGTGATGTACAGCTCTCTCACAATAACAGCAATCGCAACCACACCAGCAATGCACATAATCATCATCGCTTTCTTATCATTCGTCACACTAGGTGTGTTCATGTTGAAAAAGGCAACCAATGCACCAATGTAGACAAGAACCACGATGGCCCATATAATCATTGAAATACGTTTCTTCTGTAATACAGATTTGAAGTCCTGATCCTTTTGCATAATAACCAACAATCTCTGCCTTTGATCCGTGAAATCCTGACTCACCTTGTCAAGCGTTTCTTGAGACTCCCCCATTTTGTTATGGGTTTCAATGGCATGAACAAAATAGTCGTTTTGCAAACCACTATATTTCTCAAGAACCAAAAACAGGTTTTCGATTCGGATCATTACCACGCCGACATCTTTGTAAATCTGCCCTTCTTTGCTATCAGGGGTTCCTGTGCTAATAATGCTTGCGTATGTCGTTTCATTTTTAAGATTATCCATTCCGATATTGGCGAGGATAGCCAATATTGTTTGATAATAGTAGTATTGGTTCACGTATGCAGCACACTTCGCAACGAACGCAGAATAGTAACTGTTACACGGACAATCTGTGTCTGGAACAGCATCTGTTTTGCCAAACTGGTTCATGTTATCGATGCTGAGCATATAGTTGTACAAATCGAATGCGGCTAGTCCTACAGCATTTGTGATGAATGTCTGTACAGTAGATGATGCATTGTACGTGTGATATAAAGGTGTCATAAACTTATTAGTAATGGTTGGCATCTGCTCATCAAACAATATGGAATTGTTCACAATAGGGCGAAGTGCTGATTCGATAAACGATTTGCAATTCGTGACATCCGTCCCAGTCAATTGATACGTACATGCAATGAGCATAAGATCGAGAGTGGCTGATAAAATGTAGGCGGTAAAATGGTTGACCACTGTGTCATTTTCGATATCATTTTGTGTCATTTTATTAGCCGTATTGATCAGGCTGTGAGACACAATCGCATCATAATTGTTTGTGGGATTATTCACGTTTGCACGACAAAATGTGTTGAAATAATCATACAACAATGATATCTTGAGTTTAATAGACCAACCACTCACATCATCGTCGTAAGCAAATGCCTGCATGACACATTCAGGGATGCGCTTCAAGGGCTTGTTTGTATTCGGATCAAGCACAGGGTTGCCTAGAGCGTCCGATACTATAGATTTGTTATATATGTATGTGCTGTCACTTATGTTGGTGCTTGTACTTGAATCGATGGTGCGGAAAACACTCAATGAATTGTTGAAATCATCTGTATCCAAATATTGTCGAAGCGTCTTATTTTGGATTTGCCCTTGGTTTGTCAATGATACTTGTTGTTTAGTAGAAACCTTGGTGCCAGAAGAAGTGGGTGTGCTTTTTATAGACACAGGACCCCCACCGAACGCTTCCAATATTTTTGAACCACGTAAGTGAGGCATTCTTATATTAAATATACCAAAGAGAAAAAATAGAATTGTCAAACAACCCTGAATCGCTTATTTATTACACGCAGCACCGATAAGATATATACTCTCCAGAAGACGGGCTTGCTCGGGTAATTTTGACTAGATCCCCTGATTTGGCATTGATGTATCTAGCCATAGGATCCGTTTTCAGAATGATCGGAAATTGCGCCTTGCTCTTGACCAGATATGCGCCCATGATTTGCTGTATCGCATCCTGATCATGGATCAGCTCGTGCTTTGGTACCAGCGAGTGCTTCGCGATATTGAATTGCAGCTCTTTAATGCTAAAGAACTGAGTGTCTATTTCAGGAAACTCGTCCGTATACAGCTTGATCGTAGCCGGCGTAGGCAGTTCGCGCGTGACAATGATGAGATTTTTCGGTGTTGATTCTTGGAAATTCGCCACCAGGTCTCGAATTTCTACGATCTTGAACTTGGACAACAGGCAGAACACGATTTTCATAGTGGGTGTCACTTCCATATCAAATATATTGTTTTCGGATGCGAGGGTTTGGAGCTCGGTGTCGGAGATATGGGCCAGGTTGGACACATCGACCCCGCGATCAACGAGCATCTCTTTGACAGTGGTGAAGCTTTTTACGAGGGATTCTACAAGATGAGCCATTTGAAATTATATAATGCGTCTCGTTTTTAAATAAACGGAAGAGGAAAAATAGAGCGCGTATCAATTTTTTGAGTACTAATCCATGTCGTCTTCTATCATTGCCATCTTTTTGAGGCGATATCCTCTGTAGCCTGCCTTGGGAAGCTTCACAGGTTTGCCTATATGTTTGTCAAGATATGTGTAAAGTTCTTTGCGGCGCCCGACCTTGTAATTAGGATTGAATCGCCGCACCCAGTCCTTGAAATCCTCAAACACTTCTAGCAGGCCGATCACCTCGTCATCAGCCTTCTCTAAGCGGTCGTCGAAATATTCGCTGATCACGTCGTTGCTCTTCTGGTACTCGCGCGTGCACTTCATCACCTCGTCCGGTTCGCCTATCCCCTCTTCGCGGTATTTTTTGTAGTACTCGACCAGCATCGCCATGAACGCTTCTTTCCACCCTTCGAATCGCATCGACAGCTCCCGATCGATTTGAAACTCGTTCTCGTGGTTCGGGTCCGGATTTTCCACGAATCGTGATGTGAACTCCGCCACCCGGATACGACGCCAAGTGCCATCGTCTGTTGCAGATGGCACAGTCGGAAGGTGGTTGCACGTCAGGATCATCTTGAACTGTGGCTTGAACTCGATCGGCTCCTTGAACAGCCCACGACCCTTGACGGTATCGCCACCGCTGAGTTCTTTCAAATACCCGATGTTCATCTTCTCATCCTCGCCAGGTTCTTGCATAACGACCATGCGTTTGCCTTTGGTCTGAACAAGCTCTGAGTTGGTGCCATTGGAGCTGACGCGCTTGCCGGTGATGGCTGTCACGTTCATGATGCAATAGTAGTCGCCAAACGTTTTCATCATGAGCTCGAGCATCTTCGATTTGCCGTTCGCACCGACACCCGTCCAGATGTAGAACTTTTCCTCGCGATTGTGGCCGTCGAGGCAGCTTGCCAATACCTTGAGCACGTATTCGCGAATGTCGTCGCGGGTCAGAACCTTGGCCAAGAACGACGACACTTCCCGATGGCTGTTGTCGTTCTCGTTGAACTCGCGATAGTTGATACCCGTCGTGAGAGAGATATAGTCCTCTGGGCGACCCTCGCGGAACTCGATCGTGGTAAGGTCGAGGACTCCGTTTTCGAACCCGAGCAAGTCTAGGTTGCTGTCGAGGAGTTCCTCCTCAAACTTGGGACGATAGAACATGTCAGCGCATTCCTTCATTATGTTCTCCTTGAACGACGTGTTTTTCAGGAGCTCGCCGATGGCATGCAGCTTCTTGGCTTTATCTGCAAACACAGATTGCTCGTCGGCAGCCGCGGTAGACGCCAAGATGTTGTAGTGTCCGGCGGCTTTCATGTATTCACAGAAGACCTCGTTGGAGATCTTGTTGCGGAGGGAGAAGCCGTTTTCTGACACCATCCAACGATGATTCTTGAACTCGAACCAGCCCTTGGACTTGACAGAGGTGCACACGAACTGGTGCTCGTACATGTGATGCACGACTTTTGCCACATCGTAATGTGTCTTGTTCATGCTCGTCTTGATAAGCTCGAACAAGTCCTTGCTGATAATGTCAGCATACTCTTTCGGGCTATCCTGCTTCGCCCACATATGGAGCGTGCCGATCCCGAGTCCATCGTCGCGCATATAGTCCCAAACCCGGTCGCATTCGCCGTCCACAAACTTGTCTGAATTCTTGCTGAAGTTGATCCACGTTTGCAGCAGTCGATGATCGATGTTACGCAAGCACCATCCAACGCGCATCCAGTCGTTGTAGTTGTTAGCGCGACCGTGATTCAGAATTCCGACAAGTTTGTCAACCAATCCAACCGAGGTGTATTCATTCTTCTTGGTGTTGCGATTCTTCTGCATCGCGTTGCACATCTGCTTCTTTTTCTCTCTCTCAGCATACATTCTCTCTTCGTAGTCTTCCACTTCTTTTAGAGTCTCCATTTTTAATGCACTCTCGCGATACTTGTTGCGAATCGACAGGGTCTCTACAAGGTCTCCGCCTACCGTGTCATGCGTGAGTTTGCCATCCGTATACCTGTGAATTCCGGTCACACGATACGGTTCGCCGCCAGGTTTGCAGCTCCCATACATTTGCCAGTTGTTGATGTCGATAACACGTTCATCAATGATATCCGTGATTGCATTGGTTGCGCCCATCTTTTCGAAGACAGGTCTTAGTTGTTCCAATACGTTTTGACGGACAAGATATTGTACGCACGGTCGAGTCACTACATCGGGTATCACCATGTGAATGCCATCTTTGACGAGGTTCTGATGCATACACGGCCCCGACTTCTCCATGACGAACACCGAAGCCGTGTCTATATCTGCGTAACGACGCAGCGCCTGCACGTACGTCGACGAGATGACCTCCAGATCTTCCTCTGTGTACTTTCTGGTCAATCCAGAGTCGCCTCTGAAACGGAGGTCAATGTCGATGAGAACCGGTGACAACTCGTGATGCTTTTCTGTGAGATGGAGCGGTTCCTTAGCAGCCATGGCTTTTCTGTACAGGGTGAAGAACTCAGCCTCATGGTCTTTGGGCACGTAAAATGATCCGGCGGGGTTACTGATACTGGTATGCGTGAAGCTGCTACGCTTAATGGTCTTGAATTTTTTTAGAAACCTTGAAAAATCACCGGGTTGATATTTCACTGCCTCCATTTATTAATATAATGCGGACACTTTTTAATTGCTTTTTGGTAGAAATCTAAGCTTGTCTCACGGGCTGGAAAGATTCCAGGCTTTGCAGTTTTTATAAACCGTTGGTCGTAATCAATTTTTTCTTTTAAGTTGAATGACGTTGGGTTAACAATTAGAATATAGATGAGCAAACTTTCTACGAGTAATATAATATAACTTCCCAATGCATTGTGCTCCCCAAAGACAAGGGTTTTATCGTAAAGCAAAGACGTGTCTATCGAAAGAGTCATTACTCAACATGGCTAAAGCATACAATGCAGCACTTTATGATCACAGTAATACACAAACTGTTGCTCCACAAATCGTCGGAGGCACCGGTGTAAAGGTCTTTCAGAATAATAAATTACATAAACCCATACCACTAAGCGGATCACGGGCCAAACTATGGAATCATCTGCAAAGACGGTTCATGCATTTATGTGATAAAAACGAGAGTTGTTGGTTAGAGATTGATTTCATCAAGAAGAGTGTGAACGGCGTAGAGGATGAATTCCGCCCTGTAAAACCGACTGAATGGAACTCGAATCCACACACGTGGCTAAACAATTTCAACATCGAAGATGTAATGGAACAATACGAAGAAAGTCATCCAAGCTTCCATTTTGTAGGTGTATTTCCCATGGACTTTGCGGCCACCGATCCCTTGGGGAAATGTGTATCAGAGGAGATGTGCAAAATAGACGTTCGAAAACTCATGAAGGCAGGCATCATGCAAATGGGGGTCGTATTGAATCTCGACAAACACACAGAATCAGGGTCTCATTGGGTGGCGCTATATGCCAACTTTGATCCGAAAAAACCAAACTACGGCATCTATTATTATGACTCGAACGGCATGGAGCCTACAAAAGAGGTTGTGGCGTTTAAAAATAGCATCAAACATCAGATTGATGCGATGGACCCGAATGCTACTAAGAAATTCCCCATAGAATACAACAAACGCAGGCACCAATATGGTAACAGCGAGTGTGGAGTGTTTTGCATGTATTTCCTCGAGAGGTGCTTGCTGGGAATTTCTTTCAAGAAGATCGAGTCTAGCAAGATCTACGATAAGAAGGTCCACAAATTACGCAACAAGTATTTCAGACCTAATAAACACGCAAAGCCCTAAGTAAACGGTTGCACCGTGAACTCAGCGTGCCTACGTAAACGGTTGCACCGTGAACTCAGCGTGCCTACGTAAACGGTTGCACCGTGAACTCAAGCTCTAGTCGATGGTCCTGGTTCTGGAAATCATACTGATTACCGTAATAATCCACGAAAGCTATTTGCAATTTTCTCAAAGAATTTAGCGGGGGCTCAAATATTTTAATCGTATCCGACTTGTGATCATCGTTCAAGCTGTTCTCTTTGTCATCAATAATGGCAAAAATCCGGTCGATGTTTGCAGAAGTCCCGTATGTATATTCTGCTCGCGAGACGCTAAGTCCGATGTACCGTTCTTTATTAAAGTTCTTCCTAAAGGGCGCGACGACTGCACCTGTCGCATCGCTTGCGTAGTTTTTATTGTCAAACCCAAGAAGCACCGCAGCTGTTTTGGGTCGATACGTGCTAGTCATGTCTCCATACACCATCCCTTGCCTATCGTAAGAACGCGGCCCATATGGAACTGTGGGACCTTGACACAACATATAGAACCTTGTCGCGGCTTGTGTCTGCTTATCTACAAGGCTACTTTTAATGGTATATTTGTCTAGATGCGAAACATATTGGACTGCGAACGTTGAACGGCAAGCAGCATTCAAGGCCGTCTCGACGTTTGTAGCAAGATCCTCCTCTGAATAGTCTCCTAATGCTAATGGAACGGCCGTTTCTTGGTATACTCCGCCCACAGGGTCCGCTTCAGACACTACAAGAATGTTGTTGTTTGCATGGACGAGGTAACGCACAAAGGGAACATCTGCAATGACAAGTCGCATCTGCGTGACATTGTTAATGTCCTGAGGCAACATGATGTCGTACTTTGCAGGGTCTGGAAAAGTGTTTAAATTCCGATCTCGACTATCGATAATGTAACGCATCATCCTTGATGCACCCGCTACGGCATCTTTTGTTGGAGGACGGATTACAGTCGACTTCCTGAACGTCTCTTCGTCTGGAGAAAACATCAAGTTACTCTTAATAATTGGCACAAGCCTTTAAGTCCCTTCGTGCACAAAAATAATTCACTTAAATAAATACTTCTTATTTAAAGTAGAGCTCGCTAACGCATGGCACAGAATCGAGAATTCTTATCCGCAGAAAATTTTAAAAACTTGGTGAGCATATGCAAACGTTTTGTCCTTGACAAGCACAATATAGATATAGAAGCCACATCCATCGATTTGCCCAAGACGATGTTTGAAACTATGCAAAAAGTGTGCAATGATCCTGATACTGCTAATATCACAACTCGGGACATGAATAAATTGACGATTAAATCGGTTACTAGTATGGTGCTGAAAACGATGAATGGTCCCAATGGCAGTTTGTTCAGTTCCACGTCTCGTGATTCTTCATTGACACGGGACACTGCATTGTACGGAAAGAGGAACGTGAACTCAACCCATCTTCTCCCTGAGATGGCAGCTTCCAGGAATGGATTGATGGACAACTACGAGCAAACGAAGCAGTCACGAGCTCCCCCCGCCACGCCTACAATGCAAGATCCGGGATTGGTTGCATACGAAGAGAAGCCTCTATTGGAGAGCGAGTTCCAGCAGAGAATGCAAGCGTTACAGCAACAGCGCGACACTCAAGAGCCTTCGACCGGCAATAGTCCTGCCAATTCTATGCTTCAGCGCAACACATTAGTCGCGTCCACGATGGAAATGCCGCGTTTAGAGCCTAAAGAGATCTATCAACCTATGCTCCCTATCGTCGAAGAGGTGGCAGTAGCGAAAAATGAGAGCGATGGCGCCGGAACACCGTCCTTTGAAACGATGATCATACCAAGGGATATGATGAAGCCGCCTCACGATTACAAGATAGTGCAAAAATACGTCTTGGTAAATTCACTTGACCGCGACTGGCTTCAACAACAGATGCGGTACAAATACAAGGTGAAGTTTACTTACACAAGTCAAAGCATTGTCACTCGACCTATTTATGAAAATAACCCAACTATTCCTAATACGGCTACATACACTACACCAGGTATTCAAAACGTGGCTGGCTGGTTTGATGAATCTGGGAGACAGTACCCCAAATACGACCCAAATTCTACTGCACCCCAAGTGCAAGTGGGAACAGAAGTCATCCCCATCCCGGTGGATAATGATGCCAATATACAGTCGAACTTTAAAAATATTCATTCGATCCAGATTACCAAGGTAATCATTCCTATGGATATTCCGGTGACTGTGCAGAATACGTCGGGTGTTACCGGCGGTGGTGCTGCAACGAATAAAATCATCTTCAACAATGACTACGGCTTCAACTTCCCCTATGTTTTATTGCAAATCCAAGAATTCTCTGACATGTACGAGGGGACTGATGATACCATTCGCAAGAGTTTCTGCAAACTCGTGTTTGACAAAACATATCAAAGTGATGTCGGAAGGGGGTATATCGTCTTGAAGCCCGCTCAAGAAGAGAAAAAGGTCTTCTGTCCGACTGCGTTATCGGTGATGCCGTCGTTGTCTATCTCGCTTCTTCGCCCCACCGGAAATCTCATTAACAACAGTGTTGATGGCATCAGTCTGCTTCGTGTAGATTATGAACTGCAAATGAACGCCTTTTATCTGAAAATATGGACGAATAACTACTTTGATCAAAACGACTTTTACACTGGTGATTTGGTCATTATCCGCGATTTCACAATCTACCGGGTTTCACCGGATCAAACAGCACAAGGCGTAAGTATGATGAATGCGTATATAAATCGTCCCGAAGGACATGAGATTGTAATGAGCGGAGATGCCAATACGAAGGGGTTCTATAACAGTTTCTATATCCGAGCTCCGAGTAAATTCGATGATGTGCATGGGAATTTGATCGTTGACCCATCCGTTCATGAATTACAACACTTTAATGCCGCGCTCTCTACAGCATCCGTGATTCAAAACGGGTTTATCCTGAACGCTTCCCTGCAAAATTCCATTTCTTTTAAGATTGAACAAAAGGTATACGACTCATCTATCATTGGGTCTCTTAACGTATAAAAACCTGTAATTTTTCCGAGCTTTTTTCTGACAATAAAGTAAACAATGGAAGCGGGTACCATATTTGCAATAGTATTGATCCTCATCGCATTGTGTATACTTGGGTTTTCAATTTATGACACTATGGGGAACTTGGATGATGCAAAGTATGTCATCATGGCTACGGACAATCAACGCGACAACGACATCCAGGCCATTACTTCACAATTCAAAGATATCAATGATAAGGTCGATACTATGAATCAAAGTCAAGAAACTCACAAACAACTACTGTTGAACAACATCAATACGTTGCAAACATCTGTAACTGATACTTCAACCTCATTGAAACAGCAGATGAGTGCTTCTATCCAGAAAACCTCAAAAGCGCTCGGGAATATGCCCAGCCAAATCAATACTCTACAAACTCAAATGTCTAATGTCCAAGATCCTACCAAAGATTTTGTCAAAAACAATATCATCGCAACACGTTTGAAACTAGGCGCAGACGTGAATATGTATGATTGGCTGAACTCGTCTGTCATGGAAGTGGCAAATGCGAACTTCGCTTTTAGAGACGACGGCACCATGGGCACTGGTACAAAAGATCCGCAAATGGGCCTGGACATCAATAATAAAAACGCTGATAAATTGGGCCTCAAATTTACCGACACCAACTCGAAAAAATTCTGGCAGATGCGCATGAAACAATCCAAGGACATAGATGGCAGTTTGATGTTTTCTGCAGACACAAGCAACGCATCCGAACCGAAAGGTGTTATGACTTTGGCAAGATCTGGGTTCGTAGGCATCGGAACTCCTCTTCCAAGCGCGACACTTGATGTTCATGGCAATATGAACATTACGAATGATGTCAACGCAGGCTCTCTGGACTTTGATCTAGGATACATGACGTTAGGTGGTAACTCCAACACAAACACGATTCTAAAAGCATCCGGAAACAACAGTGTGTTTGTGCTCTCGGATAAAAATAGTAATGTAAGAGTCGGCGTAGGTCAATCTGTTCCATTAGAGTCATTGCATGTGACTGGAAACATTCTTGCAAGTGGATCGAATATTCAACTTGGTGGAGTTGTTCCAGTTTTAACACGTGACAGTAATAAAACCACTTTATCAGATTCGAAAAGCATCTCATTTGGAATCGGCACTGGCGGTGCAGGTGGGTTTGTAACCAGCGCTACGATGGACGGAAGCAACGTGACGCTGAATACCAACACAAAGATAAATGGTAACTTGAACGTTAAATCTTCAGATCCAAGCATCTCGACAAACAGCATACAACTTGGAAATTACGTCATCTATCCCAATCCTGACAAACAAAACCAGCTGTCTATTTGTCAAACACCCACTTCAGGCACTGCAAAAATTGATACCTCTACGTGTAAACTGATTAATACAACTTGAGAGCCCTATCGCCCTTACCTTGTTCATTTTTCTTCTCATTGTAAATTAAATGGGACTTCTCGTAGCGGTTCTTGTTATTATAGCAGTTGTTGTCCTAGCTAGTCTGACATTCTTTGTAGCGGACAGCTACCGTGCTGTACAAGATAATAAGAACAGCATTTATGCATTAGACGTGCAATATAGAAAGGAGCTTGGAGATATGCGTGTATTGGCACAAGACACAAATTACAATGACAAGGTACTGGCTGATATGCAAAAAAGCATGCAGGATCAAGTTGATAAAAAATACGACAAACTCTTCTCTTCATTACATGATCAAACAGCTGCCGTTATATCCGATGTCACCCCACCGTTTACTGCTGCTATTGAAAGCGCATCGAACTCTTTGTCGAATGCGATCACGTTATCGTATAATAATATTCAGACCCAACTTCAAGCTTTAAATATTCTTGCTGGAGGGTTAAGCAATGATAACGCAAAGACGATGCAGATCACGGAAGACAATTATATCAACTTGAACAAATATGTCGATGAAAATTATATTACTTTGTCAGATATGATCGGAAGTATTAAGCATATTTCAGCTTCAGAAATCAATGCTCTAAGAATCGCTGTGAATAGTACCATTGATGATCAACTAACACTCTCATCGCAGATGTCTGGGTTGTCCAATTTAGTTTACAGAAATAATACTTTGGCCGAAGCATTGAAAGGTCAGTTCGACAATATGCAAAACAGTATGACTGGCATATCTGCAAACAATACAAACAATTTGAAAGATATCGAGTCATTGAAGAAAAATTTAAAGGCGGATTATGATGCACTTCAAGGAATGATTACAGGTATGCAAACTAGCCTGGCACATTTCAGCGGGTCTGACACTCCAGGTGAGAAAATGCTACGCGCCATTTATACTGGGCCTAGTGGCACCGCAACATCATCAGGAGACCCTGCTGCAGGGCCTTTGTGGGTCGGGGTGGGAAGCGTGTATGCAGCTGGTGCACAAATGCCATCTGCGCCATTTGAAATAGGTGATAATAAACAAGCGTTCATGCGCCTCAAAGGAGCATCTGTAGGAGGCCTTATCGATTTCGCGACTCCGAACAATGCCACAAATGCATCAGTGTCGGGAGACATCGCAGGCAATATAAGTATCAACTCTGGGTCCTCTAAGACCAACTTGTTCTTGCAGAACGTTGGTGTAACATCTGGCGCATTGATTGTAGGAAATAGCAATGGTTTGCCTGATGTCAAGAATATACAAAATAACAAATACGCGATGTATGTGAATGGTGACACTGGAATGCCCGTCGGGTCTACGCTTGACATTGGATATTCAACTACACGAGATGCAGGCTCAGGAACTATCTCGACAGCAAACAATGCACTTACTCTTACAGGTGTTTCAACCGGTGGCCAAGGAACTCGCAATGTCACTGTGAACGGTCAAGGAAAAATTGCATTAAATGGCCCAGTTACTGCATCTGGATCCATTACGTCCACATCTGTTGCAACCGGTACTGTTGAAGCGACCAACAGCATGACCGTTGGTGGAAATCCTAACACGAATGTCCCAGGGACCTTGATGGGCTCTGATGGAACCATTACATCAAGGGCCTCGCCATTAACAGGGACAAACTGGGCACACACTTTTAATGGTGCAAAGAGCAGTGTCCAAATGAATCAAGGTAACGGTGGTAACGGAATGCTAATCAAGACATCTACTACGGTTCCTGAAAATCAAGGATTTACAGTTGTAAACGGCGCTAATAACATGATCTTTCAAGTCAACAATGATGGTACAGCATCTTCAACCGGAACGTTCACATCTAAAAATAATATCGTAGCTTATTCAGATGGGCGCTTGAAGAAAGACCTTAAACGCATCGATCGCCCTCTTGAAAAAATAAAGAGCATCAATGGATACACTTACCTTAGAATCGGCGATGCTAAACCTTCTGCAGGTGTCGTTGCCCAAGAAGTGAGAACCGTGTTACCTGAAGTGGTATACGATAATGCAGATGGCTACATGTCGGTGGCTTATGGGAATATGGCTGGGCTGTTTGTTGAAGCGATCAAGAAATTGGATGATAAGGTAAGTGCACTCGAGAAGCGGTTGGACGCATAATTTTTCTTAGTGTATTTCAAATGAATCCTTTTATTCAGGTTATCGTCGTGTTGTTCATCATCTTGTGTTTTGCCGGGATCGGATATGCATTAATTTACAACTTCATGGCTTCCAAGAATAACGAAGGCCTTGTGACTGAACTCAACAAGCAACACAAGACGGATATGAACAATGTTCAAAAACTGGCGAATGATGTTAATACAAATGACAAACTCCTGGCTGACAATTACGACACATTGAAAGCCCGTATCGATGCAAATCAGATTGAGCTGTTGCAATTCATCGATTTGAAACAGGACGCTCTCCTACAAAGCATGAATATGGATCTGGTTGTCCAAAGGCTGGATCAGGCATCTGCTGATATGCTCGTTCAACTTGTTCAGCGTGAAGTGGCCATATTGAAGGTTATTGTCCAAACACAGAGCACACTCCTGAGTAAAATTCAGGAAGTGAACAACGTAACGCTTGATTTCGTCGACTCTAAATTCAAAGAAACAGCGGCATCTGTCACTAAAAATTACCAGGAATTAACGACATTCATGAGTTCTTATATATCAAATAACAAAATCAATATCGAGAATATAACTGCTGCGATCAGTCAACTCAATGTGGTACATCATGCGTTAGAACAACAGCAAATGGACTTGCAGAGAAATATGAACTCTACAAATATGAACTTTTCATTGCTACAGGCCGACTTGCAAGCAAAATACACATATTTGTTAGATATGATCATCAGTGATGAAAATAGCACTGAGACGAAGCTCGCATTGTTATTGACGCAAACCATTTGGGTTGACACAGCTACCAATTTTGTGGGCATCGGCACGAAGAATCCGAAAGATTTTTTAGAAATAAAACAGACTGGTGATACTCGTTTTCGTGTGAGCGGTGGCACGGCGGGTGTCAATTTGTGCGTAGCAACTGACAGACTTACTGGATCAAGTTCAAATTGCAGTAGTATGGCATCTGATAATACAGGCAATATTTCCATTAGCTCTTATGATAACAATGGAAATGTCTATTTGCAAGGCGCAGAGGTGAATCAAGGAGGCAGTGGAGGTAATGTCTTAATCGGAACTAGAGCAATCCCCAAAACAATATCAACCCCAATTGCAGGCTCGGGGGCAAATGTTAAACCAATGTTATATGTGAATGGGCCAATTGTAACTGCAAGTGGCATTGAGTTTGGGGCAACAAACCAAAAAATGGCAGCCGCAAATGCTGGATTAATATCCTACACGGGAAATTCGTTAGATATATCTGGCGGGGGGTCAAACATAGACAATAGAACTCTCAATTTCTGGGCAGATGGTGGGTCTTTTTTCAAATCCAAAAACGGATCTGCGAAAGTAAACATGGGAGAGCTCACTGCAACAAATGGCACGTTCAATGGCACTGTCTCGTCTACTGGACAGGCGTCACTGTCTGGAGGGCTTGTGGTTGATATTGGTGATGCATTGTTCAAAAAAAATGTTAATATCGGAAGTGTTAATAATTCGTTGTCAGCTTCAGGAAATACATTAACTGTAAAAGCGAACTCTCTTGCTCTCAATGCTTCAGATACAACTACAACCGGCAATCTCATAGTAAACAATACTATCGCAGTTCAAAATACTGCCGGTTCAAAAACGGCTACTGCTCTTTCAGTTAATGGTGCAATCACTGCAACAGGGGATGTAACAGCTTTTTCGGATGCACGCTTGAAGTCCAATGTCAAAAAAATCGATGGAGCTCTGGAAAAAATCAAACAGATGAGTGGGTACACTTACAATAAAAGCGGAGATCCCAAACGTTCCACAGGTGTTATTGCCCAAGAGGTTAAGGCTGTTCTCCCCGAGGCTGTACAAGAAGAAGAAGGTGGATATATGTCAGTGGCGTACGGGAATATGGCCGGAGTCATTATCGAAGCGATCAAACAATTGGATGCGAAGATAGATGCACTGAAAAATGAGTGAGTGAAAAATGAGTGCGCAACGATTATCTTTTCATTTTAACTATGTAATTGGCTTTATCTGGCATCAATTCCATGTATCCTACAAGCACGATCTGCCCGTCATTCACATAGGCATCATAAGAGAACAGCTCTGTCGTTGCTTCGTTATATAAGTAAGGCACATTTCGAATGAGCACCTTCTTTGGCTTCAAAGAGACAGTGTCTAAATTTTTCACAAGCTCGTTGTCCATCGGCTCGGAGACGATGCTGAGAGCCGTCGCAAACTCTGTGCCAGCCGCATTAACCGGGAACTCGAAGCATTTCACTCCATGAACCTCGCGATTCACATGACAGTCCACGGAAGCACGTTTCATCAGGTCCTGGAGCTCGTTCGTGAGTCGCGACTTGCGGTCGGCCACGTCGGCGATCGATTCATCCGAGGTCTTGCTCCTGTCTTGTTTTCGCAAGGTGAAGTTGTCCTTGAGCTGTTTCTGTGTGAACACCGAGACGTACTTGAACACATCGATGTTGCGCTCTGACTCGGGCAGGGCTACGTGAGACCGTGTACGCCGAGCACGACCAATAACCTGGTCGATGCGAATCTGGTTCCAGTAAGGCTCGAGAACATGCACTTGACGAACGTTCCGCAAGGAGATACCCTCTGCACCAGACTGCGTAATCATCATAAGTTGCACGATCTCGCCGTGCAAGTTGGTGGCATTCTCCCCGTATAAAGCCTTGAGCTGGTCACGGATGCTCGCGGGCATTTTGTCAGCGTGTTCCTTGCTATCGACGTCAGAATTGAACACGCTCAACAAAACCTCAACAGCTTCTTTGTCATCGGTGAACTTGATGTATTTTTTCTTGTGAACATCCTCTTCTGATATGTCGAGCTCCCAATCACCCTTGCTCTTACGCACTTTGAGCTCCACATACCCGTGCGCTTCCAGCGTCATACCAAGCAGGCCGAGACCTTCGACGCGTCGGAATTGAGAATACACGAGACCCGTTCCTGGGCATGCTTTTAGATTCTTCATGAACGCTGCATATTTAGGCGCATAGGTCGCCAACTCTCGATTCAAGTAGAGCTCCCGATCCTCGTTAAGGCTCGTCAGCGCCTTATTGAGCAATACCTGGTATTCGCGGATGATGTCTATACCAGCGGGCACCTGTTCTTTTGCATCGGCTTCGTTATTGTCATCCTCTGCAGCAACATCATCCATCGCGTCCATTTCTTTCAGCAACATTTTCATCTTGCTTGGATAGGGACGCTTAACGTCCTCTGGGAACGCAAACAAACAGACCGCGCGTGAGAACGCCTTGAAGGCGCTCGCAGCTTTTTCCTCTGTCATCTTATTGTTCTTCTTTTTCGCGTTCTTCTCACGCCGTCGCTCGTCTGCCCGCACCTCGAGATATTTCTTAAACTGGTGATCGGATAAAGGGACTTTGACCGTCTCGTTCTTGCGAATAGACGGGTACAAAGAAGTATCAAATGATTCGTAGTACGAGATGGCTCCCAGTATGCGACGCATAAAGAGATCTTTGTTCTTCACTTTTTGTTCATCACTGTCGATAAACATGTTCATAAACTCTTCTTCGTCGTCAGGCAATGATGAAAATTCGATCACCTTGTGTTTCGCATCCAGTTTAATTTTATGTTCTTCTAGACGACGCGTGATATCATGTAGTGCGGCTTCGTCGCTCATCATCTCTACGCCTACAAGAGTTCCTGCTCCAGCATTCTCAAACTGGGAAGGCGTAAGTTGGATCTGTAAGCGCGACGTTTTTGGATTCACCGAGAAGCGGTTGACGCGCGGGTGTGGTACCAACTGTTTTTCAATGGCTTCTACCCCACCTTGTTTCGCCGAATATTCGAGCTCATAGACCTTCTCGTAGCCTTTCAAAAGATTAACGATGTATGCGATTTCAAAAGGCCTGTTAATAATCGGAGTTCCAGATAACATGACGATCTTCACATTCTTGGCGGTCATGAGCAGTTGATACAGCTTACGCGCGATCTTGCCGTTGTTCGACACTTGCGATATGAAATTATGTACTTCGTCGATGATCACTACCTGATTGTCAAAGAGGTTGCCGTCAGCAGTGAGCTCGGCGACGCGTTTCGCTGTCAGCCCATTGTAATGCAAGAATTTGTATCGCGCCTCGATGACCTGATTGATCTGATTGATCACATGTGTCTTTTGTTCTGAACTGAGCTTGTGGAAGTTGGGCTTCTTCCCTTGAATGGGTACCCAAAGCCCTTGTTTGATCGAGTCGGCGGATAGATACTGGATTTGGCGACGCAGACTGCTGTTCATTTCGGCAGCAGGGATGAACTTCCAGCGCTGAGTCGGCGCATAGGACCAGTTTCCGCAGAAGCGAAGCTCCCTAATAAAGTTGGTGCGCAGAGACGCAGGCAGCATAACAATCACATTACGATGATTGATAAGGATTTCTGAGGCACCGATAGAAGCACAGCTCTTCCCTACACCCAGGCCATGGTACAGGAGCAGTCCGCGATAAGGGCTCGCATGCTGCAGGTAGTCGCGGATGAACTGTTGGTGGGGGAACAGCTTGTCGGGAGCTTCATAGACGCACGATTCGTTGACGTCTTCAATGTCTCCGCACTCCGTCGCCTTGGCGGCCGTGCCCGGTTTGCGTTTGAACGTCTTTTGCATCCATCGCACGTACCCTATGCGATCCGGCATCATCCACTTGGTCGGCATCACCGTCGGCTTGATGTTACGTACTTCCGACGCATTAAACAAATCTATGTACTGTTGTACCTCTGGATTGGCTGCAGGGCTCGTCGCTGCTGGCACCGAGTCCGCCACAGAATCGACAGCAGTCATCGTCACCTGCTTTGCCTTTTTCTTCAGATTCTCCTCCTTGATACAGCGACCAGTCGCTGGGTTCCGTACTTGCCCAGGCGGACATGGCTTAGCCGCTTTTTTGGCTTCCATGTGTATTATCTTTTCATGATATTTTTAATTGCATAGGCTTAGAAGCTAGCATAGTTTCAACATAGATTCCTTGAATCCGTCATCCATGTTTAATATGGTCATGATTCGCTTATTGAGCTCTCGGATGTTCGTTTTCGATGTAGCCTTGATGACATCTAACACCGATTTCACCGTGGTCCTCTTTTGCAAAGACGTGGTGTTATCACGGATCTTGGCATATAGACGCTGATATCTATCTGCAATCACATGCGCATCAGCATCGTGCTCATCAACATCATCGTCATATTCCGGATCATCGTCATTATACATGATCTGAACATCGGCCTTTCCTTGAACAAATGGCCGCACGCCAAAAATAGAGATGAACCGATAATATTCTTCTATTCTTTCGCGATAGTTCTGTTCACCGCTCTCGAGCTTTCTAATCAAAAAGACCTCGTAATGTTCGAGGCAATAGGACGCGATCGTTTCAACCAAATACATAGCCCCACGCTCCCGGTGAAAATCGTCCCATTTGCCGCTACCTACCGACATGTAAATGCGGTCTTCGTCTTTATTGTAAACTACGCACATATCATCGAAATCGCGCTTCTGCACACATGTGACTTCGTGGATCATTTCCATAAAGTGCCCCTGATCATATTTGATTTCACCCCCGACGCTGTCCGTTTTAAAACAAAGTGCCTCTCTTTCATACATATCTTCCACTTTCGTCTCAAAGTCTTTGATGGGCTTATTTTTATAGGACGTGAGCTCTTTGAGTTTAGCAAACGTATCGAGATTGGCAATATAGTTGTTGATGGTTTGGTTGTTGTTGATAGTGTGCATGACAGTGGGTTGGTCCGTCTCTTTAGGAAGATATCGCCGATTCTCCAAGATACACTCTTTGATTTCCTCCGTTAAATCCACATTCCTATTTGAAGCTACACACATCTTCTTCAGCTGGTACAAATGACGATGCATGAGCGCCTTCTTGGGCGTCTCGTAGCCGCAGCGATGGCACGTATACGGATGACATTTGATACGTGGCATTTAATGTTCATAAACGAAACTAATAAGTTACACTTTAAGTATCTTTTCGTACTGTAAAACCAATAAGTTACTAAAACGTACCTTTACGTACCCAATAAGTTACTAATAAGTACCTTTTCAACACAATTTTATGTATGATGATGATATTTTTATTACCATGTATGATGTTATTTTTAAAGAGTCTTTTGATGTTTTTATTTTCTCGTAATGACCCCCCCCCCGAAAAAAATTTCGAGGTCCAAAATTTTTTGGGAGCCTCCTTTCCCTGGCGGATTCTTTGGAGTGTTCAAAGGATCGTTGCCAATGGGTGCATTTGCCGTTTTAAAGAGGTACAAATAAGTTACTAAAAAGATACATAAACGTTACATATATATCTTCAATTAAAACATGGAATTCGTTATCGACAATCGCGAAGCGGCTTTGAAGGCTGCTTTCCAGAATACATCATGCGTTCGCTTTGAGAATATGGATATTGGGGATATAGGTGTCATATGGAATGGGGATATGCGTATGCTATTTGAGCGCAAGAGCATCGCGGACCTTGGGGCATCAATCAAAGATGGGCGCCATCGGGAGCAAAAGGCGCGTTTGATGGAATGGCGGGCTAGCGGAGCCGCTGGGGTGCGGCGAATCTATTATATCATCGAGGGATCTCAGGGACATGGGAGAGATCAGCTGGCTATCACGAGTTCTGTATTGAATACGATGTTTCGAGATGATATTCCTGTGATACATACTGCAGATGAGTCAGACACGGTCAGGTTTTGCAAAGAACTGTATACGCGATGCGCAAAAGATGACACGTATTTCAAAGAAGCTGTTGGCGAGACGACGGATTACATTTCTTCTGTCAAACTCAAGAAAAACAAAAACATCACACCTGCTAACGTATTCATCTATCAACTCTCACAAATTCCAGGGGTGTCGACGAAGATAGCAACCGCCATCTCGCAAAAGCATCCGACCATGCTACATTTTGTGTCAGCCCTGCTCGAAAAGCCGCACGATGACCGTGTGTCGTATGTCAAGGCTATTCAATTCGAAGCGGGTGAAGGCAAGGTACGCAAGGTGGGTGATAAGACTGCAGCTAAAATCATCGAGTTCTTGGAGTGAAAAATTGAACAACACTTAAGAACAATGTGCTAATACAGAATCAAATATGGAAGATCAAGAAGAGCAACCTTATAACCCCAAGAACAAACTCCTACAAAAAGAAGATATCGAATCGTTTTTGACTACCTATGGCGTGGATATCCGGTTCATAGATATGAATGTTTACCGCAAGGCTTTCGTTCACAAATCGTATTGCACGCGAAAAAACGAAAACTTCCTCAACGGGAACGAGAAGTGCCCCGAAGGCGTCCTACCTCTACAAGAGGAGTCATACGAACGCCTTGAATTCTTAGGAGACGCCATCCTGAACATCGTTGTGGCGAAATACCTGTTTCTACGCTATCCTCAAGAAAACGAGGGTTTCCTCACCAAGATGAGAACCAAGCTCGTCAACGGCAATATGCTAGCATTCTTGTCGAAGAACATAGGCTTCGATGCGTTTGCTCTCATCTCTCAACAGATCGAGGCCAATGATGGGCGCAACAATAAAAATATTTTGGAAGATACGTTCGAGTCATTTATAGCCGCGATCTTCCTCGACTTTAACGAGAAGAAAATCACCAAGCAAAAGCCCGCTGGCGCGAATGCAGCCTCGGCGGCTCCGGATTACAGCGGCATGGGCTTTCAGGTGGCGGAGCGCTGGATCATCGGTGTATTAGAGGAATGGGTCGACTTTGCTGAGCTCGTCAACTCGAATCAAAATTACAAAGATGTTCTCATCAAGTATTACCAACACTCGGCGCAAAGCATCCCGCGGTTCTTGGAAGTCGACGTCTCCATGGAAGGTGGCAAAAAAATGTTCACAGTATGCATCAAGGACAGCGGCGACTCTGTCATCAGTGTGGGAAAAAGCGATTCGAAGAAGAAGGCCGAACAAGTGGCGGCCTATAATGCGGCGATCTATCTAGGGCTGCTATCAAAGACAAGCGCTATTCGTCTAGAGGATGATTAATACTTCGTGGCTGCGCAAGACGCATCATCTTGATATTGGAAACCGGGCATCACTGACCCTACTTTTGTTTTTTGTGCATCAGACAACAGCGTTCCCACCAAACTTGTCTGATCGATTTGGGAATAGACAGTTGACGGAGGGGTAGGCAGTTTTTTATCTGGAACGGCCCATTCAAATCCAGGGAACAATTTTCCAGAATCGTCGGCGTTTGTATAAACCTTATTATCCGCCGCACAGTCGAGCATGGGATTCGCGCGTTGGCATCCGTATTCTAGCTCGCTCATGTTGCGTTCGTTTTGCAAGTCGGCTAACATGCTTTCGTCCCGTTGATCGAGTTTGTGACCCATCGCATCTTTGTTCAAGCATTCTGACATCTGGTTGTCATAGTTCGTAGGGTCGTTGGGATCATAAGCAGGAGCTTCCATATCATCTGCAGCGGCCTTGTCACAGTGACCAGCTTTGCTGTTGCAACTTTTGCCACCATTGGCGCTGCCATAATAGTTGTAAATCGTAGGACGTTCGATGATCGTCGTTGAGCCACCGGTGTTGCTATACGTTGATGCAGTGCTTTGTGCAGAAGTATTTACCTGAGACTCAGTTGAATGTTGAGGATGTGTGGGATGCACTGCCGCATCAGGCTGGTGCTGACTGTGATCGGCAACGACAGTCGGCTGTGGAACCTGATGTACTGCAGCTTGAGGTGCACTTGCAGCCTTGACTGCTACACTCGCAGCAACCGGAGCTTTGGCAACAACAGCAGCACTAGGCGCTTTCTTATACACGTTGTCGATAGAGGTGCCTGTCATATCCTCGATTAACGAAGACAATTTCTCATCGCTCATACCGCTGTTTACATATTGCTCTTTCAAGTACTCGATGGTTTTTTCAGTAGGCTTCTTTCCTGCAATTGATACATACTTCTTCGATACGGTATCTGCAATCTGCATGTCGTTAACTGATTTGGCAGCATCGTGAGTTGCAGTGTTGTTTTGGATTTTGTCCTTGCGATCATGTTCTCCGGAACCTAACAAGGAGTCTCGGATCTTACGAATCGTCGTCTCTCCTGATTTGATCTTATTAAAGTTGTCGAACAATTCTTGGGGCGTGGGTTGACGATCCAATATCTCATTGTACACATCAATAATCCTCTTATACGTTTCATAGTCCGGTGTGTTCAACGACGTGGATGTGTTGGGCATAAACACATTCGGCTCCTCTGTTACATCAAAAGGCTCCGTAACCAGTTTTGAACGCGATTCGGACAACGTGTAGATGAAATATAATATTGCTAGCAACACGACGCCAATGGTCAACAAATGGTTTGTGGTCAAGCTGTTGATAAAATCGACAACGCCCATGTTTATATTATACTTAACACATAAAAAAGAATGAGAGCAAAGTCCCGTTGGAAGGGGGAAAAGAAATTGTTAATGGTGGCGCGTCACGTGCTTACTGAGTGAGCAACTTGGCTCCGATACCCATGCACTGGATCTCTTGGAATAAGAGTTTGCAAGCGTAAGGAATGCGCACTTGGGCGAAAGACGACTTGTTTTTGCACGCCTTGCAATCGTAGATGTTTTTATCGGGATTGACGTTGCTCATCATCCCACACTTGGAGCATACAAAGACACGGTAGTTATCCGAACAGTCCATAAGTCGCTCCTTGAGGAAATGCAGCGTGCCATGGCCCCAATTGCATTCAACCTCCATCTCACCCATGCGCAAACCACCTTCCCGCGCCCTGCCTTCAGCCGGTTGACGCGTGAGCAGGACGACAGGCCCATTCGATCCACGACCGTGAACTTTATCGGCAACCATGTGCTTGAGGCGCTGATAATAGGTAGGGCCCATGAAGATCATCGTCGAGAGCTGTTCGCCAGTGCGAGGATTATGCAGGATCTCGTTCCCGTATCGTTCCATCTTGCACTGGTTCTGAAGCACGTCGGCAATATCTTCGACTCCGACATCCGTGAAGGGTGTGCCGTCGCCATAGGTTCCCATCTGAACGCAAGCCTTGCCCATGATGCACTCCATAAGCTGGGCAATCGTCATTCGCGAAGGAATCGCATGAGGATTGATGATGATGTCGGGGGCGATGCCGTCGATGTTGAACGGCATATCTGCCTGAGTATAGAGCATTCCGACTGTGCCCTTCTGTCCGTGGCGCGAGCTGAACTTATCGCCGATCACAGGGCTTCTGAAGTTGCGCACACGTGTCTTGCAAAACACGTAGCCGTCGCTGTTGACGTTCTTGAAGTAGCGGTCGTGGGCGCAGTTGCGATCCACATAGCCCATCTCGTTGTTCTTGACGACCACGCTGTTGTCTTTGTAGACGAAGACGTCGTTGACTTTCTGGGGCATGCACTTGCCGATCAGCACATCTCCCATCTCGACATAGGTATTCTCCTTAGCGAAGCCGTCTTCTTCGAGCTTGTCGTAGTTGAACGGCTTGAGCCCCTTGGTGTTGTCGACGTTGGGTTTGCAGAAGACTTCCTCCTCGCCTGTCGAATGGTTCTTGATGCAGTGCTCTTTATAAGACCTATAGAATGTGGAGTTGAACAGGCCGCGATCCACGGCCGATTTGTTCATGATGATCGAGTCCTCTTGGTTGTAGCCGGTGAAAGTGGCGATGGCGACGATCACGTTCATGCCGCTGGGCATATTGTCGCAGTTAAGATGCTTGGCAACGCGTGTCGATACGAGCGGGCGCTGCGGGTAGTTGAGGATGTTGCCGAGCGTGTCCATACGACTCCGGAAACTGGTCGCATAGATACCGATTGCTTGCTTGCCCATCGCTGAATTGTGACTGGTGAATCCACCATGACCTGCGATGAAAGTGTGATTCTCAGATTCCACTGTGATATCAGAGATCATGCAGTTTGGCACTTCTTCAATGGGAAGGATCGGCACAAAGATGACGTCATTGATCCTTTCCAACATCATATTTTCTTCACCATTCTGATAATTGTCTTGATCAAGAAGAACACCCATTCGCGTATTAGCGTCCAAATCCTTCACTTCAACCCAGCCTTTGTCAGTCATGAATTTATGATCTTCTGTGGCGATAATAGAGCGTCCGCTGACAGTCGTGACTTTGTATATTTTTTTGTCGGTCGATCGAACATATTGATGAACGACCTTGGTTTTCGAAGTTTTCATAGTCTTGGGATCGAATGTAACTACCTCGTCTCCAACCCGCACATTCTTAATGGCACGTCGAGATCCATCAGCCATGAGCACCGGCTCTTCTTCCCAGAGACATTGATAGCAATTGCGGGGAGCCTGATTATGATCCGGGAAGGGGATGTTGCTCGCCAGGATCCCAAACATGAGTGACGGATGGATCTCGAGGTGCGTGTACTTGGTTGCCAGCGTATTTCCGCGTGTGCCTTTCAGCAAGTCCTTGAACTTCATCGCGATCATCGCATGATTCGTCTCCTCTACGTCCATGTACTCGATCACAGGATGCGTGTTGTTGTATTCCGACGAATAGTGGGACACATCAGGGCTGACGAGGTCATTCCATGAGAGTTTGTTATCCATGATCCCGCGCACATGATCTTTGGTGAGTCGCAGTTCGTTGTCGTCGATGATGTAGAGGGGTCTCACGCACCGCCCGCCATCGGTGCAGACCGACACGTAATTGCCTTGAACGTTCCACACCACCGCCGTGTAGATATGAATGTGCCCGCGGCACTTGTAATTTTTGAGTGTCTTGACGAGAGCCGCAGGCTCCGGGTGAACGCCCACCAGATCACCGTTGACAAAGACGTTGGTATTCGTCGCAAAGATGTGAATGTTCGCGCCGTCGAATAAGATCGTCCCGCTTTCACGAACGACCTCTTTGATCATCGTGGAATCGGAAGCTACGGTGATCGTTGCCGCCATGGACAGGTTTTTCACAAGACCGACCGAGCTGCCTTCGGGTGTCTCTGCCGGGCAAATGATCCCAAACTGCGTGCTGTGGAGCTTGCGCGGCTGCACAAGCTTGCCCGTCTTCTCCATGGGGGTGTTGATACGACGCAAATGCGATAGCGTCGCATTGTAAGTCAGCCGATTCAGCACTTGGGCAACACCTTGCTTGGTCTTGTTGATGTTGTTGCGAATGCCCCAATTGCCGGTGGCCAGAGAGTATTTGAGTCCCGATTCGATCGTCGAGCTCTTCAGGATCTTATAGATGTTGTTGCCATTGATGACGTTGATGAAGTCGTTGTTGGCCTTCCACGGCCCCGACGCCACTTCGCGATAGATCATCGTCTTCATATCGCGCACCAACTTGCCATAATACTGACGGAACAGGTTGGCCATGAGGATGCCCGGTGTGTCGACGCGTTTGTTGATGTACGAGTCGCGGTCATCGAGAGGAATATGCCCCATGACACAACGGATCAGTTTGTTGACCATATAGCCTAGATAGAGGGCCTTCTTGGCACAGTCCTCTCCCACATGCGGCAAGAACTCTTTTTTTAGAATTTCGCGGACGATGTTGATGCGATGATCTTTATTGTACAAGAACTCCTTGGGGTATCCGGTGATGTTCAGGTACTTGCTAATGTACTCGAGCGCTTGCATCGGCGTCGTAACTTGGTTGCCGTCTTCGATGCTTCCCACCAGCTCATTCTTCATGATGCGACCGATAGGGCTCTCGAGATCGTAAACAATGTATTGGACGATCTCCTTGTCACTGCACAATCCTAGAGCACGGAACAGTACAAAGAGAGGGATGTCGTAGCGGACGTGGTGAATCGTGACCTTCATAAAGCGCCCGAATTGGTTGGGCTTCGACGACAACTTGATCGACGTCAACTTGGGAGGACCAAACGTGTTTTCGGGCACTGATCGAATCTCGGAAATGTGCGAGTACGTCGAGAGCTTGCTGTCCATGAACACAAACGTCTTGTTCTCGGAGATGCGGTCCTGACTGACGACGACCTTTTCGTTTCCGTTGACGATGAAGTAACCCCCGCAATCGTAGCGGCACTCTTCCGGCTGCCGTTGCTGTGTCGGCTCTTTGAGGATGCAGTAGTTAGACCTCAACATGATAGGGATCTTGCCGATGTTGACGCGCTTGATCGTCTTGCTGTCGTGCACCAGTTTTTCGTCCTTGATAACATTGGTGTGAACATAAACGTCCACACAGAGCGTGCCTGCGTAGGTGAAGTTTCGCTGACGCGCATCGTTCGGGGTCATGATACGAGTGCTGCCGTCTTTTTCGTTGATGATGGGCTTCGTGATCACGGGGTTCTTGATGTTGATCACCATCTGGTACTCGAACACATCCTTCTCCGGAATGTGTTTGTGATAGATGTTGATTGGATTGAAGCCCTCGATGATCTGATCCAACTTGCGTAACACAAAGTCGTTGTACGAATCCAGAACATGTTTAATGATCGCCTCGCCTTGCATTTGATTGAAATAGCTCTCGACTACAGTCCACGTATGAGCGTCGAATTCATAGCTGTTCACGGTAGCCGAACTCGACTCGCCCATCTGATTGTTCACAGTAGCTGAACTCATTTCAGTAGCAATTCTTGTTTCCAAATGATTCTTACACTCCTAATTTTTAAATCATGATCAAAATAATCCCGAATTCAATTTTTGCCACACACCTTTCACTCATTTTGTTCGGTTGTACAATTCGGACACCGCCGGCTTTTTTCGAACCACTTGGAGATGCATGGATCACAGAAGTAGTGATTGCACTGTGTTTTGCGCACTTGCTTCTGCACGCCATCGCCAAGCAACTCACAACAAATCGAGCAAGGCTCGTCCGACGGTATGGCGTCTGTGCATAAAGGCGCTGCTTTATTCAAGTCCGTCACACCAGATTGTATAGCACCGCCCATGAGTTCTTGCATCAGCAAATTGTATTCGTATTCATTTCCACTGATCATATGTTGAATGAGTCGAGCGCCGATCATAGAATGAGCGTCGTTGGAGCGCAAGCCCTGCTCTAGATTAATCGTACGAAGAAACGACGGGATGACAGGGATGCCTGTCTGGGGTAAAATAAATACCTGCGCCTCCACACTGCTAGATGGATTGAGCATTTCGCCTGTCAGACACCTCTCCAAATGATCTGAGTACTCTTCAAACGTAACTGTCTGATTGCATATTTCACATGGGATTCTGTCTATTCCATCGTCATCTTCGTTGACATCGTCAACGATTTCCTCTTCTACATGATCTTCTTCATTCTGTTCTTCATTATCGTCTTCGTCTTCATATTCGATATCCATATCTTCTTCATCATAATTGTCATATTCATCACGATCCATATTGTGTCTCAATCTAATTATATATAGGGCATACTAGTTTTTAAGTGGTACTGCCATAAATCATTTAAACAATATTCAATATCATATACACGATAGGAATCATACGATATATGATATGACGATATATGACGATTATATTGAATATACGCGCAAGTATGAACAACTCTACGGTAGCCGCACGGTTGTTTTGATGGAGGTCGGGAGCTTCTTTGAATTGTATGGCGTCGACAATGGAGAGATCAAAGAAGGGGCTCCTATGTCTGATATATGTGATCTATTGAATATACAAATGTCGAGGAAAAACAAATCTATCCCAGAGTGTTCCAGATCGAATCCATTGATGGCTGGCTTTCCCAGCTTTGGAATCAAGAAATTCATGGATGTATTAGTAGCAAATTACTACACAGTCGTTCTGATAGAACAGGTAACACCACCACCGAATCCAAGACGCGAAGTCACGCAGGTAGTTAGTCCATCTACGTACATGGAGGGATCTATCACTCCAGACAACAACTATCTTATGAGCATTTACTTCAGTACAGGAAGCGACAAAGCGCGTCGCTCCACGTTGCTAATTGGCGCATGTAGCCTCATTGATGTCACAACAGGAGAGACGGCCGTCTATGAAATTCCGACCCACTTCTATAATGAAAATGATGCAGTATGTTTGGATGAGATGAGTCGATGTATATTGAAATATTCACCGAAAGAAGTCGTAGTATTTTGTTCAGAGGATGCTCGCAGTGTTTATGCGAACAATATAGAAGAATGGATCAAACGATCGAGGTTAGCATGTGTTCATAATCATATCTCCAACAATACACAGCAATATGAAGCCATAGCATATCAGAATGCCATATTAGCAAAGGCGTATTCTAATACGGGTATGTTGCGGCCTATTGAATACGTAGATATGGAAACGAAAATATACGGGCTTGTAAGTTTCGTCTATCTGATTAACTTTGCCTATGAACATAATGAGAGGCTAATAGGACACATACGTAAGCCAACTATCATAGATATGAATACAAGCCTCCTATTGGCTAACAACTGTATTGAACACCTTAATATCATAGGCAAAGACATAGCACGTCATAGCTCTCTTCTCAACATGCTGAACACATGTGATACGGCTATGGGGAAACGCCTTTTCAAACATCGGCTGTTGTCCCCGATGACATGCACTGATTCTCTAAAGCAAAGTTACGATATGATAGATATTTTAATGAAAGAACATTCTTATGAATTGTTCAGGCCTGAATTGGGCAAAATCTACGATTTGGAGAGGTTGTTTAGAAGGCTGCGTCTTGGGGTTCTCCAACCATGCGAAATGGCCTTGATCGACGTGTCGCTACATGCGGTCTTGTCGGTGAATGAAAAGGCGTTAAAGATTGGTATCCGTGGTATGACGTCGGATAGCGTCATCAAATTGAAAGACTGGATGAATGCATACTCTTCTCGTATGGATATTGGAAAAATGAGTCAATGCACACTTGCACAAGTATCGGAAAACATATTTCATAAAGGCGTGTTTCATGATATAGATGCATTGACCCTGCGCATCGATGATCTGCACGGCGAATTCACGAAGACCCATACTCTGCTGAACTCTGTGTCAGGAGGCGACGAGTTCAAGTTAGACTGCAATGAGCGTGGAGAATACTCGATCCATGTGACCAAAAAGCGCTACGATGCTTTTATTGCCAGCGCAAAGAACGCAGTAGTAGTGAAAGATCTGGGCATTGAAACCAAACCGGTTTCGTCGTCTAACAAGAGTTTGATGCGCGTGACATTTCGCGGGATGCACGAAAAGCAGGGCGAGCTGAGCACCTTGCAAAGCGAGTTGCGTAGTCTTGTCGTATCAGCTTATGAGAAAGAATTGCAGACATTCGAGTACGGTGCTTTATTTTCAGATATAGTTGACTTTGTATCACAGTTAGATGTAAACATCACAAATGCCAAGAATGCAACCCGATATCGTTATAATCGCCCCTCTCTCTCTTCTGGAACCGGGGAATCGTACCTCAAAGCCATGCAATTAAGACATCCTTTGATCGAGATGATTCAAACCAATGCAGCTTATGTTCCGAACGACATATCTTTGGGAGGTCTAGATAAAGACGGGATGTTGCTTTATGGAATTAATGCTGTAGGCAAAAGTAGCTTGATGAAATCGGTGGGAATCGCGGTGATCATGGCCCAAGCAGGAATGTATGTTGCAGCCGAGGCATTCGAATACGCGCCATATGATCATATTTTTACACGCATCCCTGGAGGCGATAACATCTTCAAAGGTCAGTCCACATTTGTCGCGGAGATGTCTGAATTGCGGGCTATCCTCAAACGAGCAACGCAGCGGTCTCTCGTGATAGGCGACGAACTGTGTTCAGGAACAGAATCGGTCTCGGCTACATCCATCGTGGCAGCCGGCATCCTGGCCCTGGCTTCACGCAAGACCTCGTTCATCTTTGCCACACACCTTCATGAGGTCGGGAAGCTCGATTGCATACGAAATCTGTGCAACGTAGAGATGTATCATATGAACGTTCGCTTTGATGAACAACAAAACATCATCATTTATGACCGGGTTTTAAAAAAGGGCGGCGGCGACACATTGTATGGCTTGGAAGTGTGTAAGTCACTCGATCTTCCCCCCGAGTTCTTGCACACCGCCAACAAGATTCGCCAAGAATGCATAGGCTTGTCCCGGGAGTTTGTCACTGCGCAAACTTCGCGCTATTCGACGAGCATATTTCTTGACGTATGTGATATTTGCAAGAAACCTGCCGAAGAGGTGCATCATATTCAGGAGCAACATACAGCAGATGTCGACGGGTTCATAGGCAATATGCACAAGAACGCGCGTCACAATCTCGTTGCCGTATGCCAGGCATGCCACGATGCCGTGCACAATAAAAAAATGATCATTCATGGATACGTCAGCACAAGTCAAGGCGTCATGCTGTCTAAAACAGAGCCGAGCAGCGAACCATTGCCGGAAGTGGTTGCTGGCGCTTCAATCGTCGACGACGTACGCACATTGCGTAACGCCGGAAAGAGTGTGAAACAGATCATAGACGCATGTGCGTCTAAATGGCGATCCAAAATCACCGCTTATCGGATTAACAAGATACTTAAGGACAGTCCTTAGAACATGGTTCAAAGATAGTTAAAAATGATAGAGTCAAAAGTTCAGGAAATCGTCGCATTGTTTGCGCTATTGGCAAACATCGAAACAAAGACGATCGCGATGAAGCGGCGTAAGCAAGTCGTATGGCGGAAGTTTAATATCGAATTGGACTTCTTCATAGATAGGCTGGAAGATATATATTACAAGTACTTTATCAAGAACAAGTCCATCAAGAAATTGGAGACCGATTTGGAAAGAGACATTGCAGCTACAAAGAACACGATGAATATGTTCCTACCATATATGCTCTTATATAATATGAACGTCGCTGCGGCGCCTATTGATATGGGTGTATAATACAGCACACTATCCTTTTTACTGAATCATAATGCGAAATATATTCAGAAACATATTTTCATATACGAAGTTGGGTCGCGTGGATGAACACAGTTGATGATCTGCTGTTGCGATCACTTCGCTAAACATAGCACTCCTATCCTGATCTTTTATATACTTGGTTGACAAACATGACATGAGCTGGGTCATAATAGTCCGAGAGTCGTTCTGATAATGTATCAGTTTGTAAGAGAACTCGCGAATCTTTGTCAAGGCGCTCCACGGCGTCCTGCATTTTCGCAAGGAATCGATGAAGGTCTTCATATCCGCTTCCTCTAGATCGACTGAGATTTCTTTGGACAATTCGTAATTGGTTATGCTCAAAAGGAATTGGTAGACATCACGGTTGCAACTGGCCACTAGATCATGATCATTCGAGAAGGGCATGTGTTTTTGTAGTTCGTCGCGAATTGCATAGATCTGTTCTTTCTTGAGCATGGGACAACGTATCGCGATGCAGCGGCTCTTTATCGCTTCAGGGATCCCTCCCAACTTGTTCGCAGACAAGATGAACAGGGCGTTTCGTTGGTATATTTCCATGATCCGGCGCAAGCACATCATAGCTTGATTGGAGAGTTCGTGTGCATTTTTCATGATAATGATATGGCGTTCGAACCCCATACTTGATTGACTGATGATGGGTTTGATGATGTCGCTTATGATGTTCTTATCATAGGCGGATAGCTCAAACGGTGTGAATTCCATGTAGTATGGGGTTGTATTCACTGGGATATCGTATTTCGTATGTCCAGAAGATATGCTATGAATGATTTGCGTATTGACGAGGTAGTCGATGCCAAAGTGCTTTGTGATGAAAGCTTGTATGTAGTCGTTTTTGAGACTTCCTTCTGGACCATAGAACAACATGTGCGGGCAGTCTTTCAAGCTTTCATTGACGACCGAATCTAAGATCTCGTTCGGGACAATGGGATAGAACAGTTTGAAGTGTTTTTTGAAAAAAGCGTAATGACTAAATAGCGTGTCCATGAATACAAAGCATATTAAAGCTACTGTATGTATTTCTTTTTAAATGGACGCTGATTTTGAACTCCTTGGAATACCATTAGGATCTAGTAAGCAAGATATTCGTCAGGCGTACCGCAAGCAATGTTTGAAGTGTCATCCTGATAAGCAAGGCAATGCAGAGAATTTCATAAAGCTTACCGAGGCCTATAAACGGTTGATACAAACGGGTCAAGAACGCGATGGAAACAAATTCACCAAAGACGACATGACAAGAGACGAAAGTAGTAGTGAGTCGTTTTCTCTGATGATGGTTGATTTTTTACAGACCTATATCATCGAGTTGTTCAAAACATTCAAGAGTTCACAAGCGCCTTTGAAGGCACCTGCTATCTACATACCCGTCAAGGCGACGATGCGGGATGTGTATCATGAAGTCGTCAAGAAGGCCACAGTACGTGTACGACGGATGCGTGGAGATTCAGAGTATGTGTACGAAAAGGAGGACCTCTACATCCAATTGACACGGGCTACAAGTAAGCATGTGTTTGTGGAAAAAGGAGACGAAATGGAGGGTCGTGCTCGCGGAGACGTTGTGATGACTGTGCAGATTCAATCTGAAGAGGGGGTGTCTGCCGATGATTTTAACATAGTACATACTATTGGCGTAAGCCTGTACGAATACGTGTATGGCGTGTCATATACTCTAAAACATTTGAGCGGCGATGAGATCTCTATTCAAACAATTCCTATTAAGAATCAGGTTGTTGGAACTAGAAGTAGGCTAATCATCTCTGGGAAAGGCTTTCCACACTGGATCGATGACAAGCTGCATTATGGTGATCTCATAGTCGAGATGTATCCGGTGTTGAAGCCAGATGTTTTCATGAATGAAAGCGTTAAAACCTTCATGAACCAGTTTTTTAGATAAATTATTTTTGCACATCATGATTCGTGTAGGAATTTTGATGAAGGGCTAAAATGATTTAAAGATAAGGTTGCATTAGAGGAGTATAATAAACCCACACGATGAGCACTGTGATGAAGAAGACCGTATCCGAGAAGGTGGTTGCTGCTGACAAGAAGTCTGTCCTGAAGAATGCCGATGTGACTGCAAAGTCTGTTGATCTCCCTGTCAAGGTCATTGAAGTCCCAGTCAAGGTCTCCGAAGCCCCTGTCAAGTCGACCAGTGACTCTCCCAAGTCCAAGCCCGCCAAGAAGTCTGTGAAGACCGTCGAGCCCTCCGCGTCGTCGACAACTTCTACAACGACCGTGACCACTGCTCCCTCTTCTACGACAGCAGTCGAGGAGGTTGTGGCCCCTGCGGCCGAGACTACCATCGATCCCTCTATGAACGAGGATGTGTTTGGTCCCCGCTTCGCCGCCCTGCTTGATCGCCTGTCCTCTTTCAGCAACGAGTTCCGCGAGGTGACTACCCTCGTGCGCTCGCTCCAGAAGGATCATGCCCGCTTCCTCCGCGAAAACACCAAGCGCAATGCTAAGCGTCAGCGAACTGCTAAGCGCACTGCGAGTGGTTTCGCCAAGCCCACCCTCCTTTCGGATGAGATGTATAGCTTCCTGAGCATCGAGAAGGGAACTCTTGTCGTTCGCAATGATGTCACCCGCAAACTGAACGAGTACGTGGTGTCGAACAACCTCCGCGACGAGGCGGACAAACGTCGCATTATTCCCAACGCGACTCTTCGCACCCTGCTCAATGTTCCAGAGGGTGATTCGTTGACCTACTTCAACATTCAGAAGTACATCAAGCATCACTTCATCAAGCCTGTTGTTGCGTAAACAGTTGGGGTGTTCTTCAAAACCAAAAATGTAAAAATTACAAAAATTTCAGTTACTGCAACAGCTCTTTTTTAATCAGGATGTAAGGTATTTAAGCACTACATAGAGATATATAGAAATCAACAGCCATATGTTATCAGAGCTGATCGAAAAATCCCTGTCGGGATACGTATATGATTTGGCACTCGTCGTTCACAATTTGTATAAACAGAAGTTTGTATGTGCGAAATTGAAAAACCGTCAGTGGTATACCTTCGACGGTACGCGATGGGCATGTACAGAAATAGGACCGTATCATGATGTGTCTACGAATATGGTCAGTGTTTATCAAAGCCTCCTCGATGCGGATGTCAAAGAGTTGGAACAAAAAGAAAAGGTCAAGGAAGTGGCTATCGAACAATCGAAGCTTCTCAACAATGAGATTGAGGCATTGAAGAAGCACATAACAAAGATCGAAGCTGTGATTTCTAAATTGAAGAATGTGAATTTCAAAGAGTCTTTATGCAAGGAATCGATGTACATGTTCTACGATCCAGAGTTCCTCGGGCGTCTTGATACCGATAGACACTTGATTTGTTTCAAAAACGGCGTACTTGATTTGCGCTCTAAAGAATTCCGTCCTGGGCGGAAAGAGGATTACCTGTCTCTTTACGTCGATGACGTGTATATGGGTGATGCATTCCAGACCAAGATGCAAAAATTCATGACGTTTCGAGAAAACATCATATTGAAGCGCAAGGGTAATCATTTTCGATTCCCAGAGTCGAGCGACTAAGATTTGAAACAGTTCCGAAAAAATTGAAGCCCGTCATTTTTATAAAGAGGCTTAAAGACAATCGTCTAACACTCTCTAGCAACAAAGCAACTTGCAACTAAAGACCAATGGCTGAATCAATCATTCTTCCCGAGAACTTCAACGTCGCGAACCTGACCTTCGGCGCTCCTCGCGCTCTCGACAGCGGAGGCAAGAGCATCCCCGTCTACCTGAATGGACGTCCGATCGTGGTCCAGATTCCGGAAATGTCTGCCCCTTACGGATTGGGCAAGTGGCCCAAGGAAGATTCCGCCGATCTTCCTCCCAAGTACGACCTTTCGCTGTCTTTCCGTGGTCTCGACACACGCGAAAGCCTGAAGTCTACTTACAAGATGTTCTCTGATATGGAAGATGCGATCGTCAGCAAAGCTTTCGCGGACTCGCTCAACTTCTTCAAGAAGCGCCATACATCACGCGACGTTGTCAAGGAACTGTTTACACCTATTATCAAAATCGCCAAGGACAAGAACGGCGAACCCACTGACAAGTATCCTCCCACCGTGAACCTCAAGCTCCCGTTCAAGGACGGGAAATTCCAATTCCTCGTATACAACAACCACCAAGAGGAGATCGATCTGAACTCGGTCACTATCAAGGGCTCCAAGGTTCTCACCATTATCCAGTGTTCAGGACTCTGGGTCGCTGGAGCCAAGTTTGGGTGTTCGTGGAAGGTGAAGCAGATGCAGGTTACGCCGCCTGCATCGATCACGGGCTACGCTTTCAAGAAGACGGTCGTTGAAGAAGTCGTGGAAGACGATGTTCTATCTGACGAAGATGTTGCGCCGACGACAACTGTTCCAGCTGCCTCTGCTCCAGTGTCAGCTCAAGCGGCAGCGCAAGTCGAGGACAGCGACGAGGATGAGATGAGTGAGGAAGAGGAGCCCAAGCCAAAGAAGGTGCCGGTCAAGAAGGCAGCTTCCAAGAAATAGAATGGATACACAGTATAAATAAAAACAAAACAAAAAATGCTCTAAACTTTTCTCATTTTTCAACGTAATGTTTTGAGGTGTCCTCAATACATTCAAGGTTCTGAGAATGCCTCCATTTCTAGGAGAGGGGTTTCTGCACTTACAACAATAGGGAAATGCCATTTCCATAAGATTGTGTTTTTGGGAGAAAAGCATGCGGATATGCATATCAACAAATAGCTCACAGCAGAAACGCCGAGATGCCATAATGAATGTAATTCTAAATAGGATACCCATTGATAATTGCACGCCTTGCTGTCAATGAGCCAGCAGCTGCCAGCCAATAGGGATATGACAAGGCATGCCTTTCCACAAGTAAACATCGCGTCTTTTTTGTTTTGGTCGTACTGCAGCATCGTATCCAGTCCTCGAAAGAGTGCGATGTTGATGCCGAGAATCACGACAAATGGAATCATAAAAAGGGTACGGAAGCCGATTTGACTTTGATCTAGGTTTGTTGAATCGATGAAGATCGTTGTGAAAAGGTATGTAGTAATGACACAAATGACCCATGGTTTTGCACATGGATTGGGGAATTTTGATGCGAAAGACATAGTGAGAAACGACGATATCAGGATCATCGGAATCTCATCAGCCAATTTCCACGTGGGCGACAGCGTTGCGTGATACATCGCGCTCCCCAGGCCACATGTAAACATGCTCGTGCGAACAATGTGAAGTTTACCAGAGATGTGTGCAAATACTGGGATGATTGCTGATAGACTCATAAATACTGAAGATGCTGTGTTGACAGGTTCCCTAACCAGGGCGTCGGGCGCCGCCCATTTTCCTTCGCAGAAAGGAGATTCCATGAATATTCTACTATAGTCATTTAGTTAAGTGCGTTTTACAAGAGTCTCATATTTTGTCTTCAATAGATCAAATCAGGGTCACAATGGATTATCATAATCAATACAGTGGCTACACTGATGCAATTACGTTGGAGGTCGAACAACTAGCAAAGTATATGTTCTTAGAAAATACGGATAATAAGCTGATTGGGCTCGACATCCACGGTCTCGGACATTCAAAAGACCTTTTCTGTTTTTGCCTCGATTTGTTTTGCAAAGGCATTGTGTTCATATGTGGTGAAAACGGCCGTGCAGATGTGGATGCAATTACCATGGATCAGTTCAAAGTCATCACGAACAAGCTGATGTTAGCTGGGATCAAGAGTCACATCGACTTCCAGCCCCTCGAAGAAGATATTACCCAAGAGGAGTCCAGGATTATTTTGCATAGCAGCATCGCCGATGTCAAGTCATCACCGGACAATCTAGATGTGTCAAAGTATTCATTCAAGATCAAAGTGCAAAGAACCATCTGCACTTTGCGCTTTGAGCTAATTAGGATATAAGCACTAGTAGCACTAGCTGTACATGCAACATGCGCCATTTGATTGCCATTTGTGGAGCACGAAGGAGCGGGAAGGACACCATATGCAAACGTGCTGCTGAGATGCATGGATACAAGCATATGAAAATATCACAGCCTTTGAAAGATGCCATCAAGATATTATTTGGATTTACCAACGAGCAGATGGAGACGGATGAAAAAGAGCAGCCGGACCCCAATTGGAACATAAGCCCTAGGCAGGTAATGCAATATGTTGGCACTGACGTCTTTCAGTACGATATTCAAGCACAGATTCCTGGCATTGGAAGAGAATTCTGGGTGCGTTCTTTCTATCAGTCGATGCTTCAACAGCCAGAGACTTCAAACATAATCCTATCTGATTTGCGCTTTATGCATGAGTACCAATTTTTCAAAAACAAGGGCATACACATAAGTGTGATAAAAGTGGTACGTGGAGCATCTTCCACGGTGTATGACGATGCCGTAGATGGCCATATATCAGAAAAAGAATTCCACATCATCCCGTATGATGCAGTCATAATGAATGACTCGAGCATCGAAGCTCTTGACCAATCAGTCGATGAAATCATCAATCGAATGAAACCAGTCTCGATCCTTTAGCAAGCGACATGTTATGCATGTGCGACTTTGACAACTCTTGTCTCGGTTTGCGCTCAACGCTCGCATTGCTGAGTTTCCTGTGAGGTCTCTCTTTATCCTTCACTTTGGTCGGTTTATCGGTATCTATCAGGTTCATATCATTCACGATAGTGTTGTAGTTTTTTTCAATGAAATCAATGATGCTATTTTCAATAGCCCATCGAAAGAAATTTAACTGTCCAATAGTCGTTGTTACGGTGTTCTGTTTATCATATTGAAACGTGATCTTGTCCTGTCGTCTAAATGGGTCAAATAGGTGTTTTGAGAAGGCACGCAATTGGGATCGGTAATGTATATACACGTTGATGTGATCCTTGCCATTTACGATAGTGGTGTTGTATTTTTTACTGAAGTTGGTGACAAACCAATCTATTAACCGCAGAGATATGTTAGATGTCCCATTCACGATATTCAACATGATCTTGTGATTCGCTGGCTTTGTGAAAAATTTGGTTAATGAGGCGAGGAGCAGTTCGTTTTGGATGGCTGATGTGTGCCTTCCTTTTGACATGATGCCCTTGAATAAAAAATAATACTAGCATATCCTTAAGTGCGTTCACGCGCGTTTGACATTCGCAGATTCTGACAAGGATTTCCATGTTTCAAGAGACAGTCCGCGCTCCGTTTTGATAAACATTACTTCATAAGGGTGAATGTCTCTTCCGAAGCAAAGCTTGCCAGGGAACAGAATATCTCCGAATTGACTATTGGCCTTCGGATTGAAATTGGTCACATTGTGATAATCTCGGTTTCTGTATTCAGCCACGAAACAGTCAATATTCCAACCATTCTTAAGAACTAGAGCGCTCAAGCCCAGCTCCTGATGGTCAATTACATCATATATAGACGTGTATGATGGTGAAAATAGCCCTTCTTTTGTTAAAAAAAGCATGCATTCGTTGTCGATGGCGAAACAGTAGCTCTGAACATGGGGTTGCACTTGATCATTCTTAGGAAGAAGGTTAATTGTAGGTCCGACAAGTTTGACATTTCCTTTTAGCAATGAAGTAAAGGCGTCTACCCAGTTTGTTGTCATGTATGCAGGAGTAAATGGTCCTCTACATGATGAGTTAATGAATATGTAGTTGTTGTAGGTTAACGACATATTCTTCATATGGTCTAGTGCAAACCCAAATGCCCCGAAATCGAACCCTTCGTTGGGGCGAGTAAGAAACGTGACGTTCGGTTGACTAATATGCATTATTGAACATATGCCATTAACTATAATATAATAGTGTATATCATATGATGATATGATAGCATGTTCTAGAAAATATCGGAGGTTTTGTATATATGTATTGTTCTTCTCATAATACGCATATATAACAGCTGTTTTGTTCATATTTAATGAACTATATATTCTATATAAACAGATGCATATGTGTCATTGTTAAATACATATGAATATCTATACACGAGTTCATATTACACCTGCAGAAGAAGCGGAAAACAAATCATTATGGGACACTGTCGTCAAGTCAATTGTCCCTCCACCCCAATACAAGACAAATTGGGCACCAAATAACATTGATTTGTCTTTAGTCATTGTAGAACCTCGAGAGCACCCATGGTTAGCAGCTTGTCTGTATAATATGGCCCACGTATATGGAGGCAAGAATGTTGGGCTATATATTTATCATGGTACTGCTAACAAGCAATACGTATATGACATTGTATCTACATGGTCAGGCGTAAATCTGATTCAAATGAATATAGAGAACCTGTCCATAGATCAATATAATCAATTACTTACGATGAACACCTTTTGGATGTTTCCATCATCACATGCTCTATTGTTTCAAACAGACACACTCATAAGGCGACCTATCGATGCACATTTCTTCAACTTTCAATATGTAGGAGCTCCTTGGCCATTCTACGTATCGAAGAAAATAGCGACTAGCCATAACGTCGGAAACGGAGGCTTCTCGTTAAGAGATGTGAACGTTATGAATATGATTACACTGCTTCATTCTATTCCACAAAACTTGAATGAAGACATATTCTTTAGAGAAAAATTAAGCGATGCACACGTTCCATCGACTTGCGATGCAGTGTCGTTTTCTGTAGAGCATATATTTCACGAAAATCCATGTGGTCTTCATCAAGCATGGCGTTTTCATAAAAAAGATCGCTTGAAACAATTACTGAGAGATATACCTGGAGCTACATATGTTCCTTAGAAGTCTCCGCCGATTTCGAGAGGGCGGTGGTTGAGGTCAGGCTCGATGGTCGTCTGATTCCATGGCGACACATTGAGTTGAGGGTTTGGGGGGTCAGAGCGCAGCTGGTAGTTGGCGTTACGGAGGGACGAACCAACTGTATTGATGCCAGTGAGATATCCGGCAGTCAAGAAGTTCTGATCCTTGACATCGCCTTGTCCGGCAGGGTTCACTTGAGCCCATTTTGAGTTGGCAGCGTCCTTGGGGAGGAGATCATCGGCCGTCAAGCGGTCACGAGGGTAGCAGTCGGTGGGCTGGACATCGTTGGCATTCGCGTGGGCAGCTTGCTTTTTCTGGACAGGCTTGTGCACCTGCTGTTCGACAACGCTCTTGTACTCGGCGCTGCCAGCGTCGTTAGGCATAACAGCTTGGCTGTTGCTCATTTTTTCGTAGAAGGCTTCCTGATCGCGGAGCTTGCATCGATTGTTATACTCCTGAACAATATACAAAAGCAGACAGCCGATGACAATGAGCACGGCAATTTTACCAAGTTGTTCAGAATTCATTTACTTTAGGATGATATATTATTTCCAAAGAAAATAAAGTTTGATGGAGCACGATTTTTTACGTACGCGCCAAGTTTATTTTTTCCATGTCGTCGTAAACTTTGCAGATAGCTTCTAAAGAACGATCTGTCTTTTCTAAATCATGTAATAGTCCCTTGAGAACGACGAGGGTAGACTGTGCGTTAGCAACGGTGTTTTCTAGGTCGGCGACGTGGTTTTGTAGTGTCAAAATCATCGCATCCTTAGCAGCTTCTAGTTCTTGACCAGAAGGATAAGCTACGTCGTCCGATTCATCGTCATCGTAATCGTAATCATCGGTCCTTGATTGGATCATGGGTTCTTCCATCCCAATTTGAATCAGTTTCCAGTCTAAGTGAATTTTAGAGGTTTTGACAAACACGCCCCTTAACTCTATGTCGATAGAATACGAGCAATCTGTCTCTAGTGAAGTGAGACTATCATAGGAATCTGTAAACTTCAAATAGATGTACTGTCCATCTTTGCCAGTGCGTATGAAAGACAGACTATCTTCAATTACATCAAGCGTTAATGGCTTTTCAAAGCTTTCCTTATAGAAAGACGCAACATGCGATTGGATGAAGCCGCCTTGCATGTATGAGAAGAAGGCTCTCAATTCGGGTGTGATTCGCCAACGAAATACTGTTCCCGAGCCGAGTGCAGGTGGTGTGACGAAACGTACATTAGATAGGCGCACACGTGGATCACATGGTTCCACTTTACATACACGATAACCGTTTGACATCTTGTATGAAGAAGATAGTTTCCATGTTTTCACGTTATCAATATCACATACGTTGATTGGCGTAGACATTGTTAAGATGGTATATACATGCGCTATATTGCCTTAAGTAAGTGTGGCAGTTTTGAAAATATAAATACATTCGCATACACTAATGAAATGGATTCATCTCCTAATCCGAATGTACATGATAAGAAAACCACCTTATCTAAAACGGTGATGAAAGCGCTGTCGATTTTAAGGGACGAAGTCGGTAAAACGGAGAATAAAGAGATTCTCAGCCAGCACATTATCAACCCTATCCTACAACTCATATACAACGAAGTCTATCCATATATTGCCTTTCTTCTAGGAACGCTGATCTTTATATTGCTAATAAGTTTACTCGTCCTCATCATGCTGATCATCTTTTACGTGCAATCCAAGATGCGGCCAGTGCACTCGAACAGTGCTTAAAAAAATGAAACTATCATGTAATAAAGTACACCACCACAACCATGAACGAAGAAACTGCTGGCAAGATTCGGGAATGGATCGATATCGACAACACCATTCGCACCCGACGGGAGAAGTTGAAAATGTTGTATGAAAAGAAGAATACACTCGAGTCGCAGATCAAGTCTTATATTAAACGAAATAAGCTTGAAGGAGTGCAGATTAATGTGTCAGACGGGCATGTTAAGTTTGCAGAGAAAAACAATATCCAAAGCCTGACTTTGAAGTTTCTGAAAGAGCAGCTCGACGAGTTCTTTGCAGGGAACCAACCTAGAGATGCAGAGACGTTGTACAAGTTCATCCTTGGAAATCGCAAGGTTCAGACATCTTTCGAGATGACACGTGACATTAAAGAGGAAGACCCGATGGTTTAGTTTCCATCTGCAGTTGGCAATAGCAATTTGTTTTTAAACTCGTTATCGATGTTGATCACACCGATAATATTTTTGTCCAGCTCAGCTATGTTTTGACGGGTGTTTGATTTGAGGATATCAGCCACATCAGCCTGGATGCGTCTCTTTTGAGCAATCGTCATGTTCGATTTCGTCTTGTGATAGAGCTGCGTGTATTTGTCGACAATGCGGTAGGCTTCGAACTCGGTTTCTAAAGGCACGTCGTCGAATTCTGTGTCCTCTCGATTGTAAATGATCTTATTATCGCTTTTTCCTTCGACGTATGGCAATACATCGAAACTCGCCAGAAAGAGGTAGTATTGCTCGATGCATGTGATGTATTTCTGGTGATTGCGTATGGGGATGTTCGTATCTATGAGTTTGCGTATCAAGTAAATCTCATAGGCCTCCAGATAATACGATGCAATAGTCTCGACCAAATAGGTCAGCCCTTGTTGAATGAGGTACTCTTTCCATTTGGAGCCGTAAACGTGGATGCGTTGATGTTTCCAGTCATAGATGAAGTTGATGTCCTGGATAAATTCTTCACGGTGATTGCCGCGTATAGCCTGTGTTAGCGCGTTGATGATCTCTTTGAAGTTTTCTTGATCAAGATGAAAGTCTTCCTTGAGGTCCCCGTTCTCTAGACGCTCTACTTGTGTATGATACATCTCTTCTACCTTGCTTTCGAAATCGGTAATCTCCAAGTTTTTATGTTGAGCAACCTTAGTAAGTTTCTCAACAAAGTCGATGTTTGATATAAAGTTATTGACCGTGTTGTTATAATTGATGAATTGATTAGTTATCTTTTGTTGATCGGGAATCGGTTCTACGACATAGTGACGATGATCGAGTATGTGCTGTTTGATGTCATCCGTGAGTTCTATGACACGCAACATGCCTTGACAAGACCTTTTGAGATTATATAAGTGATTCCTCATAGTAGCCTTGTTCTTAGTCTCGTAGCCGCAACGCGGACATAGGTAAGGCGGATGTGGGGTTGTTAGTTTAGGCATGACTAACTCTTGAACATACTATGAGTCTTGCCTTTAATTCACTTTTAGCCTTTATTAGCCTTTATTCGCTTCTATTAGCATATATTTTGCATTGCAAACAGACGCTTGGATACTCTAAGGGTGGCTTCCAGCTTAGGTTTTGCTCGCTTTTATTCGCTTTTATTAGCCTCTATTAGCTTCTATTAGCCTTTATTTACATCCAAAAATTAGAGAGAGAACCATAAAAATATACCATATACCGTAATACCACTTTTGAAAAGATGATTTTTCTCGTAATGAACTGTTTTGACCCCCCCCCCTCGACAATTTTCAAAAACTTAAAATGCCGACCCCCTCCAAAAATGTTTTACAAATCTTGGCTTAAAAAGGATTACATAAAGTGCTTATCTGTATTATAGGACGTTTTGTACATATGAGCAGCCAGATCTTGATATAGGTTGTTCTCATCTATTGTGATCACATATCCTTCTGGAAACTTAGCGTCTTTGAGTTTATTAAGGAGTCGATTAAAGAGTTCGTCAACTTTATCGCCATAAAGTTCGAACCATTTTTGGAACGTAAGTTTCCTAGGGTTGGCGACAACAACCGGCACGAGCATCGGATCCATGATACATACCTAAAAGGATATAAGTGTTTAAATCAATATAGAGCATATAGGATAAGAACAAGACAATACATCATGTCACACCTTGAAGAGATCGACACATGCATCGCTGATGTTGTTATGGAGTGCTTTTCTGACATGAAAGAGGAATACTTTTATGAAGGATTTCTGAACAACAGCGATTACACTTCTTTCTTGAGGACTATTATGCCTCATATATACATCCGTTCACAATATGTCCATTCTGATTCGGAGCATGAACCTGAAGCAGTCACTACATTTGACTATTCTGATGCAATAAAAAATCTCGTGTAATATTATAAAATATGTCGATGTCAAAAAGCAATAAATCTAAGAAAGGTGGGTCTCTTGCGGAAGATGCCGGTCGTCTTGCGATTCCCCTTGGACTTCTGTTAGCAAAGCAATCCCTGTCGGAATTCCTCAAGAAGAATTCTAGCACGAAGAGTCCTGCTCGTTCTGTGAGCAAGCCTGCGCCAGTGTCCCGTCGTGTCGTTTCTGGTGGTAACGAGGCGGACCACTCTGTTGTTAAGGCGTCGGATGGCATGCGCAACACATGGGCCGCTGTCCCCGAGTCTGTGTTAGACGGGGGTGCGAAAAAGAAGCGCCGCTCTTCGAAGAAAAAAAGCACCAAATAAATAAGTAGTACTTCACATTTTTTGTGCAAGTGATGTTACCATTTGCATGATCTCATTATTATACGTGCACTTATTGAACTTCACGTTAATCCATATATTAGCCATGGCTACAGCGTCTTGGTATTCAACGCCCGATTCGAGTGCTTTTTGTACGAACCATCCTTTCTCCGTAAACGCAGCTTCGTTAATAATGTCCTTTTCAAGAAAGATCACGATTCCTTTGTAGTCAAATCTCTCCATGGAGTTTAGATATAGGTTATTTTTTTCTTAAAGTAAATTAATATCACGTCATGTCAATTTTTTCTAATATCAAAGACAGCGTTTTAGACACAACAGAAACTTTTAAAGAAGTTATGGGGGGAGCTTTGAAAGGTGCCTGCAATGTTATTATGGAATCTAAGTCTAAGAGCAAAGAAGAACTCGAGACATTTCAATCGAGCTCGGACTCTTCTGAATACTTATATTCATTGAACATATCTAAACTCTTAGGTAGCGAATACATATTGTATGTAGAGGACGTCATGCGCATGGTAACGATCCAGATTATCATTCAACTAATGATGTATTTGCAAGCCCCTTCATCAAATAAATTTTTCGACACTGCTTTCATTCAGATTGTATTGTATGTGGTTCTAGGTGTCACAGCGTATTGGCTTCTTGTTCGTAAATGTGTGAAGGTGGTATAAAGTGCGGTTCTGCGCGTGTTTAAAACGAAATTTTTATTATGTACTTAAACACTAAACTTGTTTTAAGACGTATAATGATGAAGCTATCTTTATACCACATTGTCGCGCTGTCTGCAGCTGTGTCCATTAGCCTCGTATGGGTTTACTGGAAGATGAACAAGCTCGAGAAACAGGTCCGTGAAATCGGAGCACGTGTGAATACGAACACGACTACACTTACAAATCTGACAACTGCAATGGAACTATGCAATGCACAAGACAATCAGGCATGTGTTTTGCAGCACGCTCCTGAACAGCCTTTAGAAGAAGTTGCAACTCATGTTGAGGTTCAAGCTCCTCAAGCTCAACCTCAAGATGTTCCCATCCCTTCTCAACAAGACAATATGAGCATTTCGAGCGAAGACGTGAATGATGTGTTAAAGACAATGGACGCATCCCCGACAGAGAAAGACTCTCAAGAGCAGCCACTTGCACCAGAAGCCCCTCTCGACACTCCCGAGATTGACGATGCGCTATTGAATCAACTCAATGATCCTAAGAACTGGATTTTTACTGAAGACGAATTGAAGAAGAAGACGGTTGAAGAACTGAAATCCTACTTATCAGAGAAGTCCCTTTCGATCAAAGGAAATAAGAAGGAACTCGTGCAACGCATTTTGGAGAATCATCAATAAAAAATCTATTCATTAAATAAACAAAATATGAGCTGTCAAGACTGCAAACGTGATAGTACAAATCAGCCTAGTTGCCCTTTCCGGATGGCGGATGGTCGCAACTTCACAAATTATAACACTCGCTGCAACCAATTTGAACAGATTCGCAACAGCCAGAACTTTTCGTCTGCGTATGACTTGCGCATGTTCATGACACAGAATGCGAGTCAGTTGATGAACCAAAATCGCATTGCCACTGCAAACGAGAACAACTGCAACCCCTGCTATGCAACTGATGAGTCTGGGACCATGTTGCCAGAAGAGTCCGCTGTAACTTGCAATGCCAAGGTGTGCACGACTTCTGCCGGGGCCCCTGCCGGTCTCGGACAGGGAAGGAAGAATTACGGGCATGCAACTGCTGGACAGTTCTATCCTATCGAGGGAGTTTCAAACAGCGGGTTCGATATGTTTGGCGGCATTTTGTAAAGCGCAATCCTTTTTTAAACATATGACGATTGTACGTACACTATCACAATTATATGTTGTTTAATATAAATTATCATGAGTACAAATTCATTTGACATGGATTCATGTGAAGGGACGATAAGCATAGACCCTTCCTGCTATGATGTAGTGTTGGAAGTGCGGTATAAGGAGTTGGTTGATTCAAATTCAGTGCAATATATCGCTGCATCGCCTCCAGATTATAGGGCATCGTTCAGTGGGTCGGGACTTCCATTTCCTTCCATAGAGAGTGCATTCGAAAACACACCTAACCAAGGGACTCTTGCACTAAATGGCAACGTGGGAGTATTGAAGATGTTCTTGCCTAATTCCTATTACGTAGATTTCAATGGGACTCTCGTGGAACCATGTGTAGAGTTGTATTATAGTGTCGGCGGTAGCCCTCGCAAAGTGATAGTTCATATAGGAGATCGTGTGCCATATCGATCTCTCACTTATCCTCCCCAACGCAAAGACATGAATGCTATGTTTTATGCAAGACTGAATCTACCTATAAGGGGTCAAGCACAAGTCCTGATGGATTCAGGATATCCGAAAAACAATCGCATGGAAGCAGATTTCTGGGGTCTAAGACCTCCATTGTAAAGCAGTCATCATCTACATGCCTAGTAGGTTTTGTAACCATGCCAAGAAGCCACCCGAAGACCCCGCTTGTTTTTTGACCATATCAGATTTGTATAGACTCAAAATCTGTTGATATTTTTGATCATCGGTGAGTGTAGAGTTGTTGCCGATGTTGCTGACCAATGACGGGGATGTGTCTATGTCAGCCCCGACTGTCTTCAATTTCGAATAGGTCTTTGAGTTTACATCTGACTGGAGAGCAGCAAAGCTGGCGTTAAGGTCGTTAGAGGTCTGGGAATTGAGGTTGATATTAACAGAATCTTGGCTACCAGTTTGTTGAGCAATGATTCTCGCCACTTGCGCTTTGGTGGTTGGATCAGTAATATCACCCTTCTGCATCATTTTTGTTAGAAGGTCAGTCAACCCATTATTTGTATTGACGTTGGCACCGGTCAATTGCTGAACCATTTGTTTGGCTGCGGCATTTGTATTTTGTATTGTGATATTATTGTTGAAACTGTTGCCTCCAGATTGTTTGGTAGTTGTGGTACCAATAAGATCATGAAGTTTGTTCTGTGTACCAGTAGTCCATAGACCACATTCAAATGTTGAGCTGGCATTTGTACCAGAATTACAGTATTCAACAACTTTTTGAAGACACGATGAATTTCGATCATCGAGAACGAGGTTCTGAGGATACCGCCAATCTGTCATTTCTTTGCAGTCTGTTCCGCAGAAAGTCTGATTGAATGGACAAGACTTGCTTTTGTATAAATCTGCATCTGCTTTGAATAATACTTCGGTTGCATACAAATATGAATCAGTGGTTTCAGACACTACGTCTTGAATGTGTTTGATTAATTGATGGATATCGTTGACAGAGACTGCTTTGTTGTATACACCAAACATCATGAGGTATCCATCCCATTTTCCATTGTCATTCATGACGAACTCCTTGTTGGTAAGCATTGGTACACTGTTATCTATGAGTTTAGAAGACGCTACCTTGACATCATCGACGTAAAGATAAATGTAGGTATCATCGCGTACAAACGTGTACAAATGATAGTTCTTGTCGAACAGGAATTTAGATGTGTCGTGCATTAAATCATCCAGGATGATATTTTCGTAGGTGAGGCCATCTTGGTCCGAATGCTGTACTTTAATCGACATTTTGTTGACGACCGGGTGTTTCCAAGAGCCATTTGGTCCGGGGCTGATATTCGTTGAAAGATAACAGCGAGAAGCGACAGATGTGTTCTTACCATGTCCAAACAATGTGAAATAGTTAACATCTTCCAATGTTATATTTGGAGATGGCATGTCAGGATCACTCTTGGATTTATCGATGGAGTCTGGAATAGTAAAATCAACACCATTGTTCTTTGCATACCAAAAGATAGAATAAGGCAAGTTGCCTGTTATATGCTCACCGCTATTTGTACCAAATCCTAAATTAGCACTCTGTGGACCTGTAATAGTTTGGCCTTTCATCATGATACCCTGTTTGTTATAGTCAGAGTTGATGTTGGCAGTAAGACTAAATGTTCCTTGTGCATTGACCACCTGACCATTGTTTAATAATGGAGTAGTATTTTGAATAACTAAGGTGCCTCTGTCTCCAGCAATGTTCGTATTGATGGGCTTGTAATTAGAGGCTTGAAAGTTATCTTCTAGAGCTGAGACATACACGACCATGCTGTTGAAAACCGGGTCTGTTGCATCTTCTGAGGTGGTCTTATCAGAGGATTTTTTGAGTGGATTGGATCGAATTGCTACATCTCTCTGTATCTGTTTCGATGTAGACGTGGATGTATTTTCAAATGTCTCGAGTGTGTTCGAGAAGGTAATAGTGTATGTCGCAACAATAACAGCTGCAAATACGACGAGGGCTTGCATAAGAGGTATAGACTTTTTACTATGCACGATCTTGAACAGGAGCATGATGATAATGCTCATCAAGATTAACACTTCAATCTTGGATAAATGAGCCATCTTTATCATGTATTTAGATTTTATTATCATATGTGTTTGAACGGGGGTAACTACTTAAACATAATGTTCAAGGGATGTATTATAAAACATGGATAAAAAGATCATCTACTTGAGTCCTGATGTCGCAGACATAAGTCCAAGTGAACCAGATACACCATCAGTCGATGCTATTGATGGAGGAGGAAAAAAGAAGGTTCATGATGACACTGTTGTTATTGAAGACACACCCTCTATTGAAAGCACACAAGTCGTGAAACCAGCCCCCCTGTCTGTTTTGGTTGTTGATACTAAGTGTGAGGCTAAAGTCGAGCACGATGATGGCGCCGACGACGGTGACATAGACGGCGATGATAAAGAGAGTGTGAATACGCAAGAACTCATGAGTCTCCATCCGCATTACATGATGCTCGAGTCGTTCTTTAAAATCGACGATCAAACTTGCTGTCAGTTATTGAAGCGCATGATCCTGCAAATGCAGGATTTGACAACACATGTCAAAGAATTGAAAGACGTAATTCGAGATATGAAGAAAAAGTAAACCCTCTTCAATTCTTATTTTTCCGCTCCAGAAGCAATGGGCAAGAAGCGTCTCTTCTTGATATCATCCATATGAGTTTCTAGAATTCGACAGATGTATTTGTAGCATTCTGACACCTGCTCTTCTGAGCTAGCTCCTGTAATGATAACACAACCGCTTTGAAATATTGCGACAGTTATTTTTTTGCAATCGTTTGTTCCACACCCCTTTCCCTTGCCTACACACGAGGGCATACAATGACAATTGCCATTTTCATTTGCTTGTTTATTCCAAAAGTACTGTAGTTTGACTCCTGGATATATACACGGCTCGTATGTGCACTTGTTATGGTAGTTCTCTGTGAGAGCTGCATGTAGTTTCTCACGTTTTATTTCAAAATTGACACGAAAGTCGCTATTAATAAGACGAATTTCGTACTTGCAGTTCATCATGGAATTGATGTCATTGATAACACTGGTGACACCCTTTTCAATGTGTGTTTTGCGGATCATGTCGATGACGATGTCTACAGCAGATACTCCGTCGTTGACGCTTTTAATTCCAGTCATCTGGACGTTCCCGTTTTTGAACATCTTGGCATTGACAAAGTATTTCGAGTCAGATGTCATCTTGATGATCATTGTTGCCTGATTGTCAAACCGCTTTACATCTTTTCCCCTGTTTTTCTTTTTATAGTTCATTCCTTTTGAAATGATTTCGCTTTTCGAATTTCCGTATTCCATGAAAATAATCCCCGGTGATGATGAGTCAATTGGAATCACATCGATGTGATCGAACAATGCCCGAAGGTCTACGTCGGTATGAATGCTTCCAGTTGCAGTTATCGTAGAGATTTTATATACATTGGCACTAAAAGGTGTCTTATCGGCGATTTCGATAGGATTCATTTGCTATTGCAACTAACACACGTATTTAAGGAGCAAAGTCTTTAAATCCCTTTCAATTTTTTCCCTTCCTTTTTTTTGACCCGACTGTTTTATCATTGCTCGCCCCGTCTTCGCGTCGAGACATGAAATCGACGTAGTCCTTTCCAAATACGTCGAGGTCTTGCATCCACATATCTCCTACAGTGGTCTTCTCGAGATCGATGAGAGTTGCTCGCTTAGCAGCTGCTTCCGCCATGAGCTCGTCTTTGCGTTCACGAGTCAATGAGGATATCGGCATGCGGATGAGATAGTCATAAGAGTCATCGTGCTTCGGATAATCGCGACCAGAAAGAGTGGTTTCTACGTCAGCTTTCTTGACATTGAAGACGGTGATCTCCTCGGCGATGAGTTCTGTGATGAATCGCACCTTCGCATCACAGACAACGAGCTCTTTCTTGATAGCGTCGAGCATGTGCTCTTGACGCTTGGCGTACATCTTCCAACGGATTTCGAAGAAACTACGCATGATGTCGTCGATAGACTCGTAGAGTCGGATGTGCCCGTTTTCGTCATAGAGGTGCATGTTCGTGATCGACAGACCCTTTGTAGAATGTAATTTGAACATGTTCTCGAACAAGGTGTACCCATTTTTGTCGAGAGCAAACAGGGTCTCGCTTGCACCAGGATGAAGGTGGAGCACAAAGCGCACATCACGTTCGGTGTAATGGTTCTCGTAGTCTTTGAGCAGCTTCTGGTCGCTGTCTAAGATTGTCTCAAGGAGTTGCTTGTAATCGGTGGTCCATGTCCCGATCGGAAGCTCTGTGATTTCGACTTTTGTATCAGAGATCCTGGTATAGAGACCGCGACTCACATAATTGCCCTTTTCATCCTTGGTGATCGACCCCTTGAAACCGTGGTACCATGGGACAAGATCAACCAATGTGACGTCGGTCGTTTTGTTTTCTTGGCGATCCGTGATCATCTTACGAAGGCGCGACACAACATCTGCCGGATTGAAGCAAGGGATGTTGGTGCTGAAACCGGTCCCGATTCCAGAAGCGCCGTTGATCAGAGCCATTGGAATAATAGGCATGTACCATTCTGGCTCAATTTGTTCTCCATCATCTTCAAGATACGTAAGGATCGCATCATCAAGCTTGCTGAAGATAGTGAAGGACATGTCATCGAGCTCGGTGAAGATGTACCTAGGGCTCGCACTATCGTCACCGCCCATGAGACGTGTGCCAAACTGACCGTTTGGTTTCAGGAGATTGATGTTGTTCGAACCAGTGTAGTTCTGTGCCATCTTGACAATGGTCTCCAGGAGACTGGCTTCGCCGTGATGATAAGCACCGTGCTCGCTCACATACCCGGCAAACTGAGCAACCTTGATCTCCTTTCGTAGGTTGCGCTTTCGAGCGCAGTAGAGGATCTTTCGCTGAGACGGCTTGAGACCGTCGCAAATAGATGGGGTGCTTCGACGCACATTGTAGTCCGAGAAGTGACTCAGCTCTTTGTCGACAAACTCCTCGAAAGGAACTACTTTTTGACTGTAGTTGAGCACGTTCTGTTTGTCGTAACGCCCGAGCCATTCTTTGCGATCGTCAGCGCGTTTTTTGTTGAAGGCCATATCCAGCATTTCGCCAGATTGTTCGGTGGTCCATTCGTATTCGACGGTCTTCAGGCTAGTGAAATACTCCCTGGCCTCTTTGCTATCGGACGTACCCAACCCTTTATAATACTTGATCTGCCAGCCCGTCGGATGAGCCTCTGACCAGTTCTTATAGTCTGTCAAATTGTAGAACGACACGACCTCGTCGCCTCGCTTCGCCTTGACAATCGGTGTCAAGATAGAGCACATGAACCCTTTGACGTTCATCAGTGATGGCCACAGGGTATGGATCATGTTGAACATGAGGCCCTTGATGTGGGAGCCGTCTACGTCCTGGTCCGTCATCATGAAGATCCGACCATAGCGAAGCTCGCTGATGTCGGTGTATTTCTTCCCTGATTTGAGCCCCATGATTTTCATCAGGTTCTCGATCTCTTTGTTTCCACTGATCTTGTCGGTAGAAACGTCCTTGACGTTCAGCAGCTTACCCCTGAGAGGGAAGACGCCGTACTTATCGCGGCCTACGACAGTGAGACCGCTGATGGCCGTCGAAGCAGCTGAATCTCCCTCGGTGAGGATAAGCGTACACTGGTCGCTCTTGGCGGTGCCAGCCCAGTTAGCGTCATCGAGCTTGTCAACGCCACGGATCTTGGAGTTCTTCTTTCCGTCCATCTTTTTGAGCGCCTTCTGGTTCTCGGCGTTGCTGGCGTTCGCGAGTTTTTCGACAAACTCGGCCGTCAGGAGCTTGGCGATAAACTCCTCCGGCAACTCGCATTTGCTCCCAAACTGCGCAACAGGTGTCGTGAGGGTCTCTTTGGTCTGGCTATCGAAAGAGGGGTTGCCGATAGTACACTTTACGAACAGGAAGATGTTGTTCTTGATGTCCTGTGGGCGAACGGTAAGCTTCTTCTTCTTTTTGACCAGCTCCGTCACAGTTTTAGTCACTTGATTCATAATGTAGTCGACGTGGCGACCACCTTTGATGGTGGAGAGACCATTGACGAAAGAGACCTGCTCGAAGCCGACGTCGCTGTTGGCGAGCGCCACTTCCCAGTCGTCATTGATCTTCTTGTAGATGCGCGCGCATTCTTTCTTGTCTCCGAGGTAGAAATCGACGTAACGTTCGAAGTTCTTGCACTCGATCTTCTCACCGTTGAAGGTGATCTTCACATCGCTGTCCGTAGTCGCGCAAAGATCGTATACACGTTTGCTGATGATCTTGTACATGTCATCAGCGAGGCAAGTGCAACCGAAGCGCGCATAGTCGGGCGTGAACGTGAATTCGGTGAACGGCACTTTGGTATACTTGGTAATGACAGGAACAGACTTTGCCGTCATGTTGTCGGTGAAGGTCTGCTCGTACAGAACTTTCTTATGAGCATCGACGGTGCGAACCTTGAAGAACTTGGAGAAGATGTTGCAGGCTTTGGCGCCGATACCATTCTTGCCGCCCCACTTTCGTTGTTTGGTGTCGTCGAAGTTGGAACCAGCAAATACATTCCCAAAGATGAGCTCAGGCATGTGGACTTTGTACTCGGGATGAATGTCGGTAGAGATGCCGTCACCGTCGTTGGTGACCGTGAAAGTGTTGGTAGCACGATCAATCACGATGTTGATGTTTTTCACAACATGAACCTTGGTGGTGCCATCACTCGCCACGGAGAGCTCCTTTTGGCGCAACACATGGTCCGACGCGTTTGTCAGCATCTCATCCACGATTTTGAGGAGCCCGGGGTTGTAATCGAGTTCTGATTTTTGCATTTGACCTGCTTCGGCGTTCCACACCCAGACCGAAACGCGTTCAGCAGAAGTAGAACCGATGTAAGAGTCGGGGCGAAGCAAGATATGCTCGGCAGGCTCCAACTTCACGTAATCCGCTTGAACAATCTTTTTCGGAGGCATGGTAGTTGTAAGTAATCTGATTTGACTCTAATCAGACAAGGAAAATCAAATTTTTTTAAGTTTTATTCTTCTACCACGACATCTTGCGCATTGCTTTCGCGATGTGAGAATCACCAAGTAAGCGATCCTTGTTTTTGATCTCATCAACAGCGAGGGACATGAATTGGTGAGCTTTAGCATTGACTTTGTCGGCCATTGCCTTGGCACGCGATTTGCCCTTCACCATCGACGCCATTTTGTACGCGCTGACGATGTATGCATCACCTCCGGCGGTCATTGTCATGGCCGGTCGGGATAGCTCTTCGGTCACGCCCATTGAGGTAGACGTCACCGTGTCGAAGTAACGGCCGCTATCCTTGCCGAAATATTCTGAAGGAAGGACAGTCAGTCCCTCGTGGCCATCACCTCCACTCTGCTGTGTGCACTTCTTGATGATTTGAGCAAAGGCTTGCTTCAACGCCGCGGAATTCTTTACTTTAATCTTGTACTTTTCGATCATGCCTTGCATGCCCTTTTCAGATAGGAGCTCCATTTTATTATACTAAATATTTTTGTTTTGTTAAGATAAGACAAATATGGCCAACTTCGAAAACGCGGCTCCAGTGAGTCAAAGCTCGGCAGCATATAACGGGCGCATCGACTTTGCTCCACAAGCTAAACCCTACACTATGTTCAGTGAGAATACAGACGCATCTTGCAAATTTTCAAATGAGGCAACTAAACATACGTTATACAAGACCGCCCTTAGCGATCTGTTTTTTAGCAAGCGCAACATTGACGGATTGCAAGAGGCCATCCGATATCAAGTATATCTAAAAACGAATAATCGACATGTTATCAGTCGTCAGTCGGACACAGAGTTGCACATTATCATGCGCTCTACGTATCTCCAATATGCGAAGAACATTCCCTTTGATTTAGCGGGCCAGGCCCAAGTGTTGAATAAGATAGTGATTGATTACTGTGTCCCAATCATCGTTCAAGAAATAAAGCAGTATGAATACTATAAGGCAGACATTAGTTCCTTGCCTGTTCCAATGGAACGCAGCAAGAATGTGTCAAATGCTGGAACAAAAGTACTATTTACCAAGGATTTGTAAAACCAAAAATTTTGTTTGTATACAGTAAATGGTCCCCCTTATCGCCATTATAGGAACCGTATTTATTATTGCGTTCTTTGTCATCACATTGATCATGCATGGAACTATGAATGAAAGTGGCGAATGGTCGATGTTACTGAACATTTTGCTCGTTGGACTAGGTCTTGCTATTGCGGTGTGTTTAACGAAACTGTATCTTCTCAGTAACGTAAAAACAGCCTCTGCACCAGTTGCATCGAACATTGTGTTGTCAAGCTGCCCTAATTACTGGGTTTCTGCAGATGGAGTCGTATCTAAAGTAGCAACGCGTACGTGTTACAATCACTTTAAAGATAAAGACGGAAACATGGTTTATATCATCGATCCGTCAAATGTTAGCGTGCAAGGAAAACCAACACAACTTGTCTCTGCACCAATGAGTTTGAATACATATAATTCGATGACCAATACTGACAAGTGCAAGTTAGCCGAGAAGTATGCATGGAGTGAGGCATACGCAAAATGCGGGATTTAATGGAATTGCTCCGATTCAGTCGAGCCACCCATTGCGCTAGTCGATGTTTTTCCACCACTAATAATTTTTGCAATCTCGTCGAAATACCCAGTGCCTACGAAAGATTGGTGTTTTGTTGCACCATAGCCGTGAACTTCAGCGGCAAATTCTTTTTGTTGTAATTCGGAATACGCCGACATTCCTCGCTGAGAATAGTCCCGGGCAAGGTCAAACATGCTATAATTGAGCATGTGCCAACCAGCAAGAGTGACAAACTGGTATACATATCCTAGAGCAGCGAGGTCTTTTTGAAAAGTTGAGATTGCCGCATCGTCGAGCTTCTTTTTCCAATTAAACGACGGGGAACAATTGTATGCCAGCATCTTTCCAGGATAGACAGCATGGATCGCATCTGCAAAGGCTCGTGCTTGTTCCATGTTGGGTTCCGATGTTTCGAACCAGATCAGGTCTGCATAAGGAGCATAAGCGAGGCCACGTGAGATGGCTGCTTCGATTCCAGATCGAACACAGTAGAATCCTTCCGACGTTCTTTCACCGGTACAAAACTTGCGGTCTTCCTCATCAATGTCACTGGTGAGGAGGTTTGCACCCAACGAATCCGTGCGAGCGATCAAGACCGTCGGTACATCCATAACGTCAGCAGCTAGACGCGCAGCCTTGAGCTTCTCGACAAAGGCTTTGCGATCGGTAATCACACGTCCTCCTAGGTGTCCACATTTTTTGGCACTTGCAAGCTGATCTTCGAAATGGACCGCAGAAGCTCCTGCTTTGATCATCGCCTGCATGAGTTCGTACGCATTCAGATTGCCACCGAAACCCGCTTCAGCATCCGCCACGATTGGCGCAAACCAATAAGTGTCATGCACATTGTTCATCACATCGATCTGATCCATGCGCTGAAAGGCGTTGTTGATTCTTTCGATGACTCGAGGCACACTATCGACGGGGTACAGGCTCTGGTCGGGATACGTTTTAAGGGCTGAATTTCCATCCGCAGCCACTTGCCAGCCACTCAAGTAGATGGCTTTGAGTCCTGCTTGGACCATTTGGCAAGCCTGATGGCCCGTGAGAGCACCAAGAGTAGGGACATAGGACTCGGTTTTCAAAAGGTTCCAGAGCCGCTTGCTACCTAGATCAGCAAGTGTGTGTTCAATTTTGATACTACCACGAATTCGTTTCACATCGTCCGCAGTGTAGTCGCGAACGATTCCTTCCCAGCGACCATTTTCGTTGTAGTTCATTTTTGGATACGTATTACAAGGTGTAATTCTTTATATAGTTGTGAATCCCGTGAAGTGATTTAAAGCCGTGCGCTCCTCAAGTAAGGAGATGGACATTGTTCCTTTGATAAACACTTCAAATGATTTTATCGGAAATCAGGTGGCTATATCCAAGATGCGTGAAATTCTCAAGAAGCATAGCCGTGAATCACCTGCACGATTTGCGGTAAGCGGCCCGACTGGATGTGGAAAATCAGTGCTTCTACAGTGTCTTATCGAAGAGCATGGATTCGATGTCGTCGAACTTACTCAAAACTCGTCGATGAAACAGATGGAGGACGAATTCAATAATGTGTCGATGAGCAAGACGATAGAGGCTTTTTTTATGCCTAAGAAAAGGTTGCTTTTAATACATGACATTGATATTTTACTGAGTTCATTTACTAGGCTTTCTGGGTTCTTGTCTGAATGGCTTGAGAATACATCCGGGAATCGTCCTGCGTTTGCGTGCACGATAAATTCATATGAAGAAAAGAGGTTAGGAGACTTTAAGAAGAGCATCGAGATCATCAAGTTGTCCAGGCCTTCGTCCAAAGACATCTTGATTTTCTTCTCAAAATATTTAGATACTCGTAGCATTGCTTATGACGACGCCAGACTACTTGAACTCATCAAGTCTCACAAAAATGACGTTAGGGCTGTTTACACAAACCTTGACCAGTTGGGAGAAACGACACCGATACAGTCTCTGAGGTCTACTTTTTCAGATATGTCGATGTTTGATGTACAGGATAAAATATTTTCTAGACCTTTGACGAAGAATGAGCTGAGTTCTATTATCTATTCTGATAGCAAATTGCTCGGCTTGTTGCTGTATGAAAATGCTCCCGTGGAGTTGCAAAAAAACCGGGTCGTTAAAAATGTGGGTGTTCTCGAATTGGTAGATCGATTGAAAGGTTTAACCAATGCGTTTCTATTTCAAGATCAGATGGAGACCTACATGAACACGAATGTCATATGGGACATGCTACCTTTGATGAATCATCATATGTTTAGTTCAATAGGCAACGTGATCCATCACTACCCAAGAGTTACAGTTCCAAAATCTGACTTTGAGTTCACCTCTATGATGACCAAAACAGCGATGCGTTTTCAATACGCTAAGAAGAAACAGGCTTTTATGCAATATTACAATATATCACCAAAACATTTCAATGTTGTAGCAAATGGTGTTGTCACGCTTATGAACAAACAATTGCCGAAAGAATGCACGTATAATTTGCCCAAAGACGTAGTCGATGTAGCCGTCAAATGGGGAAGTGATGCGGACCTGATTACCGCCGCAAAGGGCACTTCGTGGAAAAAACATATCAGAAAGAAAGATAAGTTGAGTGCTGAAGACGATTTTTGTGAAGACGAGTAGAACAAAAATAGGTCTTTTTTTTCTCGTTTATAAATAAATGGCATCCCCAGGTGTAGTGCAACCTCCTGCTGTACCATCTGTTGCTGTACCGGCGGCTCCTGTTGCAACTGCTGGGGTCATGTCACAAGCGAAACAAACTCTTAACAATGCTGTAGCCACTGTGACTGGGTCACCTGGACTCATGGTAGCCCTAGTGTTTATCATTCTCATCATTGTATTTGTATCCATTTACATTTATGTTCAAGTTAAGGGAGGGTTAAACTATTATACGGCTCTTTCTAAGCCAATGTATCTGAACAATCTGACTGCACAAACCCTCGCGTCTGATGCTAGTTTCCCTGTCCAAAATGTTCAAGAGTTTACCTATGGATTCTGGGTATTCTATAATGGTTTGTCAAAATCCAACAACTACAAGCTCGTTTTACGACGCGGAGACAACCCCATCATTTACTTCGATCGACAGAGCAACGTGATGCACGTTCGTTTGAGAACGGGTCAAGCAGATCTTGATGGGACCATATTTAATACTCTTGACGCAAATACTACGGTGGCTAATTCGAATTCGAATTCGAATGGCCCCACATCGGGCGTTGGGTCTGCAACAGTTACAAGTGTGGACTCGGGGGTCGCATTCGAGAATGACCTCTGTCATTATATCGATATGAAAGTGGACTATGTGCCCATGCAGCGATGGGTGTTCTATACATTGACTATCGATCATGACTTTGTAAGTCTGTACCAGGACGGGGATATTTACAAAGTGATGAATTTGTCTGGAAAGACAGTGAGTTCTAATGGCACTGGTTGTCCTACAAGCGTAAACGGCATTTCAAAGACTGCGGGTGATATGGCTGTCGGAGGTTCAGCTACGGCTCCTGCACCTGATGCGGTGATCAGTCGAGTCGTATTCTTCAACTATGCGATTACAATGCAAGACGTTCAAACTTTGTATAATAAAGGACCCATGCCACAGAGCATACTCAGTGCTCTCGGGTTGCCGGTATATGGTGTACGCAATCCGTTCTATAGGATTGACAACATCGATTCGACTTCATCATCGTGATGATCATGAATTATTATTTCTTCTCATACAATAAAAAGGCTAATGGCTCTTAATAGAGGCATCCAGGCTCTTATTGGAATTACTACAGTTGTTACGGTTTGGATGGTGTTGATTCCATTTTTCTTTGCGAACACAGTCAATGCAGATGGGAAAGCTCCGAAGGGGGTTAAAGAGTTGGCACAGATAATTGTTGGCCGAGCGTTTTTGAATAACAACGAAATTGAGATCAGCACATCGGATCCCAGTACTATCGAATATTTGGCACTGCCTCCGTCAAATGATATCAAGGGCGGAGCTCAATACAGCTATTCGATGTGGATGAACAAATATAACACGGTGGATTGCGCTGGAAAAGTGATTCTGTTGCGCGGGGTGAAACAGCCGGCTATTGTTGTCAAAACAAGCTCTTCCCCAGTGTTGCCAAACACTGTAGGTGTTAGCACGATCCAGGGTGAGATTGATCCAGCTACTAATAAGCCCAAATTGTATGAAATCCTTCGGCATTATGATAAGGACATTGTTATCAAAGCCCCACTTATCAAGTTTGGTGTGAATGAGAATCAACTCATAGTGCAGTTTAATACCGTCAATAACCCACATACCGAAGTGACGATCGATGCACCGATCATGAAATTGATGAGCACAAATACATGGTCCCTATTGACATTTACCTTTGAAGACTATCGGGGGTTGGACGGGTTCGAGTCTGGTGTGCAATTCAAGTTCTACGTCAACGACACCGAAATGCACAGCGAACGCTTCAAGGACGATGCTCTCTTGTTGAATGGGGATCCGGTATACCTGTTCCCTAGCCTTCCTGCTGACAAAAGCATCCCTTCCAGAGAGGCAGCATTGTTAACACAAGACTGGAGCTCATTACAGGGGTCTGTTGCTGACGTAACTTACTACAACTTTGCTTTGCAGTCTAAGGATCTTACTGATATTCTGAATGCTGGTTATAACAATTCAACTTATATGACTCCTGGTATGAGGGCTCGCTCAACTACCTATGACAACATTTATCATACCTCTTTATCTGCCAGCTTGCAAAATATATAATCTATAAATAAATGTCATCATTCCTATCATCTCCTAATAGCAGCGCTATGGTGACGCAACATTCTATGAAGGGTGTTAATTCGTCTGCTTTAAAGTCTAGGTTTGATTCTCTGCACAGCAATTTTGATAAGAGAGCTGAAAACGTTCAAAAGCACACCAATGATTTGAAGGTGTTTGCTATGAGGCTCGCCTCTGGATATCAGTTGTCTGTTCAAATGGTATTGAATTTAAATAGTGTAATTGGACAATATTCTGAATTCATTACAAAACTCGGGGAGACAATGTCGAAGCTGGACAACAATTTTATCTCTGGCGACGATATTCAAAAGATTAATTCGTTGACTCAAGAAACTGTAGGTGCAAGCATGCAACGATTTTCTGAACAAGTTGATAAGTTGGCAGTTATCTATCAGGAAAACGATCTTACATCGTCGGCTGCTAAACTCAAGGAGTCTTCTCAAAATATCAAAACAGCAGTAAGCAATTTAACTGCACCACGAAGATTGGGAGGTGGATTTGTGGATAAATCAGGTAAGTTAGTCGTCGCTAAGTTTGCACGTGGAATAAAATCAATCTTCAAGAGCAAACGCGTCAAGATTTTAGTCAAGTAAAAAAGCAGGTGCTGAAAATTTGACTCATGTTGTTTTTGATTTAAACACACGTTTCTGTGAAACATCATATGGAGGGCTTTCTCGAAGTTATCATGGGATGTATGTTTAGTGGCAAGAGCACAGAGCTCATCAATCGCATAAGGAAGCATAAAATCATCGGTAGTCGCATCAAGGTGATCAATCACGTTAGCGACACGCGGTATAAAAAAGACGCAGTCATGACACATAACATGGAGCAAGAAACGGCTTTGTGTGTTTCAGACCTCATGCCTCTCAAGACATCTGATTGGTACTCTGACACCCATGTCATCTTCATTGAAGAAGGGCAATTCTTTGCAGACCTCTATGACTTTGTAGTAGAGGCAGTTGACAATGACAAAAAACACATCATTGTATGTGGTCTCGACGGAGATTATTTGCGGGATCCGATCGGGCAGATACTACGCCTGGTGCCTTTTGCTGACAAAGTCATGCGACTGGAAGCTCTATGTGCAGTGTGCAGGGACGGAACTGCCGCACCATTCTCTAAGCGACTCCACAAGAGCACGGCACAACAACTGATCGGAGGCATGAATGAATATTCGCCCGTATGCCGCAAGCACTATATGGCTCTTTAAGTAGGTGTTGGTATATAAAGCTTATTCACCATTTAACATGCAACGCGTCTACATGGGAAGAAAGAAAATCGTGACTACCGAAACCTGTGAAGCAGTGGATGAAACATCGAATAGCGATGAGGTTCAGGATACCAAGGAGCTTGAACCAGTGAAGCCTGCGAAGAAAAGAGTAACAAAGAAAGATAAGGTGGCTACTGTTGGTGAAGAAGTACCAACAACGGCGAAGAAACGAGGTCGTAAGACAAAAGACATCCCTCCTGTAACAGACAGTGACACAAGAAACGAAAATGTTATATTGCAATTGAGCATCAATCCGAATAACGCAGAGATGACGGGCAACAATTTCGAAAAGACGTTTTATAAATATGAACCAAATATTGCAGAACCGAATGCATATGATCAATACGATAACAACGAATTCAGTTCACAACCCTTCATCATAACTAAGGGAGAAGAAGATGAAACCCTTATGGTCTGTTCAAACTTTCCCAAGGCGACCAAGAAGAAGACTCAGCAATCTCAGATTACAGCTTTCGCTGGAATCGCACCGGTCATTGAAAAGACTGTTGACAAGAAAAATCATCGTGTATATGAACATTTAAGTGAATTTGTTGCCCGAGAAGATTGGCCAATCAGCACGAATACCGTGTGCTTTTGGTGTTGTCATGCATTCCACAACACTCCATATGGAGTTCCTAATAAATATGTAAATGGCAAGTTCCATGTATTTGGATGTTTCTGTAGCTTAGAGTGTACAACTGCATACAACTTTTATTCTGTAGAAACGAAACACGATGTATGGGAATCGTACAATCTTATCAACTTGCTCGCAAGAAAGATATCGTATTCTGACACTGTTAAAATCGCGCCTCCAAGGCATGTGTTGAAGATGTTCGGTGGTTACATGGAAATAGATGATTACCGCAACTATTGCAAAACCTCCAAGATCATTAATACCCATGCGTTTCCCATGGTAGCAATGATTCAGCAGCTAGAGGAAATTAATGACAACGATCAGTACTCTAATAGGAAGAATATGTTTATTCCTATCGATAAGCAAAAACTCTTTTTACTTGAAAGCAAAGTGAAATTAGAAAGAACAAAACCTATGTTCGCAAACAAAAATACGCTTGATCATACTATGAAGTTACGAATTGACGAAGATTAGTTCGACCACTGAACTTTCTTTTTTCCGTCCTTGATAACATATTTACCAATGATATCACCGGCGTCGCCGTTCTCATCGATCTTGTAGATATTTTCGTCATCATCAATATAATACATGACACCTTTGATTGTTTTTTCATAGAGGTTGATGTCGTCATTTGATTCGGCTTCATTCTCAGTAGATGCGGCCGTAGTTGTGTCTTCCTCCATAACAGGCTTAACAATTTCAATAGGTGGTGGCGTAGCAGGTTCATCATATACTTTGGCCTGCTGCTTGACCACTTCCATGAAAACTGGCTGTTTCTCTACAACGACGACCTCTTTGGATGGCGTCTCTAAAACAGACGCCCTCTTCTCATCGCGCCTAGACAAAGTTCGCTCCATCACAGCGAGCGTTTTGCGTAAGCTGGCGTTTTCGTTCGTCAATGATACGATTGTCGACACACTCATGAAGCTCTTGTTCTCGTCTTTGAGAGAATCGATCTCATTCGTGAGTTCTTGTACAAGGCGTGCCTTCTTTTCCAAGTCTTCTTGCAAGCGCTCATTTTCACTTCTCAGTTGACTGATGAGTATTTCTTGTTTACGCTGGATATTCTCGAAGAGAATCTCATGATGATGAACTACATCATTGATAGCCTTCTTCATATGTTGAAATTCGGTATCCATGTCCATTTTTCTCTAATTTATTAGAGACCCATATCTTTAAGCCTTTTTTAACGACACATTAGACTCTGATAAAAAATTGAACCTCCATGTTTTGTCTTGATGAGAATCGATGACGATGATAATAGATCAAAGCAAATGCATGGCCAAAATAAAACGCAAAGGAGTAGGTGGTGATGAATACTGTCAATGTTCACGGTCAAAAAAGAAGGGGAGTTTTTGTATTACTCATTATAAACAGTCACTGTGTGGGCTACTCAAGCACGGGGAATTCAATGATCAGCAAAGAGAAGCAAGAAATACGCGAGTTGCTAAACGAAAGATGTCGACAGAGATTCAGGCAGAGATTCTAGATTTAGATGCGATGGGTCGATTCCTATTCGATCCAATTACATGGTGGGTATATGATGTCACAACACAATGTCGCATCGGATATTTAGTAGAAGATGAAGAAGACAAACTGAAGGTTGTAGTTGCTTGAAGATCGATGGGGAGATGAGGATGTGCGCTACTTTTCTTCAAAATTTTTTGTTCTCAGTACTGTAAACAGGTGTGGATGACGAAAGTTGTTATCTGTGGTACACATCCTTGCCAATTTAATGGATATTCCAAAGTTCTTTTCGAACTTATTAAGGAATTGTGTCAGTTTCCAGAACTAAAGATATATTATTTTGGCTTCCAAAACTACAGTGACAATAAGAGTCATGAGCAGGAGAGAGCACTCCCGAGCAGTGTTGAAGTATATGATGCGTATAAAAATGAAGATCCAAAGGCTAAAGGGTTTGGAGAAAACCTTATCGAAGCATACGTTCGTGAGAAAGACCCCGACATTGTCATGGTGTACAATGATTTAATCGTGTTGTCCACATTTTTGGATCGGCTAAGTAAAATCCAACCTCGAAAATTTAAATTGATCCCGTATGTAGATCTCGTCTATCGTAACGAAAAGAATGCGCTCGTGAATTTTGTCAATCAACACAGTGATGCTGCAGTATTCTTTACAGAACATTGGGAAAAGGTTGCAAAGTCTCAGGGTTTCAATAAACCATCTTATGTCATGGAGCATGGCTTCAACAAATTGAACAACTATCCTATTCCGAAGAAAGTAGCGCGTACATACTTTAATATCTCTGATGAGCAATTTGTGATATTAAACTGCAACCGAAATCAGCCACGTAAACGCTGGGACATTTGCATCATGTCTTTCGTCAAGTTCATCAGCAATCACTTGAATGAACCCATTAAGCTCATTATCGGCACAGCGCTGACGGGAGCTTGGGATATCGTAGATGTCTTTGTTAGTGAATGTCGAAAGTATGGTCTCGACCCAGAGGTGGCTAAGAACCATCTTATCATGGTTCAGAACCCTCAGAATCTGACTGATAAGGAGATCAACATTCTGTACAATGTCGCCGACGTCGGCTTTAACACATGCGACGGAGAAGGGTTCGGCTTATGCAATTTCGAGCAAGCTGCTGTTGGCATTCCACAAGTAGTTCCCGCGATTGGAGGATTTCTCGACTTTTTTGACAAGACGCGGTCAATTATGGTCAAGCCACGATGGAGTTATTACGTCGAATCTACTCGAGATGCAGTGGGAGGTGAAGGTGAGGTTTGCGACATTGATGACATAGTTGCAGCGATTGAAATGTACTATTGCAATCCAGAATTGCGTACGAAGCATGGTGAAGCGGCACGAAAGCACATTTGTGACAAGTACACATGGCCCTCTATGGCAGGAAAGCTCCGAAAAGTATTTAATGAGTACTCTGAAGATGTGAATGTAGACATCAAGGAAATTGCAAATGATGCATCGAATGCTCCTGCGTTGACTCGGGCACCTGATACACAGGTTGCAGCTCCAGCACCTGTTGCAGTCCCAGCACCTGTTGCAGCTCCAGCACCTGTTGCAGTCCCAGCACCTGTTGCAGCTCCAGCACCTGTTGCAGCGTCTGACAAATTGTTTACAAACCTTGAAGTGTATGATCCGTCAAAGGATGAGCCTGCACCCGTTGTTCAAGAGACTTCACCGGTGGTGATAGAAGCTTCTGCTCCGGATCCTGATGAGATTCCAGAGGTAGACGGCAGCGATGAAGAGATTGACGTAGAAGCCTTGTTGCAAATGCAGAAGAAGCTCAATAAACTTCTGAAGAAGGTATCAAAAAAAAGCAGCTAAGTATAGAACGATGAAATCAGGTCCTTGTGTTTAGTGAACATGTCGGCGCCCATAGCATCTAATTTTTCTCTTAATTCGTCAGATATGTCATCCATTGTTTCCGGAATGTCATATGCTTTCAAATCAGCATCAATTCGAATATATTTATCGCCCAGCATCCGGGTGCAATTCTCTTGCATCATTTGCATTGGTGATGTCATCAGGATATCTAAGATGTTGTTATTGTACCAAGATAAGGGTCCCCATGAGCAAGCCTTTTCTCCATCAATGTCATATTTTGTTTTTCCGGTTCCAATAGACAATATGCGAATTTCCTCGTCTCCCCACAGTCGTCTTGCCTCGAGCAACCCGATCATTGAAGGATTATTGGCAAAGATCCCGCCATCGCCCTCCCAATTGTTCTCTGGAGGAACCTTTACAGGAGGAAATAATATTGGCGCTGCAGATGAAGCGTCTACAACATCGCGAATATTCACTTCTGGCGTCATATCTTTGCTGTACAATCTTGGGCAAGAGTTGGTAAAATTGTAGGTCGGGATGAGAATTGGCTTTGCCAGCTCACTGCATTTGAGATCAGGGATCCATTTGTTGATGATTTGCCTTTTGCCGACACCGGTGTGTTTAGGACCATTAAATGTCCAACGTGAAATAATAGACGGGCTATCAAATATAGTAGCAATATCCCCTTTGACACACACCATGTCCATCACTTCTTGAGCTGAAAACATGTTCGCCACCAATCCAGCTGTAGCTATGGCTCCGATGCTTGTACCTGCGAAAAGATCAAATGCATCGACAGTTTTTTTCCCAAACTCTTGCTCTGCACTTTGCAAGAAGCTGACTAGTGACATACCCCTTACACCGCCACCGTCTAAGCATAAAACATTTTTAGTCATGTATTACATTTAGATGAGAAATACGAAATTACTGAGAGAGCGCGTTGGGCCCAGTTTGACATGCAATTGTTGAACAGTCGAGGGTATTAACCATATCTTTGTACTGACATTGCGTGTATGGCGTCTTCTTCTTGCTTGAAGTGTTAAAAGACGGCTTGCCCATTACTTGTTGTAGAGGAGTCCCGTAAGCTGCATCAAGTGCCGACATTTTTTGCGTGGAATAATCACAGTCCCATTGTTGGTAATTGCGGACACGAAATTGGTCAAGCCGCATTTGTTGTTCCAGATTGGTTTCTTTGAAGCATCGTCTAAAAGTGCTTACAGCGTCGATTCGATTGTTAAACATGTATTCTTGTCGTCGGTTATAGTCCGATGTCATTGCCTGTTGGGTGTCGCAGTCTGCTTTGTCGAATGCAGCATACATCTTATGACTTCCTTTACACTATATGATATATATTTCTATATTCTTTCATGACTGGCTAAAATATATATGTGAATTATATAAATGTCTAAGCGTGCCCCAAAGTCTTTGTTATCCCCTAATACCAACTATTTTGTACTGTTTCATTCCAACTCGTGCGGAGGTTGTGTCGCGTTCAAACCCACTTGGGCAGAATTGCAAAAACATAAAAACAAAGTCGGTGCCACTATGATCGCGATCGAGAGCGCCGAGTTCAGCACTGTCGAGAAGGACCCGCACCTCGGACAGGTTGTGAAACAACTTCGTTACGTTCCAACCATGGTTATGTACTCTGGAGATACAAAGTCTTTTGAGGAATATAACAGTGAACGAGATGTGCAGACCATACTCAATGTGTTGAAGCAGAAGTTTCCTGCTAAGAAGCCTGCTGCCAAGAAAGTTCAGGTTGGTGGAGAGTGTGGGGTGTGTAGCGCAGGGCTTCCTATTATGCCGGTCGTTGGCGGAGGCAAGCCAGTAAAACCCGCTAAGAAACGAGCGGCTGCTAAACCAAAGACGCGCAGTGCCAAAAAGACCTCAAAGAAGGTTGGCAAACAAGCGGGTGGGTTCGTTCGCGGAGGTGTGATTCTTCCAGAGAGTTTCTATACTCGCTCGTAAAATAGCAAGTACCCTTGCTCTGCATCCTTTAAACTGCCAATGCCACGCTGTGCATCGTCGATACATATCCATTCTGTATCGGTGCGGCATAGAGCGACATAATGCCCTGAATTTAAACTACCCATATGATTGGATGTTGCGCGAATATGATATCGCAGACTTTCATTCTCTGGAGAAAGTTCAAGTGGATACAGATCGATAACTTCGGGAACATTAATGTTGTGATCCATTTTAGACCCCCGATTATTCTTATGAACAAACCTCTTGATGCATATAGTCAGTATTTTTGGAAACTTCCATATCTTCATGATCTTTTCGCTGGGTGATATCTTGTTGCATTTATCACATCTCCATTCTTGTAATGTCTCCGATTCTAACGAGAGTGAGAAGCAGTCTTCCAATGTTGGGTTTGTTTTTTTAGAGGGTATCGGCACTTCCCAAACAGAAAACATCTGATAATTGTGGTGTATATGGTTGCAATTGCCACAGATGATTTGATTAATCATTTGACCATGAAGCATGTCTGTCAAAGAGGAATATTCCTTGGAGATACATTCGCTCCACGATTTGTCACATTTGCGTTTGATCTTATCAAAGAAGGGGGAAATCTTCTTTGGCGTTTCCATTAATGGAGCTTTGGTATTCAATTCGGTATTGAGACGCGCTACAATGAGCATGAAGATTTCGTGTACATCATTTTGCGAACGAATATTCAAGTAATCGAATGTACACTGCATTGCATGGAGGAATACGGCAGGGCGCAGCACTGGGTTTGGTTCTGTATCCATTCGATGAAACAGATCCGACATAGCCCATACAAGCGACTTCGTATTTGGCTCTCGTGACATTTTAGACAGGATGAGTTCTCGAAATGATTGACATGATCGCAAACATTGCAGGAGAGAATTCATGTAGCACGTTGCTCCCAAATTCATCAAACCTTTCGGCTGCATGATTATTATCCTATATGTACAAGAATTTCCTTATATGTGGACATGACTTAAACAAAATTTGAACAAGCAGGTGAACTTGAAATGAATTCAAAATGAACGCAGAGCAAAAACTTGCATTTGCCGCCGTAGAATCTGGTCGCAACCTGTTCATCACAGGGCCCGCTGGCACCGGAAAGAGCTACGTGATTCAGCAAATCCGACAATGGGCGAAACGACATTCTAAAAACATCGCCTTGACGGCTATGACCGGCTGCGCCGCTGTATTGATTGGTGGTCGTACTCTTCACTCGACATTGAGCCTAGGTTTAGGAACCGGTACTGCCGAAGACATCGCTGCTGCTCTGGAAAGAAACCGCATTCAGCTTCGCCGGGTCAAAGCCATGCACATCCTTGTGATAGATGAGGTGTCTATGATGAACAGCGAGCTGTTTGACAAAGTGTCATATGTTCTGAGCTTGGCCAGACGTGACCATCGACCGTTTGGAGGGGTGCAGATGGTTTTATGCGGGGACTTCTGCCAATTGGGACCTGTGACCGGAGATTATTGCTTTAAGAGTGCTATGTGGCAACATGTGCATTCTGTGACGCTGCATCAGCTCATGCGACAAGAGGACACTGATTTCCAAAACATGCTGAACAGCTTACGCATGGGACGGCTTGACAAGCCGATTTACAAAGTTCTCAAGGGGTGCATCAATCGAGAGTTTGACGGTGAAATTCAACCGACGGTGCTATACTCGCTGCGACGTCATGTAGACGCTGTCAACAAAAATGAATACGATGCGCTTGTCGCGGCAGGAGCTAATGAACGCGTATACTCTACAACTTACGGAGATCAATATCGGGCTCAAGTGATCAAATGGGCCGAGAACATTGGGGTTCCTAGTGAGGTTAAACTATGCATCGGAGCACAAGTCGTAATCACTGCGAATCTTGATGTTGATGCTGGAATTGTCAACGGGACACGCGGCATCGTAGTCGGTCTTCCATCGGCTGGTCCAGAACTTGAACTCATCAATAGATCGCGATATGTCGTAGAAATGAAAAAGCTGAGCGATGACAATGACATTCTAACCTTGAAATACCACCCTGTGCAGTTTGCATGGGCGTTGACGATCAACAAATCACAAGGCATGACGCTTGATAGAGCAGCTATCGATCTTGGATCCTCTATATTTGCGCCAGGGCAGGCATACACTGCATTGTCTCGAGTCAAGAATTTGGAAGGAGTGTGTATCTTAGGGTTGTCCAAACAAGCGTTTATTACGCACCCTGATGTAGTGGAGTTCTATGGGGTCAATCAGTCTGTTCCTGCTCTTGCCCCTGTTTTGCGAGAGACGTCGGCACCGCTGAGTGTTGCTTGATGTAGCCTCGGATTATGTCGTTCATCAATTCAACTTCTCTTTTGAAACATGCAGGAGTCTCTCCACCAAAAGGAGCCCCTGTATCAATTAATGCATCACCTACATAGATCACATAGACTTCATGCATGTAGGTCTTGGCAACGAGTTCGCGCTTGATGGTATGAGCACCTTTGACCATGATGAAAAAAATTCCATAAATATTGTTCGTTTTCTCGTGCATGAAATGACTGAAATTTGTAATGTCTATTAACAAGCTGCTGGCTGAACGTTGATAGTCGTTGACTCCTATGAGCGGGTGATTATACACGTACAATTTATGCATGTCTGAGTCGAGCATTCTGTAAAAGCGATTGACACAACGCTCGTAATAAGTGCGCTCCTTCTCTACTCTCAAGTCGCTATGAGTAAGAGCTAAATTGAAGTGATACTTTGACAGTCCATTTAATACGGGTTCCGTTTCATAAAATGTGTTGACCAACGCATCCTCTTCGCTGATTAAATCGGCGTTGCCATCGTAAAAGTTATATGTCCGTGCCTTGATTTTAATATAATTGTCGACGTTGAAGAACTCTTTGAAACGCGTTTCAATACAATGCTCAGCCGTATTCAGTTTGGTGATCATCCAATCAAACGGATAACTTTCTTTTTTCAATTCGAGATCGATTAATAACTGTGAGGGCGTGCAACGATATCCAATCGAAAAAAACACGGTGGGGTGCACCGCCGGTTCTGCGTTCATTTTAATTGACAGGTATATTTTCTCTTGGCAAAAATTGAAAATGACTTGAAAGAAATCTACCCCTATAAACATAAAGAATACGATGCCCGAAGCTCCTGAAGTTGCATATTTGGTTAAACAGATGCATAAGGCGTTCTCTCAGAACACATTAACGTCTATCGAGTTTGTGAAAGGCCGCTATGTCAAGCAAGATCCCAAAGGATTCGATAAGCTAGCGCTGCCGATAAAACTCGAAAAAATCTATCACCATGGCAAGGTCTTAATATTTGAACTTGAAGGAGGTGTTTACATGATCTCTCGTCTAGGACTTGCAGGGTGGTGGTCTTGGGATGGATCCGAAAGTGAGAAACGCTGGCGGGTCAAGTTCGATTTCGACCATGACAAGACATTGTATTACTGTGACACGATGAATTACGGAACGATCGAGTTTGTTCAGGACTTGGTTGACGTAGACGCGCTGGCCCCCGACGTATTCGGATTGAAGTGGCCTACATTCTGGAAAAGAGTCACGGAATTGAGCGCTGCAAAAAAACGATGGTTGCTCGAGGATATCATCGTAGACCAACATACTCTCGTTGCAGGCATCGGCAATTATCTGAAGTGCGAGATTTTGTATCATGCCAAGTTGTCTCCAATCAGAAAAGCAGGAGAGCTTGAGGAATCAGAGTGGAAAGTGCTGTTTGAATCGATGAAACATATTGTGTTACATATGCATGATGGGTTCAAAAAGAAAGGGGTGACAGATTCAGTATACAATGAGTTGCTTCACGTGTATGAGAAAAAAATGGATATTCAGGGCAACGCAGTCGAAACGAGGAAAACAAAGGGCGGGAGAACAACATATTGGGTACCATCTGTGCAAATTTAATATCGTGATTTTGATGATGACGATGCTACTGGAGCGCCAGTGTTGAATACTACTGTTTTTGTTGCTGCGGATGATGTGTCACCATTCATCACCATGGGCAATTGCATGAGCTCAGTCTGCTGCATGACAGCAAGTTGAGTGAGCCCATCTACTTTCTTGTTCATATCGGAGTATCTTTGGTTGAATCGTTTATTGTCGAAGCCATACGATGAATCGTACGAGTCCATGCGCTTGGAAACGTCGCTAATCAGCAGGCTTTGATAAATGAGAACCCCTAACAACAACATAATTATGATAAAATTGATATAGCTAATTACCTCCATTACTTTACTATTTACGAGTATTTTTATTTTGATGTTGACGCCGCCGCTGGGAAGTATGACGAAATCTCTTTCATGTGATTTTTCTTATTTTCCAGTTTCAGCAGGAAAGGCTTGAACAGAATCTCCTCGACTTCGCGCTCCTTTAGCCGCACAATCTTGTCATGAGCCTTCTTTGGTGTACTACCTTCTGAAATGAGCTGTGCCAACATGCTCTCGAAGTAGTTGGGTGGTTTGCGATATCCTTTCAACTGATTGAGTGCCAGAGCGTATAGCTGCACGACAGGCTTCATGAGCTGATTCGTGATATAGAACTTGTAGTCAGGTTCAAGTTTGTTTTGGATGATGAATGCAGGGAATTCGATCTTGTCGCCTTGCAGCATTTTCTGGCCCTTCTTCTCATCAGCGCGAATGTACACATATGGAATACGATCATTCGTCTGCGGCGCAGACCCCGGGTCACGCTCTTTCATACGATCGGCGAGAACCTTGTGCGCGATCTGCATCGGATTCTTGTAAGAGCCCTTGAGCGTCTTCGTGATTACGAGCATGTCCATGTCGACCTTGCCTTGGATGAGGTTACTGAGGTTTTCGTTAAGGAAGGCCAGAGATTTTTGGACATTGGTCTCGTTCAGAATGATGTCGATGATGCCTCCATACACGTGCTTGACGATATTGGCATTGTCGCGTCGCTTGAGCACGATTCCCATGCTTTTTTGCTTGAACTTGTTGACATCATGCTCATACAGATTGCCAACGTAGCGCTTCTTTGACAGAATGATGAACGGGAAGAAGGTCTTTTCGTACTCAAGATCATGTGGCTTCTTGAGGAGTTTCTTGAAGCCATCCGATCCAGCAATCGCCCCGTTGATGGATGCCTGAAGCGCTTCTTTGCCTCGTAGCTTGACGCGTTCCATAGCCCCTGTGTGGGGATCCACTCGCAGCTCCTCGTTCGGGAAGATGGCAAATACGGAGTCTGTGTTCTTCACAATGAGGTTGCCGACTCCCGCATGGAAGACGCCTGCCTCAGTCTCCAGGTCGTAGACGTAGCCTTCGTAGTGTTCGTGCAGGAGTACCTTCTTCTTTATAACGCAAGGGTCTTTGCGTTGGGCTGATTTTGTGTATGTAATTCTAAAGCTGTTGTCATGGGCATCAATAGATGTCGTGTATCCCAGCTTTTGGAGTATCACAACATATGATTGTGCAACAAGTTGACTTGTTGTATTTAGCTGGCCATCTCCAGTGAAGACTTCGTCGAAAGTTGAGTCTGTCTCTGGAAACACAGGTTGGGAATGGAGCAAAGGCTGCCCGACTTCTACCGACTCTGGCTTAACCAACTCACAGTCGGGCGTGAGTAGGCTATGATCCTCGGTCACGTCTACGAGGCCCGTGTGAGTGACAATGCGGTAAATCTTCTTGGTAGTGAGATGTCGAATGACGCGCTTCACCTTTGCCCAACCTGTATGCGTCCACACCTGAGTATTCTCTGGGAAGTGCTGCTCCTTTTCTTTCAAACCCGTCTCCTCCGCCTTGAACTGCGGATATTCTAGCCAATGGTCCTGTGTCGCCATGTCCTCAATCGTAGTCACGGCAATTTTGCCATCACGCATCAATGTGATAGGCGTGTAGGGCATGACGCTGTCGCCATATATGACTTTCGCCCCACACTCTTTCTCCAGATACGCCTTGGCGCTCAAGATCAGGTTCCGTCCCGTTGCCGTCGTCGATGCCGCTAGGTCCTTCATGTGCACGGCACTTGTCTTCGCTCCCACTTGGCCGTACACACTGTTGGCGGTCACTTTGTAGGCCAGTTGGAGGCCATCGAACACAGCTTTTTGGAAGTCGTCATAGGCATCGGCGATCGATGCGACCTCATCTTTAGGGAAGCTCAGTTTTTCCTTGTTGCTCGTCACGAACTCGACCACGTCGCCGCTTGAAGAGACCGTGCCGACAAAGGACCGCCCATCGGTCGTCGTAAGCAGCTTCTCTTCTATTTTCTTGCGGGTCGTTTTACGCGCCGTAAGTAGCTTTTGCAGAATGCGTGGGATGACTCCTTTCTCGCCGTTGGGGAACTGAGCATAGCGACACACGCGTTCACCTACTTTGTGTTTCTTGTCGCCCTCGCCTTCGAACTGATCATAGGTGATGTTCAGATACTCGTATCCTGGCAAGTTGTCGTACTTGGGATCGAGCACGATCGAGTCATGCGAGATGTTCTCACTGATCATACTCGACGGGTAAAGAGAGGCGTAATCCAGAACCGAGATGGGGTCGTCGATGTAAATGCCTGGAACAGGGTCCAGCACTATCGCACCCTCGTATCCGTCGTCCTCTTCTTCGTTCTGACGGACGACTGGGATGACGAATCCATCCTCGTTGCATTGTTTGGCGACAAGGCTGAAGATTTTGACCCCCTGTCCACGCATAAAGATGTACGATAACGGCACCGTGCAGACATTGGCCATACCAAAGTTGTTGGCAAGGATCTGCAGCTTCATCATAAGGTAGTTGCAGAGCATGCAATCCTGAATACAGTATTTCGCGATGAGGGCACGGTCGGCGTCAGTACCAGTCTGACATTCGAAGATCTGCTTGGGAGATATGTCGTCCTTCGCCAAACCCCACGTCATCTCTTTTTTGCCGAGAGCACCAGGCGGTGTTGCCAGTGTCACTTGCAGAGTCATCGGGTCCATCGCCTCTACGAGCACCTTCTCGCCATTACCCAGCTTGATATAGCTGTTAACTTGTACGCCGTTGACGGTATCGAGTCGCAAGATGTTGCCTTCGATCGATTTGATACCACCTTTCATAAAGTGGTTCGCAACCGCGTCGAGCTTGTATGTGTCCAGCTTGTGGTCCCGCTGCACGACCTTCATAAGATCGATCAGCACACGACCGTCCATCTGGATGATTTTGAGCAGGTTGTCTCCAAGAGCAGACGACGACAGGTTCTTTTCGACATACACGGACGGGCACTCCTCTATACGTCCAAGAGACATGAACTCGTGTTCGCATCGCAGCTCCTTTGCACGCTCATAGAGATAACACATATCGAAACCAAAGATGTTGTATCCGGTTATGACATCCGGATCTTGTTTCCTGAAGAGCTCGGCCCATTTCATAAGAAGCATCTTCTCTGTCTCACATTGGATCACAGTCACGCCAGGGATCGGCGCACAGGTTCCGAGAGTCAAGATGACACGGTGGAAATCATACTGACCTAGTGTTTGGAATACACAGCCGATCTGGATGATAGGATCTCCCTCAAGTGGAGGGAATTTGGATGTGAGCATATTGTTCAATTGCAATACCGAATCACTGGGCTTCGTTGAGGCAATCTTCGGCGCCATCATCTCTTCAAACGCATCGATCGTAGCCTCATCGTCTACGTCATCGTCATATCCTTCCATAAATGCGCTTGCGTTGTCTGCGTCCCTCTCGTATAAGATGTTGCCCTTCAAAACCTCAAGGAACTCGTGCAGATATTCATTGACTCGCTCTTCGATATCGCCAAGGACGACAGGGATTTTGGTGAACACGCGGCTGATGCCTTCCACGGGTTCTGTCGAAAATGCTGACACGATGGCTTTTCCGACGATTCCTCGCAGTTTTACCGGAGGCATACCTTTCTCTTCCGATAGCTTGCGATGGAGTTCGCCTATCTCCCTAGCCAATTTCAAATACCCTTTCTTCGGCACGGGAAAGTCACCGTGGCTGCTCGTGCATTCAAGATCAAAACTGGCGATGCGGAACGGTGCCGTCGTATCTTTGTTGATGCCGGTGACGTTTTTCCATCGTGCAACGGCATTCACGCTGCATCGAGTACGCATGATAGACGAGTGCAATTTGAACTTCCCAGCTGGGACCCGGACCCAGCCACATGGCATGATGTTTTGTTTATGGATGAAGCGCAGGAATGGCTCGACGTTGCTCTCGTATATCGGCAAACGAAACGTGCCGAAGCCAGGTATGTTCACTCTGCCTCCGTCGCGTTTATCTAGGAAGCGGTCCATTTTCTTCATAGCCGCGTGGTTGTTGAAGCTAATCCTGAGAAACCAGAACTGCGTGTTGTTGGTAAATCCCCACACATCCTTCTTGCAAATGACTTTGATGCTGTGGATTGCCTTGTTGTAACGTCGGAGGTAGTCTTCGATACGTTTTAGTTCTTGTTGTGTGATTTGACGCGGCAATTTCACATAGAAATAGGGCATGAACTGAGTTACGTTCAATGACACGGTCGTTCCAGAAGCAGTCATTCCGAAGATTTTGATGAGGTACTTCTTTCGAGCATCGGGGTTCGTGGTCTCCTCATCCTCTTCCTCCTCGTCGTCGTCTTCATAATCCGTGGTGAACCAATCAATTACTTGGAAAACGAGGTCCCCTTCCATAGAATCTCGATGATGATGTATCTTACGATGTATCTCCTTAACTTCTTTTTCCTTGTTGTTTAAATTCTTTTCAAATTTTGCACTTCTCTGAAAGTTCTCTGCATCTATATTAAAGATGGCAACTGAATTCGAAATAAGTCCCTCTATCCTCATCGTTGCCTTTCTTGTGGTAGTAGCATTTGTGTATGGCATGTTTTACATGAAGGAGCGCTTTGCGGAGGTCGACTACGTGACATCTACCATCGATAATCGTCGGTACTTGGTGCGCAATTTGCCAGATAGTGACAAGGCTGCCGATTTGCTTGCACAACTGAATCAACGCTTTTCAAAAATCGTAGATGTGATGGTTGAAGAGAACCCTAGTAACGCAGACGTAGATCGTTTGCAGCGCAACTATGTTCCAGAGAACCTGTCGGAGGGCAACGATGATTCGAACTACACGTCATACTCTGTAAATAAAGGAGAGCAAATCGTCTTTTGTCTCCGTTCAAGAGATGGAGAGGATACCCTTGTTGATATCAATACGCTGATGTATGTAGGCACGCATGAACTAGCGCACTTGATGACGAAAGAAGTGGGGCACACTCCGACCTTTTGGGAGAACTTCAAAATCTTGTTGAATCGTGCAGTGGAATTGGATCTCTATCGCAAGGTTGATTACAACAAGAAACCCAAGGAATACTGTGGGATTAAAATCACATCCACTGTGCTAAAAGACTAAAAAATAATGTACCGGCTAATTAAAATGGAAGAATGCACATCTATATTCCGTGCTGTCCATTGGGCGGGCGAAGAAAAGACGCTCTATTTATTTACAGGTGACGTAAACGAAGCTACAGAAAAGGTGATCAGGAAGCTCGAAGCTGGAGAGTCTACGAGTAGAGATGAAGTTGGTATTTCTAAACAGGTGCTTGGGGTTGGTACAAATTATACGAAAGTCCGCTGGGTGCGACATTCCATTTATGCGGACGACCCCCATTATATAGTGCGCTGGAAGCTATTTTCGCATATTCCTGAATTGCGAACTGTGATTCCAGACCCGAATCACATCTATGCTTGGTACGACGAGAAGATTTCGGATTCTGTGATAGAAATGATCATCTACAAATGTTTCTCTAGTGGCAACAAGGTCGTGTCGTCTGAGTTCGTATGTCATCTTCTCGCAACGTTGTTCAATAAATTGACCGTGCATCACGGAGAAGACGAGTTCTTCGACAAAGAGGGTGTGCGTGAGTTTATTCAGTCGAAACGATACACACGCATCCATTTTCCTCTAGAGTTGGAGTATTACGATGTCCGAATGGCATATGTCCCGATTCGCGCAAATCCTTATAAGGAACTGGCTATCGATATGGCATTTGTGAATGAAGAAGGTGAGTATTTACCCAAATATCAAGTTGTAAACAAGAGTCAGCGTATTCTCGGTGATAAACGTACTATTCAGTTCACTACATCGGTGGATCTTAGTGCTGTACTGGATGGTGCTTTGACAGAGTCTGCAAACATGAAATTCAACGGCCTGGTGCGCAAATATTTCCCCAAAATTGAAGCTATTGCAAAGCAACCCGCGGTAACAAAGACGACGTTGAAATACATTGATACCATCGGAGAAGTGGATGACATTGTTGAGCACGCGAAGACATGTGACGATGAAACTGTGAATCCCAAGGTTCGTTGCTTGCATTTGTCGGTGCAGCAATCGCTTGGCGATATCGACATATTGACTGCTTTCAAACAACTCGAGACAAGGGCCGATATGCCTTTCATAGAATTTCGCGACTATGCTGAAAACGTCTATAAAATCCGCACTGAGTCAATGCGAGAACGTTCCAATGCGACTGATATCGTCGTATCGTTTGATGCCCTTAAACAATGGACCAGTCAAGAGAAGTATGCGGCCGATCCTCTCTTGCTCGGACGCATTCAACGGAAGTATCGTAGCCTCAGGGTTAAATTGCACCTTATGAAACAGGATGTGGATGACCTCTTCTTCAGTGTTGTTTTCTATGATAACGGGAGGTACGACATCAAGGTCAGTGCATTAACACATGACTCTCTTTACATGAATGATATGCTCTTAGCGTTTGAAAAAACGAACGCGATGCTTCGTGTCCTGGAAGAGTGCTTGGTTCTACCTCAAAAGAGTTTCTACACTTTATCGAAAGATGTATTATCTGCTTCACCACCCTTCTATGTAGAGTTTGTTGAGTTTGAAGTCAGCCATATAGTTCAGGGCAAAATGACGAATGCATCAACTATTCGACAATGGGCAAAGAAAATGTATCCGATCGTGGATGTTATCGATACTGCGACGAAAGACGTAGCCATCAACATGAAATATAAACGCGTTGACAACTTTCTTAGCATGGATGCAACAGAGGAGTTCCTCAACAAAAACTATCAGTTGCCAAGAGAGGAGCTGCTAGAAAAGATGCAAAAGCTGTTTATGATGAATGAAGATGACGCTGAAAAAGCCTATCAACATAATGTCGACAAGCTCAAGCTCAATGTTGTAAAGAAATCACAGTTCCACAAGCCCCGGTATAACAATGGTATTCTTATCCAGATTCATATGCTGAATCAGGCACAAGCCAAGATTGTTTTGAAGGGTATTCGCAATGTGTCCATTATCCCAGAAGCGATTCGATTTTCACGAGTTGCATGTGAATCAAAACCATTGAAGATTAAGCACGGTAATCAGATAACCCTTGAAAAAATCGCCGAGTTGGAGAATCGCGACATAGATGTTATTACACAGTTTGAGGAGAAAGATGAAATCATTGGGGAAGACGATGATGCGTTTGATGTAGACAATGATCTCTATGACTTTGGTGATGATGAAGCCGATAATGCAGCTGATGAGGAAAAGAATGTGGATGACGGAAAACATGAACAAGGGCAAAAGACGGTCATACACGAAAAGGAGCCTGTGGTTATCGAAGAAGACGTTGACGAAATCAATAAGGATGATTTCGATATGAAACTCGTGGACAAAGTGAACATAGATGAAGATGCCACGCGCAAATATGTCAAATTGATTTGGAAAAAGCTACAGGAAAAAGACAAAACCTTGTTCAATTATCGTAAACAAGGCACAGAAAAGCAGAAACTATACAATACGCACTGTCAGAGTCACGACAAGCGTCAGCCAGTCGTTTTAACAGCAGACGAAAAAGCGTATATTGATGAGCATCATCCTGGATCATACGAAGAATTTGTGCAAGCTGGTAGCACAGATGCTTTGAAGGAAAAACACTATTACATATGCCCTCGTATCTGGTGTCCTATCTCAAACGTTTCTATTACACAGGAGGAGCTAGAGAAGTATCATAATCGTTGTCCTCCTCCCAATTCAGAGCCGCCGATTCTGATGCAGTCCAAACACTGGACGATCGAAGAAAAAGTCGATGGCAAGATTGTTCGAAAAGAAGCACCGCATCGTTACCCTGGATTTCTGAAGAAAGAACTCCATCCCAAAGGGTTCCTTGTGCCATGTTGCTTCAAGACACAGAATCGGTTAGTAAAAAAGGGAAAGAAGGGGGCTGTGACTGAGGGAGTTGCGGCTGTTGATGATGGGGCAGGAGTAGGGGCAGCAGATGAGCTTGTTGAGAGCAAAGTAGCAGCAGTTACCAATCCTGGTGCAGATGACTTCGAAAATGAACGATATGTTCTCAAGTTGCAAGGAGTCGCTATAGAACCTGGTAGACATGGCGTGCTTCCTGATAGTCTCGGTTCGTATTTCGGCAGCTCCCAGTGCTACGGACTTATTAAAGAAGACACGGCATGTTATGTGCGCAAAGGAGTGACTCAAAATCACAACAGTTTTTTGAATTGCGTGGCAGACGTCTTGGACAATCCGGCTATTTCAGGTGCAGATGATTTGATAGCTGAGATCGATCGGCTCATGAACCCGATTGATTTC
>Ga0136642_1000041_pt1 | contig 82923 bp, 94 predicted proteins | sample LowCatLa1302831Y_FD_115313 | JGI IMG/M metagenome (GOLD analysis project Ga0136642, IMG submission 115313) | Freshwater microbial communities from Lower Cathedral Lake, Yosemite National Park, California, USA - 13028-31Y | ecosystem: Environmental > Aquatic > Freshwater > Lake ... | reverse complement strand
TGTCGATTGAAGAGCACGTTGTCACCGTCAATCATGTGGCGGTGCACGATGTCGCCCTCGTGGAGATCAATCATCTCAGGATTCATGTACTTTAGCGACATCATGCGCTTTTCATCCTTGATGTAGACTGACTTGGCACCCGGATACTTTGTGCCATTCTTGACATACGACATCAGACGATCGCGGTTGTGGACCGTGACAATCTCGGGCTTGGTCAGGTTGCGTGCAATCTCCTCTGGAACACCGAGCTCGTCGACATCGATATTTGCATCTGGCGTAATGACAGAACGCGCAGAGAAGTCGACACGCTTGCCCATGAGATTACCGCGGACACGCCCCGTCTTGGCGCCGAGACGCGACTTGAGCGTCTTCAGTGGGCGACCGCTCCGCTGAGCAGCCGGGGGCATGCCCTTGATGTCGTTGTCGACGTAGGTGGCAACGTCGTACTCCAAGAGTGCCATGTTCTTCTCAATGTAATCGCGAGGCTGGTTCTTGTCGATCATTTCGCGGAGCTTCTGATTGCTACGCACAATGTTGATGAGGACGTGGGAGAGATCATCGTCCATGCGCTGATTGTCATCCATCATGACGGGTGGACGCACCGTCAGCGGAGGCACTGCGAGAACAGTGCACACCATCCACGCGGGATGTGAGAACTTGGGATCGAATCCGAGCATGCGGACGGTGTTGTCCGTCATGCGCTGGAAGCAACGCAGAACCATCTCGGGTTGGATGGGAACAATGTCCTTCTCCTCTCCCAGTCCCGTGGCCACCGGACCTGCAAGCTTGCCCTGTAGCGTGCACACTGTGCCCTGGATCTTCTCGACCTTCTTGATCATCTGTGTGGCACACACCGCACAGACGGGATTGTCCTTCTTGGACAGCTTGGAGACATACTCCACAGACCGCTGACGAATATCAGCCAGGCGCTCCATGCCCTTCAGCTCCGAATTCAGATACACATTCTCGTCATATCCAGCGATTCCGGCAATGTAGAGTGTAGAGCAGTTGATGCAGATGCAGTTGAGCGTCTTGATTGTGTAATCCAGGAACTGATAGAGGTAAACTGGGCGTGCGAGGGTGATGTGCCCGAAATGGCCCTGGCATTGTAGATTCGTGTGCTTACAGGTGGGGCATACCTTACCGCTCTCGATCACGCCCAGGCGCGCATCAAACACGCCACCCGGAACAGGATTGTTTCCCTGGTGCGTCTTGTCAGTAATCACTTCGACCACCGACCGTCGGAGAATCTCTTCGGGAGAGGTGATGCCAAACTGAACGCCAACGATGGACATTGTATTCTTATAAGACTATCCTGTAATATCTTTTTACGATCCGTTCTACACGAATATTTCTGGTTCCATAAATAATGAAAGGCGGTTTCTTGATCTCTCCGAAGGGAAGAGAACTACTCCTGAAGGAAAACAAACTATCTCCGCCCTTCGCCACGGACCCGGAAACTCTTGGCAATATCTCCTCAACTATGATGGACTACATTCTCAAAAATTCCAAAATCACAATCCTTTCGGCCGGAAGTCTGTACGGATACATCTATATGGCGGTTTTGAAGTCGGACGTCAAGTCTCCGCTGAATGTGCATTCGCTGACCAAGTGCGCGTGCGCAAACCCCAACGATCTGTCATGCGACCCCAACTCTGATGCGTGTATGGAGGAGGCCAACGTATTTGCATTCAAGTTGACGTTCTTGTCGGTTCAAGATGAAGTCTCCTTCTCAGACAGTGTAAACCGTAAGCGAACTAACTTAACATCCGATTTCCTCAGCGAATGCCGGATGCAGTATTCGCTCTACAACCAACACCTCCTTGCGGGGGAGGCACTCATACCGCCAACATTGTCGCCCAAGCCAGCAATTATACCACTCGCGAGTGCCGAGGCGGATAAGTACATCAAAACGATTGAACCAAAGAACGGACTTCTCTTCCTAGCGAAGAAGAATTCACAGGCATCCGGTGCCAAGTACCTGGGTGTGATGTTTATGAAATTTGCGACTAGGTACCAGACATTGGGATCCTATATAAAGAGTGATACACACACCCCCGCAGAGAAAACGCACTTTAATAATGTTGGCCGATTTGCGCTGGTCTACTTGGCAATGAAGTATGGCATCGTGCACCAGGACGCACATCAGGAGAATATTCTGATCAGTAAGGAGGAAGGGTTTTTTGTAGATTCAGCGGGTAAACCGGTTGCAGGCAAGGCTCTCATCATAGATCTAGGCCGTGTACGGAAGATCTCACCAGAACTTATGACAATGACGTTTAGCTGGGAAAATGCAAGTCGCGTCCTCGGATTCCTCCAAGACAGTAGCAGTGGAGAAGATAATACAATTTGGTGGTCATATCGTTGGCTGACGTACTATGACGTAGAATACCGCAAGCGTGACATCAAGGCGAAAATCAAGGAGGATCTCAAAAAAGTCAATATTAACAACCGATTGGGAATGGGTGCAGACATGGTAGACGCACTTGCTGACCGGCGCGTAAAGGAACATCTGGAAAAGTACGTTCCGAAACCGAACAACACAGAGCTAGAAATTAACAATGCAATCAAAATCCTATACTACCAATTTAGACTGCGACTGAAAGCAATTACACCTCGGTTCGCAGAGCACGGACTCAAAGGGGATCCTGTTGACATGTCTGTAACAGAGTACGAAACTGAACTTCATGGCCTGCACCCCACAGAGGTGGTGGCAGTGAAACCACCTGCGTTCGGGCCATCGTTCGCACTCGCAGCATCAAATGTCCTGAATGCTCTCCGGAAAATAGCAGTACCTAAAGAGGAGAAATCGGTGGACGCAGAGTCACTTCTCCTACCCCCTCTTGACGCCGAAGCAAGGGGCGTTCCTCCCAAGTTACAGCGGGCAGTAGCTACGCGAAATATTTCTCTTTCACTCTAGATTATCGACGAGGAATGCGGGCATCCCACGCAAGCTTGAGGAGTTCTGAATCTACGTCTACATCGGGGATACGCAGTTCGTCCTCCAGATACCGGAGCATCAATGGATACTCCTTGCCCTCTTGTGCAAGAAAGACATCCAATTCCTTGACCTTATGTGTATCCATCCATTTGAGCATCAGACAGACCATTCGGTCATACTCAAGTGGATTCCCGGGAGGGCGATTGACACGTGTATATGCATATAGCAGTTCCATTGTGTAGTCTAAAGAGGAATATCCGACGCAAGTTTCAGCAGTGTCGGGTCCACTTCATTCACTGGAACTTTCATCCTGCTTGTCATGTAGGCAAGGAGATCAGCATGTGCCGGGGTGGAGGGTATAATCATGGCCGCCTTGACATTGGCAGGGAATGCCTTCTTTGAGTCCAGATAGTTGAGTATCACGCGGATATCGCGCATATCAGATCCGCGGGCACGTGTAGCCTTTACATGAGCAACGAAAGCGTCCATTTATCTCTGTACCGTATTATTTTCAGAGGGTAGGAGAGATACCTTCAGTTCCTCCGTATACACGGATGTATGCTCAATGCCTCCGCATATATCTGGAACATCAAACCCGGGGATAATGGAAAATTTGCGATTACACAGCTCTCGAATATCTTTTGGAATCATGTAGTTTGTTTCGGATACGTGGGAAACATCCTGCTTAATATATTTCAAGAACGTTCCACAATCCTTGCGCCCAGCGGGGGGGACAGCCAACTGCTCCTCTAATTTTCGGGTTATCGTGCTCCACTGAACGCTGGCCTGCTTGAAATTATTCGCCATCGTGATCCAGTCAAACTTGTCTTGAAGCGTGTTGATGATACTGATTCCGATGGAAATACATCCAAAAATAAGGGGGGGATTTGTTGTTCCAGGAGCCAGACTTCCGACAATCAAATTTCCAATACCGCTCAAGGCAATGATTGAATTTGTGGTGATAGATAGCGCAGTGGCACGAACACTATACCGAGAATACGCCTCATTGTTCATCCATTCAAACGCCTTTGATTCATCGCACCACCCCGCCAACATCGTATCAATAGACGATGTCCATTGGAGACCAGAAGACACATCTGAATTCTCGTCTTTGGGTTCTGACATTATACCATTGGAAGAAAAGGGTTTAAATGAACTATACTAAGACGAGTGTAGGTGACACATCTATAGTTCAATGGTAGAATGCGACACTTCCACGCATCGCGAAGACGCGAAGCGACGCAATGTTGTGATCCGGGTTCGATTCCCGGTGGATGTATTTTTTGAGACGGGAAATCCAGTCTGAAAAAAACGGATACCCGCGCGTGTACATAACCGAAATACATACAAGTACAATAAATGGTTTGTGGACATTGCAAGCAGACGGGACACAAGAACACAAAGAAGACTCCTTGTTCTCTGGATCCTCCGATTCCAGTGGATCTGGTAACCCCAAACGTCGTGCGCGAACTCTATAAGGCGTTTGTTGCGGATGAGGTTTCCATGTCTGAAATCGAGACTGCGAATCCGGGAATCCATGTTCGTCGCCATGGAATGCGGGCAGAGTTGTCAGAGAACATTGTGAAGTTTGTAATTCACAGCCGTGGCGACTCAACGTGCACGTGGGGCGGTGTTAATGGAGACCTTCGTTCGGCAGTGGAAAACATCCAAGAGGTCAAGTCAATTACGTCAATTAATTCTCCAACCTCGTTTGGTCCTACACAGCCGTGGAATGTTATTTACTTCTTGGACGCCTCAAATTGGCGAAACGACATGCTGATTGTCTATCGCATCCCCCTTCCAAACACGCACACGTTCTGGAAGACTCTGCCCATGAACAAAAAGGAGACCAAGGGCGAGCAAAGTGATGATAAGCGCCGACCCCGCACGGTTTGGAACACGAATATCAAGCCTCTTCTCGAGAAGGAGTTTGAAGAGATGATTCATCCGCCCTTCTACTCCGGGACGTTTGAAGGCATCTTTAGTAGCGGAACCAGCCTCTCCGCAATCAATCCGACTACGGGCAATGAGACGGCGTTGCCCGCCAATTTGTAGAGATGACTGTCCGCGAGTGATGGAAGCCTATACGACCCAGGAAAGCCCTGAAAGTTGAAACATTCGCGCGGTGTCAGCTTTCGAATCCCTTTTTCATCTCGTACCAGAGGGACGTTGTGACCACCAGATCCCATATTCGCAGTTAGAGTTGGACATTCACCGCTCATATTTTCGCGCACATACACTCGGCGGTACTGATAGATGGCATCGTGCTTCACGACACTCTCACGTACCAGTCCCCACGTTGAAGAGTCTGGACCGTAGTAGTACTTGTCGGCGACGACACTCTCCAAAATCTCTGCAATCGGGCGCTTCTGGATATTTGGAAAGTCTAGTTCGAACGTCTCAAATGCCTCTGGCGATTTAAGTCCAACGATGTAGATGCGCTCACGGTGTTGGGGTACGCCCGTGATCTTGGCAGTATTTAGAACCGCGAAACATAGGCTATAACCACGCTTGGAGAGCTCGGACTGGATAACATTGAATGTCTGGCGATCATCGTGTGTTGTAAGGTTCTTCACATTTTCAAGAATGACGCACTGTGGGGCATGGTGGTCAAGAATCTCCAGGATTTTCCAGAACACGTTCGAGCGCTTGTCATCAAACCCTTCCCGCCGACCCGCAATGCTGAAGGGCTGGCATGGGAATCCGCCCGTAAGAATATCGTGAGGCGGAATCTGATCGACCGGAATGTCATTGAGATCACCAAGAGTCAGCGGATGATCTGGAAAGTTGAGATCATAGATCTTTTTCGAGGAGGCCACCATATCGTTCGCAAACACGCACTTGACTCGACCGGTCGACTCCAATGCATGTGTGAAGGCTCCCGTTCCAGCAAAGAGATCGACGTGCTTTAGCATCCTATGTGTATGCAGAAACACTATTTTGCATGGGTATCCGTTTTCTTCAAAAACGGACAGAGTAAATCTAAAGTCGTAATAAGTAAAGTAATCAATACTATGCCCCACTTGTACGTTCTGAAGTTAGAAAATGGTCACTTCTATATCGGTCGTACCGACGACATTCCCAAGGAATGGATGAAGCACATTATGGGCCAAGCATCTCGGTGGACGCAGACTATGAAACCTGTACGGATCGAGAGCACTGTCATTAATGTTACACCGTATGGCGAGTTGGCATGTCTCAATAACTATTACAAACTTTATGGAGCGGAGTATGTGCACACAGATGAGCTTCTTTGCTACCGCTGTGGGCATGGTGGTCATTATTCAAAGACGTGCCAGTCCAGCTGGCACAAGAACGGGTTTAATATAGACGAGGCAGATGGAGCGATCGCGCGATAGCCTTGGTTTTGACAACGTAGTCTAGGAGATACGTGTTCACAATCGTCACCGTGAACAAAAATATGCCTGCTGAAAACACAACTCGCCGATCAAAGTCGGTAAAGTGGATCTTACGCAGGGGGTTGAATCGCCAACACAGGAACAGCGACATGAAAACCTTCACTCCAAAATCAACATTTTTCAAATAAGCAGGTTCCGCCTCAACCACTCCGAATATCACTGCAATGTAGACCACGTGTAAAAAGAGGACGGCGCCGTCAAATACGTAGTGAAACATCGTCGCGCGTTATAGTTTACGGAGAGTAAATCTAACTATATGATGATCGCGTAGTCTAGTTTGGTTAGGACATGGGACTTTGAATCCCAGAACATCGGTTCAATTCCGATCGTGATTGCCAATGGTCTCTTCGTATAGCTGGTTAGTACGTGAGATTCTGATTCTCACAACCCCGGTTCGACTCCGGGAGAGACCTTGTCTCGGGATAACTCAGATGGTAGAGTGGCGGATTGTAGCTGGTAGAAAGCTCAATAATACTCCGCATGTCGCTGGTTCGATTCCGGCTCCTGAGAAACGATTCCGTAGCTCAGCGGTAGAGCGTGTGGCTGTTAACCGCAATGTCGTTGGTTCGATCCCAACCTGAATCGTATTTGTTCTAAATCTTCAAATGAAGATTAAGTACGAAATTAATGAGTCGTAGCCGCTATGGCAGCCGCGATATCGCCTGGAGTTGGTGCGGTATTCCCAGACGCGGCTAGATGGGCAAGGACTACAGCGACAACGTTGGCAGTATTCTGGGGAGGTGCGGGTGTGTGCACAACGGGTGCAGAAGCGTGTGTGGGTGCGGGTGTGTGCACAACGGGTGCAGAAGCGTGTGTGGGTGCGGGTGTGTGCACAACGGGTGCAGAGGCGTGTGTGGGTGCGGGTGTGTGCACAACGGGTGCAGAGGCGTGTGTGGGTGCGGGTGTGTGCACAACGGGTGCAGAGGCGTGTGTGGGTGCGGGTGCGACGGGCCCCGTCGGACCAGTCTTCTTAACCACATCGAGCTGTTTCCCGTTCGGCCGAACAACTGCGCGCTGGGGTGTGTGGGGTGCAGTATTGTCCCCGAATCCAAATGAAGGAAGACGGGCTGGCTTGGGCTTCTGAATAGGAGCTAGGCGCCCGTTTATATACGCATGTGTGGCAGATGGTGGCATTGACATTTACTATAATCTATACTTATTTTTTCGGTTTAAACACTACCACACCATATCATATGTGTACAGGCATCTGTATTTCAGTAGGTAGAATCCCTCTCTTATACGCTCGTCCGTATGCTTAGGAAGGAGGAGGTCGGCAGTTCGATCCTGCCCAGGTGCACAGTATTTGCCCCTTTAGCATAGTTGGCTATTGCGTGTCATTTGTAATGACAAGGTCACCTGTTCGACTCAGGTAGGGGGCACAACGAACTCATTTTAGGTCGTCTAGCCAGACGTCTTAAAATTTGTTCGGAAAGAACAATGACAAAAAAGGGAGGACTGCATCTCAAAACAATCAAGCATTCGCACCGTCCAGATAAGAAGTGGGATGCCGTATTTGTCGATACAAAGACTGGTAAACAGATCATTCAGCCATTTGGTCAGAAGGGGTATTCCGATTTCACCAAACACAAGAACCCAACCCGTAAAAATAGGTACATTGCCCGCCATGCACACATGCACGAGGACTGGAGCGACCCGACACGCGCAGGGACACTATCGCGATTCATACTCTGGAACAAGCCGACTCTACGAGCTTCGATCCGAAGTTTCAAGAAGCGCTTTCATGTGTGAGCGAACAAATTCGTCCCATGTCAGCGTATAGTCAGAGTCCTTATAGGTCTGCATCGTGTTATTGAACATGCGTACGTAGACAAAGAAAATAGCACCGATCACGGCGGCTGCGGGGGCGAGATCCATCTTACTACATGAACCGACTGAATTTACGCTGAAAATACCACGTGGCTCCTCCGAATAAAAACTTATCGATCTTGTACTTCATTGTCCCCGCCACTGCGCCCGTAAACAAGGACCCCTTAGCGCGAACGGCTTTTTTGAATTCTCGAAGTGACGACACGCGCGTCTTCGTGATGTGAGAAATTAGCTGATCAATTTTCATGTCCTCGCGGATAGTGTCCCTTGCCACCTTGACTCGGCGATCGAACTCTTTCGTCTTTCCCATGAGTTCTGCATAGAATGCCTTATAGTCTGCCAAATGTTCGCGAACTACTGGTTCTCGTTTCACCTCTTCTAAGACCTGCAAACACCTCCCTTCGAACTCCATGCGCAGTCTCCACGATTCTTCGGGTCCATCGTTCTGCTGTTGAAGAACGTTACATAGGGGACAGTGAGATCGATGTTGGAGAGAACGAACCAGACAGATCGTGTGGTATGCGTGTCCACACTGGAGTCGAGTGGCATCTCCCTCTATCGAGACATCGCCAGTCGCATTTCTCTGGAATACCGGAATTACCAATGGATCGTAGCACAATATACACTCTTCGGTAGCCATTACATTGAATGGTATACGTCATCTAAGTCTTTTTACTTCTTACGGGGAATACGACGAGTTAGAAGCTCACGCTGTGTCCCTGCCGTTGACATCTCCTCGCCTTCGGGAATACCCTCGATGGCGCGAAGAGCATCTGCCACCTTCTCGGGCTGATCTGAAAAATGAAGGAGGATCTGCGTGTGCACCACATTACGACGAAGAGCGGGCTTGGATGTGCGGACAGACCGGGAAATTGAACCGGCGCCATTTCCCTCCAGCTTGAAATCGTCGACAGAATTCTCGCGCATGAAGTTCAGCACTGCCGTACCCAGCTTCTGCTTCTCTTCGTTAATTTGACGAATGCGATCCTTTAGGGTACGCGCCTCATCATCAAGAGCAATCCACGATTTCAGAGTATCGGCTACGGGAACGTCGGTCATTCGTGTTTCTTACTTGTATGCGCGCCCTACTTTTAAACCTCTCCGAGTATTGCGTCGCGTGCGTCGAGCAGTGTTCTTACGCTTACGCCCACCCGTCCTCCGTGCTTGCATAGGAGCAAATGATTTCTTAGTCTCCGGGAGGGGGAGCGGGGGTGCCGGGACAGGAGTAGGAGCCGGGACAGGAGCAGGAGCAGGGGTAGGAGCATTGGGAAAGCCAACGGGCATACTGGGAAAGCCAGCAGGTAATTTTGGAAGACTAGATAGATTTGCAGGGAGCTTCGACTTCAAGTCTGCGAGATTGGTAAGATCTGCAGGGATCTTGGACTTTATATCGTTCACCGTGCTCATTACACTGCCGTATGCATGCATGACTGACTCCATGATCTTTTCGGCACGGTTCGCAAATTTAGTAACAACCTCATCTACAGACTTTACAGACTTCATCGCGGAAGCTCCTATGACGGGGATCATTCCGGCAGTGGCCTCGAGTGCTCCCGAGAAATCCTTGCGAGACAGGGCGATGACGGCGCCGATCCAAAGAAACCACAGTGAAAAGAGCCAACCGACAATAATACCTACCTCACCAGCCTCGGGGATAGGTAGGAGCCCGACGATGGCCGGAGTCGTTGCTTGCACCGTGATTGCAAGTATAGGCAGGGTGGCAGCGGTGACATCGAGTGCAGCGCCAATGAGGTCGCCAAACATCGGCGAGTTCTCAAGCGTATTCAGAATGAAGACAAACGGCAAGACTACGCGCAATCCGGCCTGGATCATTTGGGCAGCCTTTTGCGCAGCTTCGACTGCACGAGGGTCAATGTTTACATTTCCAGGCTTCTTGATTCCTGCTGCCATGTCCAGAAGCGACTGTGCCGCCTCGTTGATAATATCCGTATGCGGTGCCTCCTGACCACCCGACTGGCGCATGCGCCGAAAAATGGTCTCAGACTGCTTCATAGTGAGGAGGGGCTTACCCGCATTGAAAAAAGAATCGCGAATCTGTTTCGGAGACTTAAATTTTCCATTGTAGAGAACGTGATAGGCATCGAGCATGGCATCTACATTCGCAGCATCGACTGCTCCGATACGCCGTCGAACGACCTTCCCAAATATTGTATCTGGATGTTTTGCCTTGAGCTCCCAATGAACCATTATACTACCCCTAGAATTTCCACCGCCGGTCACACTCCAAACAAGTCACGAAGGTTGTCATGGGCTCGTCTGCGCTACGCGTCTGCAACTGGTAGTAGTCGCACTTTGACTTGCGCTTGCACCCTGAGCAGTAGAAGTAGATGGATGCGCTTCCCGAGTGCGTGTACAGATGCTTGTCCTTTTCAATCTGTGCCTCTACGCGCGCCTTCCATCGCTTCGGGTTCAGATCGATGACCGAAAGTTCCGCAAAGTGTTCAGGTGTCGTTTCCTCTGACAGCAAGCGAGGAATCCACTCCTGCTTGGCATTCTCGTAGAATTGAATACATCGGCCCCGATAATGGTTCCAGAACCCAGCATTGTTCCACGAAACCTCGATATCCTGTCGAGAGCATTCACGAATACTGCGCTGAAGAAGAGCCTTCTCTAGACGATCGGCAATCTCGGGAGTCAGACCAATTTCGATATAGCGACGAATCACGAGTTCACGAAGAGGACAGGGTGTATTGACATCGTGGACGACAGCCTGTTTGGCCTTGACAACGCGTTGCTTTATAGGAACGATGTCATCGTCGGGCTCTGCTTCCTCCTCTTCAGCGCCAACTTCAATGTCTTCCGGATCATCTGCATCATCGGCGATACCTTCGATTTCATCATCCTCTTCCTCCGACGATTCACCCTCAAATGTCCAGTTTGCATAGGCAGTCTCATACTCTGAAGGTTTCAGGTTGGTGTAGGATGTTGCACTCTTCTCGTAATTATCCGTGTTGGATGCATGCGTTGCCATCACGAAAATTGCGCCAACGAATATCTCTTCCTGGAAGTTTCCACCAAGCACGTGCTGGTTGATATTGTCCTCTTCACCCGTCCCCGATTCTGCGAAGATTGTTATCCATGTTTCCTTATCCTGGATCTTACCCTGGAATTGGATATTCGGTTGCTTCGTCTTTGTGCGGATCCACTCGAGGACGTCCAGTGTCTTATTCGGAACATTCTGTTCTGTAAGAGACCCCGTGGGCTGAATAAGTGTTGCGTGCACCATTGTTGTTGTTCTTGCTATCTATGTGCTTGAGCTAATCGTAATCGGTTTTATATAAAACGGATCGATTGTTTGTCAATAAGGAAAAATGCAAGACCGACTACGTATAATCAAAACAACAACAATGAGCAACTGGCGCGACCGACTCCAAAAGCAGAAGGATGCAGATAAGATCAAGTCAGACGAGGAGCGTATCAAGCAATTCCAGGTGAACGACATCAGCTTCCCCAGCCTCGCAACGAGCAATTGCTGGGCAACATCCGCAAATCTACAACCCGCTGTCGAAGAGGAGGATGCACATGCACCCAAGCCGACATTCGCAACACTCGCCAAGACGTGGAATGAAAAGCTAGAAAATGATCGTCTGCGTGCAGAGGCGCGCGTGGCAGAGGATGCGTCCTCACAGCGAAATCAGTCAGAGTTCCGTTCGTCCCTCTTCTATCGCAATACGTTTGGTTATTCAAAGTCCCATGCCGAGGACACGTATTATGAGGAGGAGGATGAGGGTGGGGCCTACGATGAGCCAACCGCGGATACTTCAGATGGCTGGCGGACGACGGAAAAGAAGATCCGTCAGCGACGTACGATCGTTGAGCGCCCAGTGTTTGATCCTCCACCGGTTGAGGAGTCCAGTGTCTGGGACCACGCCGGAGACGATCACTATTGAGGGAATATTAGAGCATGGATAAATCCTGGGACAAAATAGAGTATAACGAAAAGACCGTTTGAAACGTCCTTACCCATTTGTAGGAAGAAGAGAACCGCTGTTAATCCTATAATTGTGAACACAACCATCACTGCCCAAAAACCTCCAATCGCAACATACCAAGAATACAAGATAAACCAGGTGTTCACGACCATAAGATCTCGATCGCGCTTATTGAGTTCATTGAGGGTTTCGCTAACGGGTGCCTTTTTCACTGCAGATTTCTTGTCGTCCTCTTCCCCCGCCTTTGGAACGCGCTTGCATCGCATGTAGATCTTACCGTCCTTCTTTCCGATCGCCGTCCCCGCCGCCTGCTCACCGTCATTGTAAAAGACCTCGCGATCCCCAATCTCACTCAGTGGCCGACGCTTGGGCGACAGGCGCGAAGCGAGGCGTGCATAATCAGAAGGATCCATCGTCACGCTGTTGGAAAACACAATCCAGGTCACATCAGGCTGGCAATTTGGGACAACATCCGTTCCTTCATATACAAAGTACGACTGTGTCTCGGGCAGGACGTTGGCAAGTGCCCATGTATCTCCAAGGGTAATACGCGAACCGTGACTGTCAACGTAGGGAACAAAGGCGTTGAAAAATTGGGTGGAGGATGTATCTCCGGGGGCACTACGAACAAGTACCGACATACAGATCGTGTATCCCTTCGGATTCGTAAAGTATGCAACAAGCTCTGCCTCTCCAAAGACATTCTCAATCGAGTGCTGTGAAGAGCTAAATAGAACTATTTTTTGACACGTGTAGCCTTCACCGTTGAATTTAGCAGTGGGTGTTCCCGAAGAAAATCCCGAGAGCACAAGTCCTCCAGATTGTTTCGGGTCGTTGTCAATAATCGCATGCTGGATAGCCACATCATCAATCTTCCACTCGCACAAACGATCACACGGCAGTGAAAAAGAGCGTGATAGATTGACAGGTGACTGGTGTGGTGCTCCGCATGCCTTATGTAATTCCGGCCATTGACTGGCGTTATCAAACACGCTCATTATTACACAGGCATACTTATAAATTCAGAGATACTCTCCTCTGGATCTCCCGTCCACTTCAAGCTCCTGCTGAACTTGTCTGCTTGCCGTTCTTGGATATCGGTGTCGATCGTGTCGCGGAAATAAAGGGATGTGACCTTGACATTATGTTTCGTTGTAGCCCGATACGCGCGATACACAGCCTGGAGCTCCGTGAAAGGATTCCAATCCGGGCTCGTGTTGATCACGTGGTGCACCCACGGAAGCGAGAGACCTACTCCACCTGCCCGAATCTGCAGGAGCAGGACGTTCGGACCGTCGACGTATCCTAGGATGTGATCAATGAGTACATCGGGCATGAATGTTGCCTTGTCGAGCAAGGCCGCGATTTCTAAAGGCGTAGCACCAGTATGTCCTAGCGTCTCCAGCGCCGCCCGGTCCTTGGTCTTGGTCTTGCCATTCAATACGTTGCACTTTACGTTTGCCTTCGCCAGCATCTCCTGCAGGAGCGTCATCTCTGTCTGGAAGTGGGTGACAATCATCGTTGACCGTCCACTCGCCCGATCCTCATTGACCAGCTTCAGAATGTGCTTGAACTTGGTCACTTTTAGCGGGTCCCACTGCTCTACGTCCATGACCTCCGGCATCTGTGCACGCCACACACGCTCGACATCCAAGACAATCTGCGGGTGGATGGCCGCCTGCCTCTTGCGCAACGAAAGCGTTGCCATCATGGCGCCTCGGACATGTACGGGCAAGCGACCCGCATTCGCTACAATCCAGTCATTTTCGTCGTCGATGCGCCCAGCCACGTAATCGTACAGGCGCTTTTCCTCCACCGTTTCAAAGTCATAGACGTACTTGGTCATCTCCAACTTGGGTCCGTCGGGCATGACGTCTGCCCGCGTCTTGCGAATCATGTACTTGCAGAAGTCGTCGACAGGCATCCCCGGCTTCAGGAACTCTGTATACGCGCGAATATCCTTGGAGCCGTTGTTGAATGGCGTCGCCGTGATGCCCCAGCGCAGGCCTGCGGGAATCCGCTCGACACACCAGAACAACTGCTTCATGCTCCGAAGCATGTGAATCTCGTCGACGACGATTCGACTCACAGTCCACGGCACAATCTTCTTCAAAACGGAATGATGCGTCCCCACCATAACTGTGTCCCGTGAGGGAACAAACTGCATGTCGAAGGGAACGACATCAAACGCAAACTGCGACTGGCAGCGGAGCTCGGCAAGCCAGCTCTCGGTGGTAGATTTAGTAGTGAGGACGAGGGTGAATGGGACGCGCCGGCTCTTAATCAGCCTACACACCATGCGGGTCTTACCAAGACCCATTTCGTGGCACAGGAAGCCTCCGGGAATATCTGCGTCCAGTTCTCGTGATTTCATCCAGTTAACGGCGTCATCTTGATACTTGTACATTGCGAAGAAGTCGTGAGTCGTTATTCTAGTGCCGGGGAAACGCATCCATTTTATACCAACGACGAATCCGTTTTTGTTATTTCTTCTATTTTGATAATGACAGACACGGCGACAGGCCTCGCCGCAGCATCGCTCACGTTCAGTATACTCTCCTTTCTCGTGCTCGTAGTGGGCATTGTCTCGTGGTCGTTTGGCGACTGGACGAAACTTACGCAGAGCCTTGGGGGCGTAGGTGGAACATCGTCGTCTCTCGGTTCCATAAAGACACTTGCCGTCCTAATGGGTGCGCTGTCTCCAGACATCGCCCTGCTGATAGGGTTTCTCTCTGATATTATGAACTTCAAGTTCCGCTTCTCGGTAACCAGTATTGTGGGCATTATCGCCGCGCTACTGAGCTCGGGTTTCACGTACGTCCGCCGGTTCTTCAGCAAGACGGACACGAGCAGTGCACAGGCTGTTGCAGAAGCTGTCGCACAGGCTGTTCCGGTCGCGATTGCTGCGCCCATCTCTGCCAAGGGCGCATTCAATATTGGCGTAGGTGTAGGTGGAAAGCGTATGGCCGGTGGCGTGCTCCCGCAGTATATCCAGGATAATTACAACCCCTGCTCAATTCGTGGCATGGGGTTCGCAGATGTTCCGGGATCGCACATGGGCATTGCCGCGCTCGCCGCCATTTTTGCCATATACATCATGGATATGTCATTGGGTGCAAAGCGCACCACCCCCGAGATCGGTGGATACATTGCATTTGCGGTCATCATATTTGGACTGAATGTATACGGCTCAAGTGAACTGAAGTGTGTTAACGAGGCAAACGGTGGGTGGATGGCGTATGCCATTGCACTCGCGGTAGGTCTGGGTGTCGGAGCAAGTGCGTACATGGTCATGAAGACACACTATGCCGATTTTCTACCTCTAGATCCTGATCATGTGGATGGCCGGGGGGCGTCTAACAAGCCCCGTTGCAACAAACCGAATGACAATGATCAGTTTGTCTGCGCAGCTTACAAGGACGGTAAGCCGATTACTAGCCCTGCCGTAGTTTCTTGATCAGTGCGTAATATCCCATCATAGAAGTGCCCGAGTGACGACCCACCTCCTTGTTCATGTCGTTCACTGCGACCATCGTCGGAACGTGCGTAACCTTAAAAATGTTCCCGTAATTCTCCTTGTCATTTGTCGTATCGACGAACGACCAGGTGAGATTGGGGTAGTCCTCTTGGAGCTCGTTGATCACGGGCTTGACGTTCTTGCACGGTGCGCACGTCGGCGAGGTGAAGAAGAATACGCGTCCCATTACTCCTCTGAGCGGACAATAGTTAAATGACTTTTCTCAATGAGACGATATGCAACCTTTGCGTGAATCTTCGTCTTCTCGAGGTCATATGCCTTGGCATTCAGTGTCTTTTTGAATGCCGAGATGAGTGCTGACTTTAGAAAGTCTGTCTTGATAGCGCTCAAGTTTCCACGCAGGGCATCGAACAGGGCATCATCCGTAATGGGTGGTCCCATCAGGGCAAGTGGGATACCCTCCACCGCATCCGCGGAAGTATCGTCGGGCCGAATTTGCTTGATCTGTAGGTCGGAATACGCGATATCTTTCTGATCATCTACCGCCTTGCGAGCCAGCTGATCTGCCACATCATTCCACTTGCTATCCTCGTCGGGCGCACCCGTATGCGAACGAATGTGTACGAACTGATGCCCGCCAAACGTCTCGAGCTCCTTGAGAATCTTCTCAATGAGTTCACGATGGACCACCGGCTTACCATCCGCCGTCATCCAATTGCGCTTGCGCCATCCAACCACCCACTTGGTCAGACAGTTGATGGAATACTCCGAATCCGTCCCGATGCGCAGGACGATTGCAGAGACGTCTGTAAACCCGCGGAGACGCACAAGGCCTTGATAAATCGCTGTCATCTCTGCCGTCTGGTTCGTTTGGGATCCGTCGGGTAGAATGCGTCCAAACGATTGCTCGAGATGCGCAGGGAACACTGCCGAATACCCCCCCTTGCTGTTCTTACGACCATTGTTAACAGAGGAGCCATCCGTGTACATGCGCATCATCATCTTATGCCTTTTTCTTATTAAACACGGTTAGAAGATCCCTGTCCATTTTTATCTCTTTCCAAGTGTCTATGATTTGATGTGTATCGCCTTCGTGAATCGGAGTAATTTCCGAAGGGATTCCGCAGATCGTCTTCAGTATGCACCGACTCTGAATAGCCATCTGAATATTATTGATATACTCTGCGTGAAACCACACGCGCGTACGAAAGCTTTTCGTTTCCAGCCACCTACGAAGAGACTGTTGGCATGCCAAACTCAGAAAATGTGCATGCCACACCATCAAGAGTTTAATGCGTTTCGACGATTTCGACGTTACCCAAATCTCAAACAGACGTCCAAACTCTTCCACAGAGCACACTTGCGCGGCGTCGATCTCGAAGCTATCAATATTGGCTTCGTGCGTGTGCAGATACTCTTTCCACAGCCGAATCATTTCACGATCATCGAGGGCCTCGTGAAATAACATGTGAGGCGGTGGGAATTGCTCCATTATATTACTAATCCTTCAACTCCGAAACAATCTTTCGTACGGGGATGTCCTGAGAGACAATGTAGAGGCTGTTCTCTGTGAGGACAATGTAGCATCCCTCGATGCGAAAAAGGTTCTGGATCTGCGACGTGTACTCAGTCTCAGACTTGACCAGATACTTTACATTATCCTTTACACCGATACAGCACTTCTTGTTCTTGCTGTCCATCCAATAATCCAGCAGGATCGGGCGGTCATCGTCTACTGCAATCTGCGCGGAACGAAGGAGAGCACTTGCTGGGGGTAGGACGGTAGGTGATGCTGTTGCAGTGCTCATTTTATAATGTTCATGGGTTTGCCTTTAAACCTTACGAACGCAGTCCTCCAGCTTGAACCGCGAACGCATGCTCAGGCACGTCGCCTCGGGCCTCGGGATCTTGAGAATCGCGCTTGCGCTGTCCGAAATGAGCATGGTCTCCTTGCCGAAGAGCTTGGACATTTCCACCATGAACGTAACAGTCTGATCGACGCTCTCAGACATAGTCTCGTTCTTGGGCTTGCGGATATTCTCCTCCAGATCGAAGAGGACGACACCGGCGGCCTCGTGGAGTAGGTTGTCGGGGATCAGCTTGCGCGTGTGGAGCTCGGCTGCGAACACGCCGAAGCCCCGCTTGAGCTCCTTTTGCTTGTTCCAGATACATACCTTGTCCTCAAAGTCTGGCTGTGTGTAGTCGGGGAAGGTCACAGTCTTGCTCTGGTCGAACATCTTGTTGAATGTCTCCATTGAACAGTAGATTTGCAGATCCTCGTGAACGGTGGGGATCTCGTTCGACAGCAAGACGAGGTGGTCTGCAAGGAGCTTGGCGTAGAAGGGCATTGAGACACCGCGGTCGAAGATAAAGTTGACGACGCGCATGCGGAAGCCCTGGTCATCGATGCGCTTTGTCAGCGTCTCAACAACCGTCTTGGTCTTGTCTACAAGCGTCGAAGCAACGACCTTGTTGATGATGCCGATGATCTTCTCGTAGTCGGGATCGTCCTTATCACGGGGCTTGGCCTTGAGCTCAGCAATGAACTCGCGGCGCCAGTTGTCATCGTTCTCAGCAGACTTCTTCTGCTGTTGTTGCTGACGACGCATGTTGTTGGTGGGATTCGCCTTGCGAATGTAGACGGGTGCGACGGGGGAAACCTGCATTGCCGCAATGGCACTCCTGACGGAAGAAGGGATGTCCAGAAGATTCTTGTTACGGAAGGTATACATGATGGAAGCGCTGAGAAGAGTTGACATGGTGTTGGTTGGTGGACCTTATCATCTAACTCATACATTTGGATCCGTTTTCGACAAAAACGGATTTACATATCTCCCGGTAAGGTATATAGCGCCCCGACATGTCATCGACAACAACTCTTTCTCAAACCACCATGGAACTCACGGAGACCACAAAACTCAAGAACGACTGGGTTCTGTGGTATTTCGATCCCCGCATCAAAGACTGGAGCCTGTCAAATTACAAGAAAATTGCAGATATTACAACTCCTCAGCAGTTCTGGACCATCATCTCCGCCATCCCCAACGACGCCTGGGAGTGCGGGTACTTCTTCTTCATTCGTCGCGGTTTCCGCCCTATCTGGGAAGTCCCTGAAAACGAGAACGGTGGATCGTGGAGCAAGAAGGTACCGACCAAGGAGCTGTACGACATTGTTGTCGATCTCATGGTTCACTGCGTAGTTTCGGAAGATAACATCATGTTGTCTCGCGAAAGCACGTTCGTGGGCTTCTCTACGTCTCCGAAGGGCGACTTCAATATTGTAAAGCTGTGGAACAACACGACAACCGTAAACAGTGCCAAGACGTTCCTGAACCCGCGCATGCTCCTGACAATCACAGACGATGTCGTCTACACTGCACATAAATCTCGCAAGTAAATATAATGGCAACGAAAAAGTCTTGGGATACCGCGTTTGATACGGATGTAAATCACAGACTTTTTCAACTTAAGCGCGATGACTCTGACTACTCGGTTGCGGATCCAGTAGATCTAGAGAATGTAGATTTTCGCAAGGAGGCTTGGAAAGCGACGCAGGAGGAGGAGAACCGGACGCGTTCAAATAGGCTCGCGCGTGAGAACGCATCTCGCACGGTCACTGCCAAGACTGTACCGCGTTCCAAGGGGGCTGTTCCGCCCAAGGGACGCTTCGTGGTTATTCCAAAGAGCAACATCCCCGCAATGTTCAGTGTACTGGCCACCAAGAAGGCCGGGCGTGGTCTACGGCGAACCAACACGAAGAATAACAACAAAAAATACATAAAACGAAAACGCAGCCGCAAACAGAATAAATAAACAAAACATCAACCATCCGAGTGAAAAGAGTCGTTCAGAAGGCCGTCCATCGCCCGGTGCAATATCAACGTAAAAAGGCACGTCGATCATATATATTCACAGGTTGCGGTGCGCGAAACTCCTGTTTGGGCGCGCGATAACGCTGGAGGAGGGTGCGTGCGTCCTGCAAGTTCTTCGGGGGCGGTGTCTGAAATAGCGACGAATCGTTCACGCGCTCCCATAGGGTTGTGGACCCAAACATTGTTTCATATGGATGCTCTGCAGGGTACTTGACCCCAATCTCCTGCAGGGTTGATAGGATTTGATATAGCTTTCCCCCGTCGTCCGTGACGATGCAGAACCATGCATCATTAAGAAGCGTGGTGGGATCGTACGTGGGCTTACGATCCTTGCCAACGTGTCCATACAGTGATGTAGAAAACTGATCTTGACCCAGAAGTCCAAAGTCTGTTGACATACTGTCCATTCCCACAACATTACCGACATTGTCGTAGTCGTACATTGAGACTTCAGGTGCCTCTTCTGCAGACTTGCGAGCCAACATGGATTGTGCACCGGTCATTGAACGATCCATATACGGGGGGGCAACATGTGGCTTGTCCATTGTTTTTACATTGGGCGCTTTTATCTAAATCTAACTTGTGGTGACATGAACCTCCTGGGCCCTTGGCGGGGGGGAGTTATCATCGCGACTCTTGACCTTTTTGATGATCTTCTGGGCTGCGCACAGTCCGAAAATAACAGTGATCATGAGAGACTTCAGCATGTTGGCGGCGGCATCGATGGGGTAGAGCAGGCCGTAGCCGACCAATAGGTCTCCCTCCTTGTTGGAAGTCTTCACGAGATCGGCGTAGTAGCGTCGCGTAGCATAGAGCATGGACATGCGCGTATCAAACGGTGTGTCTATGTTCAGCTTGAATCCCTTGGGTAGGTACTTTACGAGATGCTTTGATTTTTGGAAGTCGTTGATGTCTCTAGCCGTGGGCGCACCCAGAGCAATGGAGGCCAGCATCTGAATATTTCCGAGATTCTTTAGATTGCTGGATATGGCCTGGTCGTATATTTCCGTCTGCATGGTCGCTAACTTGGCAAACTCTGCATGGTCATAGTCAAAACTCTTATCCAGCATCTTGCGGACCTGGTCTAGGACCGAAGCCCATTTCGGGAACGACCCCTTGACATCGGTAAAATGTTCCCGCTCGGTGTGGCCAAACAGGAGGGCAACCACAACGAGTATAGCACTTGCCAGTAGGACAATTCCTAGAAGCTCCATTATTATAGTATGGTAGGACGAATTATGCGGTATTCGAGCACGGCATGAGACACAGTTTGATCTCGCCCAAATTAGCAATGACATACTTAATCATCATGAACCAGTCATTCTTCATGTAGAGCTCGAGATTGTTCGAGAGGTTCGTGCACTTTGTGAACAAAACCAGGTGTGGGAGGGAGAAACTGCCCGAGATGATGGCATTCGTCTCGTCCTTCTTTACAGAAAACTCGGAATCCGAGTCACCAAGTACAGTCTCGCGATTTGCGAATTGCCCCTTGCACGACAGTACGAGTGTAGTCCCCACACTCTTGATCTCGACCGTCTTCGCCATCAGGAGAGTCATGTCACGGCACTTCTTCTGGAAATCAATCGATGGCATCGTGATGCGCGCACCAAACTCCGTGGCCGGCATCTCAATATTCGGCTCGTCGCGATCGAGCAGGGAGAGGGAATAGCGCGTAACCTCCTTCTTATCGCCGTTCTCGAGTAGGATCCGCAGATGGTTGTGGTCGCCCTTCTCCATGTAAAATGTCAGCGTATCGTCGTTCGTAGCCGTCTTGACAATGCGATACAGATGGTCGGTGTTCAGTCCAATGACGAGTGACGGAACCGAGCAATTGTAGCGCTCAAACTTGGATGCTTCGAGGCGCATGTGTACCAAGACCGTGCGAGTATTGTCCATGGCAATCATCTTGATGCCCTCGTGGTCAAAGATGAAATTCATCTCAACCAAAATGCACTTGAGAGCCTCCACTAGGGTGCGAATAGCACCTGTTTGAACAGTCTTGGCCTCTACCAAATAACTGCTTGACGACATTTTATAGTCTTTGCCGGGCATTCCCTAAATCAAATGAAACGCAAGTCCAAACAGATAACCCCACAAGAATTCAATCACGTCAACAAACACGTTGACATCTTCCGTATCCAAGAATTGATATGCCACAAAGAGGGGCACGAATAATCGATACTTGGTTGCCACCATTCCGAATACAAAATGCCAAAGTGAGTTCCAACCATCTGTAAAAAGGTCTCGGGATGATACAGATGTTTGCATGGGTGTATCTGTGGCCGGTGGGCGTGCTTCTGTGCTTGGTGTTGCTTGGCGTGTTTTTGTTCTTGGCAATGGTAAACCTTTTACTGGGCTTGGGCGTGGTTTCTTTATACGGATTGTGTCCAAAGGATCCTCTATTTGACTCCGTTGCCCGACAACTACGAAGCAGAGTCGTTGAAGAGAATCTCCAAGAAACATTTCAACTGGAGGTGCGCCATCCACTGCCATCGGTGGCTATCTATATATGGAGTCCACATGCGTTATTTTCAGTTTCTTCCGTGATGTTTAATGTTCCGATATGCAGAAATCCCAAGTACACACCAAACCACATAGTCACCCTCCCGATATACCATTACATCCCCGTTGTGTCCGACATCATGCGATATCTGGGCATTATACCCTCCGACTACCACAGTATTGAAAAGACTCTTTTGAAAAAGGAATCCGTCTCTCTGATGCTGGGTGGAGTTCGAGAGATGAACATGACTGAAGATTATAAGATCCACCTGTGCATCCGCAAGCGGAAGGGGATGTTTCGCATGGCTCTCTCAACTGGAACTCCACTCGTCCCCGTGCTGTCGTATGGCGAAAATGAGTTGTTCAGGCGCGCAGATATTCCGTTTATGAATGCGGTAAATGAGTTCTTGCATTCTCGTTTTGGAACGAGTATCTCGTTGCCGTCGTTTCACTCAATGAAAACCTGGATTGAATTATCGTACCGATCACTCAAACCAATTCGTTCGTATACTGGAAAGCCGATTTATGTCAAGAAGATTGAGACCCCTACCGATCGAGAGGTGATAGCCCTGCGTAACATCTACATCAAACGAGTTGAAGAATTATTCAGGGAGACTGCGAGTCCGGAGTACAGCCTGCATATCGAGTAGCTTCCCCATGCGATACTTGAGTAGTCCCGGGGGTGCCTCGATGGCATAGCGTACGGATGCACCCGAGGGGTATACATGCGCAGTATTGGGTGGCACGCGACGATGTACGGCGATGACCCTTCCCTCATCCGAAATCCAAAAGATATCAAGAGACGATTTCATGTTTGCCATGTGCATTGTGCGGGGTTCGGATGTGCGATAGACAAAAAGCAGAGGCTTGAAGTTTGTCTTTCCCATGAGACCTTGAAGATGTTCAGCGTGGGTTGTGGCCACGTCAATTTTCATTGTTTATATCATCGGATAAAGAAGCGTCTGGAACACATATGCGAGGAACACCCCGATCGCACCGAGGCACGCGGCGCCCGTGAGGGACACTACACCCGATCCAGCATATGCACCCGGGATGTAGCGGAGCAGGAGGGACTGCACCGGTGTGAGCGACACCACAAAGACAGCACCGAAGATGGCGACATACATCATGACATTGCGAAGTACAGACTTGACTGCCAGGGGGTGCACGGCCTGACCACCGCCAGGTTGCATCGGCACCTGGATCGCAGAACTGGTCCCGGGGGTAATCACCTGTGGGTACGTTGTGGATGCCGGGAGCGACATCGTCGGCTGCAGGGAACCCCCGGGAGGCATCAGCTGGTCAAGAGGTGTAGCGTCCATTTATACTCTCTACAACGAAAACCTCGTAGCAGGGCACGACGCATCCTCAATACGGTACTTGTAACACTTTCCATCGATCCGGTTAATCATCATTTTGACTTCCGAAACGGGCAGAGCAGACATGTCTACTTCCTGTTGAGGTCGGTGAAACATCAGGACGGCGATGCCCACACCAACGACGAATGAAAAGAACATACGTGCTTCAGGTTTGCGAACGATTTCACGTAACATTGTTATCTATTTAGAAAATCATACTCAGATGTGCATGGAACCTGGTAGGCGCGGGCCTTGAAGCATCCATTCTCCAGCTCGGGGTTGCGAAATACGAGATTTGGGTTATTCACGTCGGGAACTAGTTTCTTATGCGTAGTTGGGGGGACAAATACAGTGGTTACGATCATACCGCTCAGAAATCCCAAGAAGACGCCTAGCACATCAAACATTATATTAGACCCAGAATAAGAATGCGCGATATCCGTAATTTTACAAACACACGACTACTGTTCGCGATAGTCGTTGCGTCGTGTATTGTCGACACAGTCGGTCTATTTATTTGGCGTTACGTAGCCGAACCACATGGACCCATTACCAAATGGTACGATCAGTTTGGAATCACTGCATATATGATCGATGTGACATCTATCGCAATCGGGGTCATCTTAACCCAGTTTGTGACAACGTTTATTGGGGGGCCATGGGACCCGATCGCATTCTGCGCTATTGCGGTATCTATCCAGATGGTTCATGACATGTTTTTCAGTCAAATCGTGGTTCCTCTCGTTCCCAAGGGCAAAAACTCGGTCATGGATCTCATGAAGGAGTATTCGACGATGCGAGGCGCGGGGTGGGTTCTGGTTGTAGATGCACTCTATATGGTGTTTGCGTCTCTCCTCACCATGTTACTGTATGCTTATCCTGTGTGGGTGTCTTACGTGACGTTTCTGACCGTGATGTACGTGACCGGATATATTCTCTATACACACCCCGGAAATCCCACCATCGGATCTTTTGAAGATCGCGGGGCGGTAACGAATCCCAACTTGTAAGAGAGTATTCGAATTCCACACGGCTTTCTGGATTACCCTTGAATGTCATCACACCATCCGGAGTATGAAATGTTACGCTGCCGAATTTATCCAACGAATGTCGTTTAAATTCGCGCACATGTTTCATGAGACGAAGAGCCATGTGTGCCGGGTACGCATCCATGACATGTTTTAGAATATTATTTCGAACCGACATTCCGCTTTTGTTTTTTGAACGTTTTTCGTCGTGAAGATCCATTTTTGCGGGTGTTCGCTGGCTTGGCGGGAGATGCCTTTGATGTACCCACTGCTACGCGGAAGGTGAATGTCATGAGGGCTCCTCCCTTTTGTACGGAAACATCTGCGGTGTGTGTACTCGTATCAATCTTGACGCTGATTTCATCTCCTGGCTGGCACGAGGGTCCAAAGCGAGTCCACATGCCCTCGGATGTCTGGGTGGGGAAGAAGAGCGTATATGACTTATTACGATCTGTTCCCAGAATACTCTGTCCATACTGCTCGATCTTTTCGCGGTGGCCTGCGAATCCCTCCGTCTGCACCATAGCATGTTCATTGACGAACGAGTGCAGACGCGTCCACAGCTCTGTGGGGAAGTTATCGGAGATTGTTCCAGAAATATAATCATTCTCTCCACACTTTTGGACGGGTTCGTGGACAGGCAACGCGTCTCGATGAGGATGCTGTGGCTCAAACTCAACCTTGGGACTGTCTACCACGTGCATGACGGCCACGGGTGGAGATTCGTGGTATGTAGGCGTAGGAGGAATGGATGCGCCAGGAGTCTGTTGCACGGATCCGGGCAGTGCCGACATAGAGGCTTGTTCATTCAAGTCCACCTGATGAGGCTGAAATGTTGCCTTTGGACTGGCATATTGTGCTTCATACATTGTCGCAGGTGGCGGGGCATGTGGGGATGGCCCGGGTGTATTGACTGGGAAATACGATGCGTGCGGAGCCTTCGTGGTCTCTACAATCGACAGGGGAGTTCCAGGATGCACTAGATTATTGTAATTGCTCTGAATTTGTTGTTGCAAGTAGGTGATAACGTCAGATGGAGTATCCGGGGATGGCAGAAGCAAGGTCTCGAGTTGGGGGCTCAATGCTTCCAATGTGTCGCGATCCTCTTTGGTGAGCGGTTTTGTAGAGTGCGCGCGTAGTTCTGAAAGAATCTCGACAAGCCGATCCGTGCCCTGCTGGTATTCCGCTGTTGCACTCTGACGTTCAGGAGTCAATGTAGGTGGAAGGGGCATATTGTCAAGTCCAGGATACCTATCTGGAAAATATGTTGAGCATCCAAGGTGGGCGTATTCCTCCTCTGCAATTCGGCGCAGTTCAACAGATATCTCGTCTGTCTTACCAGTGAGTCGGGCAATGAGAGAATACAGATTCACGCACTCCAATGTTGGCACGGGAGGAAGTTCGTGGGAAGGCAGAACTTGTAGCGGTTCATTGGGGACTTGGGGCATTTCAGGGATCTCTGGCATCGAAATACTGCGCAGTTCGCGTACAGACGGAACATTTGGAGGGGTAAGTGCACTCTCTTGGTCGTCAAGCTCTTTGATTGTTGTTGGCTCCGGTTCGCGTACTGGAAACGTAGGAGTAACGTCGAGAGTAGTCGGAAGCGGTGGGGTAAGAACCTCGGGGGTGACGGGAGGCGTATGCGTAACGGTTGTGGGTTCCTCTCCAACAGCAGGGGCGACGGCAACACTAGGCACAGGAGCAGGAGCAGGGGCGACGGCAACACTAGGCACAGGAGCAGGAGCAGGGGCGACAGCAACACTAGGCGCAGGAGCAGGAGCAGGGGCGACAGCAACACTAGGCGCAGGAGCAGGGGGGGCCGGAATACTCCCCTTCAACACGGATACCATCCGAAACCCGGGGGGTAGACGAACCGTTCCACGCCCGGGAATTGTGACCGATACATCTTGAGCCAGGAATCCACTCAGAGCGATGCGGTGATCTTTATCGCCCACCGGACCCACACTCTTTACTCGAAATCCCGCAGATGCTGGAGAGAATGTAACTCCCGAAGGTCCGCGAAGATTGAATTGAATAGGGGATGCTATATCGGTATTCGGTGTCGGAACAAGCTCAGGACTTCCCTCTGGCAGGACACCCTTGATATCTTTCTCTGAGATGACGTTCGAGTTTAGGAAATCCTCGACATCCGTGGCATATTGAAAAAGAGGTATCTCCATAACCCCAGATGACGTGCCACTCACAACTGCCCCCGGGTGCACGGGTACGCCATTCTTCATGAGCGTGGTGCGCACAGCATTTGCGCGCTCACCCACCCTACGAATACTATCGATGTAGGCCGTTGCACGTTGATCATCGAGAACATGCATTGTGGCACCAGTTGTTCCGTCTAGTAAAAAACCATTCACAATTGCAGTCTTGGGTGTGACATCGAAATCTGATATCTCGATGTATCCGAAATCTGTCCCTGCCATTATACTAGTCCAAGAAATGAGGTTTGTGTCTTTTTTTGTAAGACGTAATATTGACCTACTTGATAGACTGCCTGCACATCGGGGCGGGGAGGGCGCATTCTTCAACTCTCCATTTTGAGTTATTTCTCGGGAGAAGGCGCAACGATATCCTCACCCTCATCCGCGCCGTGAGTTCCTTCGACGACGGGCGGTTCGACCAATGTCACTGCAAATCGCTCGTTCGCCTTGGCAGATTCAAGACCGCGATAGATCATGTCATATTTCAATGTGAGCAGTGCCTGACGGCGATCGGTCGGCATTTACTACATGTCAATATTATTCCGTATCGCGTTGTTCCACACTAAGGGCTGGAACGGTATATCCTTGCGCGTCTCTTTTGCACGGATGATGTGCGTTGTCGCGGTGTACTGTGTCGTAAGGAAGAAGATCATAATCCCCGAAATCATGATCAACATCGCGATATTAAACCACCACGATCCATGCAGACTGCGTATATTTTTTGAATGCATCAAATTATTCTGCACGCGAAGAAGTGTTTCATCGTCTACCAAGTGCATAATTGTTTTTCACGTATAGATAATGCTTGCCGCAATAACCGCCGGAACGGCTGTCTGTTGCTTCGCCGTCTCATACGGTATTCATCAAATTATACCCGTAACACCGATAACAGATGAGGATGCAATTTCAAATAAATCAACCTACGGCACCTATAACCTTCTGTCGAAGGATGAGCTCAAGACGAAGAAGGACGTCCAAGAGCTCATAGATACATACTTGAATAAACGAGCATCACTCGACGATGTCTTGATGACTGCAACGGGTACGTCAACACTTAAAGAGGCATATGCCGAAGTGGTGAATAAGGTTACGACTCTTCAGCTGGGCGAGGAACATGCTCGGTTCGTATTCCTGCAAAAAGCTGCTGAGGAGCACTACCCTGAAGTAAAGCCCCCGCCTCCACCGCCGGAGCAGGATCCTGAACCCGAGCCTGTGCCCGTAGTCGCTCCAGCAGGCACGCCACAAATGGGTGGAGGTCGCCTACGATTTTCAGTCTCGATAAAGCGGAGGAGTTTGCGACAACGGCACGCACGACCTCCAATTGCTCTGGAAATGTAAGGTTATTTATTTCTACAGGCAATTGACCATACAAAATACATTGTAAAAGTTCATCCATCCTCCTCTTATGCTACACTTTGCAGGTTTTGTGTATATGGGTTTGAACGGAACGCATCCAGGATGGCAGGCTCCATCCGGCGCACCTCCATAGACTGGTCCAGAGGCTGATTGAACTGATAACGACCCTGTTGCTCAACTCCCGCGTTTGTCGTAATGACATTGGCGTAACCAGAAAACTGGCGGGTGTTGACGAGCATGTCCTCATCCTTGTTGACCTTGACAGCACCCGCGGCCCCCTCGCCCGCAGGGATGCTAATATTGCCCGGACCTGCGTAATTGGTTGTGACGGACACCTCGCGCCCCGGGTTGGTGTACGCGGCCAGGTAGGGGTCCACGACATATGATGCATCGGGGAGGGCACCCGCACCACCACCCGGTCCGACCCAGTCGCCCACCGTGAGGCGGAGAAACTGCTCGAACGGCTCTGTGAACGCGCGCACATAGTTGGCCGTTGTGAATGATGCACCGCCACCGCCATAGTGCTCCTGAGATGTCGTCTCGCGCTGTTGCTCCTTCTGCATCTGCTCAGGGAACGTGGCCGGGGCAACCTGTGCACCTGTCGTGGTATTCAAATACAGTAGCTCACCCGTGCCATCCTTGCCCTCTGAGAGAACCTGGAATCGGTCGGGGCGATTTTTGTTGACGGGCGGTTGGAGACCCGGTTGCGTAATGTAGTGCGCGCCAGGAATGACGGGGGCGTCATATGACACCTTGGGCTTGTTTACCGTACGAAGCTCGTCGGTGGTCCGGGGCTTGGCGAACTGCTGGAGATCGTTGAACTGCTGGTATCCGCCCTTGCCGAGATTATTGTAACCGTCGTTGAGACCAGGTGCGACCAACGTCTTGTCGATTGGGAACACGTTCTTCATGTTGTTACCCGTCACCATACGCGACTGCATAAAGTCGGTCTCAACCGGATTTCCAAAAGGATTACCGTTGCCCGGTGTAATATCGTAGAACGTCCCGACCTCGCGCTTCTGGAAGTAATCGTTTCCGGCTCCCGAAAATGAATCGAGCTTGGACTCGGTGGCATTTCCACGAACGTTCTGCGTGACCTTTGATCCGAAGAAGGGCACCATGTTGTTGTGGCCAGCGGGACCCTGCGTCAGCTGGACGCGTGAATTCTGCGGATCGGGATCTGGACCCGGAGCTGTCTCGGAAAACATCTCGCGGGGAGGCGGACGGACGGGCGCAGCGTTGTCGTCGTATTTGGTTGCAAGAATGTATCCTAGCAACCCAACACCTGTAAAGAGAGCGACTTCAATCATTACTTTAAGTTGTGAAAATTAGAATTGCCCATTAGACGGGAGGGAGCACGAGTGTTCTTAAAATATTCAAATGGAGGAATTGAATGTTCCTGGGGACGATACACAAGCCACTGGAAAACATTGGGTTGCGTACGCTCCTTAGCTAGAGGGACATTAAAGGATCCAATAAAGGGAGAACGAGGCGGGGCATCCTGTGCATTTACAGGTGTTTGAAACATCCAGCGAGACTGTTGTGTGTGTGCATCTTCAGGAGTCCACGTGCTCATTTATTTATTGGCCCACAAGATTTGTTATGCTTGATCCGACGAATGAAAGCATATTGCCCATCGTCGAGAAGAGATTGTCGGTATCTTCCTCGATTCTATCAAATGGCTGCGCACTGACAGACATGTCTGCGGGGGAGGATACAATCTGCGAAGACCACTCTGTCTGATTAAATGGAGAAATCACAAAATTTGCAATCTGATTCTTGAAGCGCGCAACCGCCTTGTCGTCGGATGTGACTGCGGGGGGCTTCGGTGATGCTCCCTTTGTAGGGCGAGGTCCAAAGCAGTTGACACCAAACTTGGTCATGGGGTCAAAGTATCCACCATTGATGCCTGGACGACCGCACTCGATCTTCTTGGAAGGATCTGACTCCTTCTGCATCTTGTCCCATGTCGACTGTTGGGTGGGAAACAGGGCGAGGCCATCCTGCGACCATCCATATCCGCACCACTCTGCACCCGAATTATACGCCTGCTCAATCTGAGAATAGCTCGCAAGCTCTGCGCCATATGCCTTGCACACGTCTGGGGCATCCTTGTAAGTAAAAATGTTGTCCGAAACGTAGAAAACCTCTGACTGGGGCAGCGCATTCGCCTCTGTCTTGTATCCCGGCTCCGTACCTTGAGATGCCGTGCGGGAGAATCCCATATCAAACCCAGAACCCCAGCCCGGTGAATCTCCGCCCCCCGCACCCGCACCTGCGCCAAACATACTACCTCGACTTGCGTGGCGATACGATGTCCCACTTGCGACGGGGACGGGGCGAGTGTAATACGTTACGTCCAACTCGTTATCTGAAGTCCCGATCTTGACAAACCCAAAATAAAATAGGATAAATCCGAGAACCCCTACGAGCAGGAGGAACGTCACGAGCGATACAGGGTCTGTCATACCAAGGTAAACCGACACGCTGATCGCAACGACAACGAATGCGACGGTCAAAACAATATACGTGGTTTTAAGTTTCGCCGGCGACCGACCTTCCATTAGTTTTCACATAGGAAATAAAGCAGGACTCGCATAGCGCTGTCCACAGGGAACTTCCTCGAATCCATTTCTCGAACGGTGGTATCGTCTAATACGTGCCAAGGCTTTCCAGCGGGTAATTTTCGCCCGTACGTCCACCAGTGCCCACCGTTAAAGCAAATAACGGCGAATAGGTAGTACTTCTTGCCGTTGAGGATTAGTAGACTCGAATATTCAATGGGCGCCGACCAGATCATAAACACCTTGGGAAACGTACCGAACATGAGTTGTTTCGTACATCCTAATTTCTGGCACTTTTCACACTTCCACTCATCAATCGTTATTGGGCGAACATGCTCCTGAATGGCCTCTAAGAGTGGCATTCCCCGGCGAGAGGGCATGAGGTGGATATCGAGCGTTGACGTCTTGCGCAGTTCAGTATACGGGCAGTTCATACATTTTATATTGTCCCCGATATCGAAGCGAAACCCCTTGTCTAGCCATGGCAATTTATCGCACAGATGCGTAATCAGCTCGTGCGAATCTCCGATATTTTCACCCGCTGGCATGTAGCTAGTTTTAATGACTTCAAATAGATCCTTAAGTCCGCTCCCCTTGTTGCGATAGACTGATTCCAAACATATATCCGTGGGGTTCTCCTTATCCACGTTCGCACGATCCGAGTATTGGTCTTCAAGAACTGGACATGAAAACAGTCCCTGAAGAGCAGCGTTGACCCAGCAACTTCCACGATGATTTGGAAGTCCGAACATACCTTATGTATTATTGTAGAAAGGAGCTAAACGGATTTTCGACAGTGAAGTGCTCCTTATTGCATGTTGGTTTCATGCACTGGCAAGGTACCAATTCGTTTTTGCTCACATACTCGGGACCCGGTCCGAGAGGAGATGTGGCTGTTGCACTCAGAGTGTACGGCGCGTAGTTCATCGATCCAGGTGGTGCAGGGGTACCCGAGCCTACTGGCGGACCCGTAGGAAACATTGCAGGCGGAGGAGGATTGCCAGGAGGAGCCCATGGCTGATTTGAAGGAGCTTGGGGAGGAGGCCCCTGTGGTGTCCAAGACGGGCGCATGCGCTCATTCACGGGTGGCGCAGCGGCGCTCACAGGAGACTGACTGCCCTTGGCAGCCGCAGAAGGGGGCGCGGTCTGATTACAGAATGAGATATTGGTTCCACCGGGCGTACCCAGGCACTCACCCACATCATTATTCGCCATACCCCACGTACTCAGTCCATTCCCTGCAAAGTTTCCGCCCAGAGATGTGCACTCGCCCTTGGTGTAGAGTCGGACATTCAGACCACCCGTTTGCTTGACGCTTGTCATGCCCTCGCCCTTTGTTGGGCATCCTGCAGTGGCTGAAGAAGCAGGCGCGGGGCCCGACGCCGCAGCCGCAGCTGTCGCCGCCGCGGAAGGTGGGGCCTCCACATTACAAAAGGACGCATTGGCTCCACCCGGAGTTCCAGTGCACTCACCCACCCCATTGCTCGCCATGCCCCACGTTGTCTGGCCATTCCCTGCAAAGTTACCGCCCATACCCGAGCACTCGTCTTTCGTGTACAGGCGCACATTGAAGCCTCCGCTCTGCTTGAGACTCTTGATACCCTCGCCCTTCGTAGGGCATCCTGGAGATGCAGCGGCAGCTGCTGGCGCCACGGGTGTAGATATTGCAGCGGTTGCAGCAGCGGAAGGCGGTCCATCGACATTGCAAAAGGATGCATTCGCGCCTCCGGGAACACCCGAGCACTCACCCACCGCATTGTTTGGCATTCCCCATGTGGTCTGGCCATTCCCTGCGAAATTGCCCCCCATTGCCGAGCACTCGCCGTTTGTGTACAGGCGCACATTGAAGCCTCCACTCTGCTTCACGCTCTTAATACCCTCCCCTTCCGTAGGACAACCGCTCGTCGCAGCAGTTGCTTCGGCGGAGGGGGGCGCATCCACATTGCAAAAGGACGCATTGGCTCCACCCGGAGTTCCGGTGCACTCACCCACTGAATTGGTTGTCATGCCCCACGTCGTCTTTCCGTTTCCAGCAAATTTACCCCCCATCGCTGAGCACTCTTTCTTGGTGTACAGGCGCACATTGAACCCGCCACTCTGTGTTACGCTCTTTATTCCCGCGCCATTCGACGGACATCCCGCATCAAGATGTTCTCGGCGACGCATCATCCACAGTGCAACAAAGCCGATAAGTATGCCCACAACAAGAATGTGAACAATGCCAAACTTCATCCGTTATATCTATCATTCAAAATAGTTAGTGCATAAAGGCATTGAACGAGTTCAAGAAGCCGGGGATGTCATCTTCAGAGGGACCGATCTGAGTGTACGCTGCCGGACCCGCGGATGTCTCATCTCCGGGCCGATTCTTCTTCCCGTCCTTCCCGTCTTCATGATCACCAGGTGCCTTGGATGAATCCTTGCTTCCTGCGTGTTTCCCACATCCAACCGAGAACTTAGTGCATGTGCAAGGCACTAATGAACTCTTCTTGGTGAAATTTGCGTACATATCGTCCTCGCCGGGTATATTTGTGTTCGGAGGGCCCGGGAGCGTCATTCCTAGTGTTTTTATCTTACTCGTATCGCCATTCCCAAAAGACCTCGCTTGGGGAGGAGGCGGGGGCTTGTTATTAAAGTATTGAGGTGTCGGAAAGTCAATGGCCGATGGGGCCGTAACTTGCGCAACTGCCGGAGCCGTTGGTGCTGGGGCCGGAACTGCCGGAGCCGTAGGGGCAGATGCCAGCGCGGGGGGCGGAGTTGCGTTGTTCGGCGGACCGACGGGCGTCATGGGAGGAGGTGACAGTGTGTCGAGAATGTGTGCAAGACCCCGTCCTAGCCGATGAAACGACTCGAGGCTGTAATCGACTCCACCACCCCCTGCACCATCCGTGTTCGTCCCATTTGTAAACATTGTCGTTGCCGGAGGAGTCGGTGGCGGGAGTTGATTGTATACGACAACACCTGCTCCAGATGTAGCTGGCATCCCCGTCGTCGTAGCGGGTGGCGTAGCATCTAGGTGCTCCTTAATAGGAAAGGCGAGGAATGCAATAACAACAAGGACGGTGAGTCCCGCGAGAACGTATAAAGTATACATCTGCCTTTACTTACTACTTAGGAATATCAAATTATGCGCTTGCCGCACTCATGGACGAACCATACAGCGGACCTGTCGGCAAGGGGGACGCAAATGGCGGAATTCCAGACTGCTGAACCTGTTCAGACAGGGGCGTTACACTGTACATTCGATCAAGAGCGCCGAGTATCCGAGTGGTAATGCCATTCCAGAACGTTGTCTCTTCCTGACGTTGTTGCAGGCGCAACTGACGGCGCTTCTCGATCTCTGCTTGATGAGCCTTCTCTTTCGCCTCTGCATCTGCCTTTGCGAGTGCCAGAGCTATATCTGCATCGGCCTTTGCCTTCGCCGCTGCCGCTTGGTCTTTCGCGGCCTGAGCTGCCGCCGCATCTGCCACTGCTTTGGCTGCCGCATCACCCGCTGCTTTGGCCGCGGCCGCGTCTGCCTGTGCCTTTGCTACCGCTGCTGCCGCTGCCGCTGCTTCTTGTTGAGCCTTCGCACGCGCAGCCTCTGCATCCTGCTGGGCTTTTAGTGCCGCGTCCCTGTCCGCCTGCGCCTTCGCAAGGGCTGCCGCTTGAGCATCCGCCGCTGCCTTCGCCGCCGCCTGTGCGTCTGCATCTGCTTTCGCCTTTGCCAGTGCATCTGCATCGGCCTTTGCCTTTGCCGCCGCTTGCGCATCCGCCGCTGCTTTAGCCGCTGCCTGCGCTGCCGCTAGCTGTGCTGCCTGCGCTGCCGCTGCATCCGCTGCCGCCTTATCGGCTGCTGCCTGCTGATCCTTTGCAGGGTGCGCCCTGAAGACCAAATTCGCCCAAGCACCTCCGTTTGCACCACAGTTCGTTGCCGGACCATACTTTGTATACGGGTCTTTCTCGAACCCCAGTTGACACCAGCCATTGTCTTGGACAGTAAAGAGCGGGTATCCAAATGCAATCGCCTTCTGCATGCATGTCTGTGGAGTGTGTCCGTACCCGTATATGGGACCCGTAAGCGCTCGAGGTTCTGCATCTTTCCAGCACCCAAGCGCCTCCATGTAATCCGAGAATCCTTCACGTTTTGTGGGAAATACAACAAGTAGCACTACGAGTCCGAGAACAACAACGCCTACGAGTAAGTAGAGATTGTTCCACCGCATTATTCTTTCATGCTACAAAAACTATTACTTCCCAGCATACGGGACAAGGTCACCGACAGAGGATGCACCCGACCGCGCTTGTGAAGAGAGGAGGCCATTTACAGATCCAGGTGTTGTTCCGAGAGTTGATGACACGTCACGATTTGGAATACTCATAGCTGGTGCAACTTTGACATTGCTAATCGGAGGCTCTTCGAATGTCTCGCGCTCCTTCACAAACAGCATCCACGAAGGCAGTTCGGACCGCGTATCCACAACCGGTGCAGGATACCAAGTATTGTATGCGGGCATGACAACGAATGCAAAAAGTATGAGTAGAATGGCGGATACGACCATCATGACTTCGGGTCGGATCATTTCTCTTTGTTAGTTATAAATGGTAAAATATCGGTCAACAAAGAAGAACGGTCGCAAGACTCGGCGTAGGAATCTGCGCAAGAAGACGATGCGCAAGGTCCCACGTCGTGGAGGCGCATATTCACCGGTGGGACCGGATGGAGGTGCACACGGAAAGGCCCCAGATTCGTATCCTTCTCAGCAAAGTGGCGAGCTACCCGACCCCCAGAATGCATCGGGTCTGCCTATTGGAAAAATCGCTTATTGAATGCGCGCGCGGTCTCAGAAGGGCCCATCCAGTACGGAGACATGGCGGAATAAGATGCCTGATCAAAAATATTGCCAGACTTGAACTCCATGAATGAAGTATTTGGCGTGGGATACTCCTTCTCCGCCTTTGTTGAGAACTTGATGGATGTTTCGGGACACGCAACACCTGTCTTTGCGAGGCTTGTAACATAGTCCTTGTACTGCTGTAAATCTTTGAAAGGCAGTGGGGGATTCCCGGGTCGGCTTCCAATGATTACGTCTCCTATCGGGTATAAACTATTGACACATGAAGACATTCTTATATTTTCGTAATACATTATAAAATGGTCAAGAAGTTCAATTCTGAGAAGGACAAACCCGCGGTAAAAAAAGAGCTATCGAAAGATATTCCCATGATTGTTCGTTTTCACAAGGACTCGTGCCCTGCGTGCATGATGTCAGAAACCCCATGGAACGAGTTTACTCGCAGTCCTCCGCGGGGGGTCGTAGTTATTGCGGTCGAGGAGAAGGCGATCCCGCCCGAGATGTTGGAGAACATCAGTGGCTTCCCGACATATGCTGTGAATACGCATGGAAAGACCAGTCATCATACGGGTGCAATTATGAGCGCAGGTGAGATCCGTGAACTCATCCAACCTTCGTAGGCGCATTTACACTTCCCTTTGCAACGACGTATCCCTCGGACAGCGATTTCCGCGAGACATTGTCCCTGTTCAAAAAGTTTTGGAATCCCTCAAGGTCATTTGGAATCGTCGTAGACGGCTGTGTGTTCCACTGGCGAATCGACTGCATTAGTCCGAAGGTGTCCGACGTGTCCATGAACAGATTGCTCGTCTTGGAAAAGGCCTCCTCGATACTGGCCTTGACTCCAGGCGCAGTAATATCCGGCGGGGCTGCGGGGCGTTTAGCGTTATCTCCGTAATCTGTGAACAGGACGTTCATGAACGGATTGCTGGCCTTGGGGGTTGCACTTGATACTCCATCCGACCGCGTAGGTGCGAATGTCTCCTTAAGAATCTGCGTCTCTGGGTACAGACGGACCAAGACAACCGAAACCAGCATGACCAACGGAATCAGCAGGAGCAGGTTCGTCCTCCGGGTAATGAGAGTAATTAAGATTGTAGAATAGACTGTGAATCGGACAACCGCATTCAAAGCCTCAGGAACTGTCATCTCTTTCGTAGGAACGAAGCGAGACCAGTTTATAAACAGGTTTGCGGGGTCTGTCAGCCAAAAAATCTCCCGACTCATTATTGCTTTCACGTCATTTTTTTCCAGCGTTTCTATCACGCACCTTCTTCTGCATCCGCGCCAGCATGCGAGCACGACGAGCATCGGGGTGATTGCTCATGATCGTTGCAGAGTCGTTTGCAGGTTCGCCACCTGCGTCACCAAAGATTTCAGACTTGAACAGCTTTCCGAGCGACTGTGTAAACTTCTCCTTGATCATCTCAATTTCCGCAATGAAATCTTCCCGCTTCAGGCTACCGTTGCGCATCTTCTGTTCAATGATATTCTGAACCATTGAAATCGCCCGCTTGGTCACGGGGTGGTCGGGGTTCTTCACCATCTCCATGATCCCCTCCAGATTCGTAAAGTCGATCGAATCCAGTCCCAGTGCCTCGATGTTAATCGTCTCTAGAACTTCCATTCCCATCTTGAAGATCTTGGTGTCCTTGAGCGTCTCGAGTAGGTCTTGGATGCCACTGTGCGTCGTCTCATCATTCAGGATATCGTCCACCTCCGTCGTCTCCGTCTTGCCCGTCACCTTCGACCACAGAGCCTTAATAGTATCCATGATGTCGGCGCCCAGATAGGAGCAGACCAGGAACATGCGCACAAACGTCCACAGCGCCTCCTTCTGCTTCTCGTCGGCCCCCTTAATCAGCGTAGAAAAGTCCACACCGAGAAGAAAGAAGCGGGGGACGCCGAAAATAGCCTCGTCCTTCTGAATGACCTGCATGGCAATAGGCTGAAGCTGGTCCTTGAGATGAGCGACAATCGCATTATAATCAGTTGCATCGCCCACATACGCTGCATCGAGTGTAATTCCGGGAAACTCCTTGACAAGATTGTCCAAGCAGTCTCGCAGAATCGTTTTGGGATCAAAGGACATTTATTAGGTTGTAAAGAGTTGATTGTAAATGATTTAATGCGCAACACGATTTCCGCCGCGGTATGCAAGATCCTTCTCATCCTGCTTGTTCAGGCAGAGGCATCCTGCGTCCGAGGTGATGCTTGACGGACAGCACTCGGGCTTGAACGTCGAGTTCTCGAACGCAAAGATCTCATTATCATTCGCAGCCTCATATGCCTTCAATGGGGTGGGCGCGGCCTGGAGATCTTGGGATGTCACACCGCGCAGAGCGTCAATGCCATTATACGTGCCCTGAGTATCGCCATTTGCGGGGGCACCAATCTCTTGTTGCATGAATCCCTCACGATGCGTGGGGGCACCACCCACACCCAGTACAAAACGCGACAGTATACCTACGGCAAACGCGGCTACGCCAACAGCTAGAACAATGGATGTCTTATCCTTCATTTCTTATTGTCTTAGGCGGACTTTTTTATTTAGTTGGTTGAGGACCTTTTCTTGTATCTCCGCCAGAATCTTGGGATCGTGTGAATCTGCATAGTCTCGGACGAGGGTTCCATTCGCGAGAGGGATCATGCCATCCGCATTGGCCATGAACATCTGCATCTTTCCGCCTTCCAGATGTACGACTCCATGCACCCTGCCACGTGTCGTCATCATGCCAGGTGCACACACGGATAGGTCTATCGCACCCAGGGGCGTTGCAATCTCAGTAGATGGGGACAGTGGAATCATATCAATCTCCTCTTCGATTTCTTCATAGTCTGAAAATTGGACATCTCCAATCCAAATGTGGTGATTCGTCGTGTTCAAGCAGATGATTTCCCGAGGATTTCCATTGTTGTACGGCAGAGCAAGTGGCGAATCCTTGACATATATCCACACACCCTTCTCGTGCACCAAATGTTCACCTGCCACCACAATGTTCTTGTAATTGTAGAGTTGAATCTCATCCGCATTGAATGCCATTGTTGCCGTCACCCGCCCCCCGCCCGCCAGGACATCGCCAACTTTGACTGCGTGGATCGGAATCACTCTGCCACCGAGAGTCTGAATGCGCGTATCTGGATGAAAACATGAGAACCCAGATACCGAGAGTGCCACACCCATCGGGATGAAGAAGAAGAGCAAGATCGGGAATATGAAGGACAGGACAAATGACATGCCGATCACAATCCCCACAATCGTGTCGATAATTGAGGCAGCCCATTCAATAACAGCTGAAATTGTATCGACGGCCGCCATGACAATTGTGACCATGTACCCTGCAGATCCCAGAATACGGGAGGATAGATCGCGAATGCGCGACAAGAGGGCTACCATGACACCGAATGTATTTCCGATCTTGCCAAACACGTCGTTGACAAAAGACATTACAAAGGTTATGAGGCCCGTTGCCATCGAACGAAACTGACCAATCGAATCAAGAACCATGTTAATCAGTTTCGTAAAGGTCTTGAACAGCATATGGACGGGGTCACTCGCACGCGCAAAGACCTGCGCAGCAAACGAGGTTGTACAAAATTGAAAATTATCGACGGTGCTCACTTTTGGCTCTATGATTCCGGCAAATGGCATATACAGGGGATTACAGCGCTTCTCGACCCAAGTTTCTCGAAGATCCTGCATGTTCGCTTGGATTACGCCCCACATGATGAGGCCAACAATGAGTAGCGGTCCCGCCGTAACCGCAAGGGTTGCGAGAATGTCCATTATATTACCAGTTGTTCTTTTTGAACTTCATTATCGCGCCACGTATGAATTGCTTCATCGGTGACTTCCTGGTCATCTAGGACCAATACTTCACGTGCATGCCGATCAAGGACAGCGTAGTATCCATCCAGGGTTAGAAATTGTATGCATGCCACGTCTTCGACCGTTTCTATTCCGAGAACGGGTTCTACGCCATAGTCTGTCCGGATCCATGTTCCCGCCGAAAACACGATGCCATGATGGCGAGTTGTTGCAGAGACGCGATGACGAACAATGCCAACTACCCGCCCTCCGTATCGCAGCGACTCTCCGACATGAATATTCTCCGCAAGACGAGGCATTCCATCCGACATCATAACAGCTGTCTTGGGTGCAATTCCGGTGTATCGGTATCGCAGGGGGTTGGCAATCTTGATCGGCGAATGTGCCATGCCGTAATGAAGCTCTACTCGTCGGAAGAACTCTCCGAGAATGATGGGACTGTCCGTCTCTTCGTAATCCTTGAATATATATCCCGCAATTGGGATTGTGTGGTTCTCGGTGTTCAAGCAGTACAGGCTCCGAGAGGTTTCAGCAGGGATTGCATCCGGATGATCCTCTACGCGAATCCATGCCTTGTTGTAGAGAACCTTGTGGTTCCCCGATACGCATACATCTCCCAACTTGCTCATAGGTGTTTCCCTGCCGTCAAAGGACAGTACGCTCTTTACAACCCGACCATCTGCAAGACGCATGCCAGGTTCTACCAGGCAGATGGGTATAATGCCGTCGGACAGCGTCTCGATCTTAGTAGACGGTCGGAAGCACAGGAAGCGCGCCGCGTCGCCGATGGGTCCATTCATTACACTCTCGCCGGTATAGATGCCCGTGCTTACAATGTTCATCATGATAGCAAAAACAGCCATCATGCGATTCATGATGGTTCGCACACGGTTTACCATTTGAATGGTCGTTCCAAATGTGTTTTGGATCTTACCGAATGTGCTGTTGATGATGCCCAGGAACCCGCTTGACGCACCCGTCACCAAGGAACGGATACTATTCATTGAATCGAGGATCGTGTTGATCATGTTGGTCAGAATGGCAAAGTTCTTGTAGATGGGATCCATCACAAATCCGGCATACTTGTTCACCGATTGCAGGACACAAAACGTAAAGTTCTTACCGATATCTGATCCAACCGCTCCCGCCATGGGCATGTAAATTGGGTTACAGCGCTTCTCGACCCATGTATCTTTGATATCTTGGAGGTGCGACATGCCGTAGGCATATAGGAACCCGACACTTGCAAGAGCGGTAGCTATGAAAACCACCAAAACGGATACTACGTCCATCCTTACTCTCTGATGGTAAAAACAGATTGGTAAAATGTCCGTTCCCGACCTTTCTAAGATGACCCGTGCAGAGCTGAAGAAGATGGCGAAGGGTCGTAAGATATTTCAATACTATATTCTACCCAAAGACGAGCTCATTGCGCTTCTGTCAATGTCCGAGGTTCCTAAGGCGCATCGGTTGAAGAAGATGACGATTGTTCAGATGCGCGCCCTAGCCACGGAGAGGGAGCTGTCTGGTTTCTGGGGTCTAAACAAGAAGGACCTGTGTCGCGCGCTATTTCCTGAACACGACGATGCTGTCCAATATGGACCCTCGCATAAGAAGAAGCAGGATGACGGCGAGACAGCTGAACATCAATATCCAAAGAACCAGGACGCCAAGAATGTAGGGGTACAGATGGTGAAAAATGCGTGAAAGCAATGGCTTGATGATGTGAATTTCAATGAAGGTGTGTGTGTCGGGGCGTGCCGTAAAATCGAGAACGTCCTGAAATATGTTGTCGAAGAAGCCGCCACCCCCTGACTTTTTCTCCATATTTCTTTCTCCAAAGCAATATAAATCTGCTATGAAGTTTTCCCAATCGAACCTTCTTCGCCTGGGTGCAGTAGCCCTAGGAATTGTCTTCCTCGTGGTCGTCGTGAATGGTTATTCCTCGTCAAAGTTTTTGGGCGAGGGTCTGGAGGTCGGTGGCCTCGAGCCCCAGGGACCCCTGTCTAACAACCCGAACTACCCGACGGTCATGAACCCCCATTCAGAGGGCGGAAATGCCGCGCCGTCGATGGGGGGCGAGACCCGCCACCCCACGGGACAGCAGTCGTATTCGCAGACGGTCCTCTCTCCTGAGGAGCTCCTCCCCAAGGGCGGTCTCGGTGCGTCGTGGGCTGCCACCAACCCCGTTGGTCAGGGCGACCTGAAGGGCCAGAACTTCCTGTCCCCCTCGTACCACTATGGCATTAACACGGTCGGCCAGTCCCTCCGCAATGCCAACCTGGACGTGCGTTCGGACCCGCCCAACCCCCGTGCCCCCGTCTCACCCTTCCTGAACTCCACGATCGAGCCCGACCTGTACCGCCGCGAGCTGGAGATCGGCGAGGCTGGCGCCGGAACGAAGTCTGCGTAAGTAGATAATAGTATATGCGACCCGAATTTGTGGTGATCGCACTCGCAATGATGAGTTACCTGGGATACCTCTATATTAGCGGTGACCCTGGAAATTTAATGACGGTCAAGTCGACGGTGGATGGCGAAAACTATCGCGTGCAAGACTTGCCCAATAAGAAGGAGGCATCCAATATGCTGGCCACTGTCAAGGCCAATATCTACAAGGTGGTGAATCTCTACAAGCAGGATGAGTATGCGACAGACCCACCGGCCAAGTTGCTCGTAGAACGCTTCAATCCCAAGAGCATCATGGAAAACTCGGTGACATCCAAGGACACGTCGTACTCCGAAAACAAGGGTGAAAAGATTGTTTTGTGTCTGCGCGATAAGACGAACCCACCTGCGTATCCATTCGTTGATATGAATACGGTGATGTTTGTGGTTCTTCACGAGATGGCTCACTTGATGACTGCCGAATTGTCAACGGGCAAGCACACCCCCGAGTTCTGGGCAAATTTCCGTCGGCTACTCGAAGACTCGTCCAAGGTCGGAATTTACACACCGGTCAATTACGCAAAATCACCGGTCGATTACTGCGGAATGCAGATTACCGATAGCCCACTTTAAGTGCCCTTTACGGTAACTAGTGTTGCACATCCCTGTTTACAATCATTCCGGTCATGAAGTTGCTCGGTCGTTTTGATCATCAACTTCTTGGCATTTGTTGCATAACTCTTCTCCGCGCTACTTAGGGTTGAAATTCGAACCGCATTCAACAGCATGCTGGAGTCGACGGCAGCACCACGCTTTCCTCCGATGGATTGTTGCATTAATTTTAGGCGATAGGAAATAATATGTCAGAGGAGATCACTCTTGATATTGTAATTCAAGGGGGATCGTCAGTCTCCTTCAAATTCTTTACAGACGATACCATCGAAGTCCTTCGCAATAAGATTGGCAATGCTTCCGGCATGCACCCTGACCGTTTGCGGATCTATGTCCGCGAAGAATTTGACGAAGCATACTACTCTAGCGATTCCCGTCGATGGGAGAACCTGTTTCTCCGCATGTCTCCCGACGGTAAGCCAGTTCTGAAAGCGCTAGAGTACTATAATAAATCTCGTGACCCGCCCCTGGCATTTCCGAATGGACGCATAGAGAAGAACGAATGGAATGGTGTGGAGTCCAAATCCCCTGCATCCTTTTTAGAGTATCGTATCCTTGGTGTTCCTGAAGAGCGTTCGTGGGTGTTTCCTCTGAACAACACGGAGGATCCCGAGTATCTACCTCCCGCTTCACTTGTCACCATTGATATGAAGATGTTGTTCAAGACTCTACACCCCCATCGCACTTCGCAGTTTCTTGCGATTCCCGCGACAGAGGGTCTCAATCCTTCACGCGCACTCATTTACTATCCGCGCCTGGCACAGTCTACACCCCTCACAGTGCCGACAGACATGATGACACAACTGAAACGCCAGGACGATGTTGCTCGCTCGCTCAGTGAACTCAGTGCCCCGAAACCAGAATCCGCATCCATCACCAGTATCCGATGGAAACTCTCGCTTGTGAACACTGATTTTGGAATTTCAGTACGCAACAAGTTTGAACAGATCTTTTACGGAACAACGGTATCCGAGGCAACGCCGGTCGTGTCACTCTTTACCAGCCGTCTTGAGCAGTCGCGTCATAAGTTTTTTACCAACAATGTTCGCAAAACACCTTTCTTGAATACGCGTCTCTGGCTATACTGGTGGGCAACAACCCGCCCATCAAAAAGCAAGCCAGCACTCGTGTTTTACAATGGCAAGACACGTGGCGTATTCGACCGAGTTACCGTGACGGCGACCGATATCGTTATTTCATCCACGCGCCACGATGAGGAGACGCACAAGCCCGAGGAGCTGTTTGCGGAGGCCAAGTCATTTTTGATGTCGATCGATGGTCTGATTGCCATGGTGGATCCTCGGGATTACGCAGACAATCGATGGGTCGTCCAAGATACATCCGTAGACCTGCGATATGCATCAGAACTTGTGGATGCAGATCTTCGTCGTTTCGATTGTCTCCGTGGCGTGTACGATCTCGCGAATCCCGAGAAACTTCAATTCCGGTTTCTGCGTGCCGATCAGTCTGGGGATACTGGATTCACCAATGAAGAGATTCGTATTGTCCAGATGTTGAAGGAGACTCCTGGCCTGGATGCCGGTGGCGTGACTGAGCAGATTCCAGGGCTGTCAACTCTCGAGGCATCCGAGTTGCTTGCGCGCGTCAAGGAGGCCATTGATGAAGATCCTGAACTCGCAGATCATCAGTTCGCAAACGTCCCGACGTTTCGGTTCACGTCCAAGAGCGTAATCCTCACACATGCAAACGATACGAAGCGGTTATCGACATATGCTTCCTCCCTACGCCACGTTCTCCTCCACCCCGACGACGATAACCTGAATGATGTATGTCCCAAGCGCTCGGAGGCGGTCCCCGCACAGACTGCCAAGATTCCCGTTGTATCCGCGCCGGAAGTGGAGGCGTTCGGAGACGATCTCATGGACCTCCTTGAGCAGACTGAAGTGGCACCGGGGGCCATTCAACAAAAAGATCACGAGACGGTTGAAGAGCCCAAGAAACGTCGTAGGATTCGTGCAACTGGGGTCTCAACCACCCTATCCAATTATATTTTGACAGAAATGCGTAAGTTTGATCCACAGACGTTCGACCCAGATGATACGAATATCCTCAAAAAATGCGAAAAGAAGCGTCAACCCATTGCATTGCCGATTGCAGAGGCACACGTTCTCGATGTTGGACCCTATGCTGTTCCCGAGTCGAATACATTGGAAGTTGCCGATCCCGACGGAATCATTATTTGTCCAGAATATTGGTGCACGGTGGATCGCATCCCACTGACCAAGGCTCAGATTGATGAGGCTGGGGGGTGTCCGATATGCCACGGTAAGGTTCGATCAAACGACAAGGCAGTTGAGCCTACACAGAACCTCACTGAGTTTCCAGTTCTGTATCGTGATGGAAACCTCGCATATCCCGGTCTTGTTAATTATCGCTCCAAGAAGAACAATCGCGAGATTCCGTGCTGTTTTAAGAACCCACAAAAGAAGATTGTTGTTGAACGGTCGGGGCCCACTGCAGGCGAGCTGTTTTACATTTTGGGGGAGACCAAGGGTGTTGGTGAGAAGCGCTTCGCGTACATCCCAGAGGCGATCGGAAAGCTTGCGGGCATTCCTATAAATTACAAGCAGTTCGTGGATGCCAATAACCGCATATCCGCCGGACAGGCTGGCTTCTTCCGCGTCGGTATGGGGCGCCCTTCCAAGACCCTACCGTCCATTCTGAACGTCCGCGCCGTGTCGGTGATTCCTGAACCACTCAAGAAGCCGGCTGCCACAATTCGGTGTTCATTTTTTAGTACGTGGGATCGTGAAGATGTAGAACATACAATCGAGGGACATTCGGACAAGGTGTCTGCCCGCGTGGCATCCATCAATAAGGCCTTTGTAGAAGGAGAACTCACTCAGCTCCAAGAGCTCGAGTACGCATGTCATGTTGCCGAGTGCTGGGCATATGTTCTCTACATGACCCCAGATGGCCCACAGACCGAGTGTTTCATGAATATGAATGCGGTCCTGCGCGCTGATCGGGCGGTCGCGGTTCTGGTGTACCCGGACAGCGTCGACTACCTGTGCCATGTGGCCCGTAGCGGTACACACCCGGTATTCAACGGGAATATCACGCACTCCCTGTTTAGCAAGTCGGTCCGCAAGACGCTGGAGCATCTTCGTGAAACATCGTGCAACCAGGGAAATGTCCCGACTGTCGAAAAGGCCGATGCAGTTCTAGGTCTTCCACCTGACAAAATTCAGGTGATTCTCGACCCGTACGAACGCGCACAGGCTTTCTTTTCGCCGGGTAAGTTTATTCTACCCTTCCGCCCCACATCGCAGATACCGCAGTTGTACGGCACGCACCTGAAGGGGTATGCCGATATCAAGCCCGACGAGTATCCTACCAAAGCGGAAATGGTGGAGATACTCCTGCGCGCCAAGGAGATACATCCGGGGTATGCGTACGTCCACGACAATACAGATGTTTTGGGGAATGTAGTTGAAATCATTACAACATCGGGCCTGCGCATCCCCGTACGCTCAGAGCCCGGTGGAGTGCCGGGTACGCCGACAGAGATTACCCAAACGGTCGCAGAGGAAAATGAGGAGGCGTTGGTAGTGGCAATGCCAGACCAAGAGTCTGTCATGCTCGCTCGTTCTGTCACATATGAAGCAGAGATCTTTGACTTTCTCCTGTTTCAGTTGACGAAGGATCTGCACGCAGACGAGGCACATGCTGAACTGCGCGGATTCCTAACTGACGAACCCAAAAAACACGTAGATGAGGTGCGCAAGGCATTGGGAGCGTGGTTCAAGGAAGCGGTGCACATGTCTGGAGCCACAGATGTCCCCACATTCTACAAGAAACTGCGAACACCGTGTGGTGGACAACCCGAAGGAGAGTGCAAGACGTCAGCACTGTGTCATTGGGACGGTGCATCGTGCCAGGTGGAAGTCAAACGCGTGCGTGAAACACTGGAAGAGACGACACTGAAGAAGCGCTTATTGTCGACGCTCGTCAGTAACGATAAAATCAGAAGCATTGTTCTCGACAATCGTATGTCGCCCTTTTTCAGTAGCATTCTATACCTCGTCCTGCCTTCCGAAGTCATCTTTTCGGACCAGGATGTCACCAAATTCGCCAAGGCATAGAATTTTATGCTCGTTAAGAATAAATGGCCGACGAGATTAAGACAGGAGGTTCGCACGTAGCTCGCATTGGATCCCGCGCACAGGTGATGCACGGCACGGCACACCACACGCCCGGTGGCCTGACCAAGAAGGCCCTGAAGGTCAACAAGTACGGACGCATCGTATCGGTGCGCAAATCTGCACTGGCCAAGAAGAAGGGCACACTGAAGAAGTGGGAGAAGAAGTCGGGCCACAAGTGGACGATCAAGAACGGCAAGCCCGTCAAGGTCAAGCACGGCAAGAAGCACCGTGGTGGCCAGGATGCGGATGAGGACTCATCGGACGAGGATGTTGTCGCTTAATCTCACCTATGCATTTTAAACGCAAGAGTCGCAGTGCCCGTCTTCGGCAGGGTGAGATCCACATACCGTCCATACGTAGGGAACTCAATACGCCCCTCCCACCGTACACCCGTTTTGACCCATTCAGAGATGCGAGTTTTTAGCTCTGTGAATGGTTCCAATGATTCCATAACGCCCGCTCCGCGCATATCACGAAGTAGCTTGACTCCCTGTGTAAGGCGGAACTCCATTATTCTTGAATGCTACTTGCGCGTAAGCCGCCGCCGGCGTGTACGCATCTTGCGCTTGCCCCCCGACTTGACAGTCCGAGGAATAACTTTTACGCGAGATGGTCGGAATCCTGGAGAGGAGGGTGTGGATGATGGAGATCCCTCTTCAAGCCTCAGATGTGTCCAGAGAGGTACAGGGGATGAATTGGGGGTGCGCAGTTTCTTGTGTGTCTCTAGAATGTCGTTTTCGAGACCAACATATCCTATATCGCCAGCACGGCGTGTATGTTGACGAACCATCTTACTTAACTTATTGGTGTGAAATTATGGTTTAAGACATTGTCGTGTATATAGACAAACTATGTCAACTACTGCCGAGACTCCTGCACAGGTTATTGCCGATGTTGCCACTGTGAATTTCAAGGACCCCGCCCAGCTGTTGAAGTACGGCCTCAAGGTCATTGCACAGGTCGAGGTTCTCTCTGACATGCCCGACGCGGAGAAGGCGGTACTTATTGTGAACGGTGTAAAGTCTGCAATTAACGCGTCCTCTCTCACCGCAGAGGAGAAGGCGGAGGTTCTTCCCTGGTGCGACGTAGCCCTGCCACACGTCATCCAGGCGGTGTCAATTGTCAAGGCCGAACTTAAGACGCTCGAGGGCGTCGCGCTTGTCCAGGTCAAGAAGTGCTGTCCGAGTTTCTTCTAAGCCTTTTCGTATTGATACCAAATAATAAACATGGCTGATATTGAAAACATTCTTCGAAAGTACCGGTCAACATCGCGGGGATTTATTGACGATCCGCCTGCTGTACCTTTTCGAAGACTTATGGTCGGTGCTGGGTTTTATCTGAATCCCATCTTCACAGCTGTTAAGGAAATCACACACGTGATCAACTGTGCAGATGAAAACGCCTGTCCGCTGTGGGCAAAGTCCTACCTTGGAAATAACTATGCACACGTTGCAACTCCCGACATGGAGGGGTATCCTATTCTCGCGAATGATTATCCTCGCTTCGAGGCTATCATGGATGCCTTCTTGAGTGATCCCGGTTGTCGAAATATCTACATACATTGTCAGGCAGGCATGAATCGGTCAGCCACGCTGGCAGCCGCGTATGTGATACGGCGCTTTCGCGTGCCCCTTGAGAAGGTCATAGAGACTATGGGGCATCAACGACCATGTATAATGACTAACAATTCGTACAAGGAACAGCTGTCTGAATTTGCTTCTAATTCAAAGTAATAATGTGGAAGGGTGTACAAGATTCAATCGTAAGCGTAGGTGACAATCCTGTTGGCGCCGTCAATGCGGGCATGGACAAAGTTCTGGGACCCTCCTTCGATTACCTGCAGACAATCAAGTCACCGAAAGATCTCGGAGTTGGAAATGATGGAAATATGGGACAGGTGTTCACCAACACGCAAGCGATTAGCACGTATGTTGGGAATCTGATCCGAGGGCCCAAGGTTGGAAACCAGTTTTTCAAGGATACGGGCGGTACCTGCAAGGCTCCGGGAGGTGGACTCGTACAGCGCCACACATGGATCAACAACAAGCTGGGTGGAGATGATGCAGCCGCCATTCTGGGTCCCAGCTTTCAGAAGGCGGTATCCGGTAGTGGGTTTGATGGCATTATTCCCGGAGCGGGCGGTGATATCGCATCCCTTAACCCACTCAAGATCATGAATGGTCTCGTTCTTGATGGCGTCCCCGACTGCAAGGCATTCACGTGTCCGGTGACAGACATCGCAAGCGGAAATGACAAGGGGACGGATACGCAATTTATTTGTCCGTCTCTGGAATTCAATTTGAACGGATGTAAAGTTGCAAGTGGGCAGGCTGATTTTGAGGCAAAGGCGGTCAAGATCTTTGCAAGTACTAGCAAGGAGGTCGTCCAAAGGAAACCCGAAAAGTTTGGGGATCAATTTTCGGAGGTTATGGTCAAATATGACTCTGGTTCGTATGTCCTTCTTGGAATTGCATTCCTTGCGTTATTTTTCGGGGTGATCGTCAAGCGCAAGTAATAACGACTTACAGACGTTCTGACAAAATGTGTAATAGAAATGTCCTCAGATGTGTTCAAGGTAAAGAAGGCACGTGAGACGACCTCGAGCAAGTCAAAGGATCCGATGGGAACGCTCGACTCCCTGCATGAAAAGTACATTGAAGAGCTCCAACAAAAGACATCTGCAGGTAATATCCAAACTATGGTGGTAGAGCGCGATGCTATCAACCGCCAACTCGAAAAACCATTTGATCCATTCCAGTTCGAAGATGTCATGGAGCGTTCGAAGTTGACAAAACGGTTGCGCATATTGGAAGAAACCATTAAGAGTGCTACTGAGAAGACGGATATCCAATCCTATTACCTGGAATCGGGCGATATCATGCTTGATTATTATGCTCAGACGATCAAGAAGACGGTTACAAAAATCGAATGCGGGACATTCGACAAACTGTTTTCTGCGACAGAGACTGCCATCGGACCCTCGAAGAAACGCATGTTTGACGAGTATCTCGCGCGCCGTGGACTCTCTAATGGTCTCAATGTGGCCGAAAATGCAGAGTACATTAAGAAGATGGCAGAGCACTGTGCCACGTGTAATATTCCGCGCGAGGAGATCACTGCAGAGGGTATACTTGTATGTCCCAAGTGTGGATCTGAAGAGTATTCTCTGGTGGTCTCCGACTTCCCCAGTTTCAGGGATCCGCCAAAGGAGCGAAACAACTATGCCTACAAGAAACAGAATCATCTGAACGAGATTCTGAACCAGTTCCAGGCCAAGGAAAGTACGGAGATCCCGGAGGATGTGATGAACGAGGTCATATGCGAACTGCGTAAGCGTCGTATTGACAATATTGCGCTTCTAACAGAGCAGAACATCCGCGAGATCTTGAAGAAGTTGGGACGGAACCGATACTACGAGCACGCTGCGCACATTCTCTCTCGACTGAATGGAAATCCGCCCCCGACGATTACGCCTGAGATTGAGGACAAGATCCGCGCGATGTTTCAGGAAGTCCAGGCTCCATACCTACTATACTGCCCCGACGAACGACGGAACTTCCTATCGTATTCATACATCATCTACAAGTTCTTGGAGCTTCTAGAGCTAGATGAGTACAAGGTCCATTTCCCTCTGTTGAAGTCACGGGACCGGCTCATTCAGCACGATACAATTTGGAAGAAGATATGCGAATACCTGCAATGGGAATTCATTCAAAGCATATAATAAACATGCAGATATATGTGGTTGTAGACAACGGAGATGTATATCCTGAAGCATATTCTACATACGATCTTGCAGTCGCTGCTGTCCAGAAGAAGTATCCTGAAGAATACGAAGAGTCGAAGGAGGAGGACACGGCTCACGAGCTATACAGGGTGAACGAAAACAAGAGTGGAACTACGAAACTCTACATAGAGAAAGGGATAAACATTATCATATCAAAGCTCTCTGTGAAATCGGCTGGAGGACGTAAGAGCCGTCGGTCGCGTAAAAATGTTCGTAGGGTTTAAGAGGTACTACTCGGAAGTAAATGGTGGGAGTTTGGTGAATACCATCCATTCGCTCCATTGTGGACGTCCATGATCGTCTTTAGTATATATTCGTAGTTCTTACCCACCGTTTCCAAACTGTACCGCGCCACTGCACGGTCGCGAATATACTGTCGATCAAACTTTCCGTCTAGTGCCATCTGGATTCCCAGGCAGTAGTCAGCAAGCGTGTGACAGTGTATACCCGTCTTGAACGGTTCTACCGTCTCCGTCTGTGCACCGTAATCAACTGTGATCACGGGTGTTCCACAGAGTTGGGCTTCAACGGCTACTCCGCAGAATGGCTCTACCCACTGTGTGGGAGCCACAAGAGCCGTAAGCGACCCAAGGTACGCAGATCGATCCGCGCCGTGAATTGGCTCCTTGTACTGAATATTGGGGCTCTTAAGATACGGCGTTGGATCGCCCTGGCCACACAGGATAAATGTTACTTGAGGCATCCGCTTCGCAATCTCGACGATAAAATGGCATCCCTTCCCATCATTGATTCGTCCGAAAAATCCAATCGTATTGGGCAGGGGGGACAGTGAGAGCTTCCACTCGGATATGTCAAAATAGTTGGGGGCCACAAACCAGTAATTATCTGCACTCTTGTTTCCTTTGGCGAGAGTATGGTGGAGCCATGCATAACTCTCAAAGATTCGATAGTTGCGATAAGAGTCGGGGTATCCGATTCCACTCTCGACGGTCACAACATTCAAACCATCAAGCGCGCTGTCGTGGGAGCGACCAAACGGCAGACAGACAATATCTGTAGCTACGGCTCGATAATTCTTCTTGAGTTCGGATTTGAGACGAATATTGAATTCCTCGTATAGGTGTGTCGACCAATTTGCGAGGTTTCCAACATACTGCGTAGGATCCTCCAGTCGACGGACGGCCTCATCGTGCGATACCGTAGGGTTGAGTTTCTTGAAAGATAGAAAGCGGAATACCTCCCATTCCGTCTTGGTCATGAGATCCACATCAACGTTCGCGCCAGAATCAGAGCCCTCAACACCATAGTGGTAGACTTCAAATCCCCGTGCCCGCATCATGGGTGCAAACCGTTTGACCTTGCCTGTGAATGCACAGTGACTGAATTCAGATGTCGTGATTGTATGTGGCAGTGCGAGAATGTGAAGACGAATAGTGGCCATCTGTATTACATTACTCTTAAAACGGATGTGTAAACGTCTACGCAGAGAGTCGTCATACATAACAAAATGAAGCCCCGTTTCAGTGCCTCCGATGTTGCCGGTCTTATTGGGCGTAATCCATACAAGTCTCAGAACGAGTGCCTGCTCAAGGTTATCTCTATGATGCCAAAGTTCAAGCCGTATGTTTTGAACGTCAAAGATGTTATGGGCGCACGTACGGATAGGGAGGTTGTTGTCCAGGCATCACCCGTTGCACTGCGAGCCATGTACGACAGTGTAAACATGGCAGTCAACGCCACGTCCGATCACGAAGTTGAAAAGGCTATTCAGACGTTCCAGACTGCACACGTCAAGCAGGTTATTCAGGAGACACTGGAGGGTAAGCGCGTACCGGCAACCGAAGCTCTCAAAGAGGTCGTAGCACGAATCGCCAGGGGCGAGACGACGATGCAGAAGGAACTCCCTTATCTTGAAGTTCGCTCGGATGTCGTTGCACAGATTCAGGCGACGCAGGAACATCAGGTTCTCGCCTCTGAAATCCAGAAGCGTCGCGGGACCAAGCTGGAGGACAAGGCAGAGAACAATTACGCGGTCGATACGGGGAAGGAAGTGACGGATCGCAATACGTTCACGGACTTTGAGTGTGCCGAGTACCGGCTCATCGGGTACCTGGATGGTATGCAAGACGGGAAGGTTGTTGAGACAAAGAATCGTAAGCGTTTCTGGACTGTCCCGCCTGCGTATGACTTTGTTCAGCTCCGATGCTACATGTTCATGAAGGGCAAGCTGGACGGTGTTCTACTGGAGAACTTTCCAGGCCGTGGTCCGCGCACTACGTCTGTACCGTGGGACGACGAGGCATGGAGGGATATTCATGAGAATCTGTGCATGGTATCAAGTACCATTGCCAATCTTACGGAGGAGGACGCGCAGGACCTCGCACGGAATGTATTTCGGAGCGCTTAATATAAATGAGCGCCCGCCCGACTGATCTCCCTCCCCCCCAGCCATCGAATCAGATTGCCAACCAAATGGCGTCAGACAAGCATTCTGCCACACCCGAGAAGGCGATGGCACCTGCGGATGGGAAGTCCCCTGCGGTTGCATCGTCAAAGCCAGCAACCTCTGCAAAGGCCAAGGTAGTTGGTCTTGTCGGAGGTATCATGCTTCTCCTCGGAGGTATGTGGGCAATTTTTGGCGTAGTGGGCTTCGTTATGGCGCTCATCTGTTTCGGATACTCTGGCTCTGTAGGTGAGAAGCTTTTTGGTCTTCTGGCGGCTATCATGATGGGTCCATTCTACTTTGTATACTATTTCTCCAGCGGATCCTACTGCAAGCGCATGCCTCCTACCCTGTTTTAAGACCGATCCCGAGCTGAGTAAAACGGACTCGTACTGTTCCTACATACACGCACTCAATAACACAATGCTGAAGATTTGCGATATAAACAAGGCTCCCGAGGTTGAAACGTCGTACACGTTTCCTCTGGATCCATTCCAGAAACATGCAATCGCAGCCATCCAGGCTCGTGAAAATGTCCTAGTCACGGCCAAAACGGGCAGTGGCAAGACGCTGGTGGGCGAGTACCAGATCGAGTATTCCCTCAAGCGCGGAGGTCGCGTATTTTACACGACCCCAATTAAATCACTGTCCAATCAAAAGTTTCACGATCTTAAGGAATTGTACGGATCAAATCGTGTTGGCATCATGACGGGGGATATCAAGTTCATGCCCCAAGCAGATGTCGTGGTGATGACAACCGAAATCCTGCGCAATCTTCTCTTCAAGATCGGGACATCAACGGAATGTGTGGGATCCACCGCTTCGCTCTCTCTAGACGGAGTCGATGCTGTCGTCTTCGACGAGGTCCATTACTTCAATAACCCAGAACGAGGCAAGGTGTGGGAGGAATGTCTGATTCTCCTGCCACCGTCGATTCGACTTGTTCTGCTCTCGGCTACGATTGATAGTCCAGATATCTTTGCTCAGTGGATCGGTGAACTGAAACAGGTTCCGTGTCACCTCATCTCCACACAGTACCGGGTTGTACCACTTGAACATCGCGTGCTCGATAAACTTGTGCTTGATGAGAAGGATGTATTCCATAAAGACGCTTATACGAATTATCTCCGACACCTGAAAGGTCTTGACGATGCACAGCGCAAGCACCGCGATGCTGTCAAGGCGCGCGCATCAGATGACCCCGTTGTCATGCGTGAAATCCGGTCCACGGGCTTCCTCCACCAGATGAACCAGATGATTGACGACCTCAATGTCACTGGAAAACTGCCTGCCATGTTCTTCGTCTTCTCACGTAAGAACTGCGAGGCATATGCAGATAAGGTCTCATCTACCCTCATTGATTCGTCAGAAGGGTCAGCTATCAAGAACATCGTGAACTTCCACTTGTCGCGGTATCCGGAGATCCGGACGCTCCCGCAGTACCACACGCTAACAGGCCTCCTCATGAAGGGGATTGCATTCCATCACAGTGGTATGCTCCCAGTTCTAAAAGAGATTGTCGAGATGCTCTTCTCTCGTGGTCTTCTGAAACTCTTGTTTGCAACCGAGACGTTTGCGGTGGGCATCAATATGCCAACTAAGACAGTTATATTCACGAGTTACCGTAAGTATGACGATGAGCGCCAGGATCTGCGCATGCTTCGCACAGACGAGTATATCCAGATGGCTGGTCGCGCAGGTCGACGCGGTAAGGATACGCGAGGGTTCGTATACTATCTCCCCGATCGCAAGCCAGATGCGCTAGAGGATGTCCAAACGATGATGACTGGAAAACAGCAGTCTCTTGAGTCGCGCATGGATTTCCACTACGACTTTCTCTTGAAGTGTCTTCAGAATGGTACAACGGGGTGGCTGGCTCTCGTCAAGCAGTCCTATTGGTACAGGCAACGCCAAGCAGACATCGCGAATGAAACCGCGGAGATCACTACTCTCCAGCAAAGGTATGCGGGGCTCGATGTCTCAGCCTATGAACTGCGCGATATGTACGAAGCACAGGTCCGACTGACGCAGAATGCTGAGAAGAAACGGGTACAGGGACTGCTGGATTCGTGGAAAAATAAGCACGTGGGTCCCAAGTGGGAAGCAGGGTGGCGCGAATTCAAAGAGTTCAAAAAGAACCGTGATCGCATCCTATATCTCCAGGCATCCGTGGAAAAACTTCAGACGGTGGAAGTCCCGTTCTTGGCGAATCTGGAACGACTCGGGTATGCCGAGGGCGAGACGCTAACAGAGGAAGGGGTTCTTGCCTCAGAAATCAACGAGGGCAATCCTCTGGTGATGTCCAAGATGTTTATGCGAGGGTTCAGGCTTCAGCGTGCCGAATTGGTGGCTCTGCTCTCCTGTTTCGTGGAAGGCGAGAAGACGGAGGATCCGATTACAGTAGACTCTCTCCGAGTTCCCGAGACCCTCAGAAACGCTCTCTTGGCTGTCCACACAATTGCCCAAGATCTGTCGGCCCATGAGAACCCCAAGAGCCCCGAAGGATACTGGTCAATCCACAACTACTGGCCTGAAGTCGTCTATCGATGGATGGAAGGCGATGAGATGGCAATCCTGTGCTCTCAGTATGAGATCTATGAAGGTAATTTCATGAAGGCGATTCTGAAGACTGCCAACATTGTGGACGAGTGGATTACTCTCGCAACTATCGCCAAAAAACTGGAGGTCCTGGAAACCCTGCGCGAGGTTCGAACGGATCTAGTTCGTGGTCTCGTGATTCCCGACTCCCTCTACCTGCGTCTTTAGTTTCTCAAGATAGAGAATGCCGTCCATCAGTTCATCTTGTGCGTGTTGAATCCATTGAAGTGTAGTAAGATCTCCACGATCCAGTGTAGTCCCGTATTTTTGCTGTCCCAACTCTGAACGCTGTAGGAACTTCTGCACGACCGACGCCACAATACTATCGTTCATACCTTTTTAGATATACACGATAGTTCTGCTTAATATACAATGCCTCTCCACAAATTTCAGCCACATCTTCGCCAGCTCTTGACTACTGGAGTTGTTCATGGGCGGTGTGCAGTATTTCTAAACAATATTCCGACAACCGACGGATATTGTGGAGACTTTGTTACATTCAAAACTTGGATTGATTACCCAGATGTCTTCACCAAGTTTCCTATTGATATAGAAGGTGCAGAAATCAGGATGTCTGGAATGTTTGGTGAGATTACGTGTCAATTTTTGGATGGCAAGTGGACTACGACGTCATATGCTCCTAGATGTACGGATTCGGAATCGCCTCCTTGAGCGGGGATACCGTTACGACAGTGGGAGTAAACTGCATGATCTTTTTGGGCTGTCGGCGACGAACAAGCATGACAACCCCCGCAAATGCGACAGCGACCGCAATGCCTCCAAGACCACTGCCTACTGCAACAGCCATAATACTAGTATTGGCTGGAAGGGGGGATGCGCCAGTAACGACTGTTCGGATAGCAACTGCCACAGAAGAAGGACTCACCCCTGCGCGGATAGGTGGCGAGGCAGTCTCTGTTGAAGTCACCGAGGCCGATGCACCCTTACTTCCAGTTGCGGTTCCAGTCCCAGTCCCAGTCCCAGTCCCCGTAGCCGAAGGACCTCCCGACCCCGCTTCCGGAACAGTTAGTACCGCATTATAGTTGTTTCCATTCTTGGAAATGACCATGAGAGACCAGAGGGATACGGTTCCAGCCCCCGCTACGGGAGGAGTCCACGTAGCCTTGATGACCGTGCGAGACGAAGCGCTTGTCTGTGTAATGGATCCCGGGCATCCCGTGTTGGAATGCGAGTACGAATCACCTGCTGTAAACGACCCTGCCATATTTGCGGATCCAGAAGGAAAGCTTGTGGGCGTTCCCTTAAGTGGCGCCCAGCTCCATCCCTTGAATGATGTGGACGTTGCTTGGATCTGAGCCGTATACGTCTGCCCCGCCGACCACGAGGTCACTGCCGTACCTGTAGAATCGAGAAGAGACAATGTCCAATCCGTAGGAAGAGATGTCTTGAATGTCCCATGGTTCACAGTTTGACAGTCTCGGGTGCCAGAGCTGTACGCCTGTCCGGCGACAAATCCGACGGCAAAAAGTATGGAACGTAGCATTACTTTACAGAACGACGAGTTATTAAACGCCTATTCGCGATCCCCCCCCTGACGAATCTTGAACCCGAGCTGAATTCGGTTGACTGCATAATCAACCCAACGATGTTGAATAATATCTAGAACAACCCCGTGTCCGGGAAATTCGATTTCTTCGTCGCCATCGGCATCCATCCGTTCATTATGAAGGATATAGAAGTCAATGAGAGTATACGGGACATCCTCACGGTCACGTCCCATCGCCCAGCGAATCGTTTCTGAGATCGTTCGATCCGCGCAAGACTGTCTCTCCGGATCGTTCGAAGAGTGGATATATGCTTGTTGGTTATGACAATTCCATGTTATGGTGATATTGTCGTTGTCATGAAGGTCTCTAAATAGTGCTACGATATACTCGTCGTCATTGTCGTCGTCGATATCCTCTAACACATTCTGAATCGCTCCTTGGCGTCGCAAGGGGAAATTGGAGTACTGCATATTCTATTATTGTTATACAGATGGTATATCGAGCTATATAGATTCGTTTTTATCGTCAAGTTGGATCTCACAGTATGTGTATATCTTGTTCTGTGCGAGAGGTTTCCAGTGACTGTGTAAAAAAGTCCTTCGCTCCCACGTGTATGCAAGTCGCTCGGGAAACCCCGGGCGGTGAAACGTGAGGGTGGTTATATCTATGTCGTAAATGGGCTGTCCAATAACATGCTCTAGAGACTTGCCTATCGACATTGGTTGTGGAATAATTCGCCCATCAATGAAGACAGATCCAGTTTCTGGAAAGCACAGGACGGGTATCAATCGGTTGTCAATTAAAAAATTGGCCACTCGCTCAGGAGTATTTACTGGAAGAGAGTTAACACGGAGACCTGTGTAGAATGCCATACTATTATTCTTAAATTTTATTTAGTCATTGTGACCTCCGGGAAACGCAATCTCGAACGAAAGGTGATGGACCTCCTTCTCGAGCTCGTCCCACTTGAAGTCTAGAAACTGCTTATAGAAACCCTTGAGCGCGTTGCGGTGCTCGTCTGCCTCGCTATTTTGTACACCGACATACCCAGTGTGTGGCCAGTCATAATTAAAGTCTGCCTCCCCAGCGTGAATCCACCGGCACGTCTGGCCGATTGTCCACGACTGGTCGGGAATAATTTGGCCGATGGTCGTGTCGGCCACTCCCCTCCCCCCGCACCCAGTATCGTTCTCGCACTTACACGAACCTGCGTAGCACGCGAACAGAGGGTCCATAACGTAGAATGTACCTGTAGAAATGTCGCGCCAGATATCCAGTTGATAGTCGTTCGGGTAGTTGTCGGAGTTGAAGTGGATACTTGCGATACGCTTGCTCATGTTGTTGCTGTTGGTTGTTGTTGTTGTTGTTGCGGGACTTCCTATATTTTCATGCTACGGATGGATCCGTTTTTGTCATGTGGAATACCATGCGCTGTTTCCACGTGGGGCGTTGCATATCTAGGAAATAACGGACATTCACACCGGTTCCTTCGAGAAACTCATTGTGGCATGTAATCATTCGTTGCCAGTCGGGAATCCACACGCGTGTATCTGACACGATAATGCCCAGAACGTCCTCTGGCTTGCGCTGGATGATGTCCAGAAAGGCTAGATCCCGGGCATGCTTCTTCGCGAACTTCTGCAGTCGGTTACAGTCATCTCGCGCCTCGGGGACTGGCATTCCCTTCATAGCCATTTGGTTCACAACATCGGCCCAACGTCGGATGGGAGATGTTCCGTGGCAGTATCGCGACTGGAAGCCCCAGTGCTGAACGCCTGGAGACACGTGTTCATACGTTGCAGCGGAATATGCAAACATGCGAGCGTTCAATCCAAGAGTCACGTACTTGTCCATCTTCTCGACATCCGGTGCTGAATGATGCCGGAGAAGACCCTTACCTAGCTTGGTGAGTTCCTCGGCCATCTGTTTGTTGTAAAAGATCATCAGTTCAGCCACCCATTCGTGCGGATCAAAGAGAGGACGACCCGCAACATGCTCACATACGGCAATCAGCGTCTTCAGCGGGAACTCTGCGACTCCACGACATGTATCGTAGGTATACGTTTTCTTGTTGATAATGGTCACCTCTTTAAAGTGTGGAGACACGATCTCGCCATTCGTCCAATCAAAGATCAGAGCATATCCGAGGCGCTTTTCACCCGGTAGAAGAGACATCTTCCCCTCCAATGATTTAGGGAACATGTTGCGCACGGCCATTCCCCCATCGTAGAGAGACTGGCCAATGCTCTGTGCATGCGTCATCCACGGATTTGCACGTACCCATTCGGCGACGTCTGCGATGGTGATTGCAACCTTTGTGGTTCCCATCTCGGTCCAGATACTGATGCAGTCATCAATATCTACACACCCGAGTGGGTCGATATTGATCGTGGGAACATCGAGAATTGGGCGCGAGTAGCAAGGCTCCTTCATCTCGGGGATCTTCATCCAATACGTAGGAGAATACGCAACGTGGATTGCATTGCGTTCGGCGAGGGGGTCGCCACACGTTCCGATAACATCTATGAGCTGTCCGCGGGGGATCTTATCATCGTTGATCTTTTCTGCAACTATCAAGATATTCTTCTTGAGATCGCGATGCGAAGAAGCCACCACCATCTGGGGAAACTGTGTATTTAGTGGATGGAAGAGGTACATCGGAACATTGCGCGATGTCATTCCATAACGAGTCTTGCTTGTCAATTGGAGAACACCTGCGATGTGAGACATTGTATTGCTCTCCACTTTCCATCTACGTACAAGACCCGTTTTTAATATAATGTGTGGCATTTGGTTACTTGTCGGCGCCCAACAGGGTGATCCGCTAGCATCCAAACGGCGTGGTCCCGATCACACGTACATTTGCAAGTATCCCGACTTTCAAATGGGTTTTCACCGTCTGGCCATCCACGATATCACAACTGCCGGGCGCCAGCCGTTTGTAGAAAAGCTGGAAAATGGGCTTTCCTTCGTCTACATGTGCAATGGGGAAATATACAACTACAAGGCACTCATCGCCGACCACGGATTTGTGATGTCGTCGGGATCGGACTGTGAGGTCATCGGTAAATTATATGCACAGTCTCGCGATATTAAGGAGGTGGCTCGTCAGCTCGATGGCGAGTTCGCCATTGCAGGTGTGCTTCTGGATGCCAACAGCAATGTGCTCGAAACGGTAGTAGCGCGCGATCAATACGGTGTGCGCCCACTCTACTATATTCACAACGGCAAGGGTTGGGTGTTCAGTTCCGTGCTCGCAGGTGTCCCTGCCCCTGCGAAACACTTTCCACCAGGCGAGTGCTGGACAATTGTGCGCGGAACCGATGTGCGCACGCAAGTCATCTATGACGCCCCCAGATACCCCTCCGCCCCTACATCCGATATACTCGTGCTGTATACGCGTGTTGCAAACGCACTCATACGCTCCGTGGAAAAGCGTCTCGACAGCGACCGGCCAATTGGGTTCCTTCTATCTGGAGGTCTCGACAGCAGTTTGGTGGTGTCTATTGCCACTCGTCTGATTGGAAAGGATAGGGTCCGTACGTTTAGTATCGGGATGGAGGGTTCTGAAGATCTTCGATATGCGCGCGAGGTTGCAACGTTTCTGGGAGTCCAGCACACAGAAGTTCACTTCACAGAGCACGAGGGTATTTTCGCCATCCCAGATACGGTGGGAGCGATTGAGACGTACGACATCACAACTATCCGTGCTTCCGTGCCACAGTTCTTACTCGCCAAGTATATTCGAGAGAAGACGGATGTCCGCGTTATCTTGAACGGCGACGGAGCTGATGAAGTTCAAATGGGGTACATGTACTTCCACAACAGCCCCTCTGCCGAGGATGCACGGTCCGAAACGGAGAGACTGCTCAAAGATATTTACATGTTTGACGGTCTACGCGTAGACAGGACGTTGGGCGCACACGGTCTAGAAGCGCGAGTTCCCTTTTTGGACCCCGAGTTCGTAGAAGCAAGTTTTGATGTTCCGCTTCACCTTCGTAGGCAGGGGATGGAAAAACAGTTTATTCGTTCCGCTTTTCAGTTGCTGTACCCCGACTGCCTACCCCGCAACGTTCTGTGGCGCAGGAAGGAAGCATTCAGCGACGGCGTGTCACAGCAGGGTGTATCGTGGTATACACTGATTCAGAGGGCGCTTCAGAGCAACGCAATTACTCCCGTGCCTCACATCCAGCCACACACCCCCGAATCTGCATGTTATCGCAAGTTGTTCGATGCTACATTTCCCGGGCAGTATGAAATTCTACCGTATTACTGGATGCCCAAATGGTCAAAGACAACCGATCCCTCGGCGCGGACACTTGCCACCTAGAAGCCCAGTCCCGTGCTAGCTCCCTCTACGCGCTTCGGGCACGACCCGCACATCTTCTCCTTCTTCGGCGTGATTACCTGCGTAGGCTTGAAGAAGTAGAGGATTGCAAATACAACGGCAAGGCCCGCGGCGATATAGCACCAATACTGAGAGAAGAAGTTCGTTACCGATTCCATAATTGCACCACCTTTCATAGTCTTGGCCATTTGTATTTTATTGACACTTTTTTTAGCTTAGAGATAGTCATTATTTGATACATCAAGATGTACACGACTGCGTTCCATGCGTCAATCGAGGATGAAGAAACCCCACAGGCCGTCCGCCTTGCAGAGTACATTGACACATACGTTGATCCGGATACTCTCTATGATTTTGGATGCTCGACGGGTATCTATGTTCGAGAAATGAAGGCCCGGCGTCCGGCTATACGTGCACACGGGTATGAATTTTCACAGGATGCTATCGACAATGCCGTCATCCCAGACAGCATCATCCATCGCGTCAATCTCACGGAGTCCGAATGCATCGACATCGAAACGCGGGTGGGAAATAATACACTTGGGATATGTCTCGAAGTGCTCGAGCACATTGAGGATGCGAAATGGCCCATTGTCCTGGGCAATATCATCCGAAACTGCAATATCTTGATTTTTTCGGCGGCTCTTCCGGGCCAAGGGGGGACTGGACACATCAATTGTCGGCCACGCATTGATTGGATCCGCAGATTCGCAGAGCTGGGGTGGGTCGTTGACTTGGATGCCACACAGCACTTGGTCAACTTTATGCGCGGGGGTGTTCATATGGGGTGGTTTGTAAATAACGCAATCGTCCTTGTTCCGCGGGGGGATGAACATCCCGTATATTTCCATAACCATTATCTGTTTTAACACTGTGTGCGCATACATACAACAACAATGGGTATCCCTTACTTTTTCGCATCGCTCATTCGTAAGCACAGATCCATTGTCACCAAGATCCGAACACATCTTCGCCCACAGATATGTGCGATGGATTTCAATGCATTTATTCACACATACCTTGACGATACGCGACCTGTTCCGAGTATCGTGGAGGCACTTCAGACATTTTTGGACAATACGTGTCAGCCGAGTGTACTGTACATCGCGATGGACGGTGTCGTGCCATATGGAAAGATTGTGCAACAGCGCTATCGGCGATTTCGGGAGTCGGCACCCGGAATCTTTGATCGCAATCAGATTTCTCCTGGCACTCCATTCATGCGCGAACTCGATACCGCCATTCGGAGCAGGTTCCCACACGTTGTCATGAGCTCGACGCTGGAGCCGGGTGAGGGTGAGCACAAGATCTTCAATTGGTTGAAGACGCGTTCTGAACGTGACGTGTATATTTATGGGCTTGATGCAGACCTCATTCTGTTGTCTCTGTACCACCCGTACGTCAGCCTCCTGCGCGAGAACCAAACGTTCGGAGGTAAGGCAGGTGAGGGATTCTCTGTTCTCTCTGTGGGATCGCTAGCTGGGGTTCTACCCATCCCATCTGCACAATACGTAGCGCTGTGCGTGCTCTGTTTCGGTAATGACTTTATGCCATGTATTGGCATGTTCTCTCTTCGTGAAAGCGGTCATGATCGCGCAATGAAACTATATGAGGTGGCAGGCAACCCAGACCTACTGACTCCAGCCGGTCGACGGACGTTCTTGGAAGTGGCAGGGAGGCAGGAGGGGGCAGTGTATCGCAAGGCCATGGGTACGCGTCAGAAACCCGCAGAGGTTGCCGTCGTTTCTCGAGATTCGAAACACATGGAAGAACGATACAATCTCCACGTTCTTGACGGACTACATTCGACGCAGATCCAGTCTCTGGTCGGCGCATTCTGGAAGACATTTCATTGGACGCTTCATTACTTTAGCCGGAACGAGTGTCTCGACTGGAACTGGGTGTATCCCCGATCTGAGTCACCCCTTGTTACACAGCTCTTGCGGTACCCCGAAGGCGCACCCGTCTGGTCTGGACGCGTCCCCGCATTTGATGAAAAGAGACAGCTACAGTTCATTCTTCCACGTGCGTCACTGAAGCATACGGGTCATCTACCGAGATTCCACGATGAGTTTTATGATGAAGAAAAGGATACAAGGATTCCGTGGATGCGTTCCTACAAGTGGGAAAGTGAACCGCTCATTTCAGTGCCTAGCGGAGAGATGACAGACGTCCAATCTTTCCATTTCGCAGAAGAGAATATCCCTGCACCGGTGCTATAATCTTGGGAATATTGGGAGTGCTGTTCAAATTACTCAGCTGTTCCACGAGGGGGGAAACCTGAATGGAACCGGCATACTCCAGAAGACTGCTCCAGACAACCGATCGGGATGCCCAGTAATTCTCCTCGATCGAAAACAGTTCTTTAAGTTTAGGGGCTGTGGATATGCCCGACATGGTCATATTTTTCATCCAATCGCCACGAATATACAACAAGTATTCGCGCCGTTTTTGAGTGACTATCGCTTCCGGGAATACGCGCTGAAGTTCGCGCACACTCTCTTCCACCGAGTAAATAGGCTTCTGTGTCCGCGCATTGACAGTGTTGTGCGCCCGGAGTACAAATTCAACAACACCCTTGCGAGTGTTTGTCCACGTCGGAAACTTACTGCCGTAATGAGAGAGCATGTCGCCAAAGTGTTTCGAACACGACGGACAGAGAATCGTCTCTTGAAACGACACCAGCCAACGGCGAAAAAGTTCCTTCTCGTATGCAGTCGCTTGTTCGGGGTATCCGGCAGCGATAGAGTGCAGTGTTATCCAGCCCAGGGGGCCCCAGCGCATCGTCATTATATAAAACAATTAGGAAAGAAGACCCGCCCCAACCGAATCAGCATACAGCGTCCTCAGAACACTCGGAGGGATCGTCTTCTTGCTTCCTGAAATAATCTTCTTCTCAACTAGTTTTTTACGAATTGTACCGATATCCAGGTTATATGCCTTGGCGCGAGCAGTCTTGCGCATTTTCTCTACGCTCTTGTCTGTCGCCAGGCGAACAGATCGCTTGCGGGTGGGCGGGGCCTTGGTGGGGTTGCGGGACGGAAGCACGCGCGCTGTCTTACGCAGAATACCCTTAGGAAACGTCTTGGTACGGCGCTTACCACCCTTTACACCGGGGCCCCATGGCATGCCGATGGGGTTTTGGGGCTGTGTGATCTGTCCCACGACAGCGGACTTGTCAGTCCCGTTGAATGCTGGATCACTACCCTCTTTTATGATGGTGATCTTGTCACTCGGCGAAGCGAACTCGTAGTCCATTACTAAAAACGGATATTATCTCTTACGCCGAAGATGTGTAGTAAAAGAACATTATGGACGCTATCCGTGTGTATTTCCAGAAGGGCGTGGCGCGCTTTGCCGAGTCGCAGATTGAGCCCTTCGAGGATTTCCTGTATAATAAATTACCGCTCATTCTTCGTTCCACGCCGCCCATCGTCGTGTGGCACGATCAAGATGAGGTGACGAAAAAGTACAAGTACGAGTTTCGACTGTCGTTTGATAATGTATCCTACCTCAAGCCTCGTATTCAGGAGGCGACGGGGCGACTGAAGCAGATGCTTCCGTACGAGGCGCGCATCCGTAATTTCACATACGCCGCCCAGATGTTTGTGGACATTACCCTCCGTGTCCGTACCTATTCCGGACCTGGCCTCGCAGAGGTCCACGAGGACAGCAAGATATTCGAGGGGATTTCCTTGGGCAAGATTCCGGTCATGCTGGGTTCGTCACTCTGCGTACTCAAGGATTATCCGATGACGATGGAGGAGCTGGGCGAGTGCCCCTACGATCCGCTGGGCTACTTCATCATTCACGGTGGCGAGCGCACAATCCTCTCACAGGAGAAGGTGGCAGACAACCGTATCATGGTCTTCCTCAACAAGAAGACCACGACGAAGCACACGCATGCGGTAGAGATGAAGTCCCTGCACGAGAGCTTCACACTTCCACCCAAGAAGCTGGAGATCCGCATTTCCAGCAAGTTCAATGGTCTCGGATACCCCCTCACGGTCTGTCTTCCGCGCTTCCGCGAGGATATTCCGCTGATGGTCTTCTTCCGCGCGATGGGGATTACCAAAGACAAGCAGGTCTTCGAGCTTCTGCGTGATGCAGATGAGAACTATCTGGCTGCGTCGTTCAAGGAGTGTGCAGACATCGGAGTCTTCAGCCAGCAGGATGCGATCGAATATCTGTCGCACCATCTGCAGTATCCCCCGGCAACAGAGGACAAGACGCCCCATGTGCGCGCTCTCCTGCTCACTGAGTTCCTGCCTCACGTCAGCCTGTCGGACGAGAACCCTCCTCAGGATATCTTGATTGCGCGCAAGGTCAAGATCATTGTGAGCATGGTCTACAAGCTCCTCAAGACTGCAAAGGGCGAGATCCCGCAGGATGATCGTGATGCCTACCCCAACAAGCGCGTCGTCACCACGGGCGCCCTTCTGACACACCTCTTCCGTCAGCTATTCCAGAAGGTCTGTAAGGACATTCGTAGCAAGTTCGTTCACGAAATTAACAACGACAACTGGAAGCGCTCGGGCCGTGTCCTGGATGTTCTAGTTCTCTCAAATCTCTACAAGATTCTCAAGGTGTCCTCCATCGAGGGCAAGCTCAAGCAGGCGCTGGCAACGGGCAATTTCACGGTGCAGGGCTTGGGAACTTCGAACTCAACATCTCTCTCGAACGCCACCAAGTCTGGTGTCTCACAGGTTCTCAACCGTCTGTCGTACAATGCTACGCTCTCGCACGTCCGTCGCATCCAAACACCGGTAGAGAAGTCGGGTAAACTCCTGGCACCGCGCAAGCTGAATGGATCCTCGTGGGGCTTCGTCTGTCCCGTCGAGACGCCAGAGGGCCATTCGGTGGGCATTGTCAAGACCATGAGTCTGATGTCCAGCATCTCAGCACACGTTCCCTCCTTCGTAGTCCTCAACCTCTTGAAGGAAATTGAGGGTGTCAAGTGGATTGCAGATATCTGGACGACGGGTTCTGTCTCCATCCTCGTGAACGGTGTTATCGTAGGGTACACGGAGACGCCCGCGACCGTGCATAGGGCTCTCAAGCAGGGCAAGTACACGGGTCGCATCCATCCACAGATCTCGGTAGCCTGGAACATCATGGAGAACCGCATTCTCGTAGAGACGGATGCGGGTCGTCTGGTTCGCCCCGTGTTTCGTGTAGAGAATGGCAAGCTTCTTCCTCGCCCGGCATCGACCAACTGGAACGACTGGGTCATGTCCTGTATCGAGTATATTGATTCCAACGAGTCAGAGGTTCTCCGCATAGCAATGTTCCCGGAGGAGATCACAGCCTCAAACACGCACTGTGAGATTCATCCGCACATGATTCTCGGCCACATGGCGGCCACGATTCCACTGTCGAACCATAATCAGTCGCCTCGTAATGCATATCAGTCAGCCATGGCAAAGCAGGCAATGACGATGTATGCATCCAACTACCACAAGCGCCTTGATCGCAATGCGTACATGCTCTGTTCGCCAGAGCGTCCCATTGTGGAGACGCAGATTATGAGCATCTTGAATATGCACAAGATGCCCAGTGGCGCGAATGCCATTGTCGCCATCGCCTGTTATTCGGGATATAACCAGGAGGATTCCGTGATTCTCAACCGTGGTTCGCTCAACCGCGGGTTCATGCGTGGATTCTACTACACGGTGTACAAGGACGAGGAGCACCGGAATGTCTCGAGCGGTCGCGAGGAGCGCTTCTCCAAGCCGAAGCAGGAGAGCACGCGGAGCTACAAGCATTCGTCATACGCCGCTGTGCAGGAGAACGGCATGCCTGCAAAGAACTCTGTCGTACAGGAGAATGATGTGGTAATTGGCAAGGTTGTCAACCTCCGCTCTGACCCACACGGGTATACCTACCGCGATCTTTCGACGACGCACAAGAATGCTGAACCTGCGCGTGTCGACGGTGTGTGGCAAGACAAGAACTCGGATGGCTACCCATTCGTCAAGGTCCGCATGATCTCTGAACGCATCCCACAGATTGGTGATAAGTTTGCTTCGCGCGCTGGTCAGAAGGGCACGTGTGGAATGATTATGGATGAGTGCGATATGCCGTTTACTGCAAGCGGTCTGCGCCCAGACATTATTATGAACCCTCACGCCATTCCCTCGCGCATGACGATTGCCCAGTTGCTGGAGACAATGTATGGGCGCGTCGGAACTGCACGGGGGACGCTGGGGGACGGCACTCCCTATTCCCACCTGGGCCTTGACGAACTCAAAGAACACATGATCAAGCTCGGTCTGCATCCCTACGGCAATGAGATGATGTACAATGGTCAGACGGGCGAGATGATGGAGGTCGAGATCTTTATTGGGACTACACACTATCAGCGCCTCAAGCACATGGTGATCGATAAGGCCCATTCTCGCGGACGTGGTCCCATTGTTTCACTGACGCGCCAGCCGTGTGAGGGTAGGGCACGCGATGGTGGTCTGCGCGTGGGTGAGATGGAGCGCGACTGCTTCATTTCCCATGGAACATCCGTCTTCATCAAGGAGCGCTTGATGGATGTGTCCGATCCCTTCACGACAGGCGTGTGCACCAAGTGTGGTTCGCTCTCTACAATCAATGAGAAGGATCATCTCTATGAGTGTAGGGGGTGCGGTGCCAAGTCGGGAATCGAGAACAAGACCATCCCGTACGCGGTCAAGCTGTGGATCCAGGAATTGGAGGCGATGCATATCTCTCCTCGCATGGTATCGTCGTCCTAGTAAATAACGGAGAGTACCCCGTTGCACAGGTTGGTTTTTTGGTTTCCCGCAACATATACACGTTTGGTTGCTGTGATCAGCACACTCGAACTATAGATTGCAGAGTAGGAGATATCGAATATATTATGGACATTCAAGCACATATCGAGCTGGTTGATTGTTCCAGACGATACAGTTAAGTACGCATAAAATGGAGAGATAGACATTGCTGGCGACGATGTTGGGGTGTACAGATTTGTGATGGTCGATGAGATATTCGTAACTGCAGAACCGTATACCTCAGTCATGAACACATTGCAGTTATTTCCGACAAATAGCGTGCGGATACCCACGCCGCCAGTGACATTGTCAATGAACGCTGCGGGACTCGACGCAATATAGGATACGTTCGAGAAGTCTACGATAACATCCAAATTACTAGATCGAGGATTTTGAGAATTTACTTCAAACTCGTTGGACCCGGCTCCGAACACCAATCGACTTCCCTGTGTAACTAACGAGGGAGTGGATTGAATGGAGATCCCGTTTAGAGTATCGTAGACCCATCGAATATTCCCAGAACTGGAGACTGAGTACATGCGCCCTGTTGAGGTTCCGATGTAGAGGGATGAACCGGTTACATAGGGTGACGTCGTAAACAGCTCTCCGCTTCCTACAGCATTCAGTGTCCACACCGTATTTCCATTCGAGTCAACAGATTCAAGTGTATTGCTTCCAGCAACAAACAACATATTATTCAGGAATGCAGGCGAACCCACGGGTGTAAACGGTAGTGCATTCGACCAGCGCACAGCTCCAGTCGACGGATCCAGCATTGCGAGGGTCGTCCCCGCGACGACACCGACAAGTCCCTGAGTCGATACCGCGATCGGCTGTACGACAGGACCGTAACCGAGATTGTTCGACCACGAGAATCGGGGTAGGGGGACCGTATCTTTACTCGTATTGTACTTGAACACGATACCCGTACTGCCCGCAAGGTATATGTCCCCCACAGGGCTGAGGGCAGGTGCTCCCGTTATAATTCCAGTGTTACTTACGACAACATATGAGATGGAAAATGTCGCATTTGAGGCTATCGTTGCTAAACTTACTCGACGATCACTGAATTGTGTCGTAGGGCGTTCTGTAGGGATTACGGGAACAACCGGAATAACAATGGGCGGTGGAGGTGGCGGGGTGGGAGGAAGACGCAGAATTGTTGCGCACGCGACGTAGGGTGTCAATTTGCATCCGAGATTTGGGTCGGGGGTCAGGAACTTGCGATTCGGCGATCCCCAGCCCCAGTATTCGCGTGGCGAAAATGTGGGGTGGGCGCGCTTACAATTGCCGGGAGCTGGCAGTCCACAATTGGCGAATTGCTGACGAGGGGGGTAATTAGATACACCCACCCGTTCGATAAATCCAAAGGAGAGATTCACAAGTGCAGATGAGTTGCTTCCAGATATATCCGTCGTAAAATAAAGATTGTTTACAGTGTCGGAGAGGACTGCGCGCGTATTGATTAGTTGGCGCTGAAATGGGTCTACTGCATTCGGATCAGTCCCTCCACCTGCAACATCGGTTATGAGATCCGTATCTGTAAGGCGCATGCGTATAATGCTCTCGCCGGGTAGGGAAATACCGATAACCGTGTTATTATTATTGTCAAAGTAGACACTCAAGTAGTTTTCATTTTGAGGTGCCTGATAATAGATGGCGAGCTCTCCAGTATCTTTGATAAAATCATAATAAGAAATTGTATTGTTGTTATTATCCGTCACAAAGAGCCGTGTTTGTTCCGCCTCAAACGCCAGATCGTAGAATGCCGGAGTGTACAGGGGATTTGTGTTTGAGTACAGAGTTGTGGTGTTTGTATCAAATCCATAATTGGCCAAATAGCGAATGCTTATTCCACTCTGTGCAACAAAGTACACATACCCCAGAGAATCAACAACCACCCCGCCCGTGTTGTCGCCTACGGTGTATATATTGGAATTCGTCCCTGTCGTAGTATCAATCGTCGAATTGGACAGGACGTCTGTAGTGCTGTATCTACAGAGAGCATTCGCACCGGGCATGCCGATGTACGTATACAAACCACCATTGTCGGTGGCCAGAGCACTTATCTGATTTGAATTTGATACTCCGCCAATTTTAACATCAACCTTCGTTGAACCCATGACGGGACTGTAGCGATACAAATTACCGGTCGATGTTCCGACAAGTATATTATTAAAGGTTGAATCAACAGCGGAAGGAACAATGCACAGTGACGTGATGTATCCACTCGTTGTCATAACGTTTGTTAGAACGTTCGACGTTGACATTCTTATATATACTGCCGTATCAAAATTAACGATATTCCATCGTGGATGACTGCTCCCCAGTACGCAGAGTACCACGATGTCTTAAACCCAAGAAGCATGACGAGAATAACAATGATGGATCGTAGGAAGGTATTGATCAATACATTCGACGTGGGGTATCGGAACAGAGTTTCCATTAATCATCATTAGGGAGAAAATATTTTCTCTTTTGAAAACGCACGACGCGGAGAAGGGGTCGCCACGCGATCTCCGAGAAAAAAATTCTCTTGACTAGGAACATAACAAACTATGGGCGGTGGACTTATGCAACTCGTCTCGTATGGAGCGCAGGATATCTATATCTCGGGCAACCCCCAGATTACCTTCTGGAAGGTGCTCTACAAGCGCCACACCAACTTCGCCATGGAGGCGATTGAGGTGACGTTCAACGGCCAGGCCGACTTCGGTCGCCGCGTGACGGCCGTGATCTCCCGTAACGCCGACCTGATGTACCGCACGTACATCCAGGTGACGCTCCCGCAGGTCGCGCTGACGGACGCCAACGTGCGCTTCCGCTGGCTCAACTACGTCGGTCACCGCCTGATCAAGCAGGTGGAGATCGAGATTGGCGGCTCCCGCATTGACCGCCAGTACGGCGACTGGATGCAGATCTGGACGCAGCTGACGCAGCCCGTGGGCACCCAGTCGTCCTTCGACGACATGGTTGGCAACTCCGCCGACCTTGTGCTGCTCAAGGACGGCTCGGGCGTTGCGCTCGACGCCACGTGCGCCGCCTCCGAGGCGACCAACTCGTGCTTGTCCCGCGCCGGCACGCCGCTGAAGACGCTGTACATCCCCCTCCAGTTCTGGTACTGCCGCAACCCCGGCCTGGCCATCCCGCTGATCGCGCTCCAGTACCACGAGGTGCGCATCAACGTGGAGTTCGAGCAGAACTACAACTGCTGCTACGCCGACAAGGCTGCCTCTGACCCGCTCGCGGGTATGCCCACCCAGTCTGGCCTGTCCCTGGGCAACGGTGTGACGTCCATCTCCCAGCTCCAGCTGGTGGCCGCGTCGCTGTATGTTGACTACGTCTACCTGGACACGGAGGAGCGCCGCCGCTTCGCCCAGCAGTCGCACGAGTACCTGATCGACCAGCTCCAGTTCACGGGCGACGAGACGGTCACGGCCTCGAGCAACAAGATCCAGATGAACTTCAACCACCCCGTCAAGGAGCTCGTGTGGGTTGTGCAGCGCGACTCGTTCGTGGACTGCAACTCCCCGCCGACGCCCTGGATCACGGAGGCGCTGGGCCAGCAGCCCTTCAACTACTCCGACGACTGGACCACGGATGGCATTGTCACGGCCGTGCTCGGCCGCGGTGCCCTGGCCACGTCGGGTGGCGCTATCCCGACCTGGGCGGCGACGCCCAGTGGCGGTGCCGGTGCCGGTGCCACGGGTGCCTACGCGCAGGTCTACCTGCCCGGCCTGGGCGCTGCCTCGGGTGCGGGCCTCTCCACGGGCTCCCAGATCTACAACACGGATGGCACGCCCGGCGACGACAACTTCTTCGAGGGCACCACGAACTACCTGCTCGCCAAGGTCATCCTCGCCTCCAACGTCAAGTGCGAGGGCAAGAACCCGGTGGAGGTTGCCAAGATCCAGCTCAACGGCCAGGACCGCTTCGACGAGCGCGAGGGACGCTACTTCGACAAGGTGCAGCCGTGGCAGCACCACACGCGCACGCCGTCGGTGGGCATCAACGTCTACTCGTTTGCCCTGAAGCCCGAGGAGCACCAGCCCAGCGGCACGTGCAACTTCTCCCGCATCGACAAGGCGACGCTCAACCTGACGCTGTCGGTGAACTCTGTCCGCGACCAGCGCACGGCCAAGGTCCGCATCTACGCCGTCAACTACAACGTGCTCCGCGTCATGTCCGGCATGGGTGGCCTCGCGTACTCCAACTAAACACCTTAGTTTTCTAGTGGTGGTTATCTGGATCTGAAACACTAAAAATTAAAAAGTAATCCCGGAAACGGGGTTCAATACGACTCATAATTATGAAGCGTATTGATAATGAACTTTCAGAGTCGTAGCCAGGCACAGCAGGATCTTTTTGTATGGTCTCTTCTTCCGAAGCGCGAGGGGTCCTTCCTCGATATTGGATCGCACGATCCCATCTATATCAACAACACATATGAGCTCGAACAGAGCAAGGGGTGGAGGGGGTATCTCTTCGATGTAGATGCCAAGTGGATCAAACCAACACAGGCTTGTCGACTGTCTCCGTTTGTTTATGCGGATTTGACAAACTTTGACTGGACTACCTTCATACAAACGTACAAGCTCTCTGGAAAGAGGTTCGATTACATGTCTTTTGATATTGACCATGCCTCACTCCCTGCTCTCCGGCGATTTCCGTTCAATGACATCTCCTTTTCCATTGCAACTGTCGAGCACGACTCGTACCGGTTCGGAGAGGCGGTGGCCGATGAAATGCGCGATATTTTTACGAAGAATGGATATGAAATTCTGTGCAAGGATGTGATGTTGAATGATAAACCATATGAAGACTGGTATGTCCACCCCTCGCTCCTCGCAGAGAATCCATCTGCCGAGCGGTTTCGATGCGAGGGACTTGAGTTTTCTGAGATCATCAAAAGAATATGAACATATTGCCCCTTCCGGTAATTGGGCGTTCCGCCTCCCTGCGAATAACCGGCTTTCCAAAGTCGTAGAGTGGGATGTGATTCCACGCAAGGAATCCATGTGAGATCTTGGGAAACAGTGTGCGGATATACTCGCGCTGATGTACATCCGTAATTTCGCTGAAACAGTAGTTGCTGACTAAAAAGTGATTACTGCCCTCTACGTTACGCCCGTAGGTAGACGACGAATGAAAACTCACAGGGAAGCTTAGTTCGAAGTTCGCAAGGTACCGTTTCTGCAGGGAAACCGCCTCGTCGAGATCAATACAGGCGTATGCTCGAACAGGGCGTTGGGTTTGACGGGAAATAAAATCAATTGCAAGGCAGAGGCCTCCATATCCACACCCGACTTCCACAATAGACGAGCCAGGTTTCATATGTTTCAAAATGAGCCATCCGTGGTAGAGATAGCGCAAGGATGTGCCCGAGACGTGACGAGAAAGCTTGGAAATATACTGCTTGTTTGGCTTCCCAATTCGGTCATTGAGTTCGCAAAACTCAATAATTCCCGCATCTGGCATTCCACATTCTGTTTTCAAGAGACCAAAGTACTGCTCTCCCAGTGTGGGTGTAACGTGTTCGAGCATCTGAACATACCGCGGATGGCTCTTGAATGTATCTAGCGGACACGAGCCAGCGTACGATGCATAATCATCATATTCCGTTTGAGCAGTCATTTAGTAGATCTTACGGTATTAACTCTAAATGGTATTCGTATTCACGGAGATGGTGCGCTGTGGAGAAATTGGTAAACAGGCCGTGGAGTCGTTTCATCGCCATCATCCCGATCTGGAACTGAACATCTTCCTGGCACCCGAAGATGTACAGTACATAACCACAGATGTGCGCAACGTATTTCATTACGTGATGCCCGATACTCCTGTCTACAATGGGTTCAGTGCCGGACACACGGGAACCTCCATGTTGTGGACCCAGATTTTTACGGAGCATTCCAATGAACGCCTAGTGCACTTTGATGCAGATGTCTTCTTCAACGGCGATATCGTTCACGACATCATTGCCAAACTTGAGACTGCTGATCTTGTGGGTTCGTTTCGACCGTATAGACTCAACCCCAACAACCGCGACGATGTGCGCGGATACCCGGATGTCATTCAGACATACTGTGCAGGGATCAATACTGCGCGGATTCACGTACAGGATCTCACACTGCTTCAAAAGATGATCGAGGGCATCGCGTGGAAGCATCCCGTCATTGACTTTTTTGACCCCGTGTGTTTCCACATGCTGGAGAACGGTGCCACGATCGCATACCTGGATGTTGAGGATATTGGCGGGGTCAATCAGGCAGGTGGACGATCAAATGGATGCTCTGAAAACGAGATATTCGATAGCGGTCGGCGCATTACCCACTTCGCAGGTGTGGGTAGTGGACGGAACTTTTATACAATGCTATCACAGCGGAACAAAATAATGGTTCCTGAGAGCTATGTCAATTTTGGCCTTGATAGGTACGATATATATTGTCGGCTTTTTCTCGGCAAGAGCATACGGCCTTCGTGTATGTATGATATAAATACAATTCGGAAGAATGTCTTGTCCCCCGATATTCTACATTAACTTGGACAAGCGCCCGGATCGGCGTACTCAGGTAGAGCATGCTCTCGCGGGATTTGCATACGAGCGCTTCCCGGCCATAGAGCATTCCAATGGATATGTAGGGTGTGTTGAATCGCATATCCAGTGCCTAGAAATGGCAAGGGACCGTGGATTTCCAGAAGTCATGATTGTCGAAGACGATCTGGAATGGGTGACCCCGAATCCACATCGTGTTGTAGAGACACTGATGGCACTTCCGTTTGATGTAGCAGTTCTTTGCCCCGTTCTAGATCCTCGCATTGTGCCCAAACGAATCCATCCCCTCTTTGTGACACGCACAAACAGCCAGACAGCGCTGGCGTATATCTGTCGTCAGTCGTACTATGATACACTCATCTCCAACTTCCGAGAAGGACTTGCCCACCTGCAGAGGGGGGGAGCTGAAGAGTCGTGCGTCATTGACCAATTCTGGAAGAAACTACAGGGGGGTGAGAACTGGATACACGCAAATCCAACATTGGGAAAACAGCGCGCAGGGCTCAGTGATATTTTGCACCGGGAGGTTAATTACGATTGGGCGTATCTCCGTCGTTAAGATCAAAGAAGATCTCGTGGGCATTGAGCATGCAGAGCTTGACATCGGGCATGCGTGACACCACATATCCAACCGCATAGTCTTCAAACATTTGCTTGTATACGAATTCCCGGTGTTCGAGAAAGTAATTCATCGCCTTACGACTGAGAAAATACATACGGCCCGGGCAGTATAATGTTGCATTGAGATGAATGGGTCGACGCATTTCCAGAATTACATTGGGGTAATGGTATGTGCTGACATACTCCACTGTTGAAATGATCTGTCCACCATAATCGAATCCGCGCATAGTCGTCATCGCAGACTCGAGATTCTCGATGTTACAGCGCATATCGTCATCTGTCTTCACAACGTACTCGACACTTGGAAACAGTTCTGCCACCGCTTTTATCCCCAAATATGTTTTCCTCGAGAGTTCCGCATACGTATCCCTGCATCGAACTTTCAACAGTTTCTCCTTTTCATCGTAAAGATACTCGGTTGTCAGCGTATCGTCTCCGATAACGTGAAACCAGGGGATCTTTATACCCTGCAACCACGATGCCCGCTGAACAAGGCGCTTGCGGTTATATCGTTTACAATTCAAGATCATTAGACAGTACTCCATTTACCTATTCTTATCTAATGGAGGTAAATGCCTTACCACACCAACCAAACGTGGTTTGATCTAAATGAATTTCCACATACGACTCGAAATATTATATTTGTAATTGATCATCCTGGATTTGCGAAGAACGGCGAAGATCCTACGTTGGAATTGATCGCCATACAATGTGAACCCGAAAGTATCACCCATACACGCAACATATACTTACGAGAGCATGCGCGCTTCGATCTTATCCTCACATATGACGAAGAGGTACTGAAATCGTGTCCGAATGCACGCATGTGTCTCTTTGGATCCTGTTGGATCAAACCAGAGGTTTATCGCGCTATCAATGTAGCACGAAAGAGGCGTCAGATGTCTTCCATCGTCGGAAGCAAGCTCATGACGGTCGGACACGAGTTGCGTCAACTACTGTATCGTAATCAGAACATTACCCGTTTGCCAATGCCGATTACATGGTTTCGGTCATCAAAGGGCAGAGTTCTTCCGGGCATCGGGGGGAGCCCCATCCTGCAGGGCGACAAGGATGTGCTATTTCTCGACTACCAGTTTTCACTGGTGATTGAGAACTCTCGCCAGGAGAATTACTTTACAGAAAAGTTGATTGATTGTCTGGTCACCAAAACGATCCCAGTATACTACGGCTGTCCCAATATCGGCACCTGGTTTGATACGCGCGGTTGGATCATTCTAAAAAATGCAAACCTTGCAGAGTTTCAGGTTGCGATCATGAAGCTGGACAAGATAGATTACAACGCACATATCAATGTCGTGAATGAGAACTATGAACGTGCCCTGCACTATGTGGATCATTATCGTCATGTTCGGCGAGCAATGAACTTGGGAGACGGGATGGACGGAGCTCCTCTAAACAGTATCGTAGATAGCGTTCCCGGGGGAGCCTGTGTAAGCGCACCCTCTGTCTCAGAGAACATTGGTCTGTAGTCGCGGACAACCCCCTCAATGTCGCTGAATCCCGCTCTCTGACTTGCAAGGAAGGGTGTCACTACCTTAACACGGAAGTTTTTGAAAATATAGACATCAATCTCTGTTTCCAGTGTTTGTTTGTATTCGTTGATCATACGATCGTATACAGATGAGTTCCAGAGTGTCCAGTGTGTAGTGAATCCATGTGGTAGATCGTAGAGTCGCACATGTTGTGTGGACAGCGGATGGTTGAATGTAGCACCACTGTATGCGCGCGACGTAGCTCCCAAAACCACATCCCACTCACTTTTGAAAAGGGAGAGTTTGTACAGAATCTCGTTCCACAGTTCCTTGATAGCTCGCGGGTGTCGATTGTGCGGTATACAGTCATCTTCCCAAACAAGGACATACGGATCACCGCGCTCCTTGGCCTCTTCGAGGATCTTTATATGTGACAGCGCACAGCCCTTCCATCCCGGGGCTCCCAGGACACCGGATATACGGGTTAATTCGAATGCACCCTTCCACTCTGTCTGGATACGCTCCCAGCGGTCGGGCCGTATATCCAGGTTGATTACATATGGATTGGCCATTTACTACTATATATCTTCCTTATATAAAATGGGTATCGTTATCCCGTACATGTTTGGGGGGCTGGGAAACTGGTTGTTCCAACTGGCGAATGCCCTACGTATTGCAGAGTGTATTGGATTCGGGATGTACATCGGCCCCAAGTATTGCGTGAAGACGCCACACTCAAACATAAACTATTTTTCTACTATACTTCGCAGGGTGTATACTCCGAGCTCAAGTATCCCGGGTCATATTACAGTATTCAACGAACCGTGCGAGGGTGAGTTTCTAGATCCAACACCTTTCCTCACGCAAAAAAAGAACTCGAATACCGTGCTATTCCGAGGATACTTCCAACACTGGCAGAACGTACCGGTATCATTTGCAGATATGCTTACGTTTGATAACACTATCGCACTTCTTGGTAGACACCGAGTTATCCAGCATACGTGTTTTATTCATATCCGAGGCGGTGACTATTTGCACCCTAGGTTGAAAGAAGTGCTCTATGTACCGCTTGATGAGTATTACGAACGCGCAATCCGTCATATGATGACACTGGGCATCACGAACTTTTCAGTATTTACGAACGATATGGTATACTGTCGGGAACGTCCATTTCTAACAATTCCTGGAATCAACTACACTATCGTAGAAGAAAATGAAATCGATAGTCTCTACCTAATGACGCAATGCAAGGCGGGTATCGCTGCGAACTCTACGTTCTCGTGGTGGGGTGCTTTTCTGAATCGTAATCGCCCCATTTGCCTACCATCAAAATGGTTCGTGAACCCTGCAAAAAACGCAGTGGGTCTTTATTTCCCAGAGGCCACGGTGATAGCAGTATAATGGAAAAAGGGTTGATCAAGCCCTCTTACCTTATTTTTGTTTTGTTTTATGGTTTTGTATTTTTTGTTTTGTTTTTTGTTTTTTTATTTATACATTCACGACTGCGCCCAGGTCAATGTTGTAAGCGGGTGGCCCAGTCAACGCCGGCCAGATACGTATCAATCTCCTTCTTCATCTCCTCCGTCGCCGGCTTGAGGACGGCCTCGTTCAGATCCGGGTAGCAGGTGCACTCGCACGCGCGCCATGCACTCTGGATCCTCGCAGCCGCCAGCGTCTTCTTCGCACTCTGCATTGCCTTCACCTGCGCCACGATCTCGTCGATGCGCACCTGCAGTGCCGGACGCTCAGTACGATACTCCAGCTCCAGGCGCCATGCACCACCGGGCAGGGCACGGATAGCCGCCTCATAGTTCGACAGGACGTTCTCATAGTCCTCCTGTGTGCCACACGACGCAGGGTACCGCATCATGTCACGGCGCTCCGCGATCAGCTTGGTCATCTGATCGGGTTCACGCCGGATAATCTCGCGACACTGCCTCGCGTTGCGCTTGTTGTCGATGTGACGGACCCACGTCACCCAGGCATCCCACGAGGGGAACCACGGGCGCGTCGTCCGGCGCCCAGCGGCGACCTGCTGGGCCTCCTTCCAATCGGAGGGAGACATCTCGACAAAGCGCGCATCCTTTGCGTCGTCCTCGCGCACCACCTGGTCGCCCCAGGCCACACTCTCCATGTGGCGGGTCGAGTTGGCGATCATGCAGTAGGCGGCGCACTCATGCATAACCTCCTCGTGCTCCGTGACGGGCACATCCGAGAGCATGCGGGCGATCAAGTCCGTCTGCGTCTCCACATTCTTCGGGTACAGCTTCTCCAGTTCGTTGATGATTTGGGTCGCAATAGTGTTCATCTCTGTCAACAGCCTGTTATGCTTTCTTAGAGCAGCTGTGGATTCAAAGGAAAGATCTTACAGTATGTTTGTAAGATTGTATGATGTCGTGGGGCTTACTACTCTGTCTAGACCAAACTCGATCCGTTTTTGTGAGACAGCCGTCCCAAAAAAATGAATTTTGTATTTTCTTTTTATAGTTTCAATTTCACATCACTGCCATCGGTTTACTCCGCCTTCAGGAAGTGCACCTTCAGGTACGACTGGAGGTTCAGGTAGGACACAGTGTCCTTGTCCGTCACCTTCAGGAGGCGGGAGAGCACGCTGTCGGGGATGATACGGCGCTTGTTCGCGGGGTCGAAGCACGAGTTGTTGCGGACATAGCTCGCAACGAACTTCGTGACCTCCGTCTGCGAGCGCTGGGAGCCAGCCTCGAGCTTCATGAAGGCGCACAGCTCCGTGGAGAGCGCGCGGGGCTTCAGGAAGGCGTTGTTCGCGCGACGGGCCTCCCACGCGGTCTTCTCCTCGGGCGTCATGTCCGCCACATCCTTCTTTACGCGACGGCGGCGCTTGGCCTCCTTGACCTCCTTAGCGGCGGCCTTGGCGGCGATCAGCGTGTCGGCGATGATCTCCTTCAGCTCGTTGGCAAAGCGGGAGCGCACGTCGCGGATGCGCTCAACAACCGACGCGATCGTCGGGACAGCTGACGCATCGGCCACCGGGGCCTCCGCCGAGGGAGCCGGCGCGGGGGCTGCAACGGGCACCGTCACCTCGGTCTTGGCAGCCACCTTGCGGGCGGCGGGGGCCTTCTTCTCGGCCGGAGCCGTCGTGGCGGCAACCACGGGCGTCGTGGCGGGGGTAGCGGCGACCTTCTTGGTCACAGTCTTCTTGGCAACCTTGGCATCTGCAGAGCTCATCGTGTTTGTAGTAGAGACAGACGGCTTTGAGGACATTTCTAACGCGGTTATGTATACTATCCGGCCCGACCGCGTAAATAGGTTTGGATATAAAAATATGAGTGAGACATAAGGATGAGTAGTTCGGCAACTGGTTTAGGTTCGTGGAGAAAGGGAGGTCGCGTCTCAGATTCCAGCGCGGTTACACGGAATATTCGGATTGTAGCACAGGGTCAGGCAGATGCGACATATTCGGACACCCTCAAGCGGAATTTTGCACTGTCTACGAATGCGGTATACAGTCGGTTCGCGTTCGCAGGGCAGATGCTTTCGCGAACAAATATTACGCGTCCATTCTATGCACCTCGTGATCCTACAAATTTTATGACCGATATCAGTATGCCACCCACGTCAACCACCGTGTCGCTCAAGTGGGACTCTGCAGATCCCACCAGTGGAACCCCCGTTTCGAGTTACACTATCACATGGTTGCCTGCAGATAACGGGGGCTCGTATTCGTACGATGCCATGACAACTCAAGCCACCATAACGGGTCTTACGGCTGCGACAACCTACACATTTCGGATTATTGCTACAAATTCTGATATTCCAGCCCTGTCGTCTCCTGGCACGGCCACGGTGGTAGAAACAACTTCTGGGGTAGGATCCCCTCTAGACCCTGCTAACTTTATGATATCTAGCCCTTCTACTAGGACCACGATACCTCTATCGTGGTACCCGGCAGATAGGAACGGAGGTGGCGCAATTGCTGCCTACATCCTCAGATGGGTCAAGACCAGTGGCGGAACTCCCGACAGCCGAAGCGTGACTCTTGGAGTTGTTCATACCTACACGATAACATCGTGTAGCGAAGATTCAACATATGATATTACAATCGTTTCCAAGAATGCAGATACCAAGGTCTCGCCCGGTGTAGCCATAACTGCGAACACGGCGGCTCCATCGTTCCCACTTGCTCCAGACAATTTACAGGTTGACCCAAATGATACGGTTACGACAACATCAGTTCCACTTTCATGGTCATCCTCTGACCCGAATGGAGGACCCGATAGTATCGAGTACACAGTCACGTGGATGCCCGGAAATGGAACGTACAGTTCGGGATTATACACGACCGCAACCATTACCGGACTTTCTCCCGATATGACCTACACATTCAAGGTCCGCGCAGTCAATTCAGACGGACACACTTCTGATGAGAGTCAGTCCCTACAAGTTACGACAAATTCCGTAGGCAGTCCTTCAGATCCCTCAAATGTTGAATATACCGTTACAAACGCGCAGGCTGTACTTACATGGTTAGCCGGAAATCCTGGAGATAGTGGTGCGCCAATAACCAAATACCAGATCGCCTGGGTTAACTACAGCAACAGCAGTGATAGCGGAGCTAGTGATGTGATAGATGATACTACCGTAACCGTTTCAGGATTAACATCCTCTGCGATATATGCGTTCACAATACAGTCCGTCGATACCAACGGTAACTCGTCTCCGGGCATTTCAATAGATGTGACGATGGCTACTACTGGAACTCCATTGGATCCTATATCCTTTGGATTGGCGGGATATGGTGTCGTAACATCTTCCCAAGTCGACCTCAGATGGTTAGCTTCTGGTACGAATGGCGGTAGCGCGATAGACCATTATACTGTCTACGTGGATCCGGAGGGGGAGAGATATGGAACAACTAATACTACGACTGGGACATCTATAAGTATTATCGCTCTGTCACCCGGGACAACTTACCAGTTTACATGTGTCGCATACAACAGCGATAGCCCGAATAAGAATTCGCTCGGAGAAAGCGCCATAACTGTTACCACTGCGTTCGCCGATGGTCCGCTAGACCCGAGCGGATATACCACCGGTTCAGTACTCAGTACGAGTCTAGAATTGACGTGGGATGATGCGAATACGAACGGCGCGAGCGACATAGACCATTATATTGTAACTATTAACCCAACCGATATAGAGCCGATTCGGGTTGATAGTACGTCATTTAGCATTGACAATCTCACTCCAAGTACGACATACATCATCAAGGTCCAAGCTGTCAACGTGGACGGTATCTATTCTCCCGGAAACAACCCGAATACCGTTACAACCTCATCTGCCTAATTTTTTAGCCAAAGGGGGGTATTTAATTTCGGGTCCGGGGGACTTATAAAGTTGCGCAAAAAATTGAAAATTTGAATTTCTCCAACTTTTTGAAAGTCATCTGGCCAAAAGTTTCGGAAATGGGTCCAAAATTGAAAAATTAACAGGTTATTTATAAACCGATGCTGGGGGCACTGCTTACATTTATGGCACTCCCCCTTGCCATCTCCCAAGTAACGGATTATGATTGGAACGGGTTTACTGCAAGTGGGCTAGGATGTGGATCTGATTCCGGGGTACTGAATGTAGGTCTCAGTCAGTCTCTCCCTACTGGGGTTATGGGTCTTAAAGTGAAACAGATTGCGTTTGCAATTTACGGAACGAACTCTATACCTCCGTATGTCCAGCTTGACGGAAGCACGGGTAGTTCCCGTCTATCTACATCCAGAATATCACAGTGCTGTGGGTCTGGATGTGATCTAGCCGTTCAAGTTGGAGTAGCGGGGTATTCATGGTATAACTCCCCGTGCGGTCAGCCTTCGTGTAGTAGTGCGAACAAATGGTACTATATGGACTTCTCTGGAACTACAGTTGGAACAACAACGCAAGCATATATCAGTCAAGCCGTCTTTTACGATGCGGGCGGGACGCAAATAGGCGCGAATATGATCAATCTTGGGTCTGGATCTGTATTTTTCACATCGTATACTTACATCGTCCCATCGGTGACACCCACGCCTTCAGTCACAAAATCTCCGGTGTCGCCAAGCTTGACGGCTTCGGAGACTGCTTCGCATACTATATCAAAAAGTGTGAGTGCAAGTGCATCGGTAGACCGAACGGATACACGAACAGCCACTATTTCAAGTACCGTATCAAGATCTGCTACATCCGATCCTACATATACAAAAACATCGTCCCACACAGTGTCACCATCAAGGGGGCCGTCACGTACCGTATCGCCGTCTAGGACATCGTCTATATCCGCGTCTCAATCTCTAACTGCGTCTCCAATATCTTCATCACCAACTCCAACTGTAACTCCATACCTCCCGTGGTTTCAAGGACTTGTGGGATGCTGTCATAATTCAATTGATACATCCGTACAAGCTCTGAATGTCCTGACG
>Ga0136642_1000040_pt1 | contig 83854 bp, 77 predicted proteins | sample LowCatLa1302831Y_FD_115313 | JGI IMG/M metagenome (GOLD analysis project Ga0136642, IMG submission 115313) | Freshwater microbial communities from Lower Cathedral Lake, Yosemite National Park, California, USA - 13028-31Y | ecosystem: Environmental > Aquatic > Freshwater > Lake ... | reverse complement strand
TTGTTACGATTGTGTGTCGGTAGGGTTCTGGCGTAAGCGGTTGGCGGCAAGCGGTTAGGCAGAAACCACGCTACTTTTCCAAACCGCCAACCGCTGGCCGCGGACACCCAGTTGCGCTGTTTCCTTAATAAGACGCCGCCGACGCGGAAACGACACTTTCGTCATCTATGCTCCTGCTCCATGGAAGAAACCACCAAGGTCCCAGGGCAGCACAAGATTCACTTCCGGACGTTAATCCTGTCCGACCTGCATCTGGGCACCAAGGACGCCCAAGCGCGCGAGCTGCTCGATGTGCTCCGCGGAATCCGCTGCGACAAGCTTATCCTCAACGGCGACATCATCGACCTGTGGTCGCTGCAGCGCAAAAATCACTGGAGCCCCGCCCACACGGCCGTGATCCGCCGCATTATGAAGATGGCAGAGAAGGATGGCACGAAGGTGATTTACCTCCGCGGAAATCACGACGACTTCATTCGCCGCCTCATCCCACTCGTGCTAGACCGGATCGAACTGGCCGAGGAGCACATCCACGTTGCCCAGGACGGTCGCAAGTATCTCTGCATCCATGGCGACGCGTTCGATACCGTGACGGTGAAGATGCGCTGGCTCGCTGTCATTGGTGATATCAGCTATCAGATCCTGCTCGATTTGAACCGCGTCTACAACAAATGGCGTGCCTGGCGCGGTAAGGAATACTTCTCCCTTTCGCAGGCGATTAAAGCCAAGGTAAAGACTGCGGTCAGCTTCATCTCGAGCTTCGAAGAGCACCTTCAGACCCTGGCTGCTCGTCGCGGCTGCGAGGGCGTGATGTGCGGTCACATCCATAAGGCTGAGGACCGCATGATCGGTAATGTCCGCTACATCAATTCTGGCGACTGGGTCGAGTCTATGACCGCAGTGGTCGAGGAAGATGACGGTCGCATCCGCGTGGTCGAGCGCCCTGAGCTCCTGCAACGCATCGCCGACCGCCGCGCCGCCTTCGAGGCCGCCAAGGCCGCTCCGACCTCCGAGGGCGAAGCCAACGCCACCATCGCGTTCGTCGCCTGATGAGCGTCGTCCCTGTCCTCACGGCCGGGTTCGGCGAAGGGCACAACGCTGCCGCGCGTTCTATCATCGAGGCACTCGCTACCCGTGCAGGTATCACGGGTGAACTGCACGATCTTTTTCTTTCGGCCTACGGAGCCGAGAAGGCCAAGAGCCAGCGTGACAGTTATATCGGTGTGGCGAACAAGTACCCTCGGCTGTGGGGTTGCATGTATACGGCGCTCGATCGGCTACCGCTGGTGCGGGCTTCGTTGCCATTCGTACGACCCGTTGAGCAGACCCTTAATGCGATGCTTGATGAAAAGCGTCCGCAGCTGATCGTTTCAGCTTACCCCCTTTATAACTACATGATGGCCCGCCGCTGGCATCGCGAAGATCCCGCCCGCCCGCGCTTAATCACCGTCGTCACCGATTCCATCTCGGTGAACCGCGCTTGGCATCGGGCGCACTCGGATTGGTTTGTCACCCCAAATCAGGCCACGGCTGACGTTATGGTCCGCCAAGGCGTGCCTGCGACCAAGATTCTGCCATATGGCTTTCCAGTCTCCGCCAAGCTGGCCTCGCGCTCATCGGCTAGGGTCGGCGAACGTCCGCGCGTGTTATTAATGCTCAATCCCGGCAAGCGCGATGCCGTCGAGCTCGCGAGTGCGCTGTCAACGCTCGGCCTCGAGCTCACCATCACCGTGGGCAAGGACGCCTCCTTTAAGGAGGCCGTCGAACGCGCGGTCGCGGGGCGGGCAGAAGTCCTCGGCTGGACGGATCGCATCCCTCAGCTGATGCTCTCGAGTCATCTCGTGGTCAGCAAAGCTGGCGGTGCGACCACGCATGAGTGTGTCGCGGCGGGCGTCCCAATGATTATCACGCAGGTCATCCCCGGGCAGGAAGCCGGTAATGGCCGCCTCATCGCCGAACATAACGCGGGCGCTTATGGCCTAACGGCCGCCGCGGCGCGCGCCGCCATCGCGGAAGCTTTCTCGGGTGATTGGTCGGTATGGAAACAATGGAAAGCCTCGGTCGACGGACTCGGCGATGCCGGTGGCGCCGACCGTGTGGCGGATCTCGTGGAGAGGGAGATGGCGGTTTCCAAATAGAGGACTGAGACGATGACTGCATCGATGACGGATGAGGCGGTCTTTTAGGTGACCGAGGTGAGGCCCCCCTCGCGCTACCCTTAAGGGTTCCGGCTGCTCACCTGAATTATTCTGTCCTCGATTCAGCCATCGATGCTGAACTCGACGCAGTCATTGCTGTCGGTTCCTGGCCGTCACCCTCTCGCCTCTAAATACGCCTTCACTTCGCCAGCGAGTTTATCGCTGAGTCCAGGCACTTCGGCGATTTCTTCAGCGGTGGCCTTGCGCAGTTTCTGGATGCTACCGAAGTGCGCGAGCAGGGCGTCTTTGCGCTTGGGTCCGAGTCCCGGCATCTCATCGAGTAACGACTCGCGCAGTTTGCGACTGCGCAGGTCGGCATTGAAATCATTGGCGAAGCGGTGGGCCTCATCGCGAATGCGCATGAGCAGGGCGAGGCCGACGTCATGCCGCGGGAGCTTCAGTTCGCGGCCGTCGGGGAAGACGATGGTTTCTTCACGCTTGGCCAGGCCGATGAGCGGGGGTGGGGCGAGCTCGTGTTCCTTGAAGGCCGCGAGGGCGGCGTGAACCTGACCGAGGCCCCCGTCGATGATGACGAGCTCGGGAAACGCACGGTGTTCTTCGTGTAGGCGCGTGTAGCGGCGGCCGACGACTTCTTGCATCGAGCGGAAGTCATCATTGCCCACGAAGGTCTTGATTTTGAAGCGGCGGTAGCCGGACTTGTCGGCCTGCCCGTCGACGAAGCGGACCATCGAGGCGACGGCGAGCGTGCCCGAGATATGGGAAATATCAAAGCACTCCGCCGTCGCGGGCGGGCGTTCGAGGCCGAGGGCGGCGGCGAGCGAGGTGAGCGCACTGGCTTCATCACGTCGGGGCAGGGGGTTGTCGCGGAGGAAGCGGCGGGATTTTTCCGTCGTGCGCTTGAGGGCGTCGAGGAGATCTCGCAGGCTGGCCGCTTTTTCATAATCTCGAGCTTGCGCTGCTTTACGCATGTCGGCCTCGACCTGCTCGGTCCACGATTCGACTTTGCCTTCGAGGAATTCGCAGGCGGCGGCGACGCGGGTGGCATATTCCTCCGTCGTCACGACGTTGGCGTGTTTCTGGATTTCGGCCCGGGCGTCGTCGTAGAGTTTCCAGGTGCCATCGGGTTGGGCGAGCGGGGCACTGTCGGCGAGCAGGATGCCGAACTTCTTGCGCATTTCGTTCAGCGTGCGGCGGACGGCCTGTTGATGGGGGAAGGGGCCGAAATAGCGGCAGGCGTCGGTGGTGCGGGCGCGGACGATGCGGAACTTGGGCAGGGGGTCGGCGAGGTCGACCCGGACTTGCGGGAACTGTTTGTCATCGCGGAAGAGGATATTCCAGCGGGGCCGCCACCGTTTGATCAGTTTGCCCTCTAGGAGGAGGGCTTCCGTCTCGGAGCGGACCTCGTGCCATTCCATATCGGCCACCGTATCCATCATGGCTGCCACCTTGGGGGTCAGGCGTTGCCGGGGTACGAAATAGGAGGTCACGCGTTTTTTAAGGTCTTTAGCCTTCCCGACATAAACGACTAGCCCAGCGGCGTCCTTCATCAGGTAGACGCCTGGGGTATGGGGGGCTCGCCGGGCCTTGGCCTTGGGCGAAAGTTCTTCCCGGTCGGTTTGCATTTTTGGCCTAGGCCCTTAACCCTGCTCGAACCCCGCTCTCCCGCAAATGCTTTCCTGTGCCAATCGCCCCCGTCAGGTCCTCGTTATCAACGTGGGCGACGAGCTGTTGGATGGCATCAGGGAGAACGGTCACCTCTTGTGGTTGGGTGAACATCTGGCCCGCCGCGGACTGCCGATTACGCGATCCGTGGTCGTCCGCGATGATGCGGTGGAAATCGCCCGCGAGGTCGGGTCCGCTTGGGGCGCCTATGACCTAATCGTCACCACGGGGGGAATCGGCCCGACTTCCGATGACCACACGCGGGCGGCCGTCGCCACCGCCCTCGGCCTTACGCTCGTCCATGTACCCGCGGCGGAGGCGGCATTACGCGAACGCTTCAAACTTATTGGCCGCAAAGTATCCGAGGCGGATCTCGGTCAGTGCTTCATCCCGTCCGGAGCCGAATCGCTGCCCAACTGCCGTGGCACGGCTCCAGGAGTCTTTCTGCATCGCGATGGCAAGGCCTTGGTGATGCTTCCCGGTCCCTCCCTCGAACTTCGTCCGATGTTCGAAGAGCAAGTCGTGCCTCGTCTGCGCGGCGTGGGCTGTGCCTGCGAAGGTGAAGCCTACGTTCAAGTCCGTACGTTCGGTATCGGTACCGTGCCGCTGGAGGAAATCGTGCGGCCGCTCCTCGTTCCAGGTATGGCGCTTTCTTTTGGTACGCGCACGGGCGTGGTCGATGCGCGCATCTCATCGGCGGGCAGTGGTGTGACCGCCGAACAGTTATGCGACGTCGCCCGCAAGGTGCGTGACGCCGTGGGGCATGACTTCGTCTGCACTGGCCACGCTTGCCTCGCCTCGCTTGTCGTCGAACAACTTCGCAGCTTGGAAAAAACGGTCGCCCTCGCGGAATCCTGCACGGGTGGCCTCTTGGCGAATGCTTTCACGGATGTACCTGGGGCTTCGAAGGTTTTCGCGGGGTCGGCGGTTTGTTATGCGAACGATGCCAAGATGAGTCTGCTCGGGATTCCGGAGTGCCTGCTTGCGCAGCATGGGGCGGTTTCCGCTGAGTGTGCCGTGGCCATGGCCACGGGGGCCGTCGAAAAGTTTGGCTCGGACTATGCACTCTCCGTCACGGGTTACGCAGGGCCGGGGGGCGGCACAGCGGCGGACCCAGTCGGGACGATCTATTTTGGCTATGCCACGCCAGCGGGGGTTTGGTCCCGGCGCGTGGTTATTCCGGGCGACCGGCTCCAGGTGAAGCAGCGCGCCGTGAACACCTCACTCGACTGGATGCGGCGGAAGCTGAACAAGTACCGCGTCGAAGATTTATTACACGGGGCCTGAGGGCGGGCGGCGGGTAGGGGCGCGACTGCGTCGCGTCCGTTGGGCGATATCATCCAGAATAGTATATTTGCCTCATGCCGCGCCTTCATTGGCGAACGGACGCTACGTAGTGGCGCCCCTACCTCGGGCCTTGGGCCTGCGAATGACAAAGGATTGCCAGAAGCGGGCGGGGAGGGAGATTAGGCGCGTGCCCGGCTATCTCGCCATTGTCGCAGGAAAGGACGAATACCTCGTCGACCGGGACGGGCGTGCCTGTTTCGAGCAGGCCAAGAAGGCCGCCGGAGCCGAGGCGGAGGCTGAAATTATTTCCGGCGCGATGATCCGCGTTGAGGATGCCCGCCCAGTCGAACTGCAGTTCGTGGATTCGGTGAAGACGCTATCCATGTTCGGAGGTAAGCGTATCATCTGGCTGCGGAATCTCAATTGGGTTTCAGACTCCGTGCAGTCTAAGTCGCTCGACGTGAAAGAAAGCCTCGCCCGGGTATTGGCGGCCGCGATCGAGGCTCCCGCAGAAATCTTCATCATCATCTCCGCGTCCCCTTATGATGGCCGGCGCAAGGATCTCTCCGCCCTGAAGGATGTTGCGGATGAATTCATTCTGCATGCGTCGGCAGCGAAATCGGGTTTCAGTAAGGACGACGCTCAAGGCGATATGCAACTCGCGCTGGCCGCCGAACACCTACGCTCGCTCGGTGCGAAATTCGACCGCGGCGTGCCGGAGATGATTGTCGGCCGAGTGGGGCAGTCTACCCGCCTCGTCCTCGTCGAGTGCGAGAAGCTCGCTACTTACGTTGGCCCCGGTGGCACGATCCGCGAGGCCGACGTGCTGCTCTTGGTGCCGCCTTTCGGTGAAGGGGATTTCTTTGAGCCGATCGAGGCCCTAGCTTCGCGGGATCTCAAGTGGGCGCTGGATTCCCTGGACCGATATTTCTTCAACGAGTCTTCCAGTCGCCCGTTACTGACGGCTTTGCAAAACCGCCTCCGTCTGCTCATTCAAATCCGTTGTCTCGTCGACTCGGGAGATTTCCGCGTAAGCGACGCTGGGCTGGCCAAAGGACAGTTCGAGACCGCCAGTTCTCGGCACGGGCCGACGTTTGGCTCCGCCGCCAAGTCTTCGGCTAATCTTTTTTCCCAGAACCCTTGGTACGTCAGCAATAAGGTCGCCCCCGCCGCGGCCCGTTTCAGCCTCGTGGAGCTGGTGGACTTACAGTTGGCCTGCGCTGATTGTTTCGACGCCTCCAATCGCGGCCTGGATGAGCCCTCGGTGCGGGCGATGTTTCTCCGAGCGCTTGCCGTGAAGCGTTAGGCGTGATACAAACAGAACACTTCCCGATGGATTCCGATAACGTCCCTAATGTCCTCGCCGATCGCTACGCCTCCCCAGCGATGAAGGCAATCTGGTCCACCCGTGGCCGCGTGGTCCTCGAGCGCGAGTATTGGATCGCCGTCATGAAGGCCCAACGCGACCTCGGTCTAGATATCCCGGCGGAGGCCATCGTAGCCTACGAGAAGGTCAAAGAGCAGGTTGATTTCGAAGCTATCCGCAAGCGCGAGGAAGAGACCCGCCACGACGTCAAAGCACGCATCGATGAGTTCTGTGACCTCGCCGGCCACCAGCATGTGCACAAGGGCCTGACTAGCCGTGACCTCACCGAATCCGTGGAGCAGCTCCAGGTCTTCCGTTCGCTCCAGCTCATCCGGGCAAAATCCATCGCCGCCCTTGCGGCGTTGGCAAGACGCGCTCAGACGGACCGCGACGTATTAATCGCCGCCCGTACCCACAATGTCGCGGCCCAGCCCACAACGGTAGGTAAGCGTTGGGCAATGTTTGGTGAAGATTGCTTGCGCGGTGTCGCGCAAGTGGATGCCGCCCTCGGGGCTTTCGCCGCCCGCGGCCTTAAGGGTGCCGTCGGTACGCAGCTGGACCAACTGACGCTTTTCTCCGGTGATGCCGCCAAGGCCTCCCAACTCGAAGGTCGCGTGCTGGTGCACCTCGGCATCCCGCATTCGCTTAACGCCGTCGGCCAGGTTTACCCCCGCTCGATGGACCTCGAAGTGGTCTCCGCGTTACTCTCCGCCGCCAGCGGTCCTTCGTCTTTTGCTAAAACGCTTCGCCTTATGGCAGGCCACGAGCTCGCCAGCGAAGGCTTCCTGCCTGGCCAAGTGGGCTCTTCGGCGATGCCGCACAAGATGAACGCCCGCACCTGCGAGCGGATCAACGGATTCCATGTTATCCTGCGTGGTCACCTCGCCATGGCTGCTTCGCTTTCTGGTGATCAGTGGAATGAAGGTGATGTCTCTTGTTCCGTCGTCCGCCGCGTCTTGTTACCGGATGCCTTCATGGCGATCGACGGACTCTTCGAGGCCTTCCTTACCGTGCTTGGGCAGATGGAGGTCAATCGCCCGGTCATTGAACGCGAGTCGCGTCATTATCTCCCGTTTCTACTCACGACCACTTTCCTCATGGAGGCTGTCAAGGCGGGCGCCGGCCGCGAAGAGGCCCACGAGGCGATCAAGGAGCACGCCGTTGCGGTGGCTCGAGACCTGCGCTCGGGCAAGATCGAGCGGAATGACCTCGTGGACCGCCTTGCGGGAGATAATCGCCTCCGCCTGCCCAAGTCCGTCCTGCTCGATGCTGTCGCCAAGGCGGGCGAGCTGACCGGCTCCGCTGGGGCTCAAGTGGACGCTTTTGCGGCTCAGGTCGCCGTCTGGTCCCAGCGGGTGCCTGAATCGGCGAAAGTTAAGGTCGGGCGTATTTTGTAGGCCTTCCGAGGGGGGTAGGGGTGGGGTAGGGTTTTCCGTGTTGCCAAGGGGGGTGGGCCTTCCCACAACCCACTTTTCAACCTGTTCACTCCCATGTCATCTCCCCTCATTGGCAATCTTCTCGTCGCGCAGAGCGGCGGTCCCACCCCCGTCATCAACGCCAGCCTCGCCGGGGTCATTGCTGAAGCCCTCAAGCATGAGGACGAAATCGTCGAAATCTACGGCGGATTGAACGGCATCCAGGGCGTGCTCAATGAGCAGCTCATCGATCTCGCCGCCGAAACCCAGCAGACGCTCCGGGCCCTCCGCCACACCCCCGGTGCGGCCCTTGGTACTTGCCGCTACAAGGTGAAGAAGGCTGAAGACTTCGATCGCATCCTTCAGGTCTTCGAGGCCCACAACATCCGCTACTTCCACTACATCGGTGGCAACGACTCTCAGGACACCGCCGCCAAGATCTCCGACCTCGCCAAAGAGCGCGGTTACGAGCTCCGCGTCGTCGGCGTGCCGAAGACCATTGATAATGATCTGCCGCTCACCGATCACTGCCCGGGCTTCGGATCCGTCGCCAAGCACATCGGTGTCACGATCCGCGAAACCGCTCTCGACAATGCTGCCATGGGGCAGAACGACTTCGTCTCGATTCTTGAAGTCATGGGCCGCAACGCCGGCTGGCTCGCCGCTTCGTCTGTGCTCGCCCAGCGTCGCGACAAGAATGACGACAAGTCGGTGAAGAACACTCACTACGGCTGCACCGCCCCGCACATCATCCTTCTCCCGGAAGTCGCTTTCAATCCCGACAACTTCATTCGCCGCGTCGAAGAAGTATTGAAGTCCAACGGTCACTGCTTCGTCGTTGTTTCCGAAGGCGTCCAGGATGCCACCGGCAATTACCTCGGTGCTGACACCTCGAGCACGGATGCATTTGGTCATGCCGTTCTCGGTGGCGCCGGGGAATACCTCCGCAGCCTCGTCGAATCTCGTTTCGATGGCGTCAAGGCCCGCTCTTCCAAACTGGGTATCACCCAGCGCGCCGCCTCGCACAACGCTTCCAAGACCGACGTCGATGAAGCCGAACTTTGCGGCGGTGCCGCTGTCAAGGCTGCCCTCGCTGGCGAAACTGGCAAAATGGTCATCTTGATCCGCTCGGAAAAGGAGAACTACGCTGTCCAGACCATGCTCGCCCCGTTGAACGAAATTGCCAACGGCGTGAAGGCTTTCCCCGAGAAGTGGATTGGCGAAGACAAGATGTCCATTCACCCGGACTTCGTGCGCTACGCGCTCCCCCTTATCCAAGGCGAACTGCAACTGCCTTTCGACCAGGGACTTCCGAAGTACGCCCAGCTTTCAGCGGTGCCCGTGCAGCGTCGTCTGGAGAAGTACGTTACGGCCTAAATCAAGCCTGCTTTCTTAGAAAAAGCCCCCAGATGGGGGCTTTTTTGTTTACGGATTGCCAGTCTCTATCCGTGGTCTAGATTTTCATTCCCCCAAGTCTCTATGAGTTCCTTTTTAAAGCACCTAGGAATGGTTGCCCTCGTCTTGCTTCCTGCCTTCGCCTCCGCTGCTTTGCAGAATGGCCTGATCGAAGTCGGCAAAATCGTAGGCACCGCCACCGTCACAGACGCCAATAAGACCAAGAAGCCTTTGGCTTCTGGCGCCGTCCTCAAGGAAGGCATTGTCATCGAGACCGGTGCCGCCTCCACGATCGAACTTTCGTTCTCTAATGGCTCCACGGTCATGCTCAGTCCCGCCACCACTTTGGAAATCCGCAACTTCAAGCAGGTTGCCTCTGAGGCGATTATCGCCGGCGGCTATCGTAAGCTCGACAAGGAGCCCAGCCCCTCAGTCACGGAGATTGAAGTTCTGAACGGCAATATCACTGGAGAGGTCCGCAAGCTCAACGCGATGTCTTCTTATGTGGTGCGCACTCCGGTTGGCATGACCCGCATTCGCGGCACGATTTACAACGTGGAATACCATCACGTCGGCCCCCTTGGTAACACCGTCGTTAGCTGCATTCGCGGCCAGGTGGAGACTACGGTCGCTGATTCTAATTATGGGCCGTTGACCATCGAGCCAGGTACCCAACTTGTGGCTACCGCCTACGACCTGTCTGTGCCGCGCCCTGCTGGCGGCCAGCCGGTGCCACCCGCGACCGTTGCGGTGAATACGGCAAAGCCAGTGGCGGGGCAGGAACCAACTTTACCGATCCGCGCGGTTGCTGGTACGCCCGGCAAGGTGCTCATCATCCCCATCACCGGTGAAGAATATGAACTTGTGGTGGCAATACTTGAGGCGAGCAATCTCCCTGCGGAAATTGCGAAGACCGTCTCGGTCATGGTGGGCACTGCGCCCCGTGAGGTTGATTTAGTTTGGAACGGTTCATTTATGCCCCGGGGAGTTGAACTACTGGATGGCACGAAGACCCGCGAAGAAGCCCGCGGCGAAAATAAGACAGGTTCCCCAACTGGTCCCAATACGACCACGACAGGTGGCGGCGGCCTGACGGATGCCTCGAAGAAGATTTTGGACAACGTGCAGCGCACGGTCGAAGGGTCGAAGCAGCCAGTAATCAATCCGACCCCCACTGGAGGTTGAGAATTGCGGATAACTTTCCTTAGGCCTGGCTTCCCCGCCAGGCCTTTTTGTTGCCCAGTCCTTTCTCCTCTCGCCATGAGGCGGTGCTGAGGCATTTTGTGGGTCATGCCCATCGCTGGGAAACTCATTACGTTTGAAGGAGGAGAGGGGGCTGGCAAATCAAGCCAGCTGACCCGTCTCGCGGTGCGCTTGCAGGCGCAGGGGGCCACCACGCTTTCTTTACGCGAACCAGGCGGTACGACCTTTGGGGAAAAGATGCGTGATGCGCTGAAGCAACCTGGCTCGGTCATTCAGCCTTCCGCCGAAGCCTTACTCTTTGCCGCCTGTCGGGCGCAGCTGGTTGCCGAAGTGATTGGCCCGGCCTTGGCGGCAGGGAAGGTGGTGCTTTGCGATCGATTTATCGACTCCACTGTCGCCTATCAATCCGGCGGTCGTGGTCTCGATCGGGGTTTAATCGAATCCGCTAATCGTCTTGCCTGCGGTGTCATCCGTCCGCACCTGACCCTCTTGTTGGATCTCGATCCGTTGCGCGGGCTGGAGCGGGCCGCAGTTCGTGACCGTGGGCAGGCCGATCGCTTTGAGGTTCTCGGCCCGGCTTTCCACCAGAAGGTACGCGCGACCTACCATACTTTAGTCCAAGAGGAGCCGGGAAGATTCTTTGTGGTCGACGCCTCGCGTTCGGCCGAAGTCATCGAGGAGGAGATTTGGAATGAAATCAGCCGTCGCTTCCACTGATCTCGCGGCCTTGCCGGCATTGAAGGTGCTAGCCCGCGCGCGCGCGGAGGGCCGGTTGCCGCACGCGATTCTGTTGACGGGGGCGGACGCCGGTTTGCTAGAACGGGCCGCCGAACACCTCGCCGCCGTTCACCTGGAAGATCCCGCGCCCATCGCGCACCCTGATTATCGTAACCTCCGTCCCGGCGGATTGTCTCGCCGCATCAAAATTGAATGGGCCCAGGAGGTCGTCCACGCCTTCACCCTCAGTTCTGCCACCGGTCGGCGTGTCGTGGTGATTCACGAGCCTGATCGCCTCACGCCGGAGGCCGCAAATTGTCTGCTCAAATCGCTCGAAGAGCCGCCCCCTGGCACGCTCATCGTCCTGCAGACGATTAATTACTACAGTGTGATGACGACGATTCTCAGCCGTTGTTTACGCTTCCATCTGGGCGGCGAGACGCCCGTCATTGCCGATCCGGCTTGGAGCGATTGGTTGCGCGAATTCGAACGTCTCCTCACGCGCATGGTCAAAGGCCCGGCTTCCCCGAATGCCCGCATCTCGGAGGTCTTTATTCCGCTTTACGCCCTGTGTGCCCGTTTTGAGGTCTTGCTGGCGCTCTTCATTGAAGAAGCCCTGAAGGTCGCCCCGCCGCCGCCGCCCACCGATGATGATGAGGGAGAGATTGAGAAGGCCCACGAGGCGACCATTCAACGGGGCATTCGGGCTCGCATGCTGATTTCGCTTGAGGAGAAACTGCGCTTGGTTGGCCGGGCTCATCCCGATTGCGGCACTCAAGTCGCCGAGGCCGTGAACCTTTTGGAGTCCGCCCGGCGCCGGATGGACTTAAACTACCAGGCTTTGGCTGCGTTAGAGCAATTCATGCTCCGCACTCTCCGCCTTTTTGCCGTTCGCGTTCGCCCGGCCCCCCCCGCTGGAGCCTGAGAAAGGGCCGCCCAGCGAAACTTTCACCCCTTACCGGAGTTTAATTAGGAGATGTCGCAGGAAGACCCGATCCTCTCGGACGACGAGGACGATAAGCGGCTGATGGCTCTCGTGGCTGAAGGCGACGATGACGCCCTGCGCATGATCGTCCATCGCCACCATGCCCGCTTGGTCGGCTACCTGCGCGGTGAGGTCGGCTCCCAGGCGACGGCGGAGGAATTGGCCATGGAGGTCTTCATTCGCCTCCATCGTGCAGCCAATCGCTGGCGCCCAGATGCCAAGCTGAGCACCTATCTCATCCATATTGCCCACAATCTTGTCCTCAATGAATGGCGCCGTCGCGGACGGAAGCCTACCACGGCCCTCGAATTCGCCGCCGAACCCGGTGATCAGACTCATGATTCCGCCCGGCGAGTGACCGAACTCGATGAAGCTTTTCAACGGGCAATCGCCCAGTTGCCGACCGAGCAACGGACCGCCATCCTGCTCGTGGTGCAGCAGGAACTACCCTATGAGGATATCGCGGGAATTATGGGTGTGCCCGTTTCCTCGGTCAAAACCTGGATACATCGCGCCCGTAGCCGCCTGCGCGACCTACTCAAAGACTTTTATGGACCTGCCTAACCCCTGCAACTTACGCCCCTCTACGGTGTTTAACCTAATGAACTGAGCCATGGATCATATTAACCCACAGCCCTTCGAAAAGGACCTCGCTACCGCCCTCAGTCGCGGCCGGGAAATTCGCGTCCCTGGCTTCGCCGACCGCGTGGTCGGGGCCGTGCGCCTTGAGCGCCGTCGCCGTACGGTCATCCGCTGGAGTTCGGTAATCACGGGTGCCGCGGCCTGCGTGATCACGATGCTAGTCATGTGGTCCCCCTCCGAGGATAGCCTTAACCGGCAGACGGTCGCCCTCGTGGCCCGCGAGGAATCTAACCAGTTCACGGATCTACTTGGGCTGGCGGATGACCTTTCCCTGCTCACTCCCGTCGTCGATAAGAAATCGAGCATCGTCGAGGTGCTGACCGCCCCTGGTTCCTGAAATGAAAACTTTAATTCTGGCAGTTTTTTTTAGCGGGGCCGCCGTGCTCGGTGCCGCTGAAACGAAAGAGGTCGCCCTTCGTCCGGCGGACAAGGAGCCCTCTATCGAAGAAATCCAGACCATCCGTAAGATTCTCGAACTGCCACCAGAGCGCCTTTCACGTATTCGCGGTGCCATTGAGAAGATGGAACGTATGACGCCCGAAGCACGTAAGGAATTTTCCGCCAACCTAGCTAAGTTTGAAACCGCGACGCCCGAGGAACGTCGCAAGCTCGTGAAGGAATTGCGCGAACGTGGTGGCAACGGCGCCCGGGCCATCGAGCATCACCTCAAGACCCTTTCCCCGGAAGCCGCCAAAGAAGAGCGGGCTCGCATCATGACCCTGACGCCTGAACAGCGCCAGGAATTCGTACACAACTTGGTGGAGAAATATGGCCCTGAGCTTGCCAAGGAAAAGGGCAAGAAGACGGAGGATGGTCAGCCTGGCAAGAAGGGTCGGAAAGTTGATATCGACGGTCAGCCTCCCGCCGCCAAGCAATAAGCCTTTCGGCCCTCAGGGTTGCAGGTCTTTGATGTAATCCTGCAGCCCGTGCTTCCAGCGGTCATGGGCCCAGAGCCAGCTGGAGCAGGCGTTTTCATCCTCGCGCAGTTGGTGCTCTAGCCAGGCGTTGGATTCGAGGGTTAGGCCGATGGAATCTGAGGCAGCCAGCGCCTTGATGCGCAGGCTGCAGCGCCAGAATCCCGTGCGCTCTGCCCAGTAGATTCGTCCAGGTGCCTTGAAGCGTTGGGCGATGATGCCCGGAAGGTCGGTCACGGCACAGGGCCGACCCAAGAACTGGATGCGGGAGCCGCTCTGGGTGCTCTGATCAAAGAGCACCGCGGCAATATGACCTTCCTTGACCGCTTTCATCGAGCGGCCGAAACCGTCGCGCCGGGAAACTAATTTCATGCCGAACCGTTCCCGGGCCTCGCGCACCCAGCGGTCCGCGGCAGGTTGGTCGAGTGGCCGGTACATCACCGCCCACTCCCGGCGGGCGAGTTCGGGGCGGAGCAGGCAGGTGGCCGTCATCATCTCCATCAGGGCGAAGTGTGGAACGAAGAGGACGGTGCCCGTGCCTTCCGGTGGCAGGCTGTCTGGACCGGCCGTGACTGCTGGATCAAGGTGAATGCGCTCTTTGATTTCGGCTTCGGATAGCATCGGCGAAGCAATGGAGAAGAGGGCCATCTCGGCCGTGCGTCGGCAGGAGGTCCGACCAATACGCTTGAGCCATGCGGCGTCACGCGCGGGAAAGGCGGCGGCGAGATTACGGGTGATAAGTTTGCTGCGCAGGCACCATAGCACCCAGCCGAAGAGGCCGGCATTCAATTTCGCGAACCCTTCCGGCAGGCGTGCAAGCAGCCAGGCGTAGAGCGCGATGAACGGCCTCATGCGGTGCTTAGCAACGGCCTTCCTGACGGAGCAGGTCGCCGATTTCAGGTACGAGGATATTGCGTCGTCCCAGCTCATCGCGGGCGAAATACTTGTCCACTTGGCGCACTAAATCGAAGGGCTCATCCGGCAGATTGTCCTCGTCGAATTCCATTTCATCAACGGCATCGATGTCATCGAAAATGTGCGAGAGACGCAGCGGCTCGCCGTCGATGACCGCTGGCGGATTGGCGATGGTCCCGATTTTGGTGAGGTTGAAAAAGAGGCAGGGGTAAAAAGCCTTCTCGTACGGCTCGAGGAATTTGGTCACCCACTGGCCAGGAACTTCCCAGCGGCGATTGATAATGACGGCATCGGAGAAGTGAATGCAGGGGCTGTACCATTCTTCGACGGCTTTATGTTTCGCGGTGAGCGGGCAGTCGACGACGGTGATGATACGGGAGACGCGCCAGACGGCGTCGGGCATGAGTGGGCGCACGGCACGATGGATGGCTTCCATCTGTTCAATCACGCTCAGCGCGCCATTGGTGATGAGGATGGCGGCATCCTCATCGCCCGGTGCGGGAATCTCAGCCTGGCCTTTTTCAAAGGCCCAGCGGTTGGTGCCTTCGCCGCCTTCGCGGGCTTCCCGGAAGATACGGATTTTCTTACCTTCTGGCCAGGCGTTCTCGACGAGTTCTTTGACGGTGTCGGCGCGGCCGGAGCCAACGGGACCAAGGACGATGATGAGCGGGGTCATGCCTTGCGTCCGCAGCGACCGAAGGGAGCGTTCTGTCCGCGGTCACGGATCCAATGGTCGACGGCTACGAGGGCCGCCATGGCTTCGACAATCGGCACTGCGCGTGGGAGCACGCATGGGTCGTGCCGTCCTTTGGCGGTCAGTTCGGTGGGTTTGCCGTCGGGGCGCACCGTCTTCTGCGGTTTGAGCACCGTGGCGGTCGGCTTAAAGGCGATGCGGAACACGATGTCTTCACCATTCGTAATCCCGCCTTGCGTGCCACCTGAGCGATTCGTTTTGGTGCGAATGCGGCCTGCCTTGCGGACGAACTCATCATTATGCGCACTGCCGCGAAGGAGTGTGCCGCTGAAACCGCTACCGATTTCAAAGCCCTTTGTGGCGGGCAGGGAAAGCATTGCTTTCGCGAGATCAGCTTCAAAGCGGTCGAACACTGGTGAGCCAAGTCCGGCGGGAAGATTTTCAATCACGCAGCAAATGACGCCGCCGACGGAATCGCCCTCCGCGCGGGCGGCTCGGATGAGTGCATCTATTTTTGCGGCGGTGGCTGGGTGCGGGCAACGTGTGGGCGTCGCTTCGACCTGTTTGAGGGAGGGGGTTTTCGTCGGTTCCGGCATGCGGATGTCGGCGACGCTTTCCACCCAAGCGGTGATGCGCGCACCACAGGCATGGTGCAGGACAGTCTTCGCCACCGCACCAGCGGCGACCCGTGCTGCCGTCTCGCGGGCGGAGGAGCGGCCGCCCCCTTCGACCGCGCGGATGCCGTATTTGGCATCGTAGGTAAAGTCGGCATGCGAAGGACGGTAAGCCGCTTTCATTTCCGCATAAGCCTGCGGACGTTGGTCGCCGTTACGGATTACAATCGCGATGGGCGAACCGAGGGTGAGCCCGTCATGGGAGACGCCGGAAAGCACCTCGGGCACATCTTCCTCTTTGCGTTGGGTGGTGAGGGCGCTTTGGCCAGGCCGACGACGGGCGAGCTCGCGGCGGAGGAAGGCGGCGTCGAAGGGCACCCGCGGGGGGCAACCATCGATGATAACCCCGAGTGCGGGGCCGTGGCTTTCCCCGAAGGTCGTGATGCGGAAGCTTTGTCCGTGGATATTGCCCATTTGAGAAGGTGTTAAAAAAGCGACGCCGCCAAGCCGAGAGGCTGGGCGGCGTCCGATTGGCGGTTCCGCCCCGGTCGCTTAGCGGCGGAGGTTGGAGGAGATCTTGGAGACGATCTGCTGGCTCTCAGGAAGATTGCCGAAGAAGCCGTACTTGACGGTAACCTTGGTGTAGGCGGCCTTGGTGATTTCGTCTTCGGCCTTGGCTACGTCGATTTTGATTTCGAGGTCACCCACCGTGCGGGCGAAGACGGTGACGCTGAGCAACTCCTTGTTGGCGCCGCGTTCGTCGGTTTCACCCGTGCGGAGGGTGCCATGCATCGAGTCGAGGGTGCGCTTAACGGAATTGAAGACGGCCTCAGGGTCCGCGTTGTAGCGGGTGACTAGGATGCCCGTTACGTTGGAGAACTGACCTTCGCGGGTTTCGGCGTTATCCACTCCGACCGAGGTGTTACATCCCGAAAGGACGAAGGCGGAGGCGAGCAGGGCGAGGGCGAGGGCGTTTTTCATATTCAAGAGTCGTGGTTGAGTGCTCCCAGACAAAGCACAGCTGGGGCCGGTTGGCAAACAGTTTCGGCCCAGCCGGGCGGCCTCGAGGGGCGGGGTTTTGTAGTTAAAAATCAACTACAAAGCCGCCGGCGCGACCTGGCTTAAGGCCGATCGGCCTCGGCCCAAGGAAGCGATGCGGGTTGGCCTGGAGCTAGAATAACGGATTTTATCATTTAACCCATTGTAGTATAGATACTTACATACTTAAATGACCTAATTCAATCATTAGAGGCCCGCCGGTCGCGCTGTGAACAAGAAAATGGAGCGATCTGGGGGGTAAAATCTTGACCAGTGGGGGATTGTGGGGAAAAGTGGGTCAACTGGGGGCTTGCCCCCACACGACATGTCTATTGGCGCCAACAACGGTCTCTTCACGGGCATCCATCACGGAAAGCTGGATGAGAAGAACCGTGTCACCATTCCGGCGGCCTGGCGTTTCGATGATGATGCGACGTTCCTGGCGATGTTTCATCCGGCGCTCGGTGCGATTGTAGTCTTCCCGCCCTCGATGGCCGAACGTATCCGCGATGCGGCCTCACAGGTCACGGTAAGTGATCCCGTGAAGATGGACGCCCTCAGCCTCCTCGGTGCGAATAGCATTCAAGTTACTTGTGATAAAGCCGGCCGCATCACGCTCAATGAGCACGTGGTGAAGGAGGCGTGTCTGGATCGTGATGTTGTGTTCCGCGGTAGCTTCACGACGTTCCATATTTCTGCCCCCGTGCCACCGAAGGCTGATCGCGAATCCGACTTCGCACTCGCAACGTTACGCGCCCTCCGCGAACTCGGCCTCTAAAGTGTATCCATAAGTTACTTACACTACTCACACCTTATTCACAAAGCCTTTCCTGATGACCAGCCACGTTCCAGTTCTGCTTGAGGAGTGCATGACACTCCTTGCTCCGCAGGACGGCCGTGCCTATCTGGATTGCACGTTCGGAGGCGGTGGTCACGCCGCGGCGCTCCTCGCCCGTGCCCCGCACTGCACGCTTGATGCGATGGATCGGGATCCAGCCGCGGCCGAGCGTTTCGCCGCCTTGGCTGGCACGCAGGTGTGCCGTTGCCATTTCCATTCTGAAAATTTCCGCCACCTTGACCGCGTTCCGGGGCGATTCGACGGTGTTCTGATGGACATTGGGGTGTCCTCGTACCAGTTGGATGTCCCGGAACGCGGTTTCTCTTTCCGCTTCGACGCTCCGAACGATATGCGCATGGATACGCGCACGGGTCGGAGCGCCGCCGAGTTCCTCGAACGCAGCGAGCGTTCCGAGATTGAACGTGCGGTCCGCGATTACGGGGAAGAGCCGCGTTGGTATCGCGTTGTGAACGCCATCATCGCCGCCCGCGGTACGGGGCGCCTCGCCCGCACTTCCTCCTTCGCCGAACTGGTCGCCGAAGCCGCCCCGCCCGCCCCTGGTCCCCGTGGCCCGCATCCGGCCACCCGGACTTTCCAAGGGATTCGGATTGCGGTGAACGATGAGCTCGGGGCACTTGCCGATGCGCTCCCGCTCGCCTTTGGTAAACTCAACGCGGGTGGCGTACTCGCGGTAATCTCTTTCCATTCACTCGAAGACCGGATGGTGAAGCGATATATGAACGAGGTGGCGGGTCGTCCGGTGGACCGCGACGACGCTCGCAATCAAGATGACCGCGTGAAGCGCGCCGAACTTCTTACCCGCAAGGCTGTGCAGCCTTCCGTAGCTGAACAAGAACGTAACCCTCGCAGCCGGTCGGCCCGTTTGCGGGCTGTCCGGAGAATCGACGAATGAACTTACGTCCATTCACCTACACTTTGGGGGCGTTCACCGTCGCGGCCATCGCCGTCGGCACCATCCAGATTATGAAACTTCGCGTTGAGGCCGACGTTATCGGTGGCCGGATTCAGCGCCTCGAACGTTCGATGGCTGAATCTAAGAAAGAGCTCGATGCCACTCGCCGCCAGCGTGACCAAGCAGTCGATACGCTCCAACTGCAGCTACGCATCGGTGACACGCTCAAGCCACCGGTGCCGGAGCAAGTAGTCTGGGTGCGTTATTTCCCCTCGGTTTCATCCAACCTTCCTGTCACCAGCGCCAGCCCTCGGACGAAGGCCCGCGAAATCGCCTTCCTCCAGACCGGGGGGCAGGGAGGCGGAACTTCGCGATGACACTCCCCCAAGCCAGGCGAATGCGCTACCGTTCGCTGGCTTGGGTCGTGTCCTGTTGCTTCCTTGCCGTGTTTTCACGGCTGGTGTGGTTGCATTGGGTGGATGCCCCGCGCTTGCGAGCCGAAGCCGTGCAGGCTCGCCGTGTCCTGCAGACGAAACCCTGCCGCCGCGGTGAAATCCGCGACGGCCAAGATAACCTTCTCGCAGTCTCGGAAGATGTCTGGGATATCGGCGTCGACCCAGATTCGCTCCTCAAAGCCGATCGCGGCCGAACGCTGGAGGTCGCGACCGCATTGGCGGTACCAGTCGCTAAAATCAAGGAAGCTTTTGCGGCCATCACGCGCATTGATAGTGAGGGCGAGGAGCACGATATCCGTTGGACGGTCCTCGCCCATGAAGTCGATGAGGCCACCGTTAAGCGTATTAAGGCACTGGGCATCAAAGCGCTGCGGGCTGAACTGAAGTATCGTCGTAATTATCCGAAGGGCCAGCTCGCTTCGCATGTCCTAGGTTACGTAAACAAGGAAGGCGATCCCGCCGCTGGCATCGAGAAAGTAATGAACTCGTTGCTGATCGGTCAGAACGGCTGGATCGAATCTGAACGCGATGGACGCCACCGTGAACTCACCAGTAATCGTCTGCGCGAGGTCGCTCCCGTTGATGGCAGTACGGTCGTGCTCACGATTAATAGTCTGATCCAGAAAACGTGTGAAGATGCCCTTGCCGCGGCCGCCGCCCGTTATCATCCGAAAAGCGGCATTATTATCGTCAGTGAGCCGCGGACCGGTCGCATCCTCGGGCTGGCTAATTGGCCCACCTTCGACCTTAACCGTTTCTTCGATCCGCTGGCAGCCCCGATGGACAGCCAGCGTAATCGCGCGGTGTCGGATGTTTATGAGCCGGGGTCCGTTTTCAAAATCGTTTCAATTTCAGGTGCGTTGGAGGAACGTCTCATTACCCCCAATTCCGTCTATGATTGCGGTGCGACGAGCGTGCCGTACCGCGGCCGCATGGTTTCGCTACCGGGAGATTCACACCCGCTGGGCGTCGTCGATATCCGCCATATCGTCCGGGAATCATCAAATCGCGGGACGGTCCAAGTGGGCATGCTCTACGCCGAACGCATGGGAGAAGATAAGTTCTATTCGCTCATTAAGTCTTTTGGGTTCGGATCGAATAGCGGACTAATCACCGGTGCCGAGGTGCCGGGCATCCTGCATTCGCCTAAAAGTTGGGATGGGATGACGATTTCACGTATGCCCATGGGGCACTCCGTCAGCGTAACCGCGATTCAGATGCATTTTGCCATGTCGGTCATCGCCGCCGACGGCCTGTTGATGCAGCCGCAGTTGGTCCTCCGGGTCGAAGATCCCAAGACCAAAACTCCGATTCTTAGTTACGCGCCGCGTTCCCGCGGTCGGGCCATCACCGCCACCACTGCTTCGCAGATGGCCACACTCCTCCGCGCGGTCTGCGGCAAGGGCGGCACGGCTCCGGCGGCGGATATTCCTGGCTTTGAGGTCGCGGGTAAGACCGGGACCACGCAAAAAATCATCAACGGGAAGTATTCCTCTACGCACCACGTCGCCTCGTTTGCCGGTTTCTTCCCGGTCGGCGACCCTAAGCTCGCCATCACGGTAATCATTGATGAGCCCCAAGGGGAGGGCGTTGGTTACGGCGGTAAGGTTTCGGCCCCGATTTTCCGTGATGTCGCCGAGAAGTGCATCCGCTGGCTTGATATTCCTCCCGCCACCCCTGTCCTCCGCGGCGCTGTCGCCGGCATCGGCCCATGATGCTGTCCGCGACGATGATGCCCGCTGCCATGGAACGCCCCACGTTCAACTCTCTTCTTCAAGGGATTGCCGTGCTCGATCGCTCTGGCGAGTGGAGTGCGCGCATCTCCTGCATCGTGACGGACAGTCGCCGGATTATTCCGGGAGCCTTGTTCTTTGCGCTCCCCGGTTTGCGTGCGAATGGACATGCCTTTCTCGATGACGCCATCGCCCGGGGGGCCGCCGCCGTGATTTCGGGCGAACCTGTGGGTGGACTGCCGGCGGTTGCTGCTGCGCAGGTTGCTGATCCCCGCCAAGTCCTCGCCGAAGTGGCCCGACGTTTCTTCGGCCACCCTGAGGCTGCGTTGCAACTCGCTGGGGTCACGGGAACCAATGGTAAGACCACTGTTTCAACCTTACTCCGCCATTTTTTGCAGGCGGAGAGCGAACAATGGGGCCTCGTCGGTACAGTACGCTACCACCTTGGCCGTCGCTCCATTCCTTCGTTCAAGACGACTCCCGAGTCCGCCGATTTAGCCGGCTTCTTCCGTCAGATGGCGGACGCGGGCTGCACCGGTGCTTGCCTTGAAGTGAGTTCCCACGCCCTGCATCAGGATCGTGTCCATGGTTTTCATTTTCAAGTCGCGGCGTTCACGAACCTTACGCGCGATCACGTAGATTATCACGGCGATTTGGCCACATATCTTGATGCGAAGACCGCGTTATTCGATGGCCGCAATGGGACCGTACCGGAGGTTTGCGTTATCAATATCGATGACCCGAGTGGGCGAGTTTTGGCCGAAGCCTGTCGTCGCCGCGGCCGGGTCCTCACCTTCGGCGTAGCCCCAGATGCCGAGCTTCGAGCGACTGATCTCGCTCTCGATACCGGCGGCGCCGTCTTCACCGTTCGCCATGCCGGGCGCACGGCTCGCTTTACGACGAGTCTACCGGGGGATTACAATGTCTCGAATATCCTCTGTGCATTGGCGATGGCTGCCGCCTTGGGTCGCGATCCCCTTTCCTTTGCGCCAGCGCTTGCCTCTTTCCCCGGTGTTACTGGTCGAATGGAACGCGTCGATGCGGGCCAAGCCTTCCCGGTTTTTGTTGATTACGCTCACACCGACGACGCCTTGCGAAACGCGTTACGGATGCTCCGCAGTATCACCCCGGGTCGGGTGCTCTGTGTTTACGGCTGCGGCGGTAATCGCGATCGTGGCAAGCGTCCGGAGATGACGAAAGCCGTGGCCGAACTTGCCCACCTCGCCTGGGCCACCGCCGACAACCCGCGGAAAGAAAACGTCGAGCATATTTTCGCCGATATGCGTGAAGGTCTCGGCTCGCTGCCAAGCGTTTCGTTTATCGCTGATCGGCGCGAGGCCATCGGCTGCGCTCTGGCGGCCGCGCGCTCGGGGGATTGCGTGGTGATTGCGGGTAAGGGACACGAAACCACCCAAGAGTTTGCCGATACGGTCGTGCCATTTGATGACCGTCAGGTTGTCCGTGAGATTCTTGAGCTACGGAGGGGCGCCCAGTCGTGATGCCTCTCTTCTCCTCTGCTGATTTAGCCACCTGGTCTGCCGGGCGCTGGAGCGTCGCCCCGGGGCACGCCGTCACCGGATTCGGGACAGATACGCGTGCGCTTCGCCAAGGTGATATCTTCGTCGCCGTCCGCACCGAACGCCGCGACGGACATGATTTCCTCGGTGCCGCCCGTGCGCAAGGGGCCGCCGCCGCTCTCGTGGCTCACCCGGTGGCTGATGACCTGCCACAACTCGTGGTCGATGATCCGCTGGTCGCTTTACGGCGCCTGGCCGCACAGTGGCGGAATCGTTTCAGTGGCCGCGTTATTGGCGTCACCGGGAGCGTCGGTAAGACCTCGACGAAAGAGCTGCTGGCGGCCTTGCTTGGCCCGGCGGCTTTTGTCACCGAGGCGAATCTGAATAATCTTATCGGTGTGCCGCTCATGTTGCTGCGCGTTGAGCCCGAGCGGCATCAGTTCGCCGTCATTGAAGCCGGTATGAGCGTGCCAGGCGAACTCGCCATTTCGGCCGGTGTGATTCGGCCGGACCTAGCCATTGTCACCGCCGTATCGTCCGTACATCTCGAAGGCGTGGGCTCGCTTGCGGCCGTCGCCCGCGAAAAAGCGACGTTGATTGCCGCGCTGGCCGAGGGGGGGCGCGCTATCTTGCCTGCTACCTTACTTGCTTGGCCGGAGTTCGCCGCCCAGGCTACCCGCTGCATCGCCGTTCAATTTGAAGGGGATGCGGCGCCCGCCGCGAAACCGCTTAAGGTCGTGCGGGCGCACTTTCTGCAGGATGCCACCGGCCGTCGTTCGCTCGTGCTTGATGGCGAAGCATTTCCGTTGGCGGCGATTTCTGACGGCCTTGCGCGCAATGCAGCGCTCGCGCTTGTCGCGGCCCGTGAACTGGGAATCCCCGACCAGCAGCTGGCTGCCGCCATGGTGCGCTGGATGCCGTCGGCAGGGCGGGGTAGTGTCCATGTGTTGGGTGAGCAGACTTTCTACGTCGATTGCTATAATGCCAGCCCTGCGTCGCTGAATGATTCCGTCGCTTGCTTCGACCGTTTGAGTCGTGGCAACGCCGCTCCCCGTCTTTTCGTGCTCGGCGGTATGGCCGAGCTCGGTGCCACCTCGGCGCAACTCCACCGCGACTGCGGAACTCAGCTCCCTCTCCGGGCGGGCGACCAAGTGGTTGCCTTCGGCGGAGAGGCGCCGGCGTTCTTGCAGGGAGTTGCGCTTCCCGGGGTGGAGCTTTTCTCCGCGGCCTCGATCGACGACGTCGCTGCTCGGATTCGTGCCCAGCGTGGCTTCATCTTTCTCAAGGGTAGCCGCTCCTTCGCGCTCGAGCGCGGGCTGCCTGATTCCCTCCGCGCGGCCCTTTCTTTCCACTAGGATGCTTTATCGTCTCAGCGAACTCGTCCATACTTGGGGGCCTTTCCGCCTCTTTGAGTATATTTCCGTCCGAGCAATCATGGCTGGGCTCACTTCGTTGGCCCTGGGCATGTTCTTTTCTGGTCGGCTCATCGCCTTGCTTTCCCGTCTTCGCCAGCCCGAGCGCTCGGCCAGCTTGATGGGAAATCTCGCCAAGGAAGGCGGCAAGGTTCCGACTATGGGCGGGCTCATCATCGCCGTGGCGATGATTCCTTCGGTGCTCCTGTGGGCTCGGCTCAACGTCCTAGTACTCGCCTCACTTTGGTGTCTCATCGGCATGGGTGCCGTTGGTCTCTATGATGATTGGCTGAAAGTTCGACACGGCAGCGCTGACGGTATTTCTGCGCGGATGAAATTGGTGGGTCAGTTTGGCGTCGCCCTGATCGCGTTTGGCATTCTGCTCTTCGATCCATCTTTTCGCGACTTGTCCCCTACGTATAGGAACAGTCTCTGCGAGATTTGGCTGCCGATCCTCAACGGCCCACTCTGGTCGGCGCAGTCGTTTGGCTGGCCCCTCTTCGCCTGCCTCGGCGTGGCGGGGGCGTTCTTTATGCTCGTCTGCGTCGGTTGCTCTAATGCGGTCAATCTTACCGACGGCTTGGACGGTCTGGCAATTGGCTGTGTGCTGATTACGACCATGATCCTGGGCAGCGTCGCCTATTTGGCCGGACACCACGAGTTTTCCACTTATCTGCGTATCAGTTACGTACCTGGCGCGGGCGAACTCGCGGTCTTCTGCTCAGCCCTGGTTGGCGGTAGCCTCGTTTTCCTGTGGCACAATGCGGCACCCGCCGAAATCTATATGGGCGATGTGGGTGCGCTCGGTATTGGCGGCGGTCTCGGGGCGGTGGCGTGCCTGATGCACCAGCCGTTCCTTCTCGCGATTGTCGGCGGCGTCTTTGTCTTCGAGGCCCTCTCCGTGATACTGCAGGTGGCGTACTTCAAGCGCACGGGCGGCAAACGGTTCTTCCTGATGACGCCCATTCATCACCACTTCCAGAAGTTAGGCTGGCCTGCGACCAAGGTCGTGGCGCGTTTCTGGATTCTCTCTTTCCTCTGCGGGCTGCTCGGCCTGCTCTCCCTGAAGTTACGATGAGCGAGTTCCCCGAATCCCTTCGCCGGCGCCTCACGCGCCCCGCCGCCATTTTCGGTGAAGGGGTCAGCGGCCGCTCGGTCGCGGAATCGCTCGCGGGTGCCGGCTTTGCTTCGGTCATCTATGACGAGCATGGCGAGAATCGTCAGTTCGGTCCCGAGGAAGCCGCCCGGCATGACTTACTGGTGTACAGCCCGGGCTTCCCTCAGTCGCACCCATGGATCATCGCCGCCCGCCGCACCGGGATGCAGTGCCTCGCTGAACTTGATTTTGGAGCGCTCCTTTGGACGGGACCCGCTATCGCCATCACGGGTACGAACGGTAAAACGACCATCACAGAATTTCTCTCTTTCGCCTTCAAGCGCGCCGGTCTCGATGCCATCGCCTGCGGCAATGTCGGCCTGCCGCTGACATCATTGGAACGCACGGTTTCCAATGGTTCCTTCGTCGCTGTGGTCGAAGTCAGTTCTTTCCAGTCCGAGGATCTGCGTCACTTCACCCCCGAGGCGGTGTTGTGGACTAACTTCGATGAGGATCATCTTGATCGCCACGGCGATCTCGAAAGTTACTTCCGCGCCAAATTCAAACTGATTGAGCGTATGATGCCCGGTGGCATCTTGGTGGTCGGGGAGTCCGTCGTGGAGGCAGCTCGTCAGTTTGGAATCGAGCTCCCCGCGGAGGCGTTGATTGCAACGCGTGCCGATGTGGCGGAAACCGTCCCGGCCGGCTCGATGTTTGATTCGTGGCCGCAGCGCGAGAACTGGGCGATTCTTGTCAAGTATTGGCAGGCGCGCGGTATCGCGATGCGCCATCTCGAGGAAGCCGCCCGATTGTTCCGCCTCCCGCCGCACCGCCTACGGAAGGTCGCGGAAAATAAGGGAATCGAATTTTGGAACGACTCTAAGGGGACCAACTTCCACGCCGTGCAGGCGGCACTTTCCCAATTCAGCATCCCGGTCCGTTGGATCGGGGGCGGCAAGTGGAAGGGGGGCGACCTTGGGCGTTTCGCCCGCCGCATCGCCCCGCTCATCGACACCGCTTACCTGATTGGAGAGACTGCGCCTGAGTTACACCGCCACTTTGAAGAACTCGGTAAACCTAGTCGATGTTTCCCAACGCTGCAGGACGCCGTCGTCGCGGCCGCGAAGGATGCCCATGGCCCTTTAGCCATTCTGCTCAGTCCCGGATTTTCCAGCTTCGATCAATTCCGCGGCTATGCCGAGCGCGGCATGGTCTTTGAGCGGGCCGCCACGTCGCTGGCGAACCGCACCTAATTTTCATCAACCCACCCACCCAGCTAAACCCACCAATACATACTAACATGCGCCCTATTATTACAGTCACCGCAGTCGTGCTCGTGCACCTATGCGTCATCGCCGTCCTCGTCGGCGTCAACGGCTGCCGCAGTACCAGCGGCTTTGAAGAGCCGATTAACCCTGCCGTTTTCTCGGCGGGTGCGCGTCCCACGACTCCGCCGGCAACCGCCGCCCTTGCCCCCGTTAATAATCCTGCGCTGCTTCCCCTGCCGGCCCCCACCAAGCTCACCGCCGTGGCCCCTGTTGGCCCGGGGGGCAAGTATACCGCCGTCAAGGGCGACTCCCTTGCAGGTATTGCCTTACGCGAGAAGGTTACCCGCCAGTCGTTGGCCACCGCCAATCACTTGACGATTAACGCCATTATCAAGCCAGGTGACGTGCTCGTGATTCCTAAGGCGGGTGCGCCCAAAGCTGCCGCGAAGACTGCCCCGAAGGCCGGCACGACCCCGGCGACCAAGGCAGCCCTGGCCGAACCGGCACCGACGTTCACCCCCTTAAAGCTTCTCACTTCGGGTACACCTGCGGCGGCGGACGCGAAGCCGGCCGAAGCCGTTCCGGCCACGAAGTAATCTGTCGGTCCGCGCTACGTCATGGTCATCAAGGTCAAACATGAGAATCCCGGGGCCCTGGGTGGGTATTCGCTGGGGATTATCGTCCTGGCCTTGGCCTTGGCGTTGTTTGGCTTGGTGGTCCAGTATAGCGCGGGGATTTCCCTGTCCTCGAGCAATCGCACGGCGGCGTTCGATCGCCAGTTGTTTTATGTCCCTATCGCGATTGCCGCCGGGTTTTTCTTCTTTCGCTTAAACCTGGATCGGGTGCGGGAACGTCGCTGGTGGATTCTCGGCGTTGCTTGCGTGGTGATGGCGCTCGCGCGCGTGCCGGGTATCGGCGTTTCGGTCAACGGGTCTTGGCGGTGGATTGATTTCGGTTTTTTCCGCCTGCAAGCTTCGGATTTAGGCAAACTGGCCATCGTCCTAGTTCTTTCCGATGTGCTGGCGCGCATGCAGCGGCATACGTTAAAGACGAAGTTTCGCATCTGGCGCTTAAGTGATCGTCATCCTTATGTGATGACGACGGCAGGGTGGCTGGATTGTCGCGAGGGTTTCTTGAAGCCGTTAGGCATTATTCTGCTCATCGCGGGTTTCATCGCCTTGGGCCCTGATCTCGGTACCATCCTGCTTTGTGTGGCCGTCGGAGGCGTGATGATGCTTATTTCGGGCGTCCGCTGGGCGTACGTAATCCCGACGTTTATTTTCGGGGCTACCGCGCTCACAGTGCTCATTCTGCATTGGCCGAATCGCATGCGTCGGTTCACTTCTTTTCTCGAGCCATGGGAGAAACGCGGGGATGAGGCCTATCAGTTGTTTGAAGGCATGGTGGCGTTCGGCGTGGGGGGTTTGACAGGGAAGGGCGCCGCGAACGGCATCCAGGGTCGGGCCTACTTGCCCGAAGCACATACCGACTTTGTTTTCTCGGTCATTGGCGAGGAATACGGGCTCGTCGCGACGAGCATCGTGGCGTTCACGTATTTCACGATTTTCATTTTGGCGTACCGGGCGATGCGGCACGCATCGGATCTCTATCGATTCAACGTCTGCCTTGGGGCGACGCTTTTCTTGGTCCTCCAGGCACTCATTAATATGGGAGTCGTCACGGGATGCCTGCCGACGAAGGGTATCTCGCTGCCGTTCATTAGCTACGGCGGGACTAATCTCGTCATCATGTCGTGCATGGTGGGTTTGGTGCTCAACTGCATTCGCGATTCCGCTACTCCGGCGTTTACGCCCAAGGAGGCTCGCGTATGAGCCGTATGCTGCTTGCGTGCGGTGGGACAGGCGGCCATCTGGCCCCAGGTATCGCCCTCGCTCAGCGGCTCACCGAGGAAGGCCATGAATGTCAGCTGGTCGTCAGTAGCAAAGCGGTCGACGCCCGGATGACTTCTAACTACCCACGCTTGAGGTTCGTTCCCGGCAAAGGTCGCGGGTTTGGTCCTGGCCTTATCGCCAAAACACTTTTTTTCCCGGCGTTGATCGGAGCGGTCTGGTCAGCTTGGCGTCAGCAACGGCAATTTCGTCCGGATGCCTTAGTTTGTTTTGGTGGCTTCATGAGCCTCGGGCCGGCTTTAGCATGCTGGCTTACGGGAGTTCCGGTGCTCGTCCATGAGGCGAACCGTCATCCAGGCAAGGCGGTGCGTCTCATTGCGCGTTTCGCCGCTTCCGTGCATCTTCCCGCGGGCGTACGTCTCGCCGGAGTCGTCGCCGAACGTCAGCATGATTCAGGCTACCCGGTGCGTGCAGAGATTCGTCCGCAAGCCCGTGACGCTGCCCGCCGTTTGCTCGGCCTGCCGCCCGCGGGCCGCCTTTTACTGGTGATGGGTGGCAGCCAAGGTGCGGCCTCTCTTAATCGCTGGGTCGAGGAGCATGTCGCGGAATTTACCGCCCGCTCGGTGCATGTGTTGTGTCTGACTGGGCCCGGTGGTCGTGAAGAAGAATTACGTACCCCGCAGTCCGTCGTGAAGTTCATGCCATTTTGCCACCAGATGGCGGCGGCTTATTCGGCTGCGGATTTGGCCGTTACTCGGGCGGGGGCGGGTACGCTCGCTGAATTGGCCACTTGTCGCACGCCAGCAGTGCTGGTGCCCTATCCACGCGCCGCGGACGATCATCAGACCGCCAACGCCCTGCAAAGTGCGTCGACCGGCGGCGCGGTCCTCTTGGCGGAACGTGATCTCGGAAAGCTCTCGGCGATAGTCTTTGCCCGCATCTCAGACAACGGGGCACTCTCCGCGATGCGGGATGCTCTGGCTTTGGCCGATGCGGCGAATCGCTGGGAAGAACTTGCCATCGAAACGGTCTCACTTGCTGGTCGGAAATCCCGCCCCATACCTGCATGAGCGCCTTGGATTCAGCGTGGTTACTGGGAGCGTGCGGTATGGGCGTCGGGCCTTTGGCGATTTACCTTAAGGGCGAGGGCTGGGATGTCTCGGGCTGGGATGATTCGACCGGAAGTCCGATGGAACTACAGTTAGCGACCGCCGAGGTGCCGCTCCTGCGCGATCCTTGGGCCGCTGGTCGTCGTCCGATAGTCGTTGGTCGCTCGAGTGCGGTGAAGCCTGGGCATGCCGCTCTGGATTTGGCCTTAGCCAATGATGTGCGTGTGCTCCGTCGGGGCGAATTGCTGGCGGAACGAGTGGCCCATCGCCGTTTTGTCGCCGTTTGCGGGAGCCACGGTAAGACCACCACCTGCGGCATGCTCGTCGCTGCGCTCACGAGCAGTGGTGCCGATTTCGGTTATGTGCTGGGCGGGCTGTTTCGTGATCCCGCTTTCCCTCCAGCCCGTGCGACGCAGACCTCCCCATGGGTGGTCGCGGAGGTCGATGAATCCGATGGGACGATCGGAGCGTTCTCCCCCGATGTCACCGTGGCAGTAAATTTGGATTGGGATCACCCCGATTATTACCGCGATGAAGCGGCGTTGGAAGGCGTCTTCCGCGCCCTCTTTGAGCGCACGCGATCAGCGGTGATTATTCCGGTGGGGAACGAACGACTCGAACGACTCACTCAAGGCTTGGGGGTCCCGGTCATTCGTGTAGGCCCCGCGGGCGACTATTCTCTCGATCTTCTTCAGGGCGGGCATTCGTCATCCGTGGTGCGGCTGAGCGGGCGCTTCCCGGAACGGCAAGTCAATCTGCCGGTCGCTGGCACCTTTAATCGTTCCAATGCGGCCCTAGCCTTGGCGGCGACCCATTTCATCACGAACAGCCTAGCCGAAGAACCGATGGCGCGGTGGCGCGGAATCCGTCGCCGCCAAGATGTTCTTTTCGAGCGGATGGGCCTACGCGTGCTGGCTGACTACGCGCATCATCCTACCGAAATAGCCGCGTTATTACAGTGGGTCCGCGAGACGCACACGGGTCGATTAATCGTCGTTTTCCAGCCCCATCGACATACCCGGACGCGCCAATATGCCGCTGAGTTTCGAGCTGCCTTGGCGATCGCCGATCAAGCTTTTGTACTCCCCGTCTATGCGGCGGGCGAACCCGTCGTTGAAGGCGGGCGTTCCGAATCCGTGGTGGCGGGTTCCGCGCATCGCTTAGTGGAGGACCGCTTGGCTTTGCCGTCTCTCCTAGCACCACTCACGGCGGACGGTGACACCGTAGTGGCGTTCGTTGGAGCGGGCGATATCGAGCGTGACGCCGAAGCGTATGCGAAGCTTTTGCGCCGGCAAGGTGCCGAGATTCTCTCTTTGGATTTGCCCGATCTGGTCGCCGGCCGCCTTTCACCGGAGGGTGTGCTGCGTGCGAATGAGCCCCTGGCGCGGCGGACGACCCTCGGTCTCGGTGGTACCGCCCGTTGGTATGCAGAGCCGGCGACAGTCGATGACGTTGTCGCTTTATTACGGGCGGCCGCCGAACTTGACCTCCGGTATTTTGTCATCGGGCGGGGCTCCAATTTATTCGTTCCAGATGAAGGTTACGATGGACTCATCGTACACCTTGAGTCGTCCCGCTGGGGTTCCGTCCAAGATCTTGGCGAAGGCCGCCTCCGTGTCGGCGGAGGCGCTCGCCTGAAAGAACTCTGCGGTTTCGCGGCCCGGGAAGGCTGGAAGGGCTTTGAATTTCTCGAGGGCATCCCGGGCACGCTGGGCGGCTCTTTGCGCATGAATGCGGGCGCGATGGGTGGCTGGATCTTCGATGTGGTTGAATCGATTGAGTGGCTTTCCCCTCACGGTCAGGTCCGGGCGGCCCGCCGTGATTGTTTTGATGCCCTCTACCGTGACTGCCCTCAGTTACACGGGGCCGTGGTGCTTTCCGCTGTCCTTCATTCTGCGGGTCGGGATGAACCTGCTGCCATCCGCGCCCGTATGGATGAGATGGCCCGCCAGCGTCGAGAGTCTCAGCCTCGAGAGTCGAGCGCGGGGTGTGTCTTCAAAAATCCTGACGGCGATAAGGCGGGTCGACTGATTGACCTCTCCGGCCTGAAGGGGCGCGCGGTGGGCCCGGTTTCCGTTTCTCACTTGCACGCTAATTTCTTGGTGAATAGCGGCGATGCTTCTTCCGCCGACTTCATCGCTTTGATGCGCGAAGTCCGGGCTGAGGTGAAAGCCCGTCAAGGCGTTGAGCTGCAGCCTGAAATCATTGCCCTTGGGCACGAGTGGAAGGAGCTACTATGAGTTCTTCCCCTGAAATAATCATCCTGTGCGGAGGGTGCTCCTCGGAGCGTGAGGTCTCGCTTCGTTCGGGGAAGGCTGTGGCCTCGGTACTTCCGGATGCCCGTCTCGTCGAACTGGAGACGGATGCTTTACCCGCGTGGATTGACGGTGCTCAACACCTTGTCTGGCCCGTCCTGCACGGGGGCTGGGGTGAAGACGGTCGGGCCCAGGCTGAGATGGAAGCCCGCGGCATTGTCTTCGCCGGATGCTCATCGGAGGCTAGTCGACTGTGCATGGACAAGGTCGCCACCAAGCGTGCCATGCGTGGGGCGCAGGTACCCGCCATCCCGGAGGTTGCTTTTTCGGGTGCCACTAAGCCCGCCGCGGCGGAGCTAATTGCCGCCCTCGGTGACCAAATCGTCATCAAGCCTTCCGACCAAGGGAGCAGCGTGGGTCTCTTCATGTTGGCAGGGGAGGCAGCCATCGCTCAGGCTCTGGCTGAGATTCCTGCCTCTGGTCAATGGATGGCCGAGCGCCGTTTGACGGGTCGCGAGATGTCGGTCGGTATTCTGGATGGCCGGGCGATGGGGATTGTTGAAATTATCCCGTTAGCTGGCATTTACGATTATAAGACGAAGTATACCAAGGGTTCGTCGGAGTACCGCTTTCCAGCCCCCCTTGCCTTCGAGGTCACCGCCGCCATTGCGGCGGCCGCGGAGCGACTCTTTGCGGCGTGCGGCTGCCGGGACTTTGCCCGGGCCGATGTATTTCTTGAGCCTGACGGGCAGTTCTATTTCCTTGAGATCAACACGATGCCCGGAATGACCGAAACCAGTTTGATGCCCAAGAGTGCCTCCTGTGTTGGGCTTGATTTTACTTCACTGGTTCGCCGCATGTCCGCTCCGGCACGTGCGCGCGCCAGTCAAACTCAACGTTACTGACCATGGGATTCTTTGATCAACTATTTCGCAAGCGACGCGATGTCTACATCGGCAATGAGAACCGTGATTGGCGGACGCTCGTGCCGCAGGAAGTGAGTCGGGTGCCTGAAGGCAATATCGGGCGGAAGCGGGCCGTGCGCTCGCAGTTACCCAAGGTGCTCGCCGTATTTTTCTTCGTCGGCGTCGCCGGGCTTTGCTGGTTGGCTGTTAGTAATTCTGCCTCTACCACGCCGGCGAGCGGGGTACTTCGTCTGAAGACCGATGGTTTTCTCAGCCAAGGCTTTGTGCAGAAAGTTATCGCTAATGGCGCACTGGGCTTTGAGCGCGATGTTCGCCTAATCAAGAAGGATTTGGAAATGGATAACCAAGTGCTGGATGCCCAGGTGCGGCGACGGGGGGATCAGTCGCTCGACATTATCCTCCGTGAGCGGCTGGCGGTGGCTAAAATTGCGACAACGCCCGCCGCTGGTGTGACGATTGTCGTGCGCTTGGTCGCCTCGGACGGGCAGACCTTCGCAGGGACGGGTTATCCGGAGCAGGCGATCCGTAATTTGCCTGAAATTAAGGACTACAATTCTACTGGAACCGATGACCGGATGACGATTGAGGGGATTGAAATCGCCGCCCCATTCTTGTCGACCGTGAGCACCAATTACCCGAATCTCTATAAGCAGTGGTCAGCGGTTTCTCTGCGCGATTGTTTCGGCGCCCAGGCCGATGCTCCCGGCTCGAATCTGCGCGTGTCGGTGCGGCAGGGCACGCAGCCGACGGATCGACCCGCTTTAGTTGAGATCGTGTTCTCCACCGCTAACTGGAAAAACGAACTCTCCCTGCTTTCCCGCATTAATGTGGAGGAGTTGCTGCGCCGTCCGGGTGCCACGGCTCCCGCCTATGTTCTCAAGCTTTCCATTCAGAACCGAACATCCTCTCTGCCCGTTCCCGAACCCCGCCTCGTTCCTGCCCCTTCCCGATGACCCCCAAGCCCCTTCCATCCCTCATTGCCGTCATCGATATCGGCACCCATAAGACCGTCAGCCTCCTGGGCCAGATCATCGACGGCAAGGCCCGCATGCTCAGTTTCAGTGAGCGCCGCACGGATGGCGTGGTTAAAGGTACCGTGACTGATTTGGAGAAACTCACGCAGTGCGTGCACGAGGTGGTGAATGATATTGAGCGCAGTTCCACGCGGGCGGTGGAGCAAATCTACTTATCCCTTTCCGGTCCGGCCGCCGAAGGCGAACGGGTGAAGGGTTTTGTCGCGGTGCCCGCGCATGATGGCAAGGTCACCGCCAAGGATGTCGCTGATGCGATTTCTTCGGCCAAGCGTCTGGAGCCTCCGGCGGGTCGTTCCACCCTGCTTTACATGCGCCAACCGACGATGCTCGACGGCCGCGCAGTGAGTAATCCGGTCGGGATGGCTGGCAAGCGCCTAGAGGTAAATTTTTGGCGGGTGACAATGGAAGAAGGCAACATGCGTATGCGCGTCGGGATGGTGAACGGCATGAGTATCCGGGTCCGCGATTTCATCTTGGCCGCACACGCCGCCGCTTGTGCCACGGCGAGTGACGCCGATAAGCAAGGCGGGGTGCTGGTGATCGATATGGGTGCAGGGACAACCGATTGGATTCTCTATTATAAGGAGCACATTCTCTGCGCGGGTTCGATTTCCGTCGGCGGCGAGCACATGACTAATGACCTTAGTGTCGCCCTGCGCATTAGTCGCGAGACGGCCGAGGACTTGAAGCAACGTTTTGGCTCCGCGGTGCACCGCGATAACGATGTTAACCAGATTATCTGGAAAGACGGCGATAAAGGCGTCGGGGATCAGCAGTTTAATCGCGGCACGATCACGAAAGTCATCTCCCTGCGCTACCAAGAGACGTTGGAGTTTGTCCGTAAGGATGTCCTCCGTCACCTCGAACACATTTTCCCTGGCCATGCAGTCAAGTTGGACCAGCAGATGATTCCCTCGGGTGTCGTGCTCACGGGCGGATCGGCGAATCTCGCCGACGCCTCCGAAGCCGTGCAACTGGTGACTGGGCTGACCGCTCGCATTGGCATCCCGAATTTCGAGAACGATTCATTACGCAAACCAGAATATGCCGGGGTCGTCGGGCTGATGACTGCCGCCATCACGGATGCTCCCCCCGTCGTGCGTCGCCCGCGGGGCTTTATCGCGAACCTCAAGGACCTCTTCCGTTTCTAAGATGAGTGCCGCCCCCTCCATTTTACTCGTAGGCCTCGGCGGGGCGGGATGCTCAATGGTCACGCGTCTCTCCGCTCAGCTCCCGCCTGAAATCGGCGTGGCGCTGCTGGATACGGATGCGCGATCATTACAGTCGGCGGCGACGGTGCAGACGGTGCAACTCGGGCGGGCACAGACACGAGGCATGGGAACGGGGGGCGAAGCTGCCCTCGGCTTGGCTTCGGCTGAATCGGAAGAGGCGCCTTTGCGCAGGCTCTTCACGGGTGTGCCCATCGTGGTCTTGGTCACGGGCCTAGGTGGCGGCACGGGCAGTGGCGCCGCGGCCGTCGTGGCCTCTTTAGCCGTGGACGCTGGTGCCACGGTGCTCACTTTCGCGACGATGCCTTTCTCGCATGAGGGCGAACGGCGAATGCGCCAGGCAAATGATACGACGGTTTTACTCGGCCAGAAATGTCACGGCCTCGTGGTCGTTCATAACGACCTATTGCTTCAGCAGGTTGCTTCCGATGCTCCGCTTTCCGAATCTTTTGCCGCCGCCGATGCGTGGGTGAGCGGTGCACTCCGGGGCATCGCCAGTGCCTTTGCACCCGGCGCACTCATCGCAGCCGACCCCGGCGCTTTGCGGTCGATTCTGGCCACGCCGGGTTCGCCGACCCTCTACGCACATGGGGTGGGGCAGGGCGAGGGGGCCGCGATGAAGGCCGCACGCGCGGCTTGCGATTGTCCGCTCGCCCATGGACCAGGGGCGGTCACCAAAGTCGCTTCGCTGTTTGTTTATGTCGCGGGAGGAACCGCGTTGACGTCGACGGAAGCCTTCGAGGCGGTGGCAGCCGTGCGGACGCGATTCGGCGGCGAGACCTCCACGATTATTTGTGCCCGCATCGATGCATCGATGGGCGATCGCACCGAAGTTTCCGTGCTCGGAGCGTCGTTGCCCGCGCCCAAGGCCGCCCCGAAATCAAAGAAAGGCGACAAGGCGGTCGATCCTTCGCAGCCGGTCTTTGAGTTCGCTACAGAGGAATCCATGCGCCGAGGTCTTTTTGGTGGTACACCGATGACCTTCATCGACGGTCAGGATGTCGATGTCCCCGCCTATATCCGCAAGGCGGTGCGACTGCCCGCTACGCCCTGATTTCGCTTCCCGGTTGCGCCCCGGCGCCGTCCGACTACGTTCGGTTCCATGCCCGTGTTTGACGTCCAAGCCCTTCGAAAGGACTTCCCGATTCTGGGACGTTCCGTCCGGGGTCGTCCGTTAGCTTATCTCGACAATGCGGCGACCTCGCAGAAGCCGCTGGCGGTGATCCGGGCGCTAGAGCGTTATTATTCCGAGCAAAATGCAAACGTCCACCGCGGTGTGCACTTGCTTAGCGAGGAGGCCACGACGGCCTACGAGGCCGCTCGTGCTTCGGTCGCCAAATTCCTCGGGCTCAAAGAGACGCGCGGCTGTGTGTTCGTGCGAGGTGCCACGGAAGGCATTAATCTCGTCGCGGAATGCTGGGGGCGCTCCAATTTAAAAGCGAGGGATGAGATTCTGCTCACACACCTTGAGCACCATGCGAATATCGTGCCTTGGCAGGTAATCGCCGAGCGGACGGGTGCCAAGGTCATCGTCGCACCCGTCACCCCACGCGGCGAAGTAGACCTCGTCGCTTTCAAAGGACTCCTATCCGCTCGCACCAGACTCGTCGCGTTCGCCCACGTCTCCAATGCCCTCGGCACGGTTAATCCCGCCGTTGAAATGACGCGCCTCGCCAAGGCTGCGGGCGCCGTGGTGCTCATTGATGGTTGTCAGGCGGCCGCGCACTTCAAAGTCGACGTCCCGGCACTCGGTTGCGATTTCTACGCTTTCTCCGGTCACAAGACTTTCGGCCCAACGGGTATTGGTGTGCTCTGGGGTCGACCGGAATTACTCGACGCGATGCCGCCGTATCAGTTCGGTGGCGATATGATCCGCAAGGTCGATTTTGCTGGTACCACTTTTCGCGAGGCCCCCGAACGTTTTGAAGCGGGCACGCCAGATATTTCTGGGGCCATCGCCCTCGGCGTCGGGCTGGAATACGTCATGCCTATCCAGGCCGTTGCGCATGCGCACGAGCAGACGCTGCTGGCGGCCGCGACCGAGCGACTCAAGGCCATCCAGGGATTGACCATCGTGGGTGAAGCGCCCGAGAAGGTCGCCGTAATCTCCTTCAATATCGAAGGTGGTCACCCGCACGACATCGGTACGTTACTCGATGCGGATGGTATTGCCATCCGCACGGGACACCACTGCTGCATGCCCTTGATGAAGCATTACGGGCTCAGTGGCACTGCCCGTGCTTCGTTTGCCTTCTACAATACCCTCGAGGAGGTCGACCGCTTGGCCGTCTCGCTCGAGAGGGTGCGCAAGATGATGGCCTGAGGGCTGTCTTCTCCCCCAAGAAAAAGCCCCCTGGGTGGGGCCTTTTTGGAGTAACTTGCGGGCTTACTTCTTGCGTGGCTTCGCAGGGGCCGTAGCGCCAGCGGCGGCGCGGGCGGCCTTGACGGCTTCCGTACCTTCGTTGGGGTCTTCGTCTTCGTTCAGCTGATCAGCTTTCTTGATGGCGAGCAGGGCGGCTTCGACATTCTCGGCCACCTTGGCGCGGTTGTTGGACTTGAGGGCGACGACGGCATCCTGAACGAGTTGAATGGCGTTCTTCTCCTGCTTGATGATTTCCTCGTGATCTTCTTTCACCTTACGCGGGCGGGAGGAGGTGGGCTTGCGGGGACCAACGTTACCATGGGGGCCTTTGGGTTCCTTGGGCTCGCGCGGATGGATTTCCTGTTCTTCCATGTCCTCGGCGACGCTAAGGTCTTTGATGGCTTCGTTGAGGTCCTTGACGGTTGGGGCCGTTTCCGCGATTTCTAGTAGCTTGATGGCTTTGTCGAGCAGCGTGTCTTCTTCTTCGTCCCATTCATCGACGACGCCGTTGTCGCCACCAATTTTCGTCTGAGGTGTGGTGACCTTGACGCTGCTACCCAACAGATGGTCCGTAGGCGAGGTGGAGGTGGTTGACGTTGTGCTTGCCGAGGAGGCAGCGGAGGTGGCCACGGGGAGAGACAAGGCCAATAGGAAAACTGCCAGCAAGGTGCGGGGAATTGGGGTCATATTAGAATTGTGCGACCAGCCCACCGCGCTGTCAACCGATGCGGGGAAGATTATGCTAAGGTGAATGGCCCAGTTTACGTCGGATTTTCCTCGGTGGGCGCCGCCTGGGTGCGGCGGATGATATCGAGAATACCCTGCACCTCCCAGTTTCGGGCGGTGCCTTGTAGGCCGAGGATGTTGCGGGCTTCTTGGATATCCTCGGGGTGATTGCCGGGAGGCCATTCGAGCCAGGCCCGATCGAGGGTGGCCTTCGTGTCTTGGAGCAAGGGGAGGAGTGCGTTGATGCAAAGGGTGTCGGCGCGTCCGTCGGGTAGGATGCAGCAGAAAGTTTCGTCGATGAGGCGACGACGGCAGGAAGCTAGGGCATTGGCGGGTAAAGTCATGGCCCAGGTGCGCAGGTGCTGACGCCAGTCCGGCCGCCGCCGATTAAGCTCCATGTATTGAGCGAGTCGGCGGTAGGGATGCCCAGCGGGACGTAATCCGCGCAGCCTCCATCGCCCGCACTTTTCCATGTAAAGCGTATCGAGCCCGAGTACCAGCATCTGCTCCGGTGAATGGGTGCGGGCGAGTTCTGCCATCGGGGCGCGGTTGCCGCCGAGACCGAGCGATTCGACGAAGAGTTCATGGCAGGCGCTGTCCCAGCCCACTTCGCGAACGCGGGTGCGGGCGTGTTTCGTCTTCGCGCGGAATCGCTCGAGGGCCCGGCGTTTGAGTCCGAGTGCCACATTGCTTTCGGCGGCGAGCACGCGCCGGGCGACTTCGCCGGCTCGGCCGCGCAGTTCGAGCAGGGCGTCCTCTTCGGCGAGATCCTCTAGGTCGCGGGGCAGGTGTGGCAGTAGCACGATGGTTTCAGGTCGATGGCCGGAGGCGGTGGTGACGTCCTTGGTGCCGGGGAGGAGGACGGCATGAAGGATGACGTTGGTGAAATTCGGATCACTTTCGTGGCCGTGTGCATGCCAGTCGGCACATCGCAGGTGAATCTCGATGTCGCCGCGTACCCGCCGGCCATCGACGAGGATCTCCGCGCCGAGGAAGTCCGGGCCAGCTCCGCGATTCCAGTCACCCTGGTTGAGGATTTCAATTTTGGCGCCGGACGCCGCAGCCATTGGGCCGCGGACTTCGCCGGAAGCCCATAGCCTTTGGATGGCGCGCTCGCCGATGGCGAAGGGGCCGTAAGGACCGTCGATTTCCTCGACGCGCTCGCTGGTGCTCATCGGGCAGGCATGAACATTTTCTCGGCCGATGGGAAAGCAGGAGAAAGCCCAAGGGTAAGACTCCGAAAGGGCTTGAGGGAAGACCCTAGGCTGATTTGACTCCTCTTTACGGAGAGGTGGCAGAGTGGTCGATTGCACCTGACTTGAAAAGATTGGTGAACTACCAAAATCAGTTCCGAAGGGTGCGTTTTCCTCGCTACGGACAGGTTTTGGACAGCATGCAAGGCTCTGGAAGAGCCGTTTCCCTCTCGTGAGGGTGACCAAGAGAACAATGGTTCCTCTTCGACAGTCGGTCACGCTAGCACGCAAACGCCCGGACAGGTCATGGGCGGTCTACTTTCCTGCAGGAGAGGGTGCATCGAGCTCCGGAAAGGTCGCTCGGAGGTTCTTCAGGCTCAAGTCCGAGGCAGAGGCCTTCTGCGTGGTTAAAAAGGCGGAGGTCGCCACGCTGGGGGCACAGGCCAATGCCCTTACTGATGAGTTCAAGCGGGAAGCCCTTGCCTGCGGCAAGATGCTCGCCCCATTGGGTGCTACCCTGACCGAGGCGGTGACTTTGTTCATCAAGGAGACAAGAAGCCGAGAGTCTTCCGTCACTGTTTCCCATGCGCTTGCCGCGCTAGGTCAGCGTCTTTCCCTTGATGGCCACTCTGCTCGTCACGCCAAGTCGGTGAGGGAGATTGTCGGCTCTTTCGCCAAGGCGAAGGGGGACCAGGTGGTCTCTCTGGTCAAGGTGCAGGACATCCAAGGTTGGCTAGACGACTATAGAACGAAGGACTCCCGTCCTCTTTCTCCTGTCAGTTTTAACACATATCGTCGTTACATCAGTCTGTTCTTCAGCTTCTGCCTCAAACGTGGCTGGGTGACCAAGAATCCGGTAGAGCTCATTAGCTCTCATAGGGTCGTGCAGAAAGTCCCGCGGCTCCTCTCACCAGACTCTCTTAAGCAGATACTCCAAGCCACGCCCGCGCCGGCGAAGGCCATTGTATGGCTTCAGGCCCATTGTGGCCTGCGGACTTCGGAGGCGTCCAGAGCTCGGTGGTCTGACTTCATTCAGTCCGGGGAGGGCTATTACATCCAGATTGGCTCGGCCAATGCGAAGACGGCTCGCCGTCGTCTGACACCAGTTCCGAAGGCGCTGGCAGACTACCTCTGTTCTGTCCGTAAACCTGATGGCTTCATCTATGCCGAAGGGGGTGGTCGTGAGTCAGTGCTCCAGAATGAGTTCAAGGTCATCAAAGCGGCCGCCAAGGGGGTCATGTGGCATCGGAACGCCCTGCGGGCCTCTGCCCTCTCTTACCGCCTCGCCCTGACCAAGGACGCGGCTGCTACGGCCTTTGAGATGGGTAATAGTGCTGGGGTGCTGATGAGGGACTACCGGGAGCTAACCACCCCAGCCGTCGCACAAGAGTGGTTTTCCGTTATCCCATAAGTTGGATTGAACCCGACCCAGAACTGATGTCTCCTCCCAAGCAACTGATGAAAATCCGAGTAGCAGAACTCTTTGCTGGTGTCGGCGGCTTCCGTGAGGCCGTCGAGTCTGATGGTCTTCGTACTCGTTTCTCTGTAACTTGGTCGAATCAGTGGGAGCCGGGTGAGGCCAAGAAGGCTGGCAAGGACCAGAGCGCCAACAAGGTCTACATCAAGAAGTTCGGCCCCGAAGGTCATTACCCGGAAGACATCCACCTTGTGACCGAGTCCGGCAAGGACCTCCCCAAGGTCCTTAAGGAGATTAACATGCTGGTAGGTGGCTTCCCCTGCCAGGACTACTCCGTCGCCAAGCCCAAGAATGAGTCGAAGGGCATTCGTGGCCCGAAGGGTGTGCTCTGGTGGAGTATCGAAAAGATACTCCGAGTTGCGGAGCCGGACTACCTGCTACTTGAGAATGTCGACCGTCTGATTAACTCGCCCTCCAGTAATCGAGGAAGAGATTTCGCCATCATTCTTAAAGGCCTTCAGCAGCTTGATTACGTCGTCGAATGGAGGGTGATTAACGCCGCGGAATACGGCTTCGCTCAAAAGAGAAGGCGTATCTTCATCTTGGGGTACAAGAAGGGCTCGAAGGTTCATCGTGCAACCTTCAAGGGCAGCCCGACGCCCGAAGAGGTAATCTCCAAGGTTGGGGTTATGGCAAAGGCTATGCCATGTAAGCTCGCCGAAGAGCTGAAGAGCTATGACCTCCAGAATGAGATTTCGTCTGATGACTCCGCAAAGACCGACTACAAGTCCGATAACGGCATGTCCCGATTCGGGCCGGCAGGCTTACTGGTGGACGGCAAGGCGTGGAGTTGCCTTGTCGATGCCGCTTCAGATGAGAAAGAGACGAGTCTGCGTGCCATCCTTATCAATCCAGCGAGGAACAAGGAGGACAAGTTGCCCCCCAATAGCGCCTCATTCTTTATCAAGCCGGAGTCCATTAGCGAATGGGCTCGCGCTAAAGGTCGCAAGAATGAGCCCCGACGCAAGGGGCAGGTAATTTCGGCAGTCCTCAAGAAACGATTCGGCCTTCCTGATGCCGAGGTGAAGAAGCTCATCAAGCCCCTCGTCAAGGAGCTCGGGATGGATGCCTCTTTCGATTTCAAGCACGCCGGCAACTCGGTTGCCGTAAGCATTGCACGGGAAGAGGTGAACCAGCGAATCCTTGCGGCTTATGGCGAATCCTTCTCGGCGAGCAGGCCCAACAAAGTCGACCGAAAGAAGTTCATCCAACCTCTTCTAGGTTCCGGCCGTGATAAGGCAGTTTGGGCAGGGGTCGTAGATGGGGTTCTCTCGATTGCCTTGGACCGTGCCGTCTCGCTCTTGGCGGTTAAGGACAAGGCTATCCAGCGAAGCCTTGCGGCCCCTCTTCGCCCACTCGTTGAGGTGGCGGTTACCCAGCTCATCAAGGATAACCCAAGGTTTGATGAGGTCGTAGGCGGTAAGAAGGTTTTTATCACCCGGGATGAACTTGCCGACGAAAGCTTCGCTTACGGCTACAAAGAGGGCGGCTTGCCCTTCCCGGACGACGTCAAGAAGCAGGGGCGAACCATTATTACTTCAGAAGGCGGTCCATCAGTGTCCCGATTCAAGCATGTCATTTGCGACATCTGTGGAGCCGGTGGCTCGAGTCATAAGACCGCCCAGGACTGCATTGACTCCAAAAGGCTGCGCCGTCTTTACCCCGAGGAGCTGGAGCGCATGAACCATTTCCCGCGCACACATTCGCTTGCTTGCGAGCAGAGTGGGGCGACCGATGGAAAGCGTGCCTTCTTCATGGGCAACGCCTTGGTTGTAGGTGTCGTCCAGAAGATACTCGCAAGGCTTGCAGAAAGAGCCTGATTACAGGCGGACTACTCGACCTGCCGCCTTCGTCTTACCGTCCGGGTAAGTGTGGTCGTATTGCTCAATCGTAAACGTACGGGGCGGCTTGAGTCCGACGATTATGATTGGGGTAGCCGTTAGGATTGTCTGCATCGCTTTCAGTGAAAGCTGCGCGTTTTCAAAAGTTGCGATGGCATTGCCGTCGAAGCCGCCGGCCGATTCCATGTCTTTCGTTGCAAGGACGATAATCCCGATTTCGGTTTCAATGGCCTTTTCGACGTGGTTTTGTTCGCACGCCAGGACGAGTTTAATGAGGTTCCATCCCAATGAGCCGGCATTGTTAAAGACTACTTCAACCGAGAAGCTGCCTTTCCCGCTCGTCTCTTTTGCGAAGTCCAAGGCCCACCCCATCTTTTTGAACTTCTTATCCCCAAAGATTGGTGCCTGCGGTAGCCAGCTCTTCGCCTTGAGGCGTTCATCGATTAATTTGTTGATGGCATCGGAAGCGCTCTTCGCCATCCGCTTGTTGGCTTTCAGTGCCGCTTCCTGCCCTTGGTTGAACTGGCGGATGATGTCTTCATCCGTGATGTTACGAATGACCGCCAAGAACTCATCGAAATCTGGCTTCAGGTGCGCCTTCCCGGCTACGGCGAGTCCATGCCTGTATTCTGCAAGTTCGTATTCCATTTGGTGTGCCCAGCCTGCATAGGGCCAGCGGCCTGTGAAGGGTTTTTATCATTCTTATGTGCTTGGAGCGCAGAATGCATGCGCGGATGTGACTTCGGGCCTTATAAGGCCATTATTTCCTGATTCACGACTATCGGCACCCCGAACTTCTTCTCGGAGATTTCGCTCATGAGCCGGCAGAGGCCAGCCAGGACCTTCTCGAGGGCTTCCTGACTGCCCGGTTGGGCGAAGACCCCGAAGCCGTCGTACTGATAATAAAGTGTGATGCCTTGGGCATCAGCGTAATCGTAAAGCCGACTGTCGGTCATCAGAGGCGTCTCGAAGTGAAGACCGAGTTGGCGCCCCAACTTCTTTGGCCCTGCGGCCTTCCAAGCCTTGTGCATCTCCGGGTTGGTCTTGGCGAACCAGTCATCAATCGCCTTGTGCTTGGTAGGAGGCTTCCATCCCTTGTCCTCCGAGGACTGGAGATAGCCGCTCAAGTACTGGTTCAGGCTGGCCTTTAGCCCACCCTCCTTGAACTCAACCCCTGTGTCATTCTTGATGCCATTCCGTGGGTCATTCTCGTCTCCGGGCTTACAGAAGGCTTCCAGCCACTTATCGCATTCGGCTTTGAGGGCTTCATTGTTGTCTCCTTGCAGCTTCCGTAGATGGGCGCCCAAGAAGGTGGGCCAGCAGGCCCTTATGTCTACTTCGGCACGGTAAGCGCGGTCTCCGACCCGGAGGTGCTTACGCAGTTCCTTCGGGAAGCCAGCGAGGGGGTGGTACAGCCGGCTACGCTTGCCGTCGTTTGCCACTGGGTCGAAGTCGACCCAAGTCAGCTCTGCGAGGACATCAAGGGCCGTCTCAACCTTCTCAAGCTTCTCTCGTAGGAAGGCTTCATCCCATAGCCAGTCTACCTCTACGGTGCAGCACAGCACCTCGTGCGCCCTGCAGAACCGGTCTTGGATGGTCTCGGCTGCCTTGAGGCGAAGGGCTCGCTTACGCGCGTTATTACCTTTGCAGAGCTTGTCGCCAAACCCCTCTTCCCGTCGCTGCTGGAGGCGTGCTTTGTGGTAGGCGTCGATGACGGACTCGTGGACCCGAAACCGTGTAAACCTCCCCTTGCCGGGGATTGGCGAGGGTACAGGCGCAGAGGTCTGCTCCAGGAGCTTCAGCTCATACAGGGCCTCCTTGTACTTGGGATGGTTGTGCTCACCATTCCAGAAGTGGTTCTCTATGTCCTTGTGGTCGATGCCCCAGTCCTTGGCAGGCTTGCCGCGGGCTGTTCGCCGCGCAATCCAAGTAAGGAACTCTACGCCACGCTTTGCCATCTCCGGCTCTGCACGGAAAACGGGATGAGCCAGTAGTCGCTCTACCAGCAGCTGGCCTGCGGCCGTCTTCCGTATCCATTGCTCCTTCCTTTGCACCAAACCAGTCGATGGTAGGATAAGCCTGATGCAACAGCGCAATTAACCCCTCCGGGGTTCTGTATGACTTACGCCCCCGGGTCTCCCCACCCCCCACTTACATCCCCTCTATTTGGCAGGGGTGAAGCGGTTGAGTATTCTTCGAGGTGGAGAACCAAGGGGTGGTTGAGCGTAAGGGCTTTCAGCCCTTTCCAAGGGCAAGGGGCAAGGATGGCCGCATGGTCTGCCCGGACGCCTTGGCGGCCCGTCCTCGTAAGCCAAAGAGCCTCTTGTGCGGCTGGCTGGAGTCCTCTAGAAGGATTCCGTGACTGTCCTGTCCGTCCCCTCTTTCCGCTGGGCCATTCTGGTCCTGCTTGGCTTGTTGACCGTATCGCTGGCAGGAGCCCATGCCGGCATGACTCCTGTGGAGGTGAAAATATTCGAGGAGTGCAAACCGAAGGCCGAGAAAGGTGACCGCGTGTTGGAATACATGATGGGTGAGTACCTGTCCCAAGGATTTGGGACTCCGAAAGATGAAGCGGAGGCGGCAAAGTGGTACTTGAGGGCAGCACACCAAGGACTTGATAGGGCACAACACACAATCGGACAACGCTACTTCTTCGGAGAAGGAGTGATTCGAGACATCATCGAAGCATACGCATACAGCAATCTGGCAGCAGCCAAGGATAAGGGATACCGCTGGGACCTTGATTACATTGAGAAGAGGATGTCCCCAGAGGCGATTCTGCGCGGTCAACAGCGCACCCGGGAGCTTCAGAAGGAGATAGAAGCCAAGATGGCCGCCAAGAAGGCTACCGAAGAGAAGGCCGGCAAGTAGTCGGGCTGCGGAGAGTATTCTTGGATGCCTGCGGGTCCTGGCGGACCCTTGGCGTAGTCGCAAAGGGAGTTTGCAGGGGGGGCATGGACTCCTCTACAAGATGAGTATGAAACGTTCATCCCACTCCTTCGCCCGATGGGCATCCATAGCGCTGCTTGGACTGTTGCCCCTCTTGCCGGTTATCTCGATTGCCGGAATGACTCCGGAGGAGGTTAAGTTGCTCGAAGGGTATAAGGTTTTGCCTGACCCGGAAAACGCTAAAGCCCAATTCATCCTTGGGTTTTGCTATGATAATGGCCGTGGTATCGGACAGAACGAAGCCGAGGCTGTGAAGTGGTATCGTAGGTCCGCCGACCAAGGTTATGCACCCGCCCAGAGCAGCCTTGGAGACTGCTACCTTAATGGAACAGGTGTTGCTAAAAATGAGGTCGAGGCGGCGAAGTGTTATCGTAAATCAGCCGACCAAGGGTTCGCCCGCGCCCAAGGCTCTTTGGCCTTTTGCTACATCAACGGCCAAGGCGTCCCCAAAGACGAGATAGAGGCATACGCTTATTGGAACCTTGCTCAAGTTACCGACGAGAAGGCCCGCAGGAACTTCTCCCGGCTTGAGGAGGCGCTCTCTCCCGAGGAGAGGCTCAAGGGTCAGCAACGAACGAAAGAAATTCAGAAGGAGATAGAGGCCAAGATGGCAGCCAAGAAGGCCGGCAAGTAGCGGGAGGTTGAGCTTGGACACCTGCGGGCCCTGGCGGGCCCTTGGTGAAGGCCAAAGAGCCTCTTGCGGGGAGGCATGGACTCCCCTAGTAGAGGTCCATGAAGACCTTAATGCACAGCTTAAAGCTTTGGGTTATTGCACTCTTGTTGTGGATTCTAGCTTTTCCCGCTTATGCAGGCGACGGTCTTACGACCGGGGGCATAAGGCGCACGCTGGACCTTAAGAGAAAATCTCAAAGAGGGGATGCTAGTGCTTCGGTATCGCTTGGAAATGCATACGCCTTTGGTGACGGCGTTAACCCAGATACGGTTGAAGCCTTTAGGTGGTATCTGAAAGCAGCCGAGCAAGGAGATACTGAAGTGTTACATATTCTTGGCATATGCTACGCCGTTGGGCAAGGTGTGCCGAAAGATGAAGTTGAGGCTTATGCTTATTTTAATTTATCAGCAATTTCTACCCACAGCACCGAGGCCCATAATTCTCAAATAGCCCGGCAGCTCTTGGAAAAAAGAATGTCGCTGGATGCGAGATTGCTTGGGCAGAGACGAGCGAAACAGCTTCAGGAGGTGCTGGAGCTCAAGATTGCGGCCAGTAAGGCCGACGCAGTCACGAGCAATAGCTTTTCTGCGACGTCGGCAGGCTTGCCTGCAATGCACAGTTTTACTGACTGCAAGGCAAAGGCCGAGGGTGGAGACCCTGCTGCGCAGCTTGAGCTTGGGCGGTGCTACGCTGACGGCGAAGGGCCTGCGGGGGAACGTGTTTTGAAGAACGAGACATTAGCAGTTTCGTGGTATCGCAAGGCCGCCGAGCAAGGATATGCCGCAGCCCAGAACGACATGGGTTATTGCTATAAGTATGGCGTTGGTGTTGCTAGGGATTACGCAATGGCAGTTTCGTGGTTTCGCAAGGCGTCAGGGAAAGGATATGCCGCAGCGCAATATGAATTGGGGAAATGTTATGCTGATGGTATTGGCGTAGCCAAAGATATGATAGCTGCTTACGCACTTTTCAATATAGCTGCCGTCACAAATAAATCCGCGCAGAAAAAACTTAAAGATATAGAAGAAGAGATGAAGCCCGGCGACCGTTTCAATGCACAGGAAATGACAAAGCAGATGCAGAAGGAAATTGAGGTAAGTAAGGCGGGTAAGTAACCCGAACTTCTAATCTTAAGGACACCTTGGCGGCCCCTTGGCGTAGCTCTAATCGGTCGTCAGGAGGCAGGATAGTCCAGTGGTGGTTTTGATTTGAATTAAACACCCCGGGAGAAGCCGCGGTGTTTTTCAACCCCATGTCCCCATCCTTGTGGATAATAGTTTTCTTACCCGGGGGCGGGGAGGTCGCTGGTTCACGGCTTGGGTTTGATGGACAAGAGAAGGACAAGATTGGGGCTAGGAAGCCGATGCTTGGCATCCAGCAGGGCAGGGCAGCTTATGGACAGGATTGGACCTGCCGAAACCTGTCCGTGATTCCTCTTGGCACCAAGGTGATGGGCGCCAGTTTGCGGCCATGGACTTTAGTTCAGCTCCTCGACGCGGGCGCAGGTACTCATCCACGCATCAAGGGCGAATCCCTTCCGCTTGGGAAATCAGGAGAAAGCCCAAGGGTAAGGCACCGAATCGGCTTGAGGGAAGACCCCAGCCGCCGTTGAATCCTGCTTACGGAGAGGTGGCAGAGTGGTCGATTGCACCTGACTTGAAATCAGGCGTACCGCAAGGTGCCGGGGGTTCGAATCCCTCCCTCTCCGCCAATTTAATTCCCGCCCAAAGACTTGCCTTTCCAGTTAAGTTAAGGTGCCGGAAAGACGCTCGCCAGAGGGATGAGAACCCGCGGGTTCGGCGAAGGCCGTTAGGCCGAGCAGGCATCGGGCCGGAGGCCTGAAGCGCAGCGGAATCAATCCCTTCCTTGCCTGGATCCGCTCGTCTCACGGATTAGCCAATCTGCCCTTAGGTGAAGTAATCTAGGGTAATTTGGTTTTTTTCGGGTTATTTGTACCTGGATACCGCATAAACTATCGTTGAAACGACACTTTATGTTTTATTTATGCCAAACAGGGTGGTTTATTTCGAGGATGTCACAAATAAGTGAAGGAATGGGTCCTGCCGGGCGCCTGGCTTGTTTCGGTTTCTGTTGGCAGACGACTAAGCGGCTCATGGCGACAGAAAGGTCTTCCTACTACCGGAATCGCACCAGCTTCTGGAGATCAATCTACGCCTTCGCCGAACACACGACTTTTAGTGCGTGGGTGCGTTTTTTGAATAGTCCCGGCAACGAAGCCTTTCGTGATGCCGATCGCTTGGTCTGGTACAAGCCATTGCGCGGTTACATCCACAAAGATTGGACGGCCTCGCGGCGCCTTAAAGTGCTAAAGGAAACCTACGGACGAATCCGCAGTGATGCGGGGCTCGAGCGTGATGTCTTTGTTCGCCGGGCGAACTTGGTGCTCGCGATGGAGGCGCTGGGTGAGGACGAGGGCGACGTCGTCATTGAAATTAATCACCAGCAGAGATTTAAGCGGGAGGGCGAACTCTCCCTTTCCATCGTCTGCGAGCGTCATGGCGGCGAGCTCGCCTCGATCGCATTTTCGTATGAAGAGACGGAAGCAGGATTAGTTGCCTATGTCGGCGGGGTGCAGGGTGGCGAGGGCGCTTCTCCGGCCACCATTAAATCTTCCACCAAAGCGATGCATGGATTGCGACCCAAGGCCCTCGCTGTCGCTGCTCTGCAATGGTATCTGGCTTCGCGCGGCGTCGTGCGCATGCTGGGCGTGGGGGACGTCGCGCACATGAGTAATGTGAAACACCTCATCAAGACACGCTGGAATCGGATAAGCTTCAGTTACAATCAGCTTTGGATCGAATCTGGAGGCGTGCCTGTTGAGGGTGGCTGGTATGAACTGCCACTTTCCCCGCGGCAGAAGGAGCGGAATGAGATTAAGCCGAATAAGCGGGCGTTGTATGCTCGACGCTACGAGCTGCTTGGGCGAATCTTCCGTGCGATGGACCACGCGACAGGGCGGACAGAGAAACCCTTAGTTTCCGTAAATGCGTAGTGTGTACTGCGTTAAGTCAGCGCCGCCCAAGTAAAAATCCAAGAGCCGCGTAGGTGCGGCTTAATCCGGATCTTCGATCTCTTTACGACCTTCGGATTTTCGCAGCCACTTTTTCGCTTCGAGGGGATCTTTGGAGACACCGCGGCCATGCGAGTAGGCATAGGCGAGGTTGAATTGCGCATCGGCGTCGCCTTGGTCGGCCGCTTTGCGGTACCAGCGGACCGCTTCGACCGGATCGGCCGCGACGCCTTCGCCGCGTGAATAGGCTAGGCCGAGATTCAGTTGGGCAGCGATATGGCCTTTTTCTGCTGCCTGCCGGTACCAGTGGATAGCCTCTTGGAGGTTGAGGGGAACTCCGTCGCCTGAGGCAAAAGCCGCGCCGAGCTCATATTGGGCCTGAAGGTCGCCAGATTCCGCCGCCTCAAGTAAATCGCGGGAGCAACCAGCCAGCAGTAGAAGGGCTGCAAGCGCGGTCAGGAGGCGAAAGAAGGCCTGCAGGGGCATGACGGGGTGAGGCTTTAATTTCACTTTAATTTCACCCATCGCAACTCCTGTTCTGCCCCCGGGGTTATATCTAAGTACCCCAAACCATGAAACTCCCATTCCTCCTCGCCCTAGCTGCCCTGATGGTCGCTACGGCGAACGCCGCCTCGACCATCACCACGCCCGTGAATCCCACCACGGTTGATCCCACGCCCGTCGTCAAAACCGAACGGAAGCCCGACGGCGATGATGCCGATCGTCCCCGGAAGCATCATCATCGCCGGCACCACCATCATAAGAAAGGTGAAGCCGCGGAAGAAGCCGCGGAAAAGGGCGGTGCGAAGAAAGCCAGCGCCACCGACAAGGACGGCATCAGCAAGCCAGCGGTCAATCCGTCGGCCACCGTCTGAACGGGTCCAACTCGATGTAAGTAAAAGGCCGGCGAAATCGCCGGCCTTTTTGTTGACTAGATACTAAGCCTCGCCCCAATTATTTCTTCGTAGCCTTCGGCTTTGGTGCAAGGTTAGAGGCTAATTCTTTCTCGAGTTCAGCTAGGCGCTTCTTCGCATCGGCGAGCATGAGTTTGTCGACGAGCTGATTGTCGATCGACTTCACAAAGGCTTCATGGCGGGGTGCTTTGGCGGCTTTAGGCTCGGTCTTGGCAAATAGGTGGGCCCAGGCGTAAGCCTCGATGTATTTTGAGTTCACGTATTGCAGGCCGCCGCCGTAATACTCCGCGAGTTCGAATTGTGCGTTCCCGCGACCTTGCAGGGCGGCTTTAGTCAGCCATTTGACAGCCTCGAGGTGCTCGACGGGGACGCCCTCGCCGTGGAGGTAGGCTTCGCCGAGGGCCTCCTGCGAAGCGGCGTGGCCTTCTTCCGCCGCCTGTCGATACCAACGGATCGACTCAGGAAGATTACGATTCGTGCCAAAGCCATGCTCGAAGCACCAGCCGAGTTTATGTATGGCCGCTAGGTCGCCTTTCTCTGCTTCGACTTTGTATTGCTGGAAGGTGCGTTCCGTGGCCGGGGTCTGTTGGGCAGAGAGCGCTGCCAGGGAGAATAAAAGGGTAGGAAGAATGGGGAGTTTCATCATCTAAGGGGCACGGATAAAACCCCACCCACCGCCAAGGAGTTTCAGCTAAAAGAAGTAACTAGTCAGGCCTATGAGCGAGCAGAGACTCGGTATTGCTTGTCTCGGCTTACAGGGCAGGGTGGATGACATGTCCGCTCCGGCGATCCTTGTCCCCCAGCCTGCCCGCTTCTTGGCTTGGTTAGCAATCGGTAAGGTCAAGGTGGTGGGCGAAGCGCCGAGGGGGGCGGCCTTGCTCTGCGCGAATCATGCCAGCTACCGGGATGTCTGGTTGTTCACTTTGATTTGTCCGTCGGCCCGCCTCCTTGTGCATCCGGAGGTTTTTACTTTTCCTTTTCTGAAGGGTTGGGCCAAGCGTAAAGGCTTCGTTCAAGTGTCGATTGATGATGCCGTGACGCTGTTGCGTCGCGGTGAGCCAGTCGCGATTTGCCCGACCGGCCTGGTGGAAGTCCGGGGTGACAATGAATTACCTTTTAAGACCGGCGCCATCCGGATCGCGCAGCAAGCGGCTGTACCCGTGGTACCCGTTTATTTCCAATATGGCAGTTACCCTGGTCCATGGATCGGGTCATTCTCTATTACCGTGCAGAACGTCCTGCTATTCTTGCTGTGGCCATTTTGCCGCACTGGAGTCACCATTCAGATAGGTACACCATATGTCCCGACGGGCGAGATTAAGGATGAGACGAGAGCTTTGAAAGCGAAGGTCGTCGCCCTGTCGCCGATCTCATAGGCCTGCGGCTTCGCGGGTTTAACTCCGGCTCACCGCGCCCACTGGGGGCTCGATGCGCTCGACGGGTGCGAAGATCGGCCGGTTGTTGGCATTGACCACGGAGACGACAGGGTCATCGGACGGCAAAAGATTCCAGAGCTCAGAACTGAGCAGGTAGCACTGACCGGACTGCAGGCGGACATTGAGCAGGCGCGCGTAAGGTTTGGTCGTGTCGCTGCTGAGAAGTTGCGAAGGTATCAGTCGGAGGGACATACGATGGATATTCAGCACGTCCGACCCGCTGGCAAAGGATGACTTCTAGGGTGTTTATCTAGGGTGATTCCTTCTTCGGCATGAAGGCCGCCGCGCGCTTCTTTGCCTCGGCCATCTCCGCGGCGTTCACCAAGCCTTCTGGGATATAATGATGCCCGCCAGCCGGAGTTTTAGCCGTGTGCATCGAACCCGTGTCATCCATGTAACGGTTGCTGTGAGTCAGGCCCGTGGCGTCGACATACATGGCTTCGGAAAGCAGATACCACTTCAATGCTTCGGTGAGGTCGTAATGCGGACCTGTGAAGGAACACTCACGGGCCAGTTCTACTTGGGCGGCGCCGTGGCCTTGCAGCGCGGCGCGCAGGAACCAGCGGTGTGCCGCCGCTTCGTCTGGCGGAAGATCGGGGAGATCGACGAACAGGAGGCCAGAGGGTTTAGGCCGACTCAGGTTTTCGCCGAGGACAGGGTAGAGCGTCTGTGGATAGAGTGCGTTCGGCGTACCGTCAGGATTGAAGGTGCCCATCGCCCCGAGGCCGGATCGACTGAGAATTCCCGCGAGGTATTGCGCTTCGGGGTCGCCGTTTTCGGCCTTGGTGAATAAGGCTTGCACGGCCGGTTTGACGGAGATTCGACGGCGCGACGCCAGGTCGGCCTTACGGGCGGCGCTCGTCTTTTCCTGTTGGGCCGCGGCCTCGGCCTTACGTTGCTCGTTGGCGCGTAGGCGGAGTTCGTTCTCTCGCAGGTTTTTCGCTTTCAGGGCAGCGGCTTCGGCCGCCATTTCTTTCATACGTTGTGCCGTGGATTGCTGGCGGAATAGTTTCTGCTGCTCCATTTCCTGGGCTTCTTGAATCATCTGACGGACGATCATCGTGCCTCCAAGCAGGCCGAGCATGATTGCCATGCTGATGATAAGCGGACGGAGCGGGCTGGGCTTCACGGCTGTAAGTGAGACCAGTCTTTCTGGCCTTTCCATTCTAAATCCTGACCGCTGGGCTGCAGGTGCCTGATTTTGAGGGGTGATTCCGCAATGCCATTTCGACCCTTTTCCTGACAGACCCCGTGGTTGTTTCGTGCGGTATGGTGAAGGCTTGCATCGAGCCCACGGAGAGAAGTGCAAGTCATCTGCTGGCAGCGGCCGCCTGTCCTGAGGGCATATCTCGTGTTTAGTTTGGGATACCTATCCGGCTCCACCCGAGAAATAACCAGAGGTAGCCCCAATTTTTCCAGTACAGAGCTCTCGGCACATGATTGTGGCAATCAGATGGCAGATAAGGTTGGTCAGGCACCACGTTTGGGGTAACGTGCGGCATGGGCGGACATCCCTTAACTCGAACAGTCCGTTGGCTCAGCCAAGTCGTCGGGGTGGTTATGTTCGGACTCCTCGCTGGGGCTGTCTACCGCTACTTGGTTGTTCATGCGAATTTCAATCTGCATGCTGTTGAGAAGGGCGTGGTCTACCGGTCAGGTCAGATGCCGCCAGATGATCTGGCGCGCTTCGTGAAATCGGCAGGTATTCGCAGTGTCATTAATTTGCGCGGTCAGAATCCGGGCAAAGATTGGTACGATGCAGAGATGAGGTGTGTGCACACCTTGGGGGTGTCCGTCTACGACTACCCCCTGAATTCACGTGAGGAGGTATCCGTCCTGAAGATGAAAGAAATCAGCACGATGTTGCGTGATGCGCCTAAGCCAGTGTTGATTCATTGTGGTGCTGGTTCCGATCGCACGGGTCTGGTGAGTGCGCTTTACTGCGTCGACGTCGGCCTCCCGATTAGTTGTGCTTACGATCAGTTATCTCAGTATTACGGTCATTTCCCTTATCTTTTTTGGAATGACTCGGCGGCGATGGATGTGAGCCTGAAGCATTACCTCACGAAGGTACCGCCTGATGCAGTAAATGGCACCCGCTAGGAGCTTGTGCGTATCCTTGATCGATATGTCCTGCGGGAGTGCGGCATCACCATCGCTTTAGCGACTGCGGCCTTCGTCTTTGTCCTCGTCGCAGGCAATGTGGCCCAGCAGGTCATTGGGGCAATCTCGGCCGGGCGAGTCGACGCGTGGCAGGCGCTTGAACTGGTCGGGCTACTTTTCCCGACCGTTATTCCCTATGCACTCCCGATGGGGATGTTGACGGGGATACTGATTACGTTTGGGCGTCTTGGGGCGGAAGGGGAGGTTACCGCGATGAAGGCCGCTGGGCTTAGCCTCTGGAGAATCGCGCAACCGGTGTGGTTAGTCGTCGCCCTCCTGACGGTCTTCTCGGCTTGGCTCAATCTGGAGGCTGGACCTGAGTCTGAGGACGGCTTCCAGCGTATTCTCGTTGGTGCCGCCGCCAGTAACCCCGCGGGTCTCATTATTCCGGGTCGCTTGAATCGACAGTTTAAGGGGCTACTTATTCGGGCGGAGGAGAAGGACGGGGATGTTTTAAGGGATTTTCGGCTCTGGCAGGTGGATGCACACGGGATTATTAGCCAGACTTTGCATGCGTCGAGGGCACGACTCGAGGCGACCTATGACAGCACGCACCAGCCGGTGCTTCGCGTTCACCTCACTCAAGCAACTTTGATGACGCGTGATACTCAGGACAACCTTGGCGCCAAGCCCCCCAGTTTTACGTCTGCCAAAGATGCTGTCCTGGATTTTCCTCGCGATGACTCTGGCCGGATGAACTATGTGAAACGGCTGCGCATGATGACCGGAAGCGAATTAGTGGCAGCCATGAAATCGGGTTGGCAACTGCCTCCTGATGCGCCCGAAGCCGAGAAGGTCAAGGAGCGCATGCAACTTAAAGTTCAGTTGATGCTAAGAGTGGCCACGGCTCTCTCGGTCTTCTCACTCTCACTACTCGCCGTCCCGTTGGCGGTTTCGGTAGGTCGGTCCGAGACGAACGTGAACGCGGGGTTAGCCCTCGGCGTGGCGCTCAGTTACTACCTTATGACGTCGATGGCCAGTTGGGTCAAAGTGCCCGCACTTCATCCGGAGTTGTTGGTGCTACTGCCTAACTTCGTGGTGATGGGTTTCGCCCTTTGGTTAATGCGGCGGGCGGGCGGGAAGTGACGCGGAGGGGCTTTCTCCTTTACTGCCCCGAGGGCGGCTTTAACGCTATTACCTATGAGTCACCCCGCTCATCTCTTCACCCCGAGTGAGTCCCGCTGATGAGCCGCTCCTCGGTACTTTTTCTTGCTGTTTACGCGTGGATTAACCCTCTCGCCGCCGCCGATGATTATACGGCCAAGGTTTTACCGGTATTGAAGGAGTCGTGCCTCAATTGCCATTCGACCAAGAAACAGAAGGGCGATCTGGACTTGGAGCGTTTTGCGACGATTGCAGATATCCGTCGCGCTCCGAAGGTGTGGGAGTCTGTGCTCGATCAGGTTGCCAGCGGTGAGATGCCGCCGAAGAAAGAGAAGCCACTTGCGGCAGCCTCCAAGCAGGCGCTACTGGGTTGGACGCGCGCGACGCTCGATGAGATCGCCCTCGCTAGCGCCGGCGACCCCGGCCCAGTCGTGCTCCGCCGTCTGGCTAATTCTGAATATACCTATGCGGTGCGTGATTTAACGGGTGTGGCCACGCTCGAGCCCGCCCGGGAATTCCCAGTGGATGGCTCAGCCGGCGAAGGCTTCACGAATGTCGGTGCCGCTTTGGTGATGTCACCAGGGCTGCTTGCCAAATACCTCGACGCAGCGAAAGAGATTTCCCAACACGCCGTGTTGCTTCCAGACAGGATCAGCTTCTCGGAGAAGACGGCCAAGCGCGATTGGACCAACGAAAAAATCGCGGCCATCAAGGCCTTCTACGCTCGGTATAGTTCAGCCGGTCCCGCCACCACTTTGCGCGTGCAGGGTGTTGCGGTCGCGGTGTCCGGCGATGGTCGCCTGCCTCTGGATAAGTATCTACTTGCGACGATTACGCACCGCGAAGCATTACGGACTAAGCAACGCACCGTGGCACAGGTCGCCCAAGAGTTGGGACTGAATGCGAAGTATCTCGCGAAGCTCTGGGAAGTGCTGAACGAAGAGTCGCCCTCGCTTTTCCTCGAGCAGGTCCGCGCACCCTGGCGCAAGGCTGGCCCGGCCGATGTACCCAGTTTGGTCGCCACAATCACCGCATGGCAGGGTTCGCTTTGGCGCTTCGGTGCCGTGGGGCACATTGGGAAGCTCAATGGACCTAAAAGTTGGCAGCTCCCCGTGGACCCAGTGGTGACGAGCGAGGAGTTTCGCGTCACTGTGCCTAGCGGTGCAGAGCCCCGGCTCTATTTGACCGCAAGTACTCTGCCCGTAAGGGCGACGCCCATTCCGGTGATTTGGGAGAACCTACGCGTGGTGGTGAAGGGTAAGCCCGATGTCGTGATTGCCTTGCCCGCGGCCGAGTCAGCGGAATCGATGGCCACCCTCGCGGTAAACTTGCCCTCTGGTCTGCCGAAGGAAGCGGCTTTTATGGTAAGTTGTCGTCTGGCATCGACGGCATCGCCGTCCGATCGCGTGCAGGTACGCGTGCTCGGAGTATCACCCGGTCTAACGGGTGCCTTGGTTGCCACCGGTGCGCCGGTGAACCGGAATAAGGGCGGGCTGTGGAGCGATGGAGAGGGTGCCATGGGTTTCAATGCCCCGATCCTCGTCACTAAGGATGGCCTGGCGCAAAAAGAGCTCCTCCGCTCGGCCGAAGAGTTTCGGGCGATTTTCCCGTCGGCTCTGTGCTATGCCAGGATTGTTCCGGTGGATGAGGTTGTTACGCTCACGTTATTCTATCGCGAGGACGAGGTTTTGCGTCGCCTGATGTTGGACGACGCAGCGATCGCTGAATTGGACCGACTGTGGTCGGAGCTCCATTTCATCAGTCAAGACGCGCTCCTCCAGGTCGAGGCCTTTGAGTCACTCTACCAATTCGCGACCCAGGACGCCAACCCCAAGGCCTTTGAGCCACTCCGAGAGCCGACCCTGCGACATGCCGCGGAGTTCCGGCGTCAGTTACTTGCGGCCGAGCCTCCACAGGTTGAGGCCGTAGTGCGTCTGGCCGCCGATGCTTGGCGTCGCCCGCTCAAGGCCAGCGAAGCCCAGCAACTGCGTGGCCTCTACCAAGACCTCCGTAAGCAAGAGCTTTCGCACGATGCCGCCCTCCGTATGCTGATCTCGCGGGTGCTGGTCTCCTCCGCTTTCCTTTACCGGGGCGAGAGCGCCGCGGCTGGGGAGAAGGCCGCTCCGGTCAACGACTGGGAGCTAGCTACCCGACTCAGCTTTTTCCTTTGGTCATCCGCTCCGGATGCCGAACTGCGCGCACTCGCCGCTGCGGGTAAACTGCATGAGCCGGCCGTGCTGACGATGCAGCTGCGCCGGATGATCAAGGACGCCAAGGTCTCACGGCTGGCCCGCGAGTTCGGTTGCCAGTGGCTGCATATCCGCGATGTTGCGACGCTGGATGAGAAGAGCGAGCGACACTTCCCGACCTTCGTATCGGTGCGCGGCGCCATGCAGGAGGAGGCCGAGCGTTTCTTCACGGACCTCTTCCAGCAGGATCGGCGGGTGCTTTCGTTAATTGACGCCGACCATGTGTTCGTGAACGGACCGTTGGCTCGTCATTACGGGCTCAAAATTACTTCCGAAGAGTGGCAACGTGTCGACGGTATCCGTGCCCAGGGGCGCGGGGGCGTCCTGGCCTTTGCGGCCACGCTCGCCAAGCAGAGCGGTGCTTCGCGCACCAGCCCCATCCTGCGAGGCAACTGGCTCAGCGAAGTCTTGCTCGGCGATAAACTACCACGTCCGCCTAAGGGTGTCCCCCTCCTTCCGGAAACCGCTCCGCAGGGGCTCACCGAGCGACAGCTCATTGCCAAGCACAGCAACGACCCAGTTTGCGCCCGCTGTCACGAACGCATCGACCCATTTGGCTTCGCCTTGGAAGGCTTTGACGCCATTGGCCGCGCCCGCTCTCAGGATGCGGCCGGGTTAGCCATCGATACGCACGCCATCCTGCCAGGCGGGGTTGCTGTCGATGGTCTGAGTGGCCTGCGGGATTACATTCTACAGCAAAGACAGGATGATTTTCTGCGCCAGTTCAGTCGCAAGCTGCTCGGCTACGCCTTGGGTCGTGCCGTCCAGCTTTCCGATAAGCCGTTGGTTGACGCCATGGTGCATCGGATTAAAACGGGTGAAGGTCAGGTCGGCGGGGGGCTCGAACTCATCGTGCTCAGCCCGCAGTTCCGTGAAGTGCGCGGACGTGATTTCAAACTGAACCCCTGAACCCCCTTATGAATAAATACCAATTAAGCCGCCGAACCTTTCTTCGCGGCATGGGCGTCACGATGGCGTTGCCGTGGCTGGAGTCTGCGAATGTCTGGGGCGACGAGCCTAAGAAGGAACGCCCGGCCAGCAAAGCACCTGTGCGCGTGGCGGTGCTATTTTCCGGTAACGGCTTCCACTCCAAGGAGTGGTGGGCGAAAGGGGAGGGCAAGGACATGGAGCTCGGCCAGGTACTCGCGCCGCTGAAGGATTTTCGATCGAAGATGCTTTTTGTCCGCGGTCTCTATCACGAGGAAGCCCGCAAAGGGAATATCCACAGTTCGCAGACAGGTAATCTACTTTCCGGCGCCCCCATCACTTCAGGTGGCGAGATTCGCTCTGGTACGAGTTTCGATCAGATGGTAGCCCAGACGTACGGGCGCTCCACCAAGGTTCCCAGCTTGGTGCTGGCGTGCGAGCGCTCTTTCCCGGGGGTGCACAAGAACTACTCGATGTTGTATAGTTCGCACATCTCTTGGAGTTCGCCGACTGCCCCGACCCCCTTGGAAATCTATCCCGCCCTCGCCTTTGACCGTCTCTTTAAAGACGATGTCACGCCAGGTGACCGGAGTGTGCTGGATGCTGTGCTCGGCGAGGCTGGTGACTTACGCCGCAATGTGAGTCAGACGGATAAGCAGAAGCTTGATGAGTACCTTGATTCGGTGCGCGACGTTGAGAAACGGATTGAATCAGCTGGTAAGCGCGGGGAGTTGCAGGGCTGGCGCCCGACGCTCGATAAGCCGAATATGAAACGTCCGGCTGACGGCATTCCGCAGGACATCGCGGAGCACATGCGTCTCATGTGCGACATTATGGTTCTCGGCTTCCAGACGGACACCACGCGCGTCTCCACGCTCAAGTTAAACAATGATCACAGCGCGATGCGCTTCCCGAACATCACTTCCGTGCAGCAGCCAGGCAACGGCATTGATTATATGATTCACCACCTCTTGTCGCACTCCGACGGTAAGGATTGGCTGAAGATCAACCAATTCTTTATGGAACAGGTTGCCTACCTGGCCCGGAAGATGGATTCCATTCAAGAAGGCCCGCGGACGCTCCTCGACAACTCGATGATCATGCATTGCTCGAGTATGATGGCCGGGGCGAAGCATGATAACGACCAGCTCCCCGTGGTGATGCTGGGCGGTGCCGGCGGTCGGATTAAGGGCGGGCGCGTCTTGGATTATAAGGATAAGCCTGAGCGGCAGCTGTGCCGACTTTTCATGTCCATGATGGATAAGATGGAAGTGCGCCCGAAGGCCTTCGGCGACGCCAAGAAGATGCTCGAGGAGGTTTGAGGGCGGCCCTAAGGGCAGTTCCGCCCTACCACGGTGCATTTCTCCAACGTCTGTCGTTCCATCACTATGGCTTTGGTTTGCCTACCGCTGGTGGCGGGGAAGACTGCGGGTATGCGCACCCCCGCCTTTGTCCTCAGCCTGCTGCTTGCTCTTAGTGGCCTTGCCGCCACCCCGCCGCACCTTTCGCTCGAAGAAGTGCTCACCCCCTTCGTGCAGCATGATGAGATCGCTGGGGTGGTGGCTCTGGTGGCGGATCGTGAGAAGGTCTTAGCCGTGACGGCGGTGGGTTTCGCAGACATCGAGACCAAGAAGGCCATGCAGGCTGACTCACTTTTTTGGATTGCCTCTCAATCCAAGGGCATGACTGCAGTGGCCGTCCTGATGTTGGTTGATGAAGGCAAGATTGCGCTCGACGACCCGGTGGAGAAATATCTGCCGGAATTTAAGGGGCAGATGGTGGCTCCGCCTAAGCTCGCAGGGAAAGCCGACCCGAAGGGCAAGGCCAAGGGCAAGGGCGATGAATCTAAAGTGACCCTTGGGCCTGAGCCCGAACCGACGCCCGCTGCGCACCCCATCACGATTCGCGAAGTGCTCTCCCACGTCAGCGGTTTACCTTTCGCTTCGGCGGTTGAAAAGCCTACGCTCGATGGGCTGCCTCTCGCCGACGCGGTGAAATCTTACGCGAAGGCCCCGTTGGCAACCCAGCCAGGCACGCATTACCAATATTCTAATGCGGGTATCAACACCGCTGCTCGCGTGCTCGAAGTAGTGAGCGGCATGCCCTACGAAGCGTTCATGCAGAAGCGGCTGTTTGATCCGCTCGGCATGAAGGACACCACCTTCTGGCCAAACGCCTCCCAGGTCGCGCGCCTCGCCAAGACTTATAAGCCGGATGCTACGAAGAAGAAGCTGATGCTGGGCAACCTTGGTCAGATGCAGGCGGACCTCACCGATCACGTCCACCGCTTCCCGATGCCTGCTGGCGGGCTTTTCTCGACGGCCTCGGACACGGCACGTTTTTGTCAGATGCTCTTGAATCGTGGGGAATTAGATGGACGGCGCTACCTAAGTCTTAAGTCCTTTGAGGCTTTGACGACCCGGCAGACTCCCGTTGGTATCAAGGAGAACTATGGCTTGGGGCTCGCGGTGAGTCCGGATGGGTTTGGTCATGGCGGTGCTCAGGCAACCAGCATGGATATCCGCATGAAGAACGGCATTGTCGTCATCTGGATGGTCCAGCATCAAGGTTACGTGGGAAATGGCGGCAAGGCCCAAGGTGCATGCAAGGATTGGGCCGTGAAGGAGTTTGGAAAGTAAGCGCGGGCGCCTGGGGGACTAGGTGGACTAGGTGGGCTGAGTCTTTGGCTGCTTTGAAATCAACGGGGATAGCACGTGGTGCTGTCCCTACCTCTTAATCCGCTGCGATAATGAACTATTCCGCTCAATAGATACGAATGTGTTGAAGTGGCGTCGGTCGTTGGGAACATAACGACCCCCACTCAGTCCTTATCTTTCCCCATGAAACCCCCAACCCTCGCCGTCTTAGTGTTCGCGCTACTTTCCGTCACCGGATTGTTGGCCGCGGATAAAGAGCCGGTTGCTAAGATCGTTCTGCCGCCTGAGCCGGTGGCGCAGACGGTCACTAAGAAAATCAATATCCTCGATCTCATCCGTGAAGGAAAGATGGAGTATCACATCAATCCCAAGGCCGACGTACATGACGACGCTAAGAACGTCTTCAAGTTCGACGCCGACGGCATGTTCCACGTCAGCGGCAATGGCTACGGTGGCATGACGACGCTCGACAGCTACAAGGACTACCACCTCGTCATGGAGTTTAAGTGGGGCAACCAGACCTGGGGTAAGCGCGAGAAAGCTTCGCGCGATAACGGCCTCCTCATTCACTGCTGGGGCCCGCAGGGCGCCGTGGGTGGTAGCTGGATGGCTAGTTTTGAAGCGCAGATTATCGAGGGCGGTGTGGGCGACATTCTCGTGCTTTCACCCAAGCTCGCCGACGGCACGTCGCTGACCTGTTCCTTGAGCGCCGAAGTTGCGATCGATGCCAACAAGCAGACCATCTGGTCGCCCGGCGCCCCGCGCCGCACCATGACCGGGGGCCGCTTAAACTGGCAGCACCGTGCCGCCAACTGGAAGGACGTCAAAGGCTTCCGGGGTAAGGATGATGTCGAGTCTCCTTATGGCGAGTGGACCCGTTATGAGGTCGTGGCCAAGGGTGACACGCTCCAGTATTTCGTGAATGGCGTGAAGGTTAATGAAGCCTTCGAATGCAAGCCCAGTCAGGGTCGCATTCTTTTGCAGGTCGAAGCGGCAGAAATGTTTGTGCGTCGGTACGAACTCTATCCCATCGGCGGCTTTAAGGAGAAGTGGGGCGCGGCCAAGCCCGCTGCTCATCCGCATGGGGATGGCGAGGTGATCCCCGCCTACGCCTCCCGCCCTGTCGTCATGGACCTTACCCCCGAGCAGGTCGCGCTGGCCGCTCCGAAGTACAAGCTCCCACGGGGTTTTGAAATGGTCGTCGCCGCCACCTCTCCAATGGTAGCCAATCCCACGATGGGATGCGTCGATGACCGAGGTCGCCTCTTTGTAGGTGACTCAGCTGGCGTAAATTGGAGCCCGAAGAAATTCGAGACCGAACGCCCGAACCGGATCCTCCTGCTGGAGGACCGGGACGGCGACGGTATCTACGAGCACAGCACGGTCTTCGCGGATAAACTCGCCTACCCCAAGGGGGCTTACTTTCTCAACGGCAGTCTCTATGTCACGGACACGCCGGGCATCTGGAAATTCACCGACACCACCGGCAGCGGCGTCGCCGATAAGCGCGAGCTGATCATCGGCGGCTTCCAGTGGACCGCCAACAGTGCGGATTGCCACGGCCCACGTCTCCACCCCGACGGTCGCTTCTATTGGACGCACGGTCGCAAGGGTCATAATATCAAACAGCAGGACGGCACGCCCGTCCACGAAGGACTCAATAGCGGCATCTGGTCGATGAAGCCCGACGGCTCCGACGTCCGCTGGCACGCGCTCGGTTGCGCGGACAACCCTACTGGTCTCGACTTCACGCCGACTGGCGAGTTGATCGGCACCACCAATCTTTATTTCGGTAGCCCCCGGGTGGATACGCTCATGCAATGGCAGCTAGGCGGCGTCTACGAGCGCCCGGATTTTCTGCGCATCATCGAGAATCTTTCCCGCACACATGAGCGCATGCCCATTCTCCGCGAACTCGGCCACATGGTCCCCAGCGGTTGCATCTTTTGGAAGAACGCGAACCCGTTGGCGATCGAAGGACAGCCTTGGGCGGCCGACCCCGCCAATCTCGAGCTCATGGTCTCGATGTATAATTCCCAGAAGGTTCTGCGCTATGAGATGCAGAAGGAGGGGGCAGGCTATCGGACGACAGAGCACGAATTCTTCACCGTCGATCGCAAGGGTGCCCACCTAACCGATGTCATGGAGGACATCGACGGTTCCCTGATCGTCTTCGACACTGGCACCTGGTATTCGCACTGCCCAGCCAGTTTGCTCAACGGCGTGAACGTCCCGGGTATGATTTACCGTATCCGCCGCACCGCGGAAGGCAAAGCCACGCATGCCGCCTTACGGGACGCGCACAAACCCTTGGAGATGGCTAAACCCAAGGCCGACGCCGAGCTGCTGGCACAACTCTCCTCCGCTGACCAGGCCGAGGTCCGCCGCGGACTTGAAGGCCTGACCTTCCGTGAGACGAAGTCTGCGACGGTCACGGAGGCCGTCCGTGGGCTGCTTCCGCGCGAGGCGGACCAGATGCTGGAGCATGCCATCCTTACCGCGGGGATCCGGCTCGCCGGCTTCACGGCCGCCGACCTCAGTGCGGTCAAAGATGAGACGGCCCAGGCTCGCCTATTGCGCATCGTATCACAGACCCGGAGCAAGGAGGCCGACTATGCCGAGGTCTTGAAATTCGCCGTGACCAAGACGGACTCTGAGAATCTCGGGCTCGCGCGGAATGCTTACCTCGCCCTGATTAAAGCGCCCACCGCCGATAAAATACTGGACCCCATTTTCGAGGCGTGGCTGAAGGATGCGAGTCCTTCGCCGACGCAGGTCGCCGCCCTGGAGAAATTCTCCACGGCGCTCGCTGGTAAGCCAGGCATTGCCAAGGTCATCGCCGTGATGCTCACCCATTCTAAGAATACGGTACGGCAGGCTGCCTTGCGGTCGATCGCCGGACAGGCCGGCAAAGTGGAGGCCAAGCTTTGGGCTGAGCCCCTCGAGGGCATGCTCGCCAAGGGGGCGTCACCGCTCCTGCTCGATGCGCTCGCCCGCGTGAAGGATAGACGGTATGATGCCCAGCTGAATGCCTTGGCTGCGGACGCCTCGAAGCCTTCGACGCTCCGGCTCAAGGCTCTCTTGGCGCTGTCGAGCAGCGGAAGTACGCTCAGTGCACCAGCCTTTAAGTTGCTCACCGAACTCCTTGTGGATCCCGCGAGTCCAGGCCTGCGGATGGATGCGGCGACTCGGCTGGCGAATACCCAGCTGTCGACAGAGCAGTGGGATGCGTATCTAGCTATCCTGCCCAAGACTGGGCCGCTGGAGCAGAACGAGCTACTCGTGGCTCTCGCGCTGCCATCGGTTTATAAGAACGTGAATGCGGCACTCGGCAGAAAAATCGCCACAGCCTTTTCTCAGTCGCCGTTACTCGGCACCTTCAGCCCCGATCTCGTGCGCAAGGCTTTCGGCTTCCTGCCTCGGGAGGTTTATGAAATCCTCGAGCCTTCCTTTGATGCGGCTCTGGCCGCCAATGACGCTAAGAAGGAGCGGATGGGTGCGCTCGCGCTCGCCGCTGCCAAGAAAGGTGATGTCGCTAACGGAAAACGTAATTTCGAAGCAGGGAAGGGTGCCTGCATCGCTTGTCATCGGATTGGCAATGTCGGGAACGAAGTCGGCCCGAATCTTTCCAAGATCGGCGGCATCCGGGTTGAGCGCGAACTTATCGAGAGCATCTTGTTTCCGAGCAATAGTATCGCCCGCGACTATGATCTGAACTCCTTCCAGATGACGGACGGCACGAGCGTGCTGGGGTTGATCAAAGGGCGCTCCGCCGAAGGGGTGACCATCGTGGAGGCCTCCGGCCAGAAGCGCCTGCTCCCGCAGGAAGCCATCGCCGCCACGACGCAACTTGCCACCAGTCTGATGCCTTCGGGGCTGGATGCCATGTTCTCCGAGCAAGAGTTGCTCGATCTCGTGGCCTGGTTGCGCTCCCTAAAATAGGGTTTTTCACTGGATCTTGGCTGAGGTAAGCCTTCTACAACGTATTTATTGCGTGAAGGGCTTGACCTTGGTCTGTCCTCCGTCATTTTCGGATTAGCCCTTACCCCGAGGGCTTACCCTTATGATGCAGGATGTCCTCATCCTCGGCGGTGGCACCGCTGGTTTCTTCATGGCAGCCAGCTTGAAGACGCATCACCCGTCGCTGCGCGTCCAGTTGGTGCGGAGTCCCGGTATCGGTATCATCGGAGTCGGTGAAGGTAGCACACCGGACCTTCTCAATTTCATTCACGGACATCTGCGCATACCGCCGGCGGAATTCTATCGGGCGGTGAAGCCTTCGCTGAAACTTGGCATTAAGTTCCTCTGGGGAAAGGAGGACTATAATTTCAGTTTCACCAGTGCCTTGCGCCAGCGACTCGGGCAGTCGGACATGCCGATCGGCTTTGTGTGTGATGAGGCCTTAACGGACGTCGACCTCGCGACTTCGCTCATGGCCCAGGATAAAGTTTTCCTGCGGAGCCCCGACGGCCCTTGGCCGCGGGTTCAATCCATTATCGGCTACCATATTGAAAATGCCGAGCTCGTGGCGTGGCTCGAAACCTTGGCGGCGAAACTTGGCGTTGAAGTCATCGACGGCGACGTGGCGACCGTCGAGCAGGCCGCCGGCGAGGTGCGTGCTTTGCATTTAAAGGATGACCAGCGCTTGCCCGCCGACTTTTTCGTCGATGCCTCCGGCTTTCGCGCTGAATTGATCGGCAAAGCCCTAGGTACGCCCTTCATCAGTTATGCGGATTCACTTTTCTGCGATAAAGCTGTGGTTGGTGGTTGGGAGCGTGGCGCGGAGCCGATTCTGCCTTACACCATCGCCGAGACGATGGACGCCGGCTGGGCTTGGCAGATTGAGCACCCGACGCGGATTAATCGGGGTTATGTCTACAGCTCTAAATTCATCACTGATGCCGAGGCGGAAGCCGAGTTCCGGAGGAAGAACCCCAAGCTCGGCCCTACTCGGGTGGTGCCTTTCGTGTCGGGTCGCTATGCCCACCAGTGGGTCGGCAATGTCTTTGCCTTGGGTAATGCGGCTGGATTTGTTGAGCCCCTCGAGGCCACGTCATTGCTCTGTATCGCAAACGAATGCCGCATCTTGACTATGGTCTTCCGTGAGGGTGGTCTGCGAAATAATCATACCATGCGCGAGCATGCAGATCGGTATTGCGGTCGACTCTGGGATGAGATCCGTGATTTCTTGGCAGTCCATTATCGTTTCAATAAACGTCTCGACACGCCTTTTTGGCGGCACTGCCGGGAGCATACCGCCTTGCATGGTGCGCAGAAGATCGTCGATTTTTACCGCGAGAACGGACCGACTTTTTGCGTGGAGGTCGAATTGCTGAAGCCAGCCCAAAGTATTTTTCAGCTCCAGGGTTTCTGGCTCAAATTGGTCGCGATGGGTGTTCCGCACGCCCGGTCGGAGCGGGCAGGTCCTGCCCTGCGAGAGGAGTGGGTGCGTACGCAGGCTAAGAACAAAGCCATGGCGGCGACGGGGTTGACGGTGGCGGAGTCGTTGCGGTGCTTCCATGACCCGCGGTGGTCGTGGGCCGCTGGTTTTTATAAGGACGAGGCGTGAACGCGGACCCGACTTGTCGGCTCGGAGTGGGGTTACCCAAATTTGTGCCTACCAGAACCAGAGGCTCAGGATGGGGAGGGCGAGAATGAGGAGGCAGCCGCTAGTACGCGGTTGATTCTGTGGGTCATTGGCATCGAGCCCAGGGTACACGTCGCTCAGGTAGTCCTCGACCTCGTCCGGAACCTTATCTTCGAGGTCTTCGTCGCCATCGTAATCGTCGCTCATGGGGATGGGCTCATTGTGCCCAGGGCTGGGCTGTTCGCAAGGGGGGTGTGAATCAGGCTGGAGCAAGGGAGTACTTTCCGCACGATGCGCCACAGCATGGCGACTATCCTTTGCATGAAGTGGGGCACGAAGTACGGCCCCGAGTACGTGAACCGTCTTCACTCAATGGTACGGCGTCATCTGACCATTCCGCATCGGTTTGTTTGCCTGACTGATAATCGGACCGGCCTTAATGAGGGCATCGAGACATTTTCGATTCCCAGCCTAGAGCTGCCTGCGGGTGCGCCCGAGCGTGGTTGGACTAAGCTCGTTTCGTTTTCACCTGCGTTGACCGCCCCTGGCGGCCCAGAACTCAAGGGCGACATCCTTTTCCTAGATATCGACATCGTCATTGTCGGCTCGATGAATTCGTTCTTCGAGCAGCCGGGCGACTTCTTGATCATCCGCGATTGGCAGAAGGGTGATTACACCGGTAACTCTTCCGTCTACCGCTGGCGTGCGGGCACGTATCCGGATGTCTTAGAGTATTTCCGGGCCAATCTTGAGGATGTGCGTCAACGCCATCGCAACGAACAAGAGTTCCTGACGGCGCATTTAAGCGCTCAAGGAAAGGTCAGCTACTGGCCCGAGACTTGGTGTCGCAGTTTTAAGAAGCATTGCGTGAAGTATTTCCCCTTTTCGCTCTGGCAGACGCCGGAGATTCCGGACGCCGCCAAGATCGTGGTTTTCCATGGTTTGCCCAATCCGCCGGATGCGCTCGTCGGCCGCAGCGGTAAATGGTATCGCCGCGTATTGCCGACCCCCTGGATTGCTGAGAATTGGAAATAGCGGGTAGGGGCGCGACTGCGTCGCGTCCGTTCGCGCAGGCATATCCGAAAAATAGCCGACCTTAGCTAAGTCCCGGCGACGCGCGTCTTCGGTCTCGAACGGACGCCACGCAGCGGCGCCCCTACCTAAACGCACGGCTGACCAAGGGTGGCAAATAAAGAAGGGCAGCACGCGGTGCTGCCCTTGTCTTAAGCCGTAAACGCCTTCGCGCTTACTTACTCTCTTCGGCGGCGTCTTCGTTGGCGGCTTCTTCTTTGGCCTGGGCCTGACTGCTCAGGATGGGCTGGGCGAAGAGACGGCCATCCGGGAGATTGGCGATGTAGCCTTCGCCGATGAGGAAAGAGAGATCCGTGAGCACCTGGGTCTTGGCGGCGTCTTCGGCGTTCTCGCCGGCGAGGGCGAGTACGAGATCCTTTGCCTGTTGGGCCGGCTTGCGGTCGAGTGCGTCGAAGAGCTTGGCCATCGGATCGCTGAAGGCGGCTTTCGGGTCGCGGCAGCGGCGACGGACGGAGCAGGCGTAGGTGATACCCTTCGAGCCCTTCTTATAAAGGTGGAAACCTTCCTTGCGGAGGCGGCCGCGAATGCCGTTGGCGGTATCGAGGGGGAAGGCACGTTGCTGTTCGAGGGCGAAGCGGACGGAATCGCGGAGCGGGCCAGGATTCAGCTCTTCGAGTAGGCGGCCGGCGAAGCGGACCCACGGGTGGGTCTTGACCACGAGGTCCTTGCGGAAGGCTTGGAGGAAGCCGCGGGCGGCGTCGAGGGACTCGAGGCGTTCGGGTTCACCTTCCTTGCGGTCCTTTGGGGCGTATTCGCTGCGCGAGGACATCGACTTCAACCAAGCATCGATTTGTTCCTGTTCACGGACCATTTCCAGACGGCCTTTGAAGCTGTCAAAAGGCACGTTCGGGCAATGGCGGGCGTGGTGTTCGCGGAGATTACGCTGATAACTGTGGTGCGTCGGAGCACCGAGCAACTTGCCGGTCTGCGAGCATTTGGCGACCATCAGGAAAGAGCCCTTCGGCGCTTCGACTTCCACTTCGACCACATCGAAGAATTTATCGAGGTGGCGGGACATCACGTGCGTGACCGCTTCGGCTTCAGTGAGGAAAGGGTGGCCATCAGGAACGGAGACAGCGAGCTGTGCGTCCGGGCGCGTGTCGGCATCTAGATGGCGGACAACGATGGAGAGGCGGTCTTCCTTATCGAGGATGAGACGGGCGACCTCGAAAAGTTCGTAGGTCATCTTACTCTTCTTCATCGCCCCGCCGAGTAGTTCGAATTTGGCGTCGTCAGGAAAGAAAGCAGTAGCGACGACTGGGCGGAAGGCGGGAGCTTCATCCTGCCAGCGAGAGGGGCCGCGCGAATCGCCTTGGCGATCATCACGACGCGGGCCGCCGGGTCCATCACGACGGGGGCCGCTAGGACCACCGGGTCCGTCACGACGAGGGCCGCGACTTTGTCCGTCACGGGGAGGGCCGCGTCGGTCTCCGCCAGGTCCATCACGAAAACGAGGGCGATCGCCGTCACGGCGGGGGGCTCCACTGCCAGAGCTGACCTTCTCCGAAGGGCCACTGACCCACTTAGGGCCAAAACCAAGAGAGGAGAGGTCCAGTTCGAAGGACTTTTCCTGAGGAGGGTTGTTTTCGGCCGGGTCGGAGGACATTGAAGGGATGAGCGTTGGGAAAGATGGCCGATTGGCAAGCATCAGCACAATCGCTTTTTTCTTGCACCGTCCGCCGGGTGTTCCAGCGTGCACCTTCCTTTATTGCTCAGGTGGTGGAATGGCAGACACGCATGCTTGAGGTGCATGTGCCGCAAGGTGTCCGGGTTCAAGTCCCGGCCTGAGCACCAATTTAGGATGGGTCGGCCTGGAAACGGGCCGGCCCTGTTTTTGGTTCACATATTCGCTGGGTGCGGCCCTACTGTGAGCCATGGCAACGCAGGGTAAACTCGAAGTCCTCATCCTTGGCTCAGGTGGCCGCGAGCATTCGCTGCTCAAGGCCTGCCTGCGCAGCCCGCGCGTGGCCAAGGTCCGGGTGGCTCCTGGTAACGGCGGGATGGCCTTGGAGGCGGAATGCCTAAAGGTTGATGCGGCCAATCCAGCGGCCGTCCTCGCACTGGTGCGCCAGACGGGTTCTAATTTTGTAATCGTCGGCCCAGAGGTCCCCTTGGCAGCCGGCGTGGTAGATGCACTCGAGGCGGCCGGCGTACCTGCCTATGGACCTTTGGCCGCTGGTGCCCGGCTTGAGGCGAGTAAGGCTTTCAGTAAAGATTTCATGGTGCGACACAAGGTACCGACCGCCTCCTCTGAGACGTTTCGCCAGCTCGAGCCAGCGTTGGCTTATGTGCGTCGGCAGTCGGTGCCGATTGTCATTAAGGCTTCTGGGCTAGCCGCAGGGAAGGGTGTCGTCATCGCGACGACGCACGCCGAAGCCGAAGCGGCTTTGCGCGACATGATGCAGGCAAAGATTTTCGGTGCTTCCGGTGACGAAGTCGTCATCGAGGAATTTATGCAAGGCGAGGAAGCCTCGATCATGCTGATGGTCTGCGGTGAAGAGTACTTGATGCTGCCTCCGAGTCAGGATCATAAGCGGGTGGGCGAAGGCGATACCGGTCTCAATACGGGCGGCATGGGTGCGTATGCGCCGACCACGGTCGTCACGCCAGAAGTCGAGCGACGCCTGCGCGAAGAAATCATCGTGCCGACTTTACGTGGGCTCAAGGCCGATGGCATAGACTATCGTGGGACGCTTTATGTCGGCATCATGGTCACGGCCACCGGTCCTCGGGTGGTGGAGTACAATGTACGTTTTGGCGATCCAGAGTGTCAGGTGCTCATGCCTTCGATCGAGACCGATCCCGTGCAAATCATGGAAGATATCGCCTTGGGGCGATTCCGCTCCGCTTCGGTGAAGCTCCGGCCGGGTGCGACAATCATCATCGTGCTCGCCGCTGGCGGCTATCCCGGGGAAATTCGCAAGGGTGACGTGATTACTTTGCCGGTAAACCTTCCGGCGGGGGTGGATATCGTCCACGGCGGCACTAAACGTCAGGCAGATGGTCGGGTCGTGTCGGCGGGCGGGCGGGTTCTGGGGGTTGTGGCCCATGGCGCCACGCTCCAAGAGGCGGCCCAACGGGCATATTCCGTGGTCCCGCAGGTCAAGTTCGAGGGGTCTCACTACCGACGCGACATTGGGTATCGTCAGTTGCGGCGCGACGGGGTGCTTTGAACTCTTGAACCGAGGGACATATCCCTCATCTTGAGCCCATGGCCGTCGAGCGAGACACCGTCACGTTTGTCTGCACAGGAAACACCTGTCGCAGCCCGATGGCCGAAGCCCTGTTAATGGCGGCCTTAAGTAAAAGAGGGCAGGGGCTGGAGCGACTCAAGGTGGCCTCGTTTGGCTTGGCGGCTCAGGAAGGCCAGACGGCTTCGCCTCATTCTGTCAAAGCGATGGAGCGGATCGGCTTGGGCTTGGGCGCGCACCGGAGTCGGCTGCTGACGCAGGCGGCCGTTGATCGGAGCGCCATTATCTTTGGGATGACCGAGTCACACCTCGCCGCCCTGCATGCCCGCTTCGAGCCCTTGCCCGAATTGGTCTTACTGCTCCGCGACGTGTTGCCTGACGACGTGCCCCGCGATATCGCCGATCCCTTCGGTGGTGGTTATCGGGATTACGAGGATTGCCGTGATTCCATGGTTGAAGCCATTCCTGCGATGGTGGAGTTTCTGCGTCAGAATCTTCCACGATGACCATCCCGCTCACTCTTTCCTTCGGCAGCGATCACGGCGGACTGGCCCTGCGCCGCGGCTTGATGGAAGCACTGAAGGCCAAGGGGTACGCGATTCTCGATCGGGGTACGGAAACGGAAGCCTCGTGTGATTACCCCGACTACGCCCAAGCGGTCGGCGCCGACGTCGTCACGGGCCACGCCCGCTTCGGTATCCTCGTGTGTACGACCGGCATCGGTATTTCCATCGCCGCCAATAAAGTGCATGGAATCCGGGCGGCCCTCGTTCAGAGCGCTGACGCCGCCGGCCTGAGCCGCCGTCATAATGACGCCAATGTGCTCTGCTTTGGGGCTAAGTATGTCGACCTCCCCACTGCGCTGGCGTGCGTCGAGGCCTTTTTGGCTGCCGAATTCGAGGCCGGCCGCCATTCCCGACGCGTGGACAAGATGGAGTCCTCATGTGGATAACCCCGCCGATTTGCCGTTGCCACGATTCCTCACACGATTTGCCCTTTCCTCAATCCTACCATGACCGCCATTCGCCGTATCCCTCTCGCCCAGCTTGACCCCGAGATCGACCGCCTCATCAAGGCCGAGCTTAAGCGCCAGCAGACGCACATCGAGTTAATCGCCTCTGAGAATTTCACCCTCCCTGCAATCATGGAGGCCCAAGGCAGTATCCTTACAAATAAATATGCCGAAGGTTACCCCGGTAAGCGCTGGTATGGCGGTTGCGAGAACGTCGACCAAATCGAGCAGCTGGCCATCGATCGCGCCAAGGCGCTTTTCGGTGCCGATCATGCGAACGTCCAGCCACACTCCGGCAGCCAGGCCAACGCCGCGGTCTATTTCGCCACCATTAAACCTGGTGATAAGATCCTGACGATGAATCTGTCGCACGGCGGGCACCTCACGCATGGTAACGCGGCTAACTTCTCGGGCAAACTCTACACCGTCGTCCATTATGGCGTCGGTGCCGATGGTCGCATCAACTACGATGAAGTCGAAGAGATGGCCAAGCGGGAGAAGCCGAAGATGATCACGGTCGGTGCCTCTGCTTACGCTCGTGAAATCGACTTCGCTCGTTTCGGAAAAATCGCCAAGGAGAACGGCGCCCTCCTCCTCGCCGACATCGCCCACATCGCGGGCCTCGTGGCTGCCGGCGTGCATCCGTCGCCCGTGCCGTTCGCTGATTTTGTCACCACCACGACGCACAAGACCCTGCGTGGTCCGCGCGGTGGTCTGATCCTTTGTAAGGCCGAGCACGCCAAGGCGATTGACTCTTCCGTGTTCCCAGGTGCCCAAGGCGGCCCGCTTGAGCACGTCATCGCCGCCAAGGCGGTTTGCTTTGCCCAGTGTGCGACTCCTGAGTTTAAGGAATACGCCCAGCAGGTTGTGGCCAACTCGCGTGCGCTTGCGGATGAGCTCGTGAAGCTCGGCTTCGGCTTGATCAGTGGCGGCACTGACAATCACCTCAGCCTTCTCGACCTGCGCAAGAGCCACCCCAATGTTTCGGGCAAGGATGCTCAGCTGGCGCTCGACGCCGCCCATATCACCACAAACAAAAATACCGTCCCAGACGAGACGCGCAGTCCCTTCCAGGCCAGCGGTATCCGGGTGGGTACCCCCGCAGTGACCTCTCGCGGTATGAAAGAGGCAGAAATGAAGCAAATTGCTCAGGCCATCTCGATTGTACTCTCTGACCCCCTAAACCCTGCCAAAATCACCGAAGCACAGGGGATTGTGGCCGAGCTCACCGCCCGGTTCCCCCTTCCATATTAATCTTAAAAATACTTTTTACCCTTTCCACGGGAGCAAACCCTCCTATGCTAATCTATACCCCCACCAAATCTATGAATACTCCCATTCGTAACCGCAAAGGCTTCACGCTCATCGAGCTGCTGACCGTTATCGCGATCATCGGTATCCTTGCGGCCGTGCTCTTCCCTGGCGTCCAGGGCGTGATGCGCTCCGCCAAGAAGAACAGCGCCTTGAATAAGGTGCGTTCCATCGGTCAGGCCTACATGAACTGGGCCGGTGGCAATAAGGCCATCGCCAACGGTACCTGGGCTTCTGGCAAGACCATGACGACCTCCCTCTCGGGCTATGCCGCCATCCTCGCGGACGGTGCTTCCCTTGATTCCGGCGAACTGTGGTTCCTCGACGCTGATCCGGCTGCCGATGGTATCACCACCATCCCGAAGAACGTGATCACGAAGACCGGTAACACCGTTGCGATTAACGCCACCTTCACCGCCGCCCTCACTCAGGGTAAGTCTGGCTGGGATCTCTACACCCCCACCTCCCGCTCCCTCGTGGGCAATGTCACCGCTCCTGTTGCTTGGACGCGCGGCCTTACGGTTGCTGGCACCTGGCCAGCTGCTGGCGCCACGGCCACCGATTCTGTCTGGGGCACTGAAGGCGGTCATATCCTCTACGGTGACGGCCACGTCTCCTTCTGCTCGGATACTTTGACCACGGGTTCGAACTTCTTCACTAAGGCTGACGGCACCACCTCCGCCAGCTGGAAGGATTCGGCAGGCGTGCCTCAGGCTACGACCCCGGCTGCCGCGCTCGTCACGCAGAACTGATTTTCAAAATCAGTCTCACGAAGCCCCGGACCTCCGGGGCTTTTTATTTGAACGTGGGCTTGATGCACCAAGGATTATTGGGCATATTTCCTTTGTGGAAACTTTACGAAAGCCCCTTCCTCGCAAAGGCTTCACGCTCATCGAGCTGCTGACGGTTATCGCGATCATCGGTATCCTTGCCGCCGTGCTCTTTCCGGGCGTGCAGGGCGTCATGCGCTCGGCCAAGAAGAATAGCGCCTTGAATAAAGTACGTTCCATCGGTCAAGCTTACATGAATTGGGCTAAAGGAAGTCGTAATATCGCTAACGGTACTTGGGCTTCAGGTAAGACCCAGACGACGTCAATCTCGGGTTATGCCGCCATCCTCGCGGACGGTGCTTCCCTTGATTCCGGCGAACTTTGGTTCTTGGACTCTGATCCCGCGGCGGATGGGGTCACGACGATCCCCAAGAATGTAATTACTCGGACGGGTAACACGGTGGCAATTAACGCTACCTTCACTGCTGCGCTCACCCAAGGTAAGTCAGGTTGGGATCTTTACACCCCCACTTCGCGCTCTTTGGTCGGGGCTGTCACCGCTCCTCTTGCTTGGACGCGCGGCCTCACGGTTGCTGGTACCTGGCCGGCGGCAGGCGCCACGGCCGTTGACTCTGTTTGGGGTACGGAAGGCGGCCACATTCTCTTTGGTGACGGCCACGTCTCGTGGTGTTCGGATACTTTAACCACGGGTACGAACTACTTCACGAAGTCGGATGGCACGACTTCGGCCAGCTGGAAGGACTCGTCTGGCGTGCCGCAAGGGACGACACCAGCGGCCGCCATCGTCACCCAAAACTGATTAAGGCAAGTTGTGTCGAAAAGCCCCGCCTCGCGGGGCTTTTTTGTTTCCGTCCGTTCCGCGTCTGCCACCTTCGAGGGCGCATGACGAACTTCCGTGCATGGATCGACGCCTGCCGCCCTAAGACCTTGGTGGCGGCCGTCGCGCCCATCGCGCTCGGCGGTGCGGTCGTCGCCGCCTATTCCCGTGCCCTTGGTCTCTGGGGTAATCCATTTTTCGTATTCATTCTCCTCAGTTGCCTTGGCTTCGCGCTCGGCGTGCAGGTCGCCTGCAATTTTGCCAACGACCTCGGCGATTCGCTCCGCGGTGCGGACACTATCGCTCGCATCGGCCCGCGCCGCGCCGTCTCCGCCGGCGATATCACGCCCACCTCCATGCGCCGCGGCATCTGGATCGCGTGTACGTGCGCGTTGATCCTGGGCGCCCCCGTCGCCTTGCTCTCGCCATGGTTGCTGCTGGCGGGCCTGCTCGCGATTGCGTGCGCACTCGCCTATACCCTTGGTCCCTTCCCACTAGCTTATCGCGGACTGGGCGACGTCTTCGTTGTCGGCTGTTTCGGCATTCAGGCGACGGTGCTGAGCGCCTGGGCGGTTTCCATGTCGTTCCCGTCGGGGGAGTTGGGGCACAGTCCTTTCATGCCTTGGCGGCCCGCTCTCCTCGCTGGCCTCGGGCTTGGGTTGCTCGCCGATAACATCCTCGTCGCGAATAACGCGCGCGACTACGAGACCGACCTTGCCGTCGGCAAGCGCACCACCGTCGTGCGGTTTGGCCGCGGCTTCGCGCGCAACCTGCATGGCTGTAACTCCCTCCTCGGCCTGGCTTGCCTTGGACACGTCTTCGGCTGGGCTCCTATGGCCTTGATGCCCTTGGCTATCTGGCAGCACCTTGCCTTTCGCAAGGCCGCCCAGCCGGCCGATTTCCTGCCGTTTCTGGGCCGGGCGGCCGGCCTGATGCTCCTAGCGGCGATCCTGTGCGTAACTGCCACTTGCCTCGGATGGGTCCCGGCTGGCAGCCTGTGGATGCGATGAGTCAGCCTAAGTCCCTCGCCGAACAGCTCGAAGCCCTCGTTAACGGGGGAGCTCGTCCGACGTGGGATGAATACTTTATGGCCACCGCCGTGCTCGTGAGTTCGCGCTCTAGCTGCGAGCGCCTGCATGTCGGGTGTATCATTGTCTCGACCGGCAAGCACCCCAACCGACTCGTCGCCGCCGGGTACAACGGCTTCCTGCCTGGTGCGCCGCATGACTCACACATGCGCGATGGTCACGAACTTGCCACGGTGCACGCCGAGCAGAATGCCGTCGCCGATGCCGCCAAGCGCGGCGTCTCCCTTCAGGGTACAATCTGTTATGTCACCCACTTCCCGTGCGTGAATTGCGCGAAGATCCTCGCGGCCGCTGGCATCACCGAGGTGCGCTACCGGCACGACTATAAGAACGATCCGCTGGTAGCTGAACTCTTTGCGCAGGCCGGGCTCAAGGTGACCCGACTGACTAACTGATGGCTGGCTCTCCGCCATCACTCGCGGGGCAATTACTGGTGTCGCACCCACAGCTACGTGACGATAATTTCCGGGAGACCGTCATACTTTTACACGCCCATTCGGTCGCCGAAGGTACGATTGGGGTGGTGCTTAACCGGCCTTTCGGTCGGGTGCTCGGTCAGATGCAGCCAGATTTCTCGGAAACCTCCCTTGCGGACATTCCGCTTTTTCAGGGCGGCCCTGTGGCGCTAGATCGCTTAGCCTTTGGTGGGTGGCAGTGCTCAGCCCAGGGACCTGGTGAGATTCGTTATGGGATGGGGCAAGAGGAGGCGATGGAGTTGGCCAAAGATACCCGTTTCAAGCTCTTCGCTTTTATCGGCTATGCGGGTTGGTCTCCGGGCCAACTTGAAAATGAATTACGGATGAACGCTTGGGTGGTTTGTCCTTTTGTCTCGGAGCCCAGCGAGCACGAAGGGGTGGAACTCTGGAAGAAGTTGCTCGAACTCCATCGTCCTGATCTCCGGATTGAGGCCGACTCGCCTGATAATCCCGGGCTGAACTAATTCAGCGAGCGCCCGAAAGAAGGATCTCGACGTTCTGCGTCAGGATTTCACCCGGGTGCTTTGCATCAGGGGTAATCATTTTCCGGCTCGTCAGTAGTTTGCGGGCGCTTTGATCGATAGCGTAGAGTTGCCAGCGCGTGCTAGGCAGGAGGGCGTTACCAGGTTCGAGGGCCGTCCACCGTATCGGCATGCCTTGCCAGGCGAAATCAACGCGCCAGCCAGCAGCACGCTCAACATCGCCACTGACGAGCATTGGGTAGCGCTTCACAAAATCAGGTGGCCTCGTTGTGCGCATGGTCACCGAGACCACGGCTGTTTGGCTGCGAACCGCGTCCAAGAGGTTGGCCCGCGTGCGGCTCAATACCAGCATTGGGTCCATGCCCATGAGGTTCTGGCCGTTCCAGAGGCTATGCAGATTCGGGGATTTGCGGTTTTCGGGCTGAGCGGCATACCAGGTCTCGAAGCCTGTCGACAGGATCAGTCCGACTTCAAAATGTAGGTGGGCGCGGTCGGGGGTGATGGGGGCGGCCCCAGCGGAGGTGCGACCCATGAGGCCCAAGGGCTTTCCGCGGAGGATAGCGTCACCCGTCTTTAGGGATGGTTCAATCTTAGCGAGATGGGCGTAGAGCGTGTAAACGAGCAGCTCCGCTTGTGGATGCGTGATGACAACGTATTTACCATAGGGCCCGTTAGTGGCGTTGTTTAGGTAGGCGATTTTTCCGTCCATCGCTGAAAAGACTTGGTCGAGCGGTTCGCCCGCGGGGTTGTGTGAGGTCGGACGGATATCGACCCCTTCGTGGAAGCGCTGACCCTCTTCTCGTACCATCCCGTAGGAGCCCGAGAAGGGGTTTTCGGAGATGGTCGCCTGGAGGTAGTCCTCCGGCGTGTGGATGGTCGTACGGTCCATCGAGGTAGGCCACACGACTTCGGTGGCCGTGAGTGAGGCGGCACCGAGTTGGAATAAGAAGAGAGCGGCTAGGAGGGAGCGCGGGCTCACCGTGATTGTTCGGCTTCCTTAATCTTCCGCAATTTAAGCGCGGCAATGTTGAGGCGCTTACTAATATCCATGACCGCCTGGGTATTGCTCAGGCCCTTTTTCTCGACATGGAAAATTAAATTTCCGTCCATGATGACGGAGTCGATGGGCATGATTCCGATGGCGGAGTCATTGATCACCAAGACGAAATGGCGGCCAATGGCCTCTTTGGAGTAATTCATCACATCCGTGGCCGCACGGCGATCGAGCTGGACGAGTAAGAATTCTTGGCGAAGGTCAGGTTCACCGCTGGTAATGGGTGTCGTGGAAAGGATTTCCTCGGCAGCCACCAGCGGGCGAGCGAGAACTGGAATGACAATTTCGCTGACTGGTAGTTTGACCTCGAGGCGCGAAGAATTGCTCGCGAAATTAGGCGCTTCTACGAAAATAGACGCGAGTTCGGAGGGGAGGTCAGGCGTGTTGCAGCCAGCCAAGAGCAGGGCGGCGAGCGTGGCGAGGAGGCGGGAAGAGGTCATGGTAATTATCCGACCAGCAGGTCGAGGGTCGCTCCCACTTGGAGGATGTGCGAGGGCTGCAGGTCGAGTGCAGGCACCTGATAGGTTTGCTTGCTCGAGGCATGCACGTAGCTGATCAAGCCGTTCTCGGCTGGTCCGACTGCCTTGATGATACGTTTGCGTTCAAGCAGCATCGCCAGGATGTGCTTCAGCACGCCCTTGTCGCCCGAGGGGTCATCATTCTCGTCGTAGAGGGAGAGGAAGAATTCTTCCCGCGAAGCAAGCAGTTGGGCGCGTTGCGCCTGTTCTTCTTCGCCGCGTTCTTTGACCTCGCGGGTCCAGCGGCCGAGCAGGATGCCGTCGGGCTTGAAGGTCATGGCGTGCTCCTTGAGCACATCGCAACGTTCGATGTTGCCGCCGAGGGGCTTGTAGACGACGCACGTCACGATGTCGCCGACGCGGAGATCCTTGCCGGATGCCGCACAGATGCGTGCGATAGGTTTAACCTGCCAGTCCATGACCGATAAGAGAAGTCAGGCGGTGGGCGGCGGGCAACCCCATTCCCCTCACAACCGCAGGGCTTAGTGGGAAGGGTGCGCGGTGCTCGTGGCGGCGGCTTGCTGGGCGGCAATCAGCTGGGCTTGGGCGGCCGTGAGATTTGCTTTCGCGTCCTGCGTGGCGAGTGTTGCAATCCCGTAGCCCAGCCCCTTTAGGGGGTTATTCCATAGAATCCGTCCGGTGGGGAGTTCAAGGCAGTAGAGTTCTCCGCTGGAATGGGCGAATACCTGGAGCCCATCGACATGGAGGGTCACGAAATCCCCGCCACCTAAGACGGAATTTTTAAGCTGCGTCGTCCAGATGATGCTGCCGTCGTTCCGGCTAAGCGCGGAGACGCTTTGCTTGACGCCTAGGAAGATCAGATTGGCTGGATTCATGGTCCTAAATTAAAGAATCGCCTAGGGTTTAGAAGTCGAAAATAGAGGTTTACGGCTGACTGCTATGGCAGATTGCATAACTTCACGGGCATGCCCGAAACCCCCGCTGTTGGCGTCGCCTTGCTCGTCATCGACGTCCAGCCGACTTTCTTGAAAGTGATGCCTGCAGGGGATGATTACCTTCGCCGTTGCCGCTTAGCCGTATCGGCTGCCCAGTTGCTCGGGGTGCCCGTGCTCTTCACCGAGCAGGTCCCCGCTAAGCTCGGTCCGACGCACCCCGACCTACTCCTGGTCGCTGGCGAAGGGCGGGCGGTGTTCGGTAAGACGGCCTTCTCCGCTTTCGGTGCTCCCGGGCTGGTTGAGGCGTTGGGGAAAATGAAAGTCAGTCAGCTTTTGATCTGCGGCCTAGAAGTCCCGGTCTGCGTCTACCAGACCGCCATGGATGCCCTTCGTGAGGGTATGGGCGTCACGATTTTAGACGATGCGGTGACCGGGCGCCGCGCCGAAGACGTCTGTACCTGCCTGGCGGCCTTGAAGGCCGCTGGAGCGCACGTGCTTCCCGTCGAGACCATTTTCTACGCGATGCTCGGCGATGCGACCCATCCGCAATTCCGGGCATTTAGCGAGCTGGTGAAGCAGTCCGCCTAGACTTGGTCGATGGTCAGGCTGGCGGCGGGCACGGCCGCCGCGCCGGTCGGCAGTCCGGCCTCCGCCCACACCGCGAAGGCAATCATGCCCGCGTTGTCGCCGCAGTGCTTGGGTTCCGCGATGAGCATGGGCAGGCGGCGTTGTTGAGCGACCGCGGTCAAGCGTGCGCGTAAGGTACGGTTGTTGGCGACGCCGCCTGAAAGCCCCACCGATTTATAAGAAGATAAGTCCAGCGCCGCGGCCGTCTTGGCGGTGAGCTGGCTGATGATGGCTTCCTGGTAACTCGCGCAGAGGTCGGGCAGGGCTACCGCGAGTTCGGCGTCGGTCATTTTTTCGAGCTGGTAGCGCAGGGCGGTTTTCAGGCCCGAGAAGCTCATGCGGAGATCTGCTTTTTCAGGGATGCCTCGCGGGAAGGGGTACTTCTTTACGTCGCCCCGCTGGGCGTGCTGCTCAATCAGTGCACCGCCGGGGTATGGCAGGCCGAGCAATTTAGCGCCTTTGTCAAAGGCTTCACCCGCGGCATCGTCGACCGTTCGCGCGATCACGGTGATGCGCAGGTCTTCGTCGAGTTTCACCAAGAGGGAATTACCACCCGAGATGACGATGCCGAGGTGGGGGAGTAGCGCGGCCCGGGCCGCGGAAAAGCTGGCCGGGTGCTGGGCATGGACGGCGATGAAGGGCGAATGCACGTGCGCGCGCAGGTGATTCACACCGACGAGTGGCAGTTTCAGGGCGAGTGAAAGGGAGCGAGCCAAAGTGACTCCCATGGAGAGACAGGGCAGCAAGCCTGGTCCGCGGGTGACAGCGAGTTGCGTAACCTGTGGGAGTTGGTCGCGGAAATCTTCCAGTAAGAGGGGTAGGGCGGAGAGGTGCATCCGGCTCGCCAGTTCCGGGACCACTCCGCCGTACTTCTCATGTTCCGCCGCCTGCGAGCTGATCAGTTCGCGCACGAGTCCCCGGGCCGGGTCAAAAAGTGCCAGGGCCGATTCATCGCAGGAACTTTCGATCGCGAGGATCATCTACCTGCAGTCAGGTCAATTCAGAGGTCGGCTCAATCCCGATTCGTCTGGCGGAGCGGAAAAGACCGCATAACGCTTCTCCTGTGGAGCCATCGACCCGACATGACGCCATCGTCGCCTTGCTTCGTCGCGAGGCCCGTGGCGGCGTCGTCTCATTCGCGCGCCTGGTGGAGTTGGCGCTCTATGCGCCCGGTCTCGGCTATTACTCCTCCGACCGTATGCGCGTCGGCAAGGCGTCCGGCACCGATTTTACCACCGCGGCAGCCCTTGGGCCGATGTTCGGCCAGTTAATCACGGGCGCGACGAAATCTCTGGTCGGCAATCTCAAGTCGCACGCCCTCGTCGAAGTCGGCGCCGAGCCAGGCCAGACGCATTATGCTGGTGTCGCTTCGCATTTCGCCGAACTCCGCACCTTCCGCTTTGGCTCCGTGCCTGAATTTCCAGGCCGTAGTGTGCTCGTCGCCAACGAGCTCCTCGACGCACAGCCGTTCCATCGTTTCCTTCGCCAGGGTGCCGCTTGGCGTGAACTAGGCGTGCGGGTCGATAGTGCAGAGCTCACCGTCGAGCCACTGACCGACTTCTCTACGCCGCTCGCCGCGGCGTTCGCACGCTCGCTGCCCGACGCCGAAGAGGGGTGGATCATCGATGCACCCTTGGCGGCGGAGGAATTGCTCTCGAAATTATTGTCGGGTGGATGGGTGGGAGCCGTTGTCCTGCTCGACTATGGCAAGACCGTCGCACAGTGCCTCGTGTCATCACCCGCGGGGACGGCCCGAGCCTATCGGGGGCACCAGCTTTCGGGGGCGATTCTGGAGAGCCTTGGCTCACAGGATCTGACGTGCCATGTGCTGTGGGATCGCCTCGAGCTAATCTTGGTGAAGGCCGGTTTCAGTAATGTCCAATTGGACCGGCAGGAGGCCTTTTTCGTTAAATTCGCCGCCACGGAGATGGAACGGATTGCTATGTCGGGCGACCCGGAGGCGACGGGGCGACTGCGTGCCCTGACGCACCCGGCTCATTTCGGTGCTAAGTTCCAAGTCTTGCACGGCATTCGGCCGTAACTGAAAGATTTAGGAAGCCACGCTCGACCTCCCGGGAACATCCCCTTTTCTGGGCTGTACCCCTCGTTTCGCCATGAAGTCATCCCTGTTCGCATCATTCACCCTTTGCCTTGCTGCCTCTGCCTTGCAGGCGGACACCAAGATTATCCAAGCCTTCGAGGGCGATGGCTTTGATACTTGGCAGACCACCGGTACTGGCTTCGGCCTGGCGCCGATTGCGGGCAAGGTCGATGGCGTCAAGGGCGAGTTCCGTAATTATGCCGGGAACGCCTTAGTTTGCTCTGGGCATGGCGGCGATGCCGCGGTGGGCACACTGACTTCTCCCCAGCTCAAACTCACTTACCCTTTTCTGGGTTTCCTGATCGCCGGTGGCAATCATCCCGGCAAGACCGCCGTGCAGTTATTAATTGATGGCAAAGTGGTGCGTGAGGCGACCGGCTCCAATGACCTCGCGCTCCGCGACGTCGTTTGGGATATCTCCGAGTTTAAGGGTAAGAGCGGTATCATTCGCATCATGGATGACGAGGTGGGCTCTTGGGGGATTATCGCCGCCGACCATTTCATCTTCTCGACGGAGGCCAAGCCGAAGTTCCCGATGGGTGGTCGTCCGAAGCCCAAGGCTGCCAATAATCTCGTGCGCGTGGCCGGCGAAGGCACGGCGGCGCTCATCCCGGGCGCCACATTCAAGGTCACCGGCGACCATGCGGTCACTGGCGTGTTCTCACCCACGGCGATTTCCTTTGGTAATGATGGCAGTCTTTATGTCGCGGAAACGCACCGTTTTCGGTTCGGCGTCGAGGATGACCGCAATAATCTCTTCTGGTATCACGACGACCTAGCCTCCCAGACCACGGCCGATCGCCGGGCGATGCATGAGAAGTGGAAGGCCAAGAAATCTATCGAGTGGATGACAGCCAAGTCGGAAGTAATTCGCTTCCTCGGGGTCGATCAGGCGGACGGCACTTTCAAGCAGAACAAAGTGTTCGCCGAGAAGTTCAATGATGTCCTCGATGGTACTTCAGGCGGCGTCCTTGCCTGGGATGATAATATCTATTTCGCCTGTATCCCGAAGCTCTGGATGCTGCAGGACGTGAAGAATGATGGCACCGAGGCCCAGCGTAAGGTCATTCAAGACGGCTTCGGCGTACGCGTTTCACTTTCCGGTCATGACATGAATGGATTCGCCATCGGGCCGGACGGTCGCGTCTGGGGTACCATCGGTGATCGCGGCTTCAACTTCACAACGAAAGAAGGAAAGAAGTATGACTCCCATAATCGCGGGGCCGTTTTCCGTTTCGAGCCGGATGGGACGAACTTCGAGGTCGTGCATTTCGGGCTACGTAATCCGAAGGAGATCGCCTTCGACGAGTTCGGCAATGGCTTCTCCGTCGATAACAACGCCGACATGGGGGATGCCGCGCGTGTCGTCTACGTGGTCGAAGGCGCTGATTCGGGTTGGGAAATGGAGCATCAGGCGATGCATACCTTCCACCGCGAGATTGGCCTCGAGCAGCGTCCACTTTCCCGCTGGATGACCGAGAAGACCTGGGAACTACAGAATCCGGTGCAGCCGTCTTTCATCGTCCCTCCTTCCGCCTACATCACCTCGGGGCCCTGCGGGTTGACTTACAACCCGGGAGCAGGCTTCGTCGAGGCGGAGGCTCAGCATTTCCATATTTGCGATTACCGCGGATCGGCCGGTGCTTCCGGGATTTGGTCCTTTAAGATGGAGCCAGCCGGTGCGGGCATGAAGATGACCGAGTCACATCAGCTCCTCTGGGGCGTCGCCGCGACCGATATCGAATATGACTGGAAAGGTCGTGTCGTCGTTGCCGACTTTATCACGGGCTGGGATTCCCATGACGCAGGTCGGATTATCACCTTGGAAGCCCAGAAGATGATGAAGCCCGAGGTCGTCTCCACCGTGGCCGATCTCATTAAAGGTGGCTTCGCTAAACTATCCTCTACCGAACTCTCCAAACTGCTCTCCCATGCAGACCAGCGCGTTCGTCTCCGTGCTCAGATTGAGCTGACCCGCCGCCCTGATGCCGCCGACCGTTTTGAGTCTGCCACCAAGTCGTCCCATCAGCTCGAGCGCCTGCACGGCGTGTGGGGCCTGGGTATCCTGGCCCGCCGTGGTGCCGCCATCGCCCCGGGCGAAGCCTTTAGTGGTCAGCATACCCCGGTTGCCGCTCTAGCCGACCGCCTCGCCGCCGCCCAGCGCCTCGTGGCGTTGCTCGCTGACCCCGACGTCGAAGTGCGGTCTCAGGCCATCCACGTGCTCGCAGAAGCTCCTCTCAAGGGTAACGACCTACCTCTGGGCAAGCTCATCCTCGACCCCTCGCTCCGCGTGCGTTCCTTCGCCGCCATCGCGGCCGCCCGCCTTGGTGCGGACAAATACTTACCCGAAGTACTCGCTATGTTGAGGGAGAATGCCGATGCCGACCCGATTATCCGTCACGCCGGTTCCTTCGCCATCGATCATCTTTGCAAGACCGCGGAGTCGTTCGACGCTGTCGCCAAGGACGATA
>Ga0136642_1000038_pt1 | contig 84022 bp, 66 predicted proteins | sample LowCatLa1302831Y_FD_115313 | JGI IMG/M metagenome (GOLD analysis project Ga0136642, IMG submission 115313) | Freshwater microbial communities from Lower Cathedral Lake, Yosemite National Park, California, USA - 13028-31Y | ecosystem: Environmental > Aquatic > Freshwater > Lake ... | reverse complement strand
GTATCCGGGGATGGCGAAGGCGGCTCGCGAAGAGGGCTTTGCTGAGATTGCTGATTGGTTTGAGACCTTGGCCAAGGCAGAGCGTTCGCACGCGAATCGCTTCACCAAGGCACTTGAGTCGCTGTAAGCGATTTTCTGCGCGGCGGGGTGTCCCGCCGCGTGGGTTTTGTTTTTTTGAACGGATGACATCGATATGAGCCATAGCGCATTAACAGGCGGCCGTGAGGGCAGCCTCGAGGCCCCGACCCGCCACCCGATCGATTGGAAAAATCCTGACTTTTATGACGAGGCTAAGCTCTTTAAGGAGCTTGAGCGCGTGTTTGATATTTGTCACGGTTGCCGGCGATGTTTTTCGTTGTGTCATTCATTTCCGACATTATTCGATGCAGTTGATGCCTCGCCTACTGGGGAGGTCGATGGCGTTCCTAAAGAGGTTTATTGGGACGTTGTTGATCACTGCTATCTGTGTGATATGTGTTACATGACCAAGTGTCCGTACGTGCCGCCACATGCATGGAACGTTGATTTCCCGCATTTGATGCTGCGTGGTAAGGCGATTAAGCATGCTGCAGGGAAAACCTCGGTCCGCGATAAGGTTCTGTCGTCGACTGACCTCGTTGGAAAGTTGGCGGGTATTCCAGTCGTTGCTGAAGTGGTGAATGCGGTCAATGGGACACGCGCAGGCCGCGTGGTGCTTGAGAAGGTGCTTGGTGTGCACCGCGATGCACCAATTCCGAATTATCACAGTACGAGTTTTCGGGCGAGCGACGCGAAGCGTCCGCCCTTAAGTACCGCGCCCGTGGCAAGTGCCCAGACGCGTGGCAAGGTAGCGCTGTTCGTTACCTGTTATTGCAACCGTAACGAGCCGGCGATTGATGCCGACCTCGTGGCGATTTTTGAGCACAATGGCATAGCTGTCGAACTTGCCAGTCAGGAAGAGTGTTGCGGTATGCCGAAGCTTGAGCTCGGCGATCTGCCAGCCGTTGAGAAGCTAAAGAACGTCAATGTTCCGGCACTTGCGGCGCTGATTGATCAAGGCTGCGATATCGTTTCGCCGATTCCTTCCTGCGTCCTCATGTTCAAACAGGAATTGCCGTTGCTATTCCCGGATGATCCGCTGGTCCGCAAAGTGAAGAATCACATTTTTGATCCGTTTGAGTATTTGATGCTTCGGCATAAAAACGGTTTACTGAAGACGGATTTTAAAAACGAGCTTGGTAAAGTGGCTTACCATGTGCCTTGTCATTTGCGCGTACAAAATATTGGGCTCAAAACCCGGGATGTACTGCAATTAGTGCCAAACACCACGTTGGAAGTCATTGAGCGATGCTCTGGGCATAACGGAACGTATGCTGTGAAGCAGGAATTCCACGAGCAGTCGATGAAGATTGCGCGACCGGTGGTTGCGCGAGTGTCTGCGGCGAACGCGGTTCAGCACTCCAGTGATTGCCCCATGGCGGGTCATCAAATCAGTAACGGTTTGGAGGGACACCGGCCACCGGTGCATCCGTTGACACTGTTGCGTCAGGCGTATGGTTTGCCTGGGCGATAGCGGCGGGTGGCACCTGGCATGGTGGTGAGCCGTTCGGCACTATCTGTTTGTGAACGAGCAGCGTTTGCTGCCAGTGGCCGGCACGGATGAAAGTGCCATTGACGCGTATGACTGAGGCGCCGTTGCCGGCATTGGTCTTTGGTCTGTCCGGCCTGATCCCTTTTCTGGGGCTATCGCTTGTTGCCTTTGAAGCGTCGGCGGTCGAACGCCAGATAGCATTAACAGCGTTGCTTGGATACGGGGCCGTCATCTTGTCATTTGTCGGCGCCTTGCAGTGGGCCTATGCGGTGCGTGATGTTGCTGCCGGGTACGGGGCATGGCAACGTTATGGGCTGAGTGTGCTGCCGGCGTTGCTGGGATGGCTATCGCTACAGATGGCCCTTGGTAGTGGATTGCGTTTGCAGGCGGGCGCATTTGTGCTCCTTTTGCTGCTAGAGCGCAGCGTCCTTAAGGCCATCATGGTGCCGGAGTGGTTTAGCAGTTTGCGCCTGCTGCTGACAGTGCTCGCCGCCGGCTGCCTGTTGATGGCGAGTTTCGATGTGCTGTCTTGAGACCAGGCAATAGCTGCGCACAGGGGCATCCTCTGTGCGGTGGATGGTGTGCTCACGGTTGTATTGCGCGCCATTGGCCGATTTGTTGCGCATTAAGCCAAATATTTTTTCAGAAAATACATAATCGACCTGATTGCTGTCGCACATAGCGGTATCCTTAGCGCCCAGCATGAGTCAGTCATACACATCCTCCGATATTGAAGTCCTATCTGGACTTGACCCGGTTCGTCGTCGTCCAGGGATGTACACAGACACCACCCGACCTAATCACTTAGTCCACGAAGTTGTTGATAACAGTGTCGATGAGGCGTTGGCAGGGCACTGCCGTGAAATCAACGTGACTCTTTGGAAGGATGGGTCGGTTGAGGTTGTTGACGATGGCCGCGGCATGCCGGTTGACATGCACCCGAAGGAGAAGATCTCTGGAGTGGAGCTGATCCTGACGCGATTGCATGCGGGTGGAAAGTTTTCAGATAAAACCTATCAGCAATCCGGTGGCTTGCATGGGGTCGGGGTATCTGTTGTGAATGCTCTTTCGGCACGCTTGGAGTGCCGAGTGCGCCGCGATGGCAGTGAATATTTGATTAGCTTCAAGAGTGGTAGGCTCGACCAACAGCTGACTGTCACCGGCAAGGTTGGCGCGCGCAACACAGGCACTACCGTGCGTTTCTGGCCCGATTCTCAGTATTTTGACTCTGATAAAGTGTCGGTCACGCGCTTGCGTCACGTATTACGCGCTAAAGCGGTGCTCTGTGCCGGGCTCAAGGTGACACTACTCGTTGAGGCCACTGGTGAGCGTGACGAATGGTTCTACACGGGCGGCCTTGCGAGTTATCTTATTGAAAGAACTAATAAGTCTCCGCTAGTTCCAGACGAGCCGTTTTGTGCCAGCTTGAAAGGTGGCAATGAGACCGCAGAGTGGGCCTTTGGCTGGCTGCTCGACGAAGATGTTGAGGTGGTCGGCGAAAGCTACGTTAATCTCATTCCAACTCCTGAGGGTGGCACTCACGTCAATGGACTGCGCTCAGGCATCACCGACGCGATCCGTGAGTTCTGTGATTTTCGCAACTTAGTGCCCCGTGGTGTGAAGATTGCGCCGGAAGATGTGTGGGATCGTCTGTGCTACGTGCTTTCGGTGAAAATGACGGAGCCGCAGTTTGCTGGTCAAACGAAGGAGCGTCTCTCTTCGCGTGAGTCGGCAGCATTCGTATCTGGCTTGGTAAAAGACGCGTTTGCACTTTGGCTGAATCAACACCCCGATAAGGGTGAGAAGATCAGCCAGTTAGCTATTTTTAACGCGCAGGCTCGCATCAAAGCTGCGCAGAAAATTATTCGTAAGCGGGTGGTGTCGGGACCGGCGCTGCCTGGAAAACTTGCGGACTGTACCTCGCAGGACCCGGCGCGTACTGAGCTGTTTCTGGTCGAGGGTGACTCTGCCGGTGGCAGTGCTAAGCAGGCCCGTGAGCGTGATGTGCAAGCAGTCATGCCGCTGCGTGGCAAAATACTGAATACGTGGGAAGTTGATGCGGGTGGGGTGTTGGCCTCACAGGAAGTTCACGACATTTCGGTTGCCATCGGCGTAGAGCCGGGGTCGCCTCGGCTGGAAGACCTGCGGTACCATAAAATATGCATTCTGGCGGACGCTGACTCGGATGGTCAGCATATTGCGACGCTGCTGTGTGCGCTGTTCCTGCGTCATTTTCGCCCCTTGGTACTCGCAGGCCACGTGTACGTTGCAATGCCGCCCTTATATCGAATCGATGTCGGCCGTAATGTCTATTACGCCTTAGATGACGCGGAGCGAGCGGGCGTGCTTGATCGAATTGCTGCCGAAGGACAGCGAGGTAAAGTGTCTGTCACGCGCTTTAAGGGGTTAGGTGAAATGAACCCCCTGCAACTGCGCGAAACGACCATGGCATCAGCGACCCGGCGGCTGTTGCAGTTGACGATTACGGCTAATGACGAAACCGATCAGTTATTTGACATGCTGCTTGCTAAAAAGCGTGCATCGGACCGGCGTGAGTGGCTAGAAGCTAAGGGGAATATGGCTGAGGTCATCGTATGAAACCGGTCGAGCTGAACTTTGAGGGTGTCGAGCAGCGGGCTTTGAAGGTGTTTACCGAGAAGGCATACCTCGACTATTCGATGTATGTGATCTTGGATCGCGCTTTGCCGCAGCTGAGTGATGGCTTAAAGCCGGTGCAGCGTCGCATCATTTACGCGATGAGCGAGCTCGGGTTAGCTGCAGGGTCCAAGCACAAAAAGAGCGCTCGCACGGTGGGTGATGTGATTGGTAAGTTTCATCCACACGGCGATTCCGCGTGCTACGAGGCCATGGTTCACATGGCACAAGAGTTTTCTTATCGTTATCCAATTGTGGATGGTCAAGGAAACTGGGGCTCGACGGATGACCCAAAGTCATTTGCCGCGATGCGCTATACCGAATCTAAGTTACGCGCCTATGCTGAAACACTGCTCGCGGAGCTTGGTCAAGGGACCGTGGATTGGGTGCCAAATTTTGACGGCACGATGGATGAGCCATCGCTACTACCTGCCCGTCTTCCGAATGTTCTGTTAAACGGCGCAAGTGGTATAGCGGTCGGTATGGCGACTGATATTCCGCCACATAATCTGCGGGAAATCGTCAACGCGTGCCTTAAAATTATCGATGATCCCGAGGTTACGCTGAAAGAGTTGCTGAAGCTGGTGCCGGGCCCGGACTTTCCGACAGGTGGTGAGATCATTACGTCCCGAGCCGACTTACGCGCCATCTACGAGACTGGTAACGGTACCTTCCGCGCACGTGCACTGTACGAGCTGGGTGACGGCGAAGTTGTGATAACGACGCTACCCTTTCAGGTTTCTGGTGCAAAGATTCAGGAACAGGTAGCGCAGCAGATCAGGGCAAAAAAACTGCCGATGGTCGAGAATATTCGTGACGAGTCGGATCACGAAGAGCCGGTGCGTATTGTGCTGGAATTAAAGTCCAACAAGGTCGATGTCGCTCAATTGATGGCCCACCTGTTTGCGACGACTGATCTTGAGCGCACCTACCGCGTCAATCTCAATATGATTGCCTTGGACGGTCGACCGCGTGTGATGGGTCTGAAAGATATTTTGGTCGAGTGGTTAAGCTTTCGCGTGCGTACGATCACGCGCCGCCTTGAATTTCGTTTAGCTAAAGTCAATGCACGCCTGCATATCTTAGATGGCTTACTGATTGCATTTTTGAACCTTGATGAAGTCATCCGCATTGTGCGCGCCGAAGACGAGCCAAAGCCCGTACTCATCAAGCGCTTCAAAATTTCGGAGTTGCAGGCTGAGGCGATACTCGAGACGAAGCTGCGGCAGCTCGCCAAATTGGAAGAAATGAAAATCCGCGGTGAGCAAGCGGAGCTTGCAACCGAGCGCGATGGAATTGAGGGCACTTTGAAGTCGCCCGTAAAGCTTAAAAAGATGATGCGCGAAGAGTTAGTTCAGGATGCTGAGAAGCACGGAGACAAGCGGCGCACAAAGTTGGTTGAGAGAGAAGCCGCTAAGGCGATTGATGAAACGGATCTGGTGGTGGCGGAGCCGGTGACTGTCGTGCTATCGACTGCCGGCTGGGTACGTCAGGCGAAGGGTCACGAGATTGATCCTGTAGGCCTATCCTACCGGGCTGGTGACGGCTTCCAGGCGGCCGCTCGCGGCAAAAACACGCAACAGGCAGTATTTCTGGACTCTACGGGTAGAACGTACTCGTTGCTCGCCCACAGTTTACCGTCGGCGCGTGGGCAGGGTGAGCCCTTGTCGGGGCGCGTTGACCCGCCTGATGGTGCCAATTTTGTCAGCGTTCTGATGGGCGAGTCCGAGGACCGGTGGCTGCTGGCGAGCGACTCGGGCTACGGTTTTGTTGTTCGCTTTGAAGAGCTTTACGCACGTAACCGCGGTGGCAAGGGTATTTTGACAGTCGGTGATAAGGGGAAGGCAATCTCGGCGGCGCTGGTTCCTGATGTGCCTGGTGCGCTTGTCGCGGTGGTTGCAACCAGCGAAGGGGTGGATGGTCGGCTGCTGGTCTTTCCGGTGAAGGACGTGCCCGAGTTGGCTAAAGGCCGCGGCAATAAACTTTTTAATATTCCATCAGCAAAGGCGTCAGCTCGCGAGGAATCGATGGTTGCAGTTGCTGTGTTGCCGCCGAATGCCAAGCTGAAAATCATCTGTGGCGAGCGTTCTATGACGTTGAGTTGGTCTGAGCTCGCGGATTACCGTGGCGAGCGCGCCCAGCGCGGTGCGCTGTTGCCTAAAAACTACCGTCGAGCAACGGCACTTGAGGTTGAGCTACCGCGCTCCTAGCCGACGGGTAAACTCGGGTACTTTTACTCGAGCGTAATTGCCTCAGGTTCATGCACAAAATTCCCTTGAATAAATTCAATTCCCAGCTGCCATAACACGGCCATTGCGTTAGCACTGTCAACGCGTTCCGCGATCGTAATCGCGGAGGTCTGGGCAGCCATTTGGAATAGCTGCTTCACACGCTTTTGAGTTGCCGTGTTGTCGGTGATCCCCTGCATGAGTGAGCCCGCTAGCTTGACCACGTCTGGGTTTAAGTGGGTAAGGATCTGTTCGGGGCTTGTGCCGACCCCAAAATTCTCAACTGCAAAGCGGCACCCTGCGCTCGTCAACTTTTGGCGTAATGTGCTGAGTTCTGCGATGTTTTGGTCGGCAAGTGTCGCTGAGATTTGGAAGCATAATTGCTCTGGGCTGATCGCAGTATGTCGGAGCGTCGCTTGGAGCCAATCGACGAAGTCGTGGTCCACCACAGTATCGCGACATAGGCGCACAAAAACGATGGTAGGATTTTTGGAGAGGCAAAAATCAATTGCAGCGTTAATGACCCAGCGATCGATACGTGTCATCAGTTGGTTACGTTCGGCAGCAGGAATAAATTCTGATGGCAGCACTTCCATGCCGTTTTCATCGACAAGCCGTACGAGCAGATCGTACATCCCTTGATGTGTGCCTTGTAAACTCGCGATTGGTTGCTGTACCAAGCGGAAGCGATCAGCAGCGAGAGCCGCCTCTAGTTGACGTACCCAGTTGGCGTCATGAGCCATGAGTCGGCTATCAGCTGCGGATGCATGCAGTGTCTGAACTCGGTTGCCTCCGTCTGCGGCGGCTCGATGGCTTGCGGTGATTGCATCAGTGATCGTGGCTTCAAACTCTTTGCTGCCTGGGGGTATTGCACTAACACCCGCACTCGCCGTGATGCTGATTGAGCGCGAACCAAGTTGAAAAACACGGCCTTGTATTTTACGCACAAGTTCGCGCGCCCAAGCCTCAGCATCCCCGAGGTTACCAAGCTCTAACAGAAACATCAGGCCTGTAGTGGTGAATCGGCCTGCGACTGCGCCGCCTGCATGTTCCAACGCAAGCTGCGCATAACGCCCAGTGAGCGCTTCAACCAGCAGGGGTCCTAGCTGCGGCGCAAGTTCCTGCATACGATCTGGAGCGATGAATACAATGAAACGCATGCCACCAGCGATCGGCTGTTCGAGCCGTGCAGCGAGCGCTTCCAGAAAGTGACTCCGATGGAGGAGGCCAGTGGAGATGTCGGTGCGAAGCGCCTTGTTGAGTTGACTTTGCATGGCCGCTTCATCGTGACGGCGCGTGCGTACCATCAAGCGAATCGCGGTTTCACCCTCAAACTTTGCGTGTCCCAGCACGAGCTCGAGGCGCATCGGCGTGCCATCGAGCTTTTTCGCAGTGACCTGCAGTTCGTAGTCCGGCCACTGGTCATTAATAGTGGCCGTCATGGCGCCTTTAAGCGCGATGTGTGATTCTGGCTCAAACCAATCCATCAGCAATTGAGCATTGAGTGCGTTAGCGTCGGTAGCACCGAACAGATGTAGCCATGCCGTATTCGCATTGACGAGAATGCCATCTTGAGCCAAGGCGATCGCATCAGCTGATCCTGCCATAAAGTCAGCCAAAGCATTTTGATAGGTTTGAGTGGCGCTCAAGGTGGTGATGAGTCCACGTTCGAGTCGAAAGGAGTGTAGCTCACGGGCACAAACCAGCGATAAATGTTCAGGTGCTTTTAAGCAAATGGCATCTTGCGCCCCGGCTATGAGCGTATTGGTGAGGTGTACTTCGTTCAGTCGGTCCCAGACCAGCAGGATGGGTTGGGCCGGTTGACGGAGTGTGCGTAGATTGTGGATGCTCTCAAGCGGTAGTAAGTTATCTTCCGCAAAAACGATCAGAAGTTCCGGATTGACCCGACTGAGTGTCTCTGGAAGCTCGCCTTCGCTAACTCGCCAAGTACAGTGGGCTGCGTGTCCTGCCCGACGTAAAATGCTGTTGATCGCCTCAACCTGCTCTTGCGTACGGCTGAGGACGACAATAGGGATCGGCTCCCCGGGCTGGGTCGCGGTTGATGTCATACGAGATTGAGCAACGTTGGTTCATCAGCGTGGCAAAGTACGCCTCATGATAGCATTCGCAGGAATGGGATCACGGCTGGCCGAAAGTGCCGCCTGACGGTATACTGAGGCGCTTTTTTGAGGAAAAACAATGTCTAACTATAGCACCAACGAATTCAAAACCGGCCTCAAGATCCTCATTGATGGCGATCCATTCTCGATCGTCGAGAACGAGATGGTGAAACCGGGTAAGGGACAAGCCTTTAATCGGGTCAAAGTGCGTAATCTGAAGACAGGCCGTGTCGTTGAGAAAACGTGGAAATCAGGCGACACGGTAGAGTCGGCCGATGTGGTCGATGCCGATATGCAGTATTTGTATAGCGAAGGTGAGTTTTACACATTCATGGCGCCTGATACCTTTGAGCAATACACCGCAGGTAAAGCGGCGATGGGTGAGGCGGCGCAGTGGCTCAAAGATGGCACTCAATGCATCGTGACGCTATGGAATGGTCAGCCGTTGACAGTCACCGCGCCTTCTCATGTTGAGCTGAAAATTGTGTCAACGGACCCTGGCGCACGTGGCGATACGGTCACTGGTGGCCAAAAGCCAGCAAAACTCGAAACAGGCGCTGTGGTGCGTGTGCCGCTGTTTTTGAACGAGGGTGAGGTTATCCGTGTGGATACACGGACTGGCGACTACATTTCGCGGGCCAAGTAACTCGCCGCGCTCATACTGACATCACCTAACGAGTGGCCAAAGGGCGATCGTGCGCTAGGCGGCAGGCGACACGGTGAGCGATGCTAAGGAGCAATGGCCGGCCGTCAGTTACTCGGGCCAATCGCAGGCGCCTACTAGTGCGGAGGCGATCGCTTCAAGTCCACTGGCATCTGCCGACGTGAACCGGCCCAGTTGCGGGCTATCCAAGTCAAGGACGCCCAGTAAGCGCGTGTTCTTGTAGAGTGGTATGACAATCTCGGACTGAGACGCACTGTCGCAAGCGATGTGATCGGCAAACGTGTGTACATCTGGAACGACCTGTGTTTGGCCTGTCACCGCTGCCTGTCCACAGACGCCCCGACCAAGGGCGATCCGTACACAAGCGGGCTTGCCTTGGAAAGGGCCAACGACCAGTTCGCGTCCGTCGTATAGGTAAAAACCAGCCCAATTAAGCTTGCCTAGATGGCAGAACAGGAAGGCGGACGTATTCGCCAAGTTCGCAATAAGATTGCGCTCGCCCTGCCACAGGGCAGCCAGAGCAGTCTGCAACTGCTGATAGCCCGTGATGGGGTCGGAGTTATTCAGATTATCGATCTCGTTAAAATGCGACTGCATAGGTCACCCAAGTTCCTTCACGTTAGTCGGTGTGCGGCTAAACCCTGAGATGAATTTGATGGTTTCAAGCATTGTCGATGGCAAAGTTTAACACCTCAGAAATATGCCCCTTATCGGCCGCCAACATCAGGACGCGATCAAGGCCAACGGCAACGCCGGCGGTGTCTGGAAGTCCTGCCGCCAACGCGCCGAGCATGCGGGCATCGAGCGGGGGCTCATGTAGGCCATGTCGGCGGCGCTCTACCAGGTCGTGCTCAAAGCGTGCAGTTTGTTCCTTGGCGTCACTCAATTCGTGAAAACCATTGCACAGTTCGACCCCGCAAAAGTAAGCTTCAAAACGCGCAGCGAGTCGCGCATCCGTTGGCAATAGGCGGGCAAGGGCGGCCTGAGATGCGGGGTATGAGTGGACGAAAGTGATGCGCTTGTCGCCAAGTGTGGGACCGACGAGTGCACCCATGAGTAGATCCAAAACAGTGTCGCGCTCGGTGCCTAAACTACTGCTGTTGGCGCCGAGTCGTTCAACGGCAATCGCGTGTAGATCGCTTAATGGTGCTTGTAATGGATCAATTTGCAGAGTGCGCTCGAACGCGCGTGCATAAGTTATGCGCTCGGCTGCGATGTTGAGCCTGGGTGCGAGTAGTAGCGAGAGCAGTTCCTCCACCTCATCCATCAGCGCATGGTGATCGAAACCCAAGCGGTACCATTCGACAATTGTAAATTCGGGATTATGAAACCGACTGACCTCGTCGTCGCGAAATGCCTTACAGATTTGATAGATATCGAGTTGATGCGCGGCGAGTAACCGCTTCATGGGGTACTCGGGCGATGTCTGTAGATAGGCATTGATGGCTTGGCCGGTGATGCGTGTAGTGAGTGATTTCAACTGAAGATCAGTCACTGCCGCTTGGCTCAGCACCGGAGTCTCAACCTCGCTTACGTTGCGTGCGTAGAAAAAATCGCGAATTTTCTTCAGCACGTCAGCGCGTAGCAGTAGCATTTCGCGGCTTGCGCTCGGCCTCCAGTTCAATTCCAGCACTGTTAGCTCCGCAAAAAAGGCGCGTTACAGGTAGCGTGGCTTCCGCTCGGGGATAGCGCGCCGATACGCTCGCCCATGTTGATGTTAACGCCAGCGACGAGGTGGCTGTCAAAGGTGCTCTGGTCGCGAGGCATGAGCACAATCACAGTGGATCCCATATTGAAATAGCCTAACTGCTCTCCGCGGGAAAAGTTGAGCGAGCGGTTTTGTGGGAGCTCAATGGTGTTTGGTTTGCGGTTGCTTGAGGGTGTGATTTGACCGCAGCCATCAATGCTGATGCTGCCGACGTTGAGAGCTCCGACAAAGACTAGGGCGCAGGGGCCGGCGCTCGATAGAAAATGGCAGACAACGCGTTCATTGCGTGCGAAAAGCTGTGGAACGGCCATCGCAGTAACACGATTAACGCTAAATAACTGACCGGGTATGTGCTTTATCTCGGTTAGGGTTGCTGTCAATGGCATATGCACTCGATGGTAATTGTGAGGTGCAAGGTAAATTGTTACGAATGACCCATCGATATAGTGGCGTGCCTTTGCATCATCACCGAGCAACTCACTCAGGGTGTAGGTGCGATTTTTTGCAGTCAATTGAGCTTGCAGGATGGTCTGGCCATGAATCAAACCACACTCACTGACGGTGCCATCTGCTGGGCTTATGATGCTGTATGGATCAGGCGCGATGGGTCGTGCTGTCGGTTTTAAAGCGCGGGTAAAAAAGTCGTTGAATGTCGTGTATTCATCAATATGAGGAATTAGCGCTTCGCTGAGATCAACGGGAAATAAAGCCATAAAACCGCGAATAAGCGCGTTTTTTAACCAGCGTGTTTTGATTCTGGCAAGCGCATAAATTAATGCTGTTAACGCATGTTGTGGGAGCAGGTACTGCAGCAGAATAAATGCTCGGTCTTGAATGCGCATCGTCTGTCAGTTTCCTTGTGCAGCCATGATGCGTCGATAGTCAGCTGCAACCGATTTTGCCGCGTGTGGTGCGGGAAATACGGCGACGACTTCTGCCGCGCTGTTGATCAGAAATGCGGCCGCCGTGTGATCCATGCTGTACGTACCATCCACTACCGGTCCGTGTATGACCGCCACTCCGAGTGACTTGGCTAATGCATCAAGGTTCGCTTGGTCCCCGGTGACTCCAGTAAAGGATGCGTCGAAATGGTGTACGTAGGCATCGAGGCGCTCTGCGCTATCCCGGGCTGGGTCCACAGTGACCATCACGACGTGCGGTTGCTGCGATGGCGCCATGTCTTGCAGCAGGCGTCGTGCGGCGGCGAGTTCAAGTAGTGTGGTTGGGCACGCGTCCGGACAATTGATGTAGCCAAAAAACAGCACGGTCATGTGTCCTTGCAGGTAGGCATGATCGAACGGAACGTGCTGGTTTGTTTCAAGGACGAATGTGTCTAGCTTGCGTGGTCTGGGATAGACCGCTGCAAATTGAGTGGTGACTGTCGGCCTATTGGGGTGATGCAGGTGTTGCGCGACTAAAAGACCCACCGTGGCGGCGACGAGGCCGATTGCCCCTGGCAGCGCTAGGCGCTTTAGGCGGGCAAAGCGGGTGAGGGTGGTCTGCGGGGCTGTCATCCCTGTAGTATCCCATGACTGCCGCTCGTGGCCCGCCTCCTTCGATGAAATCATGCCTGTTGCGTCGCTACCCCCTGCAAAAACATCCGCTGCGATCCGTTGGGCCGAGGGGCGCCTGCGGCGGGCTCGGTTGGTGTACGGACATGGAACTGACAACCCGCGTGATGAGGCGGCGTCGCTGGTGTTTCATGCAGCGGGTTTTCGCCACGAGGACGCCACCAAGGCTTACCAACGTCAGTTGCCACGGCCGGTGCGTGAGGCGCTTGCGGCTCTGGTGAAACGCCGTATCGATGAGCGCGTGCCAGCCGCCTACCTAACAGGGGTTGTTTGGTTTGCTGGACATGAAATCAGGCTCGACCAACGCGTGCTCGTGCCAAGATCGCCGCTCGCTGAAGTTATCATGCAGCAGTTTAGGCCGTTCGTATCGCCACCTTTAGTGAAGCGCATACTCGATATTGGTACGGGTTCTGGGTGCATTGCCATTGCCTGCGCGCACGCATTTAAAAAAGCGCGCGTCGATGCGGTAGATGTCTCGGCTGGCGCGTTGCAGGTTGCGAGTGAGAATGTGCGCCGGCATCGCTTAACATCACGCGTTCGTTTAAGTCGCGGTAGCGTCTATCGCAGCATCGGCGCGCGCCGATACGATATTATTGTCAGTAACCCGCCGTATGTTCCAACGGTCGATGTCAATGCGTTACCGGCTGAGTATGTGCATGAACCCCGCGTGGGCCTTGAGGCTGGGGCAGATGGTCTGCGGGTCGTACGGTCAATCTTGCGCGGCGCCCTCAAGCACTTGACCCCACGAGGCATACTGGTGGTTGAGGTGGGTGACAGCGCAGCGGCTGTCGCAACCGCATGGCCAAAGCTGCCATTTTTATGGCTTGGTTTTGGCAATGGCGGTGGTGGGGTGTTTTTACTAACGCGTTCGCAGTTGCTGAAGGTGGGCGCGAGCCCGAGGTAGACCGATGTCAGGTAACAGTATTGGCCGCTTGTTTGTTGTAACAACCTTTGGCGAGAGTCATGGGCCTGCGCTTGGCGCCATTGTTGATGGTTGTCCGCCGGGACTTGCAATTTGTGAGGAGGACCTGCAACGGGACGTGGAGCGTCGGCGCTCAGGCACCTCACACTTCACCAGCCAGCGCAAAGAACCGGATCGTGTGCGCATTTTGTCGGGCGTGTTCGAGGGCTATACAACGGGTGCGCCCATTGGTCTTGTGGTCGAGAACACCGATCAGCGCTCACGAGATTACGAAAAGATAAAGACCACGTTTCGCCCAGGACACGCGGACTACACGTACCAGCAAAAATATGGCATCCGCGATTATCGCGGCGGCGGTCGCTCATCCGCGCGTGAAACAGTGATGCGGGTGGCGGCCGGTGCCATCGCCCGCAAGTATTTGTCCGAGCGTCTCCATATTGCGATTGATGGCTACTTGGCGGGCTTGGGTCCTTTTAGTTTTGCGCCCTTGGACCTGCACGCGGTCAATCAAAATCCATTTTTTTGTCCGGAGCCCCTGCGTGTGCCGGAGTTAGAAGCCTATATGTGGAAGCTGCGCGAGGCTGGGGATTCGGTCGGAGCGCGGATCAATTTAATCGCTAAGGGCGTCCCCCCAGGGCTTGGGGAGCCGGTATTTGATCGCCTTGATGCTGATATTGCGCATGCAATGATGGGTATTAATGCCGTGAAAGGTGTGGAGATCGGTGCGGGTTTTGCCGCGGTCTCACAGCAAGGAGCAACGCACCGCGATGAGCTAACGCCAGATGGGTTTACAGCCAATCATGCCGGTGGAGTTCTTGGTGGCATCTCGACCGGTCAAGATTTATTGGTCAGTGTGGCACTCAAACCCACGTCGAGTATCCAAGTTCCAGGGCGTAGTGTTAGCGTGGATGGTCAGCCGGTGGAGGTGATTACAACCGGCCGTCATGATCCGTGCGTGGGCTTGCGGGCCACACCGATCGCCGAGGCCATGCTGGCCATCGTGCTTATGGATCACTATTTACGGCACCGCGCCCAAAATCAGGATGTGACAAGTCGTACGCCGGTGCTGTCGGCCGCGGTAGGTACGGCGGATCGCTAGGGTGACCCGCTCACTGGCATGGGTCGGTGCCGGCTACCTTGTGTATTTTGGTGCGGTAGGTGTCTTTCAACCGTACTTTCCCTTGCATTTGGCGGCGCTCGGCGTCTCTGGTGCCGGTATTGGCATGCTGCTCGCGTTATGGAGCGCGATGCGGATGTTCGGTCCACTGGGTGCTGCGTGGTTAGCCGACGCTGTCAATGATCGACGCATCGCCTTGCGTCTGTTTGGAGTTGGCAGCGTGCTTTTCATGGCGCTGCTGCTGCTAACAGGCAGCATGTGGGCGATGGCGGCGTTCTTGAGCATGGCGAGCTTCTTTTTTAACGGTTTGGTGCCGGTGTACGACACGTACGTGCTCGATCGGCTGGGTCCGCACACTCATGGCTACGGCCGATTGCGGTTGTGGGGCTCGATCGGTTTTATTGCAACGTCTGCAAGCTTTGGTGTCTTAAGTGGCCGTTACGGTGTGCAAATCGTGTTGCCCGCAGCCGTTTCGCTTGTCGTGGCGACAGCAGGGATCTTGATGGGTTTGCCCGCGCTGCCGAGCCGACCGCGTGTGCCTGCCGCAGGTGAGGCCTTCGCTCGCGCTTTATTAACGCCACGCGTGCTCATTTTTTTGGGCGTGTGTTTTTTTCACTTGGCCGGTTTTGGCGCCTACTATGGTTTTTACACGCTATATCTGACCGGTTTTGGCTACAGCCCCACCGTGATCGGTTTGTATTGGGCAGCTGGGGTGTGCGCTGAGATCGTGCTGTTTGCACTCGCGGCGCGCATCTTGCAGCGATTTTCGCTGAGTTTGCTGTTGGAGCTTGCGCTCGGAGTGAGTTGTTTACGCTGGATCATTGTCGCCGTCTTTCCAGAGCGGCCCTATGTGATGCTGGCTGCCCAAGTCTTGCACCTCGCGGGCTTTGGTCTTTTTCACACGGTGACGGTGCTCTTAGGTCCGCGGCTCCTGCCTGCAACCGCTGCGGCTCGCGCCCAGGCTCTCGTCTCAAGTGTGGGGTGGGGCGCGGGCGGGATTGCCGGGAGCGCATTGGCGGGCCTGTGTTGGGATCTCTTTGGGCACCGGTCGGTGTTTGTTGTGAGTGCGGTATTTGCAGGGATCGCATGGCTGCTCTCAGCGATAGGGCTTCGGGGAGTAGCGAGCGAGCCGGCTGTGGCCGCGATCTAAGGGATTTGTGTCGAGTTAAAGTCGCACTTAAGGCCTAGCCGTGATGGTGCGGGCGATGTTCCTAGGGTACAATCGGGCGCAGGTTGGATGCATGTCTTCGATTTAAATCAGAGACTTGTGAAGGCTTTATAGTAAATTCTTTGAAGCACGACGTGGTTGTTTCGCGGGGCTGACAATTGGGGTTCATGATGATTATTAAACGACGCGCCTTTATCTTTCTCGCGCCGCTAGTGCCGTGCCTCGCCAGTGCTCTAGGCCTCGGTGAGATTCATTTGGTGTCAGCGCTCAATCAGCCGCTGAGCGCAGATATCGAAGTGACGGGTGCCGCAAACGAGGAGCTTTCGAGTCTGAACGTGGCGCTCGCAGGTCGTGAGTTGTTCACGCGCTATGGTATCGATCGACCCGCGTATCTGTCGTCTTTGACATTTAAGGTTGTCAAAAATACCAGCAACCGTGCCACGGTTCAGGTTCGGTCTGCCGAGCCCATCAGGGAGCCCTTTGTGACGCTCTTGGTAGAGGCGAGTTGGGCCAGTGGACGCTTGGTGCGCGAATACACTGTGCTGTTAGACCCACCGGTCTTTGAATCGAAGTCCACGACTGCGCCTGTGATCGTGGCAGCGGTGACGGGCGAGAGCGCGAGTGCGGTTGCCGGAAAAATTGAGCGTGCCGAAGACCCGTCACGCGTTACAGCCGCGAGCGTGCAAGCTGCTAGTGCAGCCCCACCGGTGGAGCCGTCTGCCAATACTTCCGTGCGTCAGCCGGCGCCTGTGGTGGTGAAGCCAGCGCCACCGAGTAAACCGGTCCGCCCGCGCGCCACCCCGGCGAGTGCGCGAGTCACGGCCTCTAGCGTGCCCTCAACGACCGCAGTCGCTGCGAGCGAATATACCGTGCGCCGTCACGATTCACTGTCCGCCATTGTGCGACGTACTGGCGTCGACAGCCGGGCGGATGTCGAGCGCATGATGTTGGCAACCTTCAAGGCAAACCCCGCTGCGTTCGATGGCAACATCAATCGGTTGCGTGCCGGTGCGCATTTGCGTCTGCCGGCGAGTTCCGAGTGGGAGTCACTCAACTTGGACGCTGCGCACCAAGAAGTGAGTCGGCAGGACAGTGCTTGGCGAGATGGCACGGTGCCTGAAGAAGCGCACCTTAAGCTCGTGCCAGCGGCACAGCCGGTTGCGGTTGCAAAACCAGAGGCTGCTGCCGGAGCCAAAGGCAGTGCCGGAGCTGCTGTTGTTGCAGCCGGTAGTGTGGATGCTGGTGCCGCCTCGGGTGCTGGGACGGCTGCTGCGGATTCGACGCAGCGGCTGAGCGCCTTGCAAAACGAGATTGCGGAAGCAAAGCGTTTGCTTGAGTTAAAAAATGCCGAGCTTGCGCAACTGCAGGGACAAACCACTTCACCAGCTCCGGTGGACGCGACTGCTACGCCGGTCGCAAGCGATGCTGGCGCCACTGCGCCGGCGGTTAAGCCTGCTACGAAGTCTCTTGACGCGGCGGTCGCCAACGACGATTCGGGTCTGTGGGCGTGGATTAGGAATAATATTTTTTCTGTGCTAGTGGCCGCTGCTGTCGTGTTGTTGTTATTGGGTGCATTGATTGCACGCTCGCGCCGTGAGAAGGAGCGGGACGAGCCTGAAGACTTTATGGAATCGGCAACGTCCAGCGCATCGGCTGCGCCGCGAGCCGGGAACAACTTGCCGCCACGCAGCACAATCCTGGTCGAGGAAAGTCATGCGCCGCATGTAGATCTGCCAAAGACGGCGCCGAGTGCACAGCGCAGTATTGACGACACCATGAGTGCTGAGGGTCCACTGAATCTTGACACCGCAGATCCGGTGAAGGAAGCAGAGTTTCATCTTGCCTACGGCCTGTACCCACAGGCGGCAGATGTGCTAGTCCGAGCGATCGCACACGAGCCCCAGCGGCGTGAATTGAAGTACAAGCTACTCGAAGTGCACTTTGTGGCTGGAGACAAAGCGGCGTTCGTTGCGCTGGCGCACGAGTTGTCGCGTAAATCAGACCAGGATGCCGCGGGGCTTTGGGATCAGGTGCTGATCATGGGGCGACAGATCGCCGCGGAAGATCCGCTATTCGTCTCGACTGGTAAATTAAGTGCCACTCTAGATATGAATTTGGGTGAGCGCACCGGCGGCCAGACGTCGGTTGATCTGAACCCTACGGAACGCGTCGACGGTGCTGCTTCGCGGGTGACTGATCTGAATATCGGTGCGGCAAATGCCGTGGCTAAGAGCGCTAGTGGCCCCGTCTCGTTAGCGGAAGCGTCGGAACAGATGTTGGATCTAGACGCACTTGATCGTGCGTTAGCCAAGAAGCCTGCCGCAGAGCGAACTGCTGCGAGTACTGCCGATTCGCCGACCATGGAAATGCCCCGGCTTATTATTCCGCCAACACGACCAAGTCTGCAGATTGATGCGACTGCTGAGATGTCGGTGTCTGATCTGAATTTTAGTCTCGATGAATTAGCAAAAACGGGTTCCATTCCGGCCGCAGAAGCAGCCACGTTGATTGCAGCGATGAGCGATAACGACCGAGCAGGACTCGAAGGCATCGATGCGGCACGCATGTCCAATGCATCCGTGACGTTTTCTGAAGTAGGCACCAAGCTGGACTTAGCCCGTGCGTACATCGAGATGGCGGATCCTGAGGGTGCGCGCAGTATTCTTGCTGAAGTATTAAGCGAGGGAACTCCGACGCAACGGCAGGATGCTGAACGTTTGCTGCAGACTTTGCGCAGCTGATGTGCCGGAGTGCGCTACGCAGTTGGTATTGAGTATGTTGGTGCGCGTTATGCCGGCTGGCAGCGGCAAGACACATTGCCGTCAGTGCAGTCGACGGTTGAGTCCGCACTCAGTCGCATTGCTGATGAAGCGATCGCATTAGTTTGTGCCGGGCGCACTGATGCGGGAGTGCACGCCTGTGGGCAGGTAGCCCACTTTGACACCAGCAAGCACCGAGAGCTTGCTAGTTGGTTGCTTGGGGCCAATAGTGAATTGCCTCAAGATGTTGCACTCACCTTCGTGCAGCCCGTGCGGGAGGATTTCCACGCGCGGTTTTCGGCTCTGACGCGACGTTATCGGTACTTATTGCTGAACTCCTCGCAGCGCGCTCCTTTGTGGGCAGGGCGCGTCTGGTGGCGTTATAGCCCCATCGATACCGATGCCATGCACGAGGCGCTACAAGCGCTATGTGGTCTGCATGACTTTTCATCCTTCCGTGCCTCGCAGTGTCAGTCACGTGTGCCTGTGCGGCGCTTGGATCGTATTGGCGTCACGCGGCAGGGGGATTTGGTGATGATTGATGTCGTTGCAAACGCGTTTTTGCATCACATGGTCCGTAACATTGTTGGCAGCGCGGTCAAGGTGGGCGAGGGAAAGCGGCCCATCGAGTGGATTTCTGAGGTACTGCAGGGGCGAGATCGCCGTCTTGCTGGGCCCACGGCTCCCCCAGACGGGCTTTATTTCGTGGGGGTGACCTATCCTGAGCACTTCGACGTGCCTTGTACGAGCCATCGCCACTTTCCGCTATGATGGCGCTTATTGAGAGCCGCGATCGAGGTCCGTCTTGACTTGGTTTGAGAAAATAATCCCATCACGCATTAAAACTGAGCGCCGGACTCGTTCGGTTCCAGAAGGTCTGTGGGTGAAATGCGAGGCCTGCGATTCAGTGCTGTACCGTGCTGAATTGGATCGAAACTTAAGTGTCTGTCCAAAGTGCGCTCATCACATGCGTATCGGCGCGCGGGAACGGCTCAAGCGCTTTCTGGACGCAGGTTCAGCGAGTGAGCTGGCTGTCAACGTTGAGCCTGAGGATCCACTGCGGTTTCGTGATAGCAAGCGTTATAAGGATCGCTTACTTGCTTCGCAAAAGGCGACTGGTGAGAAAGATGCGTTGATTGTGATGACCGGAACGCTCCTCGGTCTTGAGTTAGTGACCGCTGCGTTTGAGTTTCGCTTTATGGGTGGGTCCATGGGCTCTGTGGTGGGCGAGAAGTTTGCTCGCGCAGTGAGGCACGCCATCAGTTTTAAGATGCCCTTCGTGTGTTTTTCGTCGAGTGGCGGTGCGCGCATGCAAGAAGGCCTGCATTCGCTCATGCAGATGGCAAAAACGAGTGCAGCGCTGGCGCAACTTGCGCAAGCAGGGCTGCCGTTCATTTCAGTGTTGACCGATCCGACGACCGGTGGCGTGTCTGCGAGTTTGGCGATGCTCGGCGATGTCAATATCGGCGAGCCACGTGCCTTGATTGGCTTTGCCGGGCAGCGTGTGATCGAACAGACTGTGCGAGAGACCTTGCCCGAGGGGTTTCAGCGTAGCGAGTTTTTGCTCAGCCATGGCGCCATTGACCTGATTCTTGATCGGCGGGATCAGCGCGAGCGTATTGGTAATTTGTTGCGATTGCTGATGCGTCAGCCCGCTGCAGTGTGAGCGATGGCACGGCGTTCGCTTAACGAATGGCTCAGCTATCAAGAGCGTGTGCATCCATCTGCGATGGATTTTACGCTGGACCGTATACGTGTTGTGCTTGAACGATTAGGCGCGCTGCATCCCGGCGCCAAACTCGTGGTCGTGGGTGGTACGAACGGTAAGGGTTCCGTTACCGCTTATCTAGACGCGATCCTTCGGGCTAGCGGCAAACGGGTTGGTCTTTATACCTCGCCGCATCTGCTGCGCTATAACGAACGCATTCGTATTGACGGTGCTGAAATCGGTGATGAAGACTTAGTGACGTTATTTGAGCGTATTGAGAGCGCACGGGGCGATATTAGCTTGACGTTCTTCGAATACGCGACGGCCGCTGCTTGTCTGGCGTTCAACGAGGCTGCACTTGACGTTTGGGTGCTTGAAGTGGGCCTTGGCGGGCGTTTGGACGCGATCAATGTGCTAGACGCCGATGTTGCGGTCATCACCTCCATTGGGCTTGATCACTGCGATTATCTGGGGACCTCGTTGGAGGCTATCGGTCGTGAGAAGGCTGGAATATTCCGCCCTGACCGCACTGCGATTTTCGGTTCATTCGCGATGCCTCAAAGCGTTGCTGCCGAGGCGGCGCGATTGGGAGCCCGGCTGATGGCATTGGGCGTGGATTTTAGCTTTGCACGCACGGCTGACGGGTTTGTTTGGGTGCACGGCGATACCATGCGCGCTGATTTGCCTGAGCCTGCATTGATAGGTCCGGTGCAGTTTGAAAACGCCAGTACCGCCCTTGCGGCATTGGATGCCCTTGGGTTGCTACCAGATGAGCAGGTGATCGCGCAGGGGTTACGTCGTGTGTCGTTGCCGGGGCGCTACCAGTTGCTGCCAGGTGCTGTGGATTGGATTTTTGATGTTGCACACAATCCGGCGAGTGTCAGTGCTCTTGTGGCAACACTCACCGAAAGACCAGCGCTAGGTCGTCGGTTTTTTGTGTTGGGATTACTGAACGACAAGGATGCTAGTGCTGTGACGCAGGTGCTTGGGTCCGTAGTCGATGCCGCTGATGATATTTGTGCGGTGACTTTGGCGGGCGAGCGCGGCCGGTCGGGGGCCAGTTTGGCTGAATTGATGCGCTCTGAGCTGCATCGTGCGATTCAGTCGGCCGACTCGGTCGATGCCGGCTGTGCCCGTGCGAAGGAATTAGCTCGCGCGGGTGATCAGGTGGTTGTGTTCGGTTCGTTCCTGACGGTGGGCGCAGCGCTTACGTGGCATCGTCTATACTGTGGGTTGAGGAACTAAAGGCCAAATCATGGAGCTTCGAACAAAAGAGCGTTTGATTGGAGCAACAGCGCTCGTGCTGATTGTCGTGATTGTCGTACCAGAGCTACTGACTGGGCCACGACACACGGCACCATCGCCGCGCCAGCTCGCGGTTGCACCCACGCAAACGGTTAGTATTGAACTCGCGGCGCCGTACCGATCTGAGGGTGCCGACGCGGCGCGGGCCGAGCCGGCCGCACCCCTGGCAAGCTCCGGCGAGGTCGTCTTATCAGCTGCGGGTCCGGTCCCCGCGCCGTTGCCGGGCGCGAATATCGCGCCTGCATCGCCCCCAGACGCCGCCAGTGCGCCTGTGGTCGGTCCAATTGCTACGCCAGTCGCGGCGCCAGTTGCTGCCTCGACGAGCGCTTTGCCAGCCACGGGCGTGGCGACGAAGTCAGCAGCGGTAACGTCGGCGCCGACAGCGGCCGCCAAGAGTGCGATAAAAGCCCCGACGCTCGCCGCGGCGACGGCCCCCGCCCCCGCGAAAAGTGCCTCGACCGTCGTTGCTCCTGCCGCGAGTACGGCGCCAGTCGCAGCGAAAAGCTCGCCGAGTGCAACACCTGCTGGTGCCGCGGCGGCGCCTTCAACGGCCGCAGTAGCTCTTGTTGCCAAGTCAGACGGCAAGCCGTTAGCAAATCCGGCGGTGAAGTCAGCGACTGCCGATGCGCAGAATCATGTTGCGGCCGGGACGTTTGCGGCGAAAGTGCCTGCTCACGATGGAAGCGCGTCGGCCAAAATGACGCCGCCGCCGGCGAAGGTCACGGTGCCAGTGGCGAAAGTGGCGCAAGCCACGAAACCTGTGTCGGCTGCGGCGCCCAAAGTGGCGCTCGCAAGTCACGCAGAGCCGGCACCCGCGGCTTTCGCGCAAGCAGATGGCGCGTGGTTCGTGCAGTTAGGCAGTTTTGCCAGTAAAGCCAATGCCGATCGCCTGATCGGTACCCTCAAAGCCAAGGGATATGCTGTTAAGGTGACCGTGTTAGCCACGCCTGATCTGCCCTTGTATCGGGTACGCGTGGGTCCGCAGGCAGACAAGGTCCGTGCTGATGCCTTAAATGCACGATTGAAACGCGACGGTCACGGCGGCGTGGTGACTTCGCTGCCTTGAGCGCGGGTGAGCGCAGGCGGATGTGTCAATAACAGCATCCTTGCAGTTGGGTGCTTTTGGGAAAGCGCATCAGGCGTGCTTGAAAGGGGTCCCTTTGGCATGTGCAGTCGCTGTGTTTGGGATAAAATTAGAGCGTCGGGCGCTTAGCCCGCTGTTTCGGGTGGCAAGATGCAAGGCGCAGACTACATCATCATTTCGCTACTTGCGGTGTCCACGCTCGTAGGCACCATGCGGGGTTTCGTGCGCGAGATTGTGGCGCTCGTGACGTGGTTGATTGCGATATGGGTGGCGTGGCACTTTTCTGGATTTTTGCATCCCTACCTCGGTGGTATTTTGCAATCCCCTGAGCAAAAAGCGTGGGTTGCGCGCGGCATTACGCTGCTATTGGTATTGCTGTTGGGGGCGCTCGTCGGCGCGATTTTATCGTGGATGACCAATACCGCTGCCGGGCTCAGCGTGTTTGATCGTATTTTTGGATTTGTTTTTGGTTTGGTGCGTGGCGCCGTCGTTGTCGGGTTTGCGGTGTTGTTGGGCCAATCGTTGCGATTACAGCAGCAGCCTTGGTGGCAGAGTTCGCGCCTAATGCCGTATGCCGAGCAGTTAGCGGGCGGGATCAACCATTTTACGGGCGAATCGCGCAAACTTGGGCGGACGCTCTGGTCGCACGCGAATCCCGAAACGGCGCGGGAATAACCCTATGTGTGGCATCGTTGGTATCGTTGCGCAGAGCCCCGTTAATCAACGAATCTACGATGCTTTAACGGTGTTGCAGCACCGTGGCCAAGATGCGGCCGGAATCATGACCTGCGATTTAGACGAGCTGTTTTTGCGCAAAGAGTCGGGTCTGGTGCGTGATGTATTTCAGCAGCGTCACATGTTGCAGCTGCGCGGCAACATTGGCATTGGCCATGTGCGTTACCCCACTGCCGGCTGCGACTCGGCCACCGAAGCCCAGCCGTTTTATGTCAACGCGCCGTATGGGATTGGCCTTGCGCACAACGGCAACCTGACGAATACCAAAGAACTTGCCGCAGCCCTCTGGAGCGAGGATCGCAGGCATTTGAATACGAGTTCCGACTCGGAAGCTTTGCTGAACATTCTGGCCAGCGAATTGCAGCGTCAGGGAGCGGCTGATCTGACGCCTAGCGATCTTTTTGGTGCGCTCACGCGGGTTTTTCAGCGTATCCGCGGTGGCTATGCGGTTGTTGCCTTAATTGTGGGGCAAGGTGTCGTGGGGTTTCGTGATCCGAATGGGATACGCCCCCTTGTGCTTGGTCGACGAGTGACGCCGAAGGGAACTGAGTGGATGTTGGCATCCGAGTCGGTGGCTTTAGATCTTGCGCATTTTGAACTGGTGCGCGACGTGGAGCCCGGTGAAGCTGTGTTTATCGACTTAGATGGTCATCTGCATTGCGAACGTTGCGGTCCACGTTTGCCGCACACGCCGTGCGTGTTCGAGTATGTGTATTTTGCACGGCCAGACTCAATCATCGACCGTATTTCAGTGCATAAAGCGCGTATGCGGATGGGTGAAAAGTTGGCACTTAAAATTCGCAGGCTGCGCCCCCACCATGATATCGACGTGGTAATCCCAATTCCTGATACGAGTCGCACGAGCGCGATGCAGCTGGCGCACGACCTTGGAGTCGAATATCGCGAGGGTTTTGTAAAGAACCGCTACATCGGGCGCACCTTCATTATGCCGGGCCAAGAGGAGCGCCAAAAATCAGTGCGCTCTAAATTAAATGCGATCCCATTTGAATTTCGCGACCGTAATGTCTTGTTGGTCGATGATTCTATTGTGCGTGGGACGACATCGGCGCAGATCATCGAACTCGCCCGCGAAGCTGGCGCCAGCAAAGTGTACTTTGCTTCCGCGGCACCGCCGGTGCGCTACCCAAACGTGTACGGCATCGACATGGCGGCTGTCACGGAATTGGTGGCTTCTGGGCGCTCAGACGAGGAAGTAGCTCGATTGATCGGAGCGGATTGGTTGGTGTATCAGGATCTTGAAGATCTCGTTAGCGCCGTACGTCACGATAAAGCACAGGTGGACTCGTTTGACACATCGTGTTTTTCGGGCGTTTATGTCACCCATGATGTCACCGATGCGTACCTGTCCGCCCTTGAGGCCGAGCGCTCCGATGGCGCAAAAGCGCGGCGGCGAGATGATGCGGAGTCAGGTGGAGTTGAAAAGCTCTCATCGACGATTGAGCGCAGCGTTCATGCGGTGTGATGGCTTGCTGTGACTGAGAAACCGCGTCTCAGTGTGAGTGTCGAGGCGCCACAGAGCGCTATTGAACGCGCTGCTGCGCAGAGTTTGGTGAGCGAGATCCTGCCAGGCCCTATTAAGGGTTTTGATTTTATTCGCAGACTATCCATGAGTGCGGCAACGGAAGTCTATGTCGCGCGGCAGCACGTGCCCGCGCGCAGCGTCGTTATTAAGCTGCTACGTGCGCCAAACTCAGTCCAAGGTGGCGAAGAGTTTGACTGGTTGCTATCGGCTTACACACAAATAAGTGCTCTAACGCATCCGAATGTCGTTCGGGTTTTTGAGATTGGTGCTGCCGATGCGTTTGGCATTGTGACCATGGAATATTGCTCGGCTGGTAGCTTGCGCAGCCGGTTAGAACAGCCGCTCAGCGTGGGCGACGCGCTGGTGATATTGCGGGAAATTACCGCTGCCTTGACGGCGATCCATGGGCTCGGTGTTGTGCACCGTGACTTGAAGCCCAGTAATATCGTCTTGCGGGACGATGGGTCGACAGTGCTGATTGATTTTGGTCTTGCGCGTGTCATTGGTGCGCAGGCAACACGGCTGCAAATTGGCGGAACGCCCTACTATATGAGCCCAGAGCAAGGTCATGGGCGTGCCATGGACGCGCGCAGTGATTTATACAGTCTTGGCGTTATTTTTTATGAAATGCTCATGCGCACCAAACCGTTTCTCGCACCAACGCCCATGGGCATCATTTATAAGCACTTAAATTCACCGGTGCCAGTGCTGCCCGATCACTTGCAACACTTGCAGCCATTGCTCGCGCGTTTGTTAGCAAAGGATCCGCTACAGCGCTATGCGTCGGCGAGCGAGCTGTTAGTGGCAATTGATGCGCTCGTAGGCTCTTGAATGAATTTCGGGCTCCTAGCGGTGACGCCAAATTCTTGGTTTGATATGGCGCAGAAGCAACTGCCCCAGTTGCTGATTGACCATGCGAATTGTGAGAAGAAGGCAGCCTCCACTGCGCTTGGCCTGATGTTTGCCTATGCGGATGACGCGGTATTGGGCGTCGGGCTTGCCCGCCTAGCGCGCGAGGAACTGCGTCACTATGAGCAAGTGGTGCGGCTGATGGCTGATCTTGGGGTTGCCTATACGCGCCTGTCGCCTTCGCGGTATGCGGGTGAATTGCGCCGAGCCCTTATCAATCATGAGCCGGCACGGCGGCTCGATTTGATGATCGTAGGGGCGCTGATCGAGGCGCGTTCTTGTGAGCGCTTTGCAGGGCTTGTCGGCCGAGTGCCCGCTGCTGTGGGTACATTTTATGAGAATCTGCACGCTGCCGAGATGCGTCACCAGCACCTGTATTTGAACCTCGCTCAGCAACATGCTGAGGCGCAGGGTTTGGATGTGGTGGCCCGTTTTAGGGTTCTAGCAGAGGTTGAAGCTGAACTCGTTACGCGTCCCGACGCAGCCTTTCGCTTTCATTCGGGTTGCCCCAGTTAAGGGGTGTCACCGTGCTGCTGCGAGCACGGGTTTCAAGAACGAGGCCGTTGGTGTCCCAGCGCAAAACGCTGCCCTGACTGTACCAGTCGCCCGTGACGATGCGTGTACAGGTCCGTCCGTCGATGACGTCGGTATGAACTCCGGGTCGATGGGTGTGGCCGTGGATGAGAAGATCAACCTGCGCCTCCCGAAAAACGTGGGCTACTGCTGCGGGATTGACGTCCATCAGCATTGTGTTCTGAGTGCGCGTGTGGGATGCGCTATCAGCACGTGCATCCCGCGCTAGTGCCGCGCGCGTGGCAAGTGGCAGGCTTAAGAATTTGTGTTGCCACGTCGGATCACGCACGAGTGCGCGCAGGCGCTGGTAAGGGATATCATCGACGCACAGTGCATCACCGTGTGTCAGAAGAGCGCGGCGACCGGCATACTCAACCACGGTGGGATCATTGAGCATGCTGCCACCAGTCAGCGCGCAAAAATCCGCGCCGAGCAGAAAATCACGATTGCCGTGCATGAAATAAAGTGCGGTGCCCGCATCGCTGAGGGCGCGTAGCGCATGCAGTGTTTGCCAGAGTGGGTCATGCGAGTCTGTGGCCGCGATGTCATCATCACCAATCCACAGCTCAAATAGATCCCCGAGTATGTACAGGGCCGTTGCCTGCCGCGCTTCAGTCGCTAAAAAAGTATGAAACTGCTCGCTGATTGCCGGCATCGGTGCGGCTAGGTGCACGTCCGAGACGACAAGGATAGTCATTTGCTGGTGGCGGGCGTCTCGGTGGCGTTAGTCACAACCGGTGCGGTCGCGACGATCGGTGCGTTTGCGATGGCGCCGCTTTCTGAGATGACGGTGGCATGCGTCATGATGACAGTATCAAGGGGCGCATCCTTATCCCACGGACCCGTGTTGCCAGTAGGTACGCGCGCGATTTTCTCGATGACATCCATGCCCTCAACAATCCGACCAAAGACCGCATAGCCCCAGCGTAATGGTGTTGGATCGAGTTCGTCATTGTCAGTGAGATTGATGTAAAACTGTGAGTTGCCGGAGTGGGCTGCATCGCCGCGTGCAAGGCCCACGCTGCCGCGTTTGTTGGACAGGCCGTTACCGGATTCGTTGGCAATGGGCAGGTTGGTCTTTTTGAGTTCGAACTTCGCGTCATAGCCGCCACCTTGGACGACGAAGTTATTAATGACGCGGTGGAAGATCGTTCCGTCGTAAAAACCGCCTTTGACGTAACTCAGAAAATTGCGCGCGGTCAGCGGGGCGCGGACGGCCTCTAGACGAATGACGAAGCTACCTAGATTGGTGTCGATACGCACCCGATCGTCAGTGCCCTCGGCGCGGGCGACCCCAGACCCCAGTGCAGACACTGCTATCCATAGGCAGGCCACGAGCGGGCCAGGGCGTAAGCGGGTGGCTAAAGGGAAAAAAGGGGACCGAGTGCTTGCCATGATGAACTCCGAGGACCTTAACGCTGCTCTCGCATTATACTCATCACCCATGACATCACTCATAGTTACTCGCTTTGCTCCGAGCCCCACGGGGGCGCTGCACTTAGGCAACGCCCGGACGGCACTTTTTAACTGGTTTTACGCCCGCAAGCTGGGCGGACGCTTCCTGCTACGCATTGAGGACACGGACCGTGCGCGGTCCGATGAGAGCCAAGTCGGCGCGCTGATGGCCGAGTTGCGCTGGTTGGGGCTCGATTGGGACGCAGGGCCCGACCGAGAGGATGCGAGGGGCCCTTACCGGCAGTCGGCGCGCGAGGGGCAGTACCGCGAGGCCACGACGCGTTTGATGGACGCCAAGCGTGCCTATTATTGCTTTTGCACGCCGTTGGAGCTTGAACTCGCTCGCAAGGCCGCGCTGAGTCGTGGGTTACCACCACGCTACCCAGGGACGTGCAGCCACCTCGACGCCGCGGCGCAGGAGGCTAAACGTCGGGAAGGGCGTGAGTCGAGCGTTCGGTTTCGTGTGCCCCTCGGCGAGGCGGTGGTTTATGAGGACCTCGTCCGCGGGCCACAGCGCTTTATGAGCGATGATCTCGGCGATTTTGTGATTCAGCGGGCCGATGGCACCGCATCATTCCTGTTTTGTAATGCGCTTGATGATGCGGCGATGGGCGTGACTCATGTCCTGCGCGGTGAAGATCATGTGGCCAATACGCCGCGCCAGCATCTGATACTGAAGGCGCTCGGCGCCCAGGTTCCGGCGTATGGTCATCTGCCATTGTTGGTGGGATCGGACGGCGCGCCCCTGTCCAAACGACACGGTAGCGCGAGTGTGGCGGATATTCGAGATAAAGGATATTTACCCAACGCGGTGTTGAACTTGCTGGCACGCCTCGGGCACAGCGGCGCGCTTGACGGCTGGGCTGATACGAGTGCGTTGATTGCGCATTTTGATTTAAAGGCGTTGGGGCGTGCGCCGGCGCACTTTGATTTGACGCAGTTGACGCATTGGCAGAAGGAAGAGGTGCACCGTGCGCCAGTCGAGACCTTGCTGTCGTGGGCCAAAGACAAAGTTCCGCCGGGCCAGGAGGCCGCGTTCATTGCAGCTGTACGCCAGAACCTCATATTGCCGTCAGATGCCGCGGTATGGGCGCCAATCGTGTATGGTGAGCTGCCGTGTGCTGAGGGTGCTATTGAGGCACTGATCCACGCGGCGGGAAGTGCGTTTTTTGAGTTGGCTGCCCATGCGGTAGCCGAGGGTGCGGATTATCCGGCTTTGCTTGCGCGCCTTAAAAGTAGTACCGGCCTTGCTGGCAAAGCACTCTTTCATCCACTGCGAGCGGCCCTGACGCAGCGTCTTGACGGGCCGGAGTTAGCGCAGTTGCTTCTTGTTATTCCGCGCGCGCAGCTGGTTGCACGGTTTCAGATGGCAGCAGCTGTTGCTGCCAAAGGTACGGGCGCGATTTCATGATTGAGATTTATAATTCGTTAAGTGGTCATAAAGAGCAGCTACGGCCACTGGAAGCGGGGCACGTGCGCATGTATGTCTGCGGCATGACGGTGTATGACTACTGTCATGTGGGGCATGCGCGCTCATTAATTGTTTTTGATATCGTCAGGCGCTATCTGCGCCATAGTGGCTATCGGCTCACGCATGTGCGCAATATCACTGATATTGATGACAAAATCATCGCGCGTGCCGCCGAGAATGACGAGTCGATTACCGCGCTGACTGAGCGTTTTATCAATGCGATGCATGAAGATTGCGAAGCTCTTGGTGTAGAGCCGCCAGAGCTTGAGCCGCGTGCGACAGAATACATCGACGCCATTATTTCGATGGTACAGACGCTCATCTCAAAGGGGCATGCATATGTCGCCAGTGATGGCGATGTGCTGTATTCGGTTAGCGGCTTTGCGGGTTATGGTCGCTTGTCGGGTAAGCGCTTGGCCGATTTGCGTGCAGGCGCGCGCGTTGAAATCGATCAAGCGAAGCGCGATCCGCTTGATTTTGTGCTGTGGAAGATGGCAAAGCCAGGGGAGCCATGCTGGCCATCGCCGTGGGGTGAGGGGCGTCCTGGTTGGCATATCGAGTGCTCGGCGATGGCGGTGGCCTTGCTTGGTACCCATTTTGATATCCATGGTGGTGGCATGGATCTAAAGTTTCCGCACCACGAGAATGAGATAGCGCAAAGCTGCGCCGCATGCGAGAGCGCATTTGTGAATACATGGATGCATAACGGCTTTGTGAACGTCAATGCTGAGAAAATGTCCAAATCATTAGGTAATTTTTTCACACTACGCGAGGTAATGCCCCGACTGCGTCCCGAAGTCATGCGCGCGTTTGTGCTTGCCAGTCATTATCGTGGGCCGATTAATTACTCGGAAGAAAATCTCAGACAGGCGGATGCCAGTCTTGAGCGGCTCTATGTGGCACTGCGTGGCGTGATCGCGACTGACAGCCAGTCGCTAGTCCCTGAAATTATTGCGGTGCGTAAGCGCTTTAAAGCGGTGATGGACGATGATTTCAATACGCCCGAAGCATTGGCCGTACTGCAGTCGCTTGCGCGCGATCTGAACGTTGCCAAAGCCGAGGGTGATATGGCGCTTGCCGGTGCATTAGCAGGCGAGTTGGTGCGATTGAGTGGCGTGCTCGGTGTGCTGCAATGGGATCCTGAGGCGTGGCTTAAAAACCGCCCACTTCTCGGTCTTAGCGTCACGGAGTTAGAGTCGAAAGAGGAAGCGCCGACCCGGGTGGATGCGGCAGCGATTGATGCGCTCATCGCGGCGCGAACGGCTGCGCGAGCGGCGCGGAATTTCGCCGAATCCGATCGAATTCGAGATGAGCTCGCAGCGCTTAAAGTGGTGCTTGAAGATGGCCCAGCGGGCACTCAGTGGCGCTGGGCTTGATGGCATGCTGAACGCTGCGTAGTCGGCAGCGCTCGGTTTGGTGCGGTGAAGCGCGTGGGTTAAGCCAAACGAGCGAGCGCGCTTTCTAAAGTATTTTTCATTAACGCTGCAATGGTCATGGGGCCCACGCCACCAGGAACTGGGGTGATATAGCTCGCGCGCTCTGCAGCCGGGCCATATTCGATGTCACCCACCAGCTTGCCTGACGGTAACCGATTGATGCCCACATCAATCACTATCGCGCCTTCCTTGACCCAAGTGCCCGGAATCATCTCAGGTTTACCAGTGGCGACCACGAGGATATCGGCGCGGCGCACTTCGCTTTCAAGATCGCGGGTGGCGCTATGGCACACGGTGATAGTGGCTCCGGCCATGAGTAATTCAAGCGCCATGGGTCTACCGACGATATTACTTTGTCCAACAATCACGGCATTTTGACCCCGCGGATTAATGCCGGTGGTGGCAAGCATAATCATGATTCCATAGGGCGTGCAGGAGCGCATCAGTGGCGTGCGTAGCGCGAGACGTCCGACGTTGTACGCGTGAAATCCGTCCACATCTTTCTTAGGATCAATGCGTTCGATGATGGCATTGGGATCAATGTGCTTCGGTAGTGGCGATTGCACTAAGATGCCATCGATTGAGTCATCGGCATTCAGTTGATCAATCAGCGCCACTAGGTCTTTTTCGGAAGTGCTGGCGGGTAGATCGTGCGAGGTCGACAAGATGCCGCTTTCCGCGCAGGAGCGAATTTTATTGCGCACATAGATTTCTGACGCGGGGTCCTCGCCCACGAGCACAACAGCAAGGCCGGGGCGCCGTTTGCCTTTGGCGACCAGAGCGTCTGTTTGGAGGCGCACCTGTGATTTCAGCGAGGCGGCAATCGCTTTTCCATCAAGAATTTTTGCAGTCACGAGCAGTCTCCAAGCGGGCAGTGTGGCTTAAACGCGTAGTATCGCACGGCGTCTGCGGTCTTCGCCTCATGGGTTTGACGTATGGGGTCGCGGCCCGTAAACTGGGTGACCCTGTAGGTACCGATGCGGGGGCTTAAGACCCCACCGGATACTGTAGGATGGGGCTAAGACGGTTTCCGTGGCGGGGCGTAGCGCAGTCTGGTAGCGCATCTGCTTTGGGAGCAGAGGGTCGTAGGTTCAAATCCTATCGCCCCGACCATTTAGACACCGTTGGTCGGTCGTGGATTCGGAGCGGTGCCGGGAGCGATTGCGCCCGTAGCTCAACCGGATAGAGCACCGGCCTTCTAAGCCGGCGGTTGCAGGTTCGATTCCTGCCGGGCGCGCCACTTAACTGTGGTGTGTGTGAGGTAGAGGTACGTTGTAGGTTTCAGTTTAATAGTTTGACTATGGTGGGCGTAGCTCAGCTGGTAGAGCCCCGGATTGTGATTCCGGTCGTCGTGGGTTCGAGTCCCATCGTCCACCCCAACCAAATCTATTGAAGTGTCTGTTATGGGCCGTTAGCTCAGCTGGTAGAGCAGTTGACTCTTAATCAATTGGTCGTAGGTTCGATCCCTACACGGCCCACCAATTAACAAAATGTCTGTTTCTGGCACACGAGCAACGTAAACAGGGTGCTCTTTACAGATTAAGCGGCAGCTGGTGAGACTTTGCGCTCAATACGCTTAAGGTTAAAGATCTCGGCGACACGAAGATCGTCAGCTATCTCGAGATTGAGTCACGAACGCGCACCACCACCAAAACACCGCGCTAACCGTATAGCTGTATCGGCTGAGATGCCCTGCCCCTTGCGAGCCACGTCGTTGATCCGCGGGGCGGCAACGTGACGTGCATGCGCCTTGTGGTACACGCAGGCACGTTGGCTATATAAGCTTTTGAAGGCTCGAAGCTTAAGAGACAAGTTGCTGCTCTTATGAGTCGCTCCGTACACATCCACCAATTAATTAGGAACTTACACGCGGATTTGTCTCGAAAAGTGGTTAATAGTTAAGCATGACTACAGCCCATTTTTATGCGATTGAACGTACTTTTTATACCTGGTTACGGGCTAGCTGCTTTGTGCTGATGCAGTGACCTAAGGGTGTGCGCGACAAGCGTGATTGACAGGTTGCGTCTACGCACGCGTAGCAGTTTAGCAGTTAAGTCCGTCCATGAACCGGTCATCAATAATGCAAAGATGATGAATTTTTATGCAGCTTTCCGTGTTTTTGATGTCGATTAGCATGTGCGCGAACTGCAGCGACGCGCGGACCTACCAGTCCAAAAATGCGGCCAGGTACCGGACGACGTCGTCTGCTACCCCAGCACCGGCCACGCCGCCTGGCACCGCATGAGCGAGGGGCAGGCCAATCATCGTCTGAACGAAACGTCGTCCGGGGACCGAGACGCCCGTCGCGCCTAAACGGCCTAGTCGATGGCCCTCAGCCTGTAACTCTGCCAAAGCTTGATAAAAGCCTTGTAACAACACCATCGAGATGCCTTTGCTCTGCATATCCGGCCGTACCACCATGGAGGCGATATAGACGTCCACGGCGACGTCCCGCCGCCATGGTGAGACGAGGTGCTCGGTGATCTTCCGGTCAAAGACCGAATCTCGGGTATTTAGAAAGAGCTCAAAGCCTTCGGGCGTGAGCGGAATAAATTCGATGTAAGCGACCACATCATCCTGATAATGAACCACCACTCGGGAGCGGGGGTTCTTGCGGATCTGCAGCAATTCAGTCGCCTCGTCGGTTTGGTATTTCACCTCATAGACCTGCTCGTCCAAGGCGCGGCAGCGGCCTATCAAACCAAGGTCGAATTCGCGGACGATTTCGATCTGTGCAACATCACTCATACGGCATCCATCGAAGCAACGACATTGAAAGCGACTGAGCCAAGTGCGTTGAGCCTCATTATTGGGGGCGCTACCCTAACGAATATGGCGCCAATAATGAGGCTCAACGTTTTGGCCCGGCTTGCGTGCTGCGGCCGCCTTGATAGCGCTCGAGATTTATATAGCTGACGTTTCACGTTGAATTGCAACCCAAGCAACGATGGTGCGGCCTACTTTAATCGGAACCACACGCCAGAACATGATGAAAGGCGTGCCATCTTTCTTATAGTTGATGGCCTTACCCTCAAAACGGCCGCCTGTTTTAAGTGCAGTGGCGAGGCGGGCGATCACATTCTTGTCGGTCGCGGGCCCTTGCAAGATTCGCGGCGTCTTGCCAACAACGGCAACCGGATCAAAGCCTGTCAGCGTCTTAAAGGCCTTGTTGGCGTAAATGATTTTTCCATCACGAGATGCGTCAGTGATCAGAATTGAATCAAAGCTATTTTCAACGAGTGCTTGAAGCAGCTGTAACTCGGAACTCTCGTTTACCAAGTGTACTGAATTTGCCATTGTGAAAATTTTCCTATTAAGCGGCGCCATGGTTGCAATGGGTCGACGCGATCGTATCGTCTCGCCGACGGAAATGTTGGAGTATAGCGGTTACGCGTCTAGTCTGTGACCTCATGTTGGGCTGGGCCCACCGTGGATCGGCGAGCTCAGGGAACAGCAGGCTGGACCCGTTATCTCAAGTCAGGTCACGTTCCTAAGCGAGTTTTGCACTAAAGTCGCGAGCAGTCTGACGTCGGGTTCGTTCGCGATGCCCTGCGGACACAGAACAGTTGTCGAGCAGTTTGTCTAAACGATGGCGCGTGAGAAGACTGCGAGTTCCCGAGTCACCGAATTTCCAAGTTCCCGAGGAAATCCCCGATCCGTGTCGCGTCCTGCTGCGTACTTGGCAATCAAAAGATCGTGTGAACTAAGGCAAAGGCCTCGAATTCCGCAAGTCTCGCCTCGGATAGGTTGACCAATTACGCGTTCCATCCTTTCGGCAGCATTGCGCGCTATCAGTCGGTCAGGTTTTGTGCAGCAACGACTATCGCCATCAGCCTTAAGTGAGGAGAGGCTTGCCCGTCTAAGCGTTGAAAGAGATGAATGCGAGTCCTTTTGCTGTTTCTGATCAGCGCCAACGACGATAAAGTCCGACGGTTAAAAAATCAGAATGCGCGGGTTGTAGCGAAACGCGTTCGTATTGCACACGGACCCGCCAGTCAGCATGATTCCACTCAGCCCCTAAGCCCACGACCGGCAGCGTCACTTGCTGCTTGTCGAGCACTTGGGCGCAATTCGGTTTCTGTTGTGTGCAGCGTATATAAGGCAGAATGTAGTGCGTCTCGCTGTATACATGCGCGCCACCGGCTTTCAGAAAGACATTAAGTCCCCGTACCGATTGTTTGACGAGCCCTGCGAGTACGATCCCGTCTTGTTGAGCGAGTGTGGGTGGTAGTTGGTAGCTCGCCGCATGCTGACCGATTGAAAGGTAGTCCAGTTCTGCACTGAGACGTGGAGTGACGTCAAACACGACACCGCCTCCGAGGCTGAACGCTGAGCGTACATCTGTGGGCCCCAGCCGCGTATCAACCTGCGCAGTCCCGTAGCCAATGTCCAGTCCGGTATACCAATCCTTGGCTTGTGCACGGCCTGATAGCAGCAGTGTAAGGATCGCAAAACAAATAAAGTTGCTGTAATAGCGGGGCATCATAAAGTCGTCCCTTTGGCTTATCAGTTTATTATTAGTACGAGCGAAAGATAAAAGTAAGCGCGTCCTTGCTTGATATACAGACTTGTAGCGGTCAGTTGCCGAGTAATTTCTGCATGATACTCAGTGACGGGCCCGAAGTTGGGTTTCCTGTTCCGGATGATTTAGTGCCAAAATATGTTGAATCTGGATAAGGGCCGCTCTCGATGGTCGGGAGCGTAGCAGTACCTACCAAATAATTCCAAGCACGACGTAGCCAACAAACGGTCCTCCCAATGAGTCATTACTTGTAGTTGAGCCCTAGCTTTTTGATTAGGGCTCCTCAGCGCTCGCGAGTACGAATAAGGTACCCTTACCTGGACTACCTTCGGGGTTCGCTAGCCGGTACAGCGTGTTGGACGAAAAATAAGGCGTGCGAACGGGCCCCTTCAGCTGGCTTGGCTCATTCGGCTTTTGAACGGCTGGACGAGGATAACCTGAGCTGCTAAAAAAGGTTGCATAACGCGTCGCCAATATTTAGGGCGTGCCGCGTGCCTGCGGCTTCAAAGGCAGGCCATCGACGAAATGCGGTTGCAGCGAGTTCTCGAATACCTTTAATGCAGCCCCAATGGCCTGATGCATATCTAAATAGCGATAGGTGCCTAGACGTCCACCAAAGATAACGTTGTGCTTTTTCGCTGCCAATTCTCGGTAGGCTTGATACGCAGATTCATCCTTGCGCGTATCGATTGGATAGTAGGGTTCATCCGTGCGCTGAGCAAACCGCGAGTACTCCTTAAAGATGACCGTTTTATGGGTGTCATATTTTCGTTCCGGATGTAAGTGGCGAAATTCGTGTATGCGCGTGAACGAGACGTCGGAGTCAGGGTAGTTGACCACGCTCGTCCCTTGATAATCGGAGGTCGCAAGCACTTCCCGCTCGAAATCGAGCGTTCGCCAGCTGAGTTCGCCAGCTACACAATCAAAATAGCGATCAATAGGGCCGGTATAAATCACTGGCGTGTCAGACGGTATGTGCGCTTTGATCTCAAAATAATCGCACTTGGTGAGGACCTCAATGCCAGGCACATCCAGCATGCGCTGAGCCATTGCACCGTAGCCCACAAGCGGGATTCCTTGATAGGGGTCAGAGAAGTAGGCGTCATTAAACGTGTAGCGTACAGGTAGCCTCGTAATGATGTCCGCCGGTAGGTCTTTCGGATCAGTTTGCCACTGTTTCGCTGTATAGCCGCGTATAAACGCCTCATACATGCGCCTCCCGACAAGTGAGATTGCCTTCTCCTCAAGATTCATGGGGTCTGTTATGCCGGATGCGGCAACTTCTTCGGCTACCAGCGAACGCGCAGCATCGGGTGACAAAAAGCGTCCGTAGAGAGCCGAGAGCGTGCCAAGATTCATGGGCATTGTGTAAAACTGGTTTTGATGACGAGTCACGACACGATGTCGATAAGTTGAAAAACCAGTGAATCGATTCGCGTAGGCCCAAACTTCCTCACTCGTGCAATGAAAGATGTGCGAGCCGTAATCGTGAACCTCGATGCCGGTCTGCGCATCAGTCGAACTCCAAGCATTGCCGCCAATATGCGCGCGCCGTTCCACCACAAGTACCCGCAAGTTCAATTCACGTGCACATCGCTCCGCCACAGTGATGCCAAATAAGCCACCGCCGACAATAATCAGATCAAAATCGTTGAAACGGGTCATCTAGACGCTCCGCGTGGTAATCTGTCTGCTCACATTAATTTGCCCTAAAAAATATTGCTTTCACTTGCAGATAAAATTCTTCTTTTTCAAGAGCAACTTTTTGACGAAAGTACTGCTGTCTGGCTGCGTGTGCAGCGGGGTCTGCCATGACACGATCGATGCGTTGTCTAAGATCGCCTGACCGAATATCAAGGAGTGTGAATTTATAAAAGTCATCAAGGGGGTAGTCTGAGTAACTATCAGCAGCACCATCACAATGCACAAATACCACAGCACCTGCCGCCGATGCCTCTCGGGGCACGCGATCCTTACCAGGATGATGTCCAAAATCGATATAGATGAACGACGCCCTAAGAGTGTGAGCAACTTCTTCGCGATCCATGCCCTTAATGTGCAAAAACGATAGATCTTTATTGTCATTACAAAACAATGACACAAGATTTGCACCCTTCTCGGGGAACAGAGCGATATGGATTTTTTCTGTCGTGTTTGGCGTGAAAAAAGCCCGATCCACGTAGTCAAATAAGGGCGCAATAGTGGTAGCGCCGTGCTCGACGATATATGATCGAGCGTAGTCAGACTGATATAAGTGAGTCAGGTTTTTATCGCTAAAAAACGCTCGACGATACTTGGCATATCGCAAGTTCTCATTATGGCTTGCGGCGTGATAGACGGATAACCACCAGAGCGCCCGATTCCATTTTGGCCAGTTACTGACAATGGGGCTTAAAATTTCGGGGAAAACCACGAGTGTTGAATCACAGATTGCGTGTTTTTTCAGGGGCTGCGGATCATACATCGCATATGCATCTAAACAACGTGCTGAAGGGGTGGCGCACGTGATGCTGTCACGCGTGATAGTGCACTGACAGTTATCGCCTGAGTAATAGGCAAGACGTGCGCGACCACCGAGTTGGCTTATTGCGTGCGCGAGTTGGTGCAATGCTTCGGGTCCTCCGGTCACCGCGGAGGGGCTGAATATCACAACGTTTTCGTATCTTGGTTGCATGATTTAAAAACCGTTTGGAGGCGCGAGGTTTAGCGGGGTGGTATGCGGCCTACTGATCTATAGTCAAGGTCAAGCAAGGCTCAACGTTTGCGGGATAAATATAAATTGTTATGGCGTGTGATTGGCGTAGCGAACGGACTTAGCGGTCAGAGTCCTGCTCTGGATGATCTAGCGCTAAATCGTGTTCAATCTGCGCGAGGACCGTGCTTGAGGCTCTAGAGCGGATGAGTGCGTACCATAGAATCCCAAGGACGATATAGCCCAGAAAGTAGGCTGGGAACCCGTTTGCAGGAGCTGCGGGCGCCGGATAAACAGTCGCAATAATTGGTGGGATCAAGAAAGCGATTGAGATAACCGCAAGTCCTATAGCACCGGGGGTCAGTTGCTTGCGGCGCTTCAGATACATGGGTGCTGCCATGCAAATTAACCCATAAACTGTTAGGAAACCATAGGTTGCGATGGTGCTTAAATCATTAAAAATATCAAGGACGCTGCGACCTACATTGAGCAGGATGACGGCGAGCAGAAAAATAATACCAGATGCCACCGTGGTCGCGTTGTGGGGCGTATCGTTTGTTTTGTGAGAGGTTGCGAGGTGCGGATGAAAAATGCCGTGTCTTCCCATACTGTAGATGATCCGTGAGGCGGCAGTGACGTTGGCAAGCGTACATGCAAACAAGCTGACTACAGCGCCGAGTGAGATAAGTACTCCGAAGAGTTCGAGGTGCAGATTGTGGGCGAGCTCGTTAAAAGGAGCCGTGCTCGTAGCCAGTGAGCTACCCATGGTCTTAAAGCCGAGGACCGCAATATAGGCGCTCAAAATAAAGAACGCGCCACTGATTGCCGTTGATAGGAGTACCGAGCGCGGAATATTCTTTAACGGGTTCTTTGCTTCCTCACCAAGCGTTGTGGCACTTTCAAAGCCCACATAACTAAAAACGGCTAGTATCAAGCCTGCCTTGAGGCCAGAAAAATCCATGTGCCTCACGTTGAATTGCTCCAGATCAAGTACTGTTTGGTGTTGCTGCAGTACGAGAGCGCCCAAGATAAGGATCAGAGCCATTGAAAGAACCTCAAGCGCAAGCATGATTCGCGTCGAGAGTTTCACATCCCTAAATGCGATGAACCAGACCGTTAAGCACCCAATCGCAAAGAGCACTGCCGTGGGCGGGTGGATGTGCACCATATCGAGGAGCAAGCCGGCATAGTTAACGGCGCCGGCAAGGACTGCGGTCGCGGTAAGTAGGTAGGCCAGAATGAGGCACCAGCCAGATAAAAATCCTGCATTCACGCCAAGCCCACGGGTGACGAAGGAGTACAGCGATCCTGGTGTTGCCGAACGCTGCGCAAATTGATTGATGTTGGCACCCACGAGCAGCATACCAACCATCGCGAACAAGTAAGCAATCCATGTGCCATTACCGGCAGAGGCAAATACCAACGGCACAATGACCACAGGGGTCAGCGTGGGGGAGATATTGGCGACTGATTGTGACAGCGTTTCTGCAAAGCCCAAATACTTGGAGCGAAAGCCATAGCGGCCTTTGGTTGTCGTCGTCATGCGGTGCACCTTCGGCTTGGCAGTCACTGAGCGAATGAGTGGCGTAATTTATCGCAGATTTCAGTGGTATGGTGGCAGGTTTCGGGACCGTCCTGCCCCGCGCGTCATTTTTTGCTGTGTGCGCGCACGACGCATCCGCGTGTCTATTGCGGCGCTTATGCCGCGGCCAGGTGTCTTGCGTGTTAGCGCAGGCAGTAGGCGGTGTTATCGGCGCCCGTTGAGGATTGTGCGGTCGGTAAACCGGTCTGTGTCACGGTGAAGGTTTTGCACGCCGTATCTTTGAGTTGATCCGTGGTCGCGGCCGTGGCTGTGATCGTATAGGTATAGATCGGTGCGGCGGACGCTGCTGTACAACCGTTGGATGCGGTGGAGTTAGTGCAGGTAATCGTGACGGTGTAATAGCCGCTGCCGACGGGGTAGGCTGACGTCGCGGTGGTGGCGGCACTCGAAAGACCCAAAGGTCCTTGGTAGGTCGTGTACAGGTTGTTGGTGCTGAAGTTGCGCTCCTCACGCCCAGCTAAATCCAAAATAGCTGTTTTCGCCTCGGTACGCCGTGATTGGCGGATTTGCCGGCCGTAGGCGCCAACCGCAATGACGGTCAGCACAGCGGTAATTGCCAGCGTGACCATGAGTTCGACCATCGTAAAGCCACGCGTTGGGCTGCGTGCAGCGCCCGCGAGAATTGGTCTTGTCATTGCATTTGCATCCAAGTGATCCGGGTGCCGGTCTGCGCAGCGGCAGGATTGACATTGATCGCAGCACCGTTACCGGCTGTGGTTTCCATGACAACTGCGGCACCCGCATCGCCATTGGTTTGTGCCGGGTAGGTCACTAATGACACGGCGCCCACACCATTTAACTGCGCCCCACTGATAAAGGCGCTGCCTTGATAGGCATTGAAGTTGACCTGCGTGGTGTCCGTGGTATTGGCAAAGAAGGAGGTGTTGGACGACACCTGCCCACCGGTTTGTGGCGACAGCGCCATGGTGTACCCGGTGTTGCTCGACTGCGTGCAATTGAGAGGGCTATTTGATGCCGGGATGAGCGTATTGACGATGTAACCGCCTTCCACCAGTGTACCGCTGAAAATGATTTGCTCAGGCGTGACCGTCCCGTCTGATTGGGTGGTATAGCCGGGCAGCGGTGTATACCAACCGAGTTTCGTGTTGCCACTCGTGCAGAGAGTCTGCCCAAGCAGACAATTGTCATTCGCGGTGACTGAGCGTAGACCGCTATTACCGAGGTTGGTAATCGTTTGGCTATTTAAGGTTGAAAAGGCGACGGGCAGGGTCGGCGCTGCCGTCGCGCCGCTGGGGAGCGCCAGATAGGGCGCCGACTTAAAGGCATTCCATGCCGATAAGTCCCAGTCCCAGATGCCGTATAGCGCCTGCGCACCCGATGCATAGTAGGTCGGTGATGCGGTTGTAAAAGTGGATGCGCGGCCTGTACCAAACACGACAAAGATAAAGCCACCACCACTGGAGGTGCCGGAGGACACAATAGTGGGTTTGCCCACAACCCATTGGGGCGAGGTAAACGTGAGCGCGGCGTTCGCTGCAATGACGGCAGTGGTTGCGGCGCTTAACGTGAGGGTCGTGCCGCTGACGGCAGTCACGCGCGTGCCCGCCGCAATACCAGTCCCCGAGACAGCGGTGCCCGTAAAGATGCCATAGGGAATGGTGCCGGTGAGCGTAAGTGCTGTGCTACCGGATGGCGTACTCGTACCCGTCAGCAGTGTGCTGGTCGTGGTTGGTGTTGAAAAATAGGGCGAGGTCTGGTTAGCAGTAGATAGCTTCCAGTTCGTCGGCGAGGAACTCGTCACATCCCAACGCCAGAGGTTGCCGCGGATATCAACGGCGTAAATATAGTCAACGATATGATCGCCATCTAAATCTGCAGCCGTGACGTTAGCAATGCCGTTACCAACGATCTGGTAGCCCGCGGGAATCGATAGATAATAGTGCGTGAACGTGGGTAAACCGTTGGCTGTGACGCCACTGACGAGCGAGAGAAACACACCCGCATAGCCTGTGGGTGTATCGAGCCCATTGCCGTAGACGATGCCCCACTGGCCGTTATGGAAGCGCCGAATTTGTGGGGAACCGGCAGTGTTACCTAAGAACGGGCCGCACGCTGCGGTGGCGGACGAGCCGGTCGCTGCGCAGCTGAGGTTGGCGGCGCTGAATTCGCCCATCACGATATTGGCAGCATTGCCTTCTTTAAACGAGACCGCGGCGGTACTCGCCTGCACGCCAGTGGGATCTGTGACATCGAGCGCATAAATAGCTTTACCGCCAGCACCTAATCCACCCACAAGCCAGGTGTGCCATGCATTGTTATAAAAAAGATCACCCGACACGGGCGCGGCATCCACAAAATAGTTGTGACCGTAGGCGTTGTTGGTGTAGTCGTTTGATGCGGTAACCGCCGTACTGCCGGGCTGTGTGCCATGAATGGTCTGCGTAATGTAGGCAGGTAGATAGGCCATGACCTCGAGTCCGTCATCGCAGTTGCTGCCTTTAGAACAACCGCCCGCAGCAACATACGTGGCGTGGCTACCGGGGTATAGAAGTGTGGTGGAATCGAAGCTGCCGGTTGATGTGTACGCGCCCGTTCGAAAGCCGTGCACTAGGCCATCATTGGCACCCGTGTAAACTACGTTGGTGCGGGTGCTTAAGTTGCTGCCGAACTGCGCATAGGTCTGCGCGCCGCTCGCAATTTCTGGCGATGTGTAGCTGTTGTTGATGGCATCGATCCACTTGGAGTTCAATGCGGCAATCGGCGGCCCTACCCACGTGGGTGAGGAGTTTACGATATCGCCGAGTACGCTCGTGCGCGGATTAAGTCCGGTGGTGGCGTTCTCATTGGTCCGTTGGCCGCGTAAGTAGTTCACGCGATTATCCGTCACGGTGCTAGTCGCATCGGCTGAGCCGAATAGCGCTTTTTCGGAGTAGGTACTCGACGGCCAGGTGGTGCTGAGATTGGCGCTTGAGTCAAACGGTACGCCGCCGTTACTGCTCGCGGTCACAGTACCGTTGTTGGTGAGGATGACGCGCCCGCTACTGAGTGCGGTTACAAGTCCGCTTGCAGCCGTGTAGGCCTGTGCGGTGCTCGCGGTTGTGAGTTGCGGCGTGTTGGTGCAGGAAGCAAGCAAGCCCGTAGTCGAGCCAACGCCGGTGAGTACGCAGCTGGCATCCCAGTCAGCCTGCGCGAGGACCGAGACAATACCAGTGGAGTTCACCGTGACATCATTCGCAGTGAGTGAGCCTGCATAGGTCAGTGGGTTGTAATACGAGAAGAACACCTGACTGCCTGTCTGGACGGCACCCGACTGGATTTGGTTGACACCTGCCGAGCTTGCGGAGGCAGTCGCAGGAACCGCTTGGAAACACGTGATCTCGTGAATGTTGGTCGAGCCACCCGTGGAGCCGGCGAAGCCGAAGCGGAAGGTCGTCGGAATCTGCGCGGTGGTAAGCCCTTGCGCAGTGGTGAAGTCATAATTGGTGACGACGGGCTGATAGGCCCCGCCGTTATAGCTGTATTTTAAGGTCAGCAGCGGCGGTGTTTCGGCCGAAATGGTGAGCTTGTAGGTGATCGGCTTTGCGGCTGCGCGCGAGGTCGCGGTGTTGGAGGCCAGAGTAACCGAGGAGCCTGAACTTACCGAGGTCGCCGCAGCGGTGTATGAGCCATTCCAGTTCGTGTAGCTACCACAGCCACCGAAGAAGCAGTTGATTGGCGCACCCCGAAAACCAGTGAGTGAAATCGCGCAGTTACTCACGCAGGCGCCAACGGGATTTGTGGTGAAGGTCAGCGTCACGGTGTAGTTGGTGCAGTACGTGTAGGTATTTGATCCGAAAAAGGTTCTGACCACCTGTTGGGCCGTGGTGTTGCAGGACGCCGTCACTGTAGAGGGTTGGGTCACGGTCGACCCATAGGTGACGTTACCAACAGTCGTCGGTGAGCACGGGTTGGTGAGCGTGGTGGCGACGCAAAAATTACCGTTGCTGGAGTTGTAGTCTGCGTAAGTGACAGGGAAGGTCAGTGTGTAACCGGTGATTGTGGTGGTGCCGAGCTTAATACCCTGTAAGTAAGGGTAGTCCCGAATGGTCGTCGCTACGACTTGCGTGGGTGTGCTCGACTGACCTGTCGCCACTTTGGAGTAGTCCCAGGCGGTGCCTGTTTGACAGGTCCTTTGTACAGCGGCCTCAGCACAGCTAGCTGCTGTAAACGAGCCATAGAAGCCCGTGAACGAGCAGGTCGTTTTATTCCACAGCGAGTTCGGATAGTAGGTTGGGTAGGTGCTGGTCAAGTAGTTCCAAAGTACCGAGCCTGCGCCGCGAATGCCGATGATGTTGCCCGTTTGCGTGTAGGCATTGATGGTCTGACTTGAAATGGTTTGCGACGCGCTCACAGTCCACCTTGAACCGCTGCCTGACACAATGGTGGTGTTGGCGGTGATCGCGGTGCCAGTCGTTCCTATAATCGTTTGCCCGACGGCAATAGTGCCGCTCGTCACCGACGTGACGTTTAACGTGGTGCCGCTGATGGATCCGACGAATGTTGCGGAGACAGGGGTTGCGGTGGTGTCACCGCCATTTGAAAAGTTGCCATACTCATCAATACCAACGCCTAAGTACCCACCCCAGATGCCATCAAAACCACGGTTGTAGTTGTTGCTTGATGAGGGACCCACGTTATTTGCGTAGATTGTTGGGTGGTTGTTCGCATCATCGTTGTCGTTCGAGCAGCTGTAACCTAAGCTGCCGCCGAAAGCGCCGACGTCAAAGGGACTGTTGCTATTGGCCGAGCCATCCGTCAAGAAAAACGCGATGCCATCAGCGCCATCGCCGCCTGGGCCATCCTTGCTGCCCTCGTAGCTCACCGCTGTAAATGTGACCTGCAGGCCGGCATTATTCGGGAAAGTGAAATTGGAAATGATACCGCCTGCTTCTGAGGCCGTATTGTTGGTAAAGCGTAACGCGCCAAAGCCGGCCTGGTCGGGTGCGGTGTTTAAGCCGTTTGGCGTGTAGCCGCCGTTCAAGGTAACGCCCGTGTAGTACGGGTTACCCCTGCACCCCGGAATCTGACCCGCTATGGGGGTCGCGTAGGCCGTCGCTGTCAAGCAAGCGCCGTTGACGCTTAACCAGCTCAAGCTGTTGCCGGTACCGGTAAAGTTATCCGAGTACTGCGTCTGTGCGCAGACACTGTGTGCGCCGAGCAGCAACAGAATAGCGAGCAAGGGTGAGTAGAGGCTTTTGATATTCATTTAAAGTGCTCCGAGGTCCTGAGCGCCGTTAGAGACCAAGTACGTGCTCCGTACTTCGGCAACCGCGTTGTTGGTGCCACCATAGGCGATCGCGTCGATTTGAAAAATACTACCAAGACCACCTGCCGAGGCGCCGAGGTACTGAATATAGAACTGGGGCGGCGAATAGTACGACGCGTTACTCGACGCAGTGGTCGAGGTGCATGCCGCGGGTGCGGTAATGAACGCGATGGTGCCTGATGAACCCGACGGTGGGCAGTATGGAGTGCCAAGCGCTGTCCACTGTGCGATCGTGGGCGGTGTGTAAACAGGCACCGCTTTGGTTGAGGTGTTGATCGCGTTTTTGCACACCTGGCCTGACGGCGTCGCTGTGACTGCAGCAGTTACCCCAGCCGTGCAGGTCGTGATGACGTTCAACGCATTACCGGGTTGCACTAGGTACCATTCGGCATATTCCTCGGCGGTGATGGCGGCTTGCAGGGCGCGGTGTTTTTCGCGCATGTTGCCGGCAATGCGTTCTTGTAGCCCAAAGCTTTTGAACATGCCAAGGGCCATGAGGGTAATGACGACCAACAGAAGGATGCTGGTGATCAGCACAATACCGCGCTGCGCTTGGGGTGCTGGGCGTGTCATACCGGAATGACTCCGTTTTGCGCCATCACCGCAATGACTCGGGTAACCGGCAGCGTTTGCAAGGTCTGTCCAGGTTGCCCATAGAGCGGATTGACAAAGCTTAAAGTCAGGCTGACTGAGACGACATTCAGCCACGAGTTTGTCGTGCCGCTCATTTGCGCGGATGTGAGGTAACTGTCGACCGCACCATTGTTTAAACTCAAGAGTGTCTTGACTCCGTACGTAATTGACATCGCCGTCACGCCCGGAACGAGTGGGTACACGACCGTGGTGCCGGCCGTCACATTGGTGAGGGCGCACGATAGATTATTGTTGGAGTCAATAAAAAAAGTATTGACGTACAGTACGGGCGTGGTGCCGGTATTGGTGGAACCATTGCACAAAATGACGCCATCACCACCGGCCGTATAAAAGCGTGCAGAAATCACATCGGCTTGGGTGCCGGATGTTGCTTTGTAGGTGTATGACCCATCAAGGCCATTAACAGCCTCGGACGGCACGTAGCTTAAGCTAATGCTGCCGTTGACGGCTGTGATGCTGTTGCCGGAGGCATCTGTAAGCGTTGGTGCGTAGGTGGCGGTGGGGAAGGCGGTGTTGATCTGATAGGTCGTGGGATCGGGAAAATAGCCGGCCTCTTGAATCACATCGCCAAGCAGCGTCATGGCGACGCGCTCGTGGTTCTGCAACGCGGCGAGCGAGGTTTGTGACTGATAGGTGCGATTCATGTACCCGACAATCGTGAGCAACCCGCCGAGTAAAAAAGCGGCAATGGCGAGCGAGATCATGATTTCAATGAGCGTGAAGCCGCGTGCTTTGCTCGCGCTTGATTTTAAATGAAGTGGACTCATGGTTGCACGAAGACGACGTATTGAGGTGTGTTCATGCTAGCGGCGCCTCCAGAGCTCGTGCGTGTGGTGCCCACGGCAGCACTACGCGACTCTTCCCAGGTAATAACAATCTGACATTCGACTGGAGTTGTGGTTGTGCACGTGACGCTGGCACTGGCATTCGGTAACACAGAACTCAGCGCTGTACCCCACTGAAAAAAGTCATATTCCGCAAGCACTGTCGGTGAGCAAGCCGCCGGCGTGGTGGACGCTGTGGTGCAGACCGTGGGTGAGGTCAATGAGCCCACCGTGCCGAACGTGATCGTTGGTGTCGTACCGGTTTCAGCGACGGTGCAAGGTGAAGCCACGGTGCATGGGTTGGTGGGATTTGCGGTACCCCAATACACGCGATCGCCGTGCATGACGGCTGCAAGGCTTGATGCCTCAATCGCGGCGAGTGAGCGCAAGGACGAGACGCCCGTGTTTGAAAATGCCAAGGCCTCAAGTTTTGCAATACCTAAAAGGCCAATGGCGATGACGATGACTGACACGAGCACTTCGACGAGCGTAAAGCCTGCATCTGGCGCGTGTTGGCGGGCCGATCGATGGTGTGTCACGTGACTCATGTGCATGCTGGTGCCGCGGCCGATGAGCTGGCGTTGTAGGTGATCGTTGACATCTCACCCGCAATGGTGAGCACCAAGCAGCGAGTAAAGCGATTATTCTGTTGCTTATCCTTGAGCGTGTAGAGCACGCCACTCGCGGCAAGGCCACTGGCGTAGCCTTCGCGATTGAAGGTCACGGAGTACGCGGTATTGCTCGCGACAAAGGTGTCAGTACCAGTGAACGCGCCTTGCGCACGCAGCAGGTTACCGGCAGTGACGGTCGTTGCACTTGTGCCTGTGTAGACGATCCAGCCTGTGGTCCAAGGTGGTGCGCTCAGCGCGCCACTGCTGCAGGACGGTGTTGCGGCGGTTGGATTGGCGGACACGCAAACGGTGACGCTGGTGCCTTGCGTCACGGCGCTGGAGCGCGCGAATTCCAGATCGCCCAGAAGGCCGTTGATTTCGTTTGCGATGCGATTCGTGGTGGTCACGTACTGAAACAGCGGTACGGCGAGGCGCGTCAGTACGCCCACGATGGCGATCGTGATAATCAGCTGCATGAGGGTGAAGCCGCGGGCGTGGCGGCGCGCGTTCAGCTGGTGGGCTCGACCGTAGTGGTGGGGGCGCGACCTGATCATGAAGCTTTTTTAATCAATCCTTGAATCATATCAATAGTATAGACGCAATTGTTCCAGTAAACACGCTTCGCGCGTGAGTGGGCTCAATCCGGGCCGTGGGCATCGGTTCGATGCTTGAATTATTGCCTCCCAAGGCTATCCTGTATCGCACGCGCGTGCCGTGGACCCGTTCACGATCCTTAAAGCTCGTCGGATCGAATGGGTAGGCGCTTGAAGACGGCGGGCTTAGGGCGCCTTATGCGCGCACCTGAGTATGGTTAGCAGGAGATGCAAGACGATGGCTGAGATTGAAATTCATGCGGGACACGATCACGCCGGCGATCCACTTGGAGCGCGGGTTGGGTTGATGGTGGGACTTATTGGTATCGCACTGGCGGTGGCGACCATCGCGGCCCATCGCGAACACACGGCCGCCGTCATTCATCGCACTGAGGCGAACGATCAATGGGCCTATTTTCAGGCAAAAAAAATCCGCGAGCACGTGAGTGATGTGGGCGCCGCGCTTTTGCAGGCGCTATCGGTCGATCCGACGAAAACAGCTTCCGCGCAGAAAAAATTAGAGGCGGCGCGCGCGAAATATCTCCAAGATGCGCTGCAGATTCAAAGTGTTGCTAAAGAAAAAGATGCCGAATCTGCCCATGCCGAGGCACTCGCTTTGCGTTATGACCTAGGTGAGGGGTTTCTTGAACTGGGTCTGGTACTGACGTCGCTGTATTTTTTAGGCCGACAACGCTGGTTCCCGTTGGTGGGTGGCCTCGCGGCCTTACTGGGTGCGGGACTTGCCCTGACTGCGCTCCTGATTTAGCGGCTGTTTTGGCCAATTAAAGAGTTTTCTTGTGATGAATTCGTGCTGATGGCTTTCAGCTGTGACGCGAACGCCTATATACTAGGCGGCTGTTGCGCAGTTGCAAATTGGTAATTGTGGTAAGCAGTTGATTCACTTGTGGTTTCATCGTCTTTAGTTATACCCGCGCGAATGTGGCGGAACTGGTAGACGCGCTGGATTTAGGTTCCAGTGGGGCAACCCGTGAGGGTTCGAGTCCCTCCTTTCGCACTAAAGGACAGTTTGATGATGGTTTCAGTTGAGTCCACCGGCGCCCTTGAGCGGCGCTTAGAGGTGTCGGTCCCGGCCGACGAAGTTGAACGAGCGATCACGGCGCGACTGCGCTCGGTGGGGCGCACGGCACGCTTGAAGGGCTTTCGCCCGGGCAAGGCGCCGCCGGCGGTGATCGAGCGCCAGTTTGGGGCGCAAGTCCGTAATGAAGTCATTAATGAGATCATTCAAAACTCCCTAGGGAGTGCGCTTGCCGAGCAGGGGCTTTCGCCCGTGGGCAGCCCGCGGGTGGAAATCAATGGTATCGGTGCGGGCGTTGATTTGAAGTTCGCTGCGATCTTCGAGGTCTATCCGACTATTGGAATCAAAGGGCTGGACGCGATCGAGATCACGGTTCCTCAGGCTGAGGTGGGTGAGGCCGATGTCGATGCCATGATCGAGAACCTGCGGCAGCAGCGACCCGTTTACACGCCGGCCACCGAGCCTGCCGTGTCTGGGGATCGTGTGACGGTGGATTTTGTGGGTCGCGTCGATGGGGTGGCTTTCGAGGGTGGCACGGGTAACGGCATTACCCTCGTGCTCGGCTCTGGCCGGATGTTGCCGGATTTTGAGGCCGGTTTGATCGGCGTCAGTACCGGGCAGACCAAAGAGGTCCCTGTGAGTTTTCCAGCCGAGTATGGCAAGGCGGAACTTGCGGGTAAAACAGCTGATTTTTCGATGGTTGTTAAGAGTGTTGAGCACAGCGAGTTGCCAGCGCTTGATGCAACATTTTGCGAGGCCTTTGGCGTCACCGACGGTGGCGTTGAGGAATTGCGACGCGAAGTGACTGAGAACATGCGCCGTGAGCTGAAAGAAGCAATCCGTAACCGGACGAAGACGCAGCTGCTTGATCAGCTGTATGCAGCGAATTCGCTGGAGTTGCCCCAAGCGGCCATCGAATCCCAAATCCGAGCGCTGCAAATCGATTGGCTGCGCCGTATCGGTGCTAAGCCCCAAGATTTGAAAGAAGCGCCGCCCCGTGAGCCGTTTGAAGAGGCAGCGAAGCGTCGTGTCACCTTGGGCCTATTGATGAGCGCCGTGTTGCGTGAGGCAGGTATCACGCTTGATGAGGCGCGCCTTGAAGAGCGAATTGAGCTTGCTGCTATGGGTTATGGTGACCCTGAAGAAGCTGTGCGTCAGATACGGGGTAACGATGAGGCGCGGACGCAGATTGAGGCAGGTGTGCTTGAGGATCAGGCCGTGGACTGGCTAGCAGGACGCGTCAAGACGATCGAGCAGGCGTCTACATTCAAAGAGATCATGAATTTTGGCGCCTAAGGGGCGAAGCCATTGCGGGAGCGCACGATGATGGAAACTGCTTTAAACCTGGTCCCGATGGTGGTCGAGCAAACCTCGCGCGGTGAGCGGGCGTACGATATTTATTCAAGGTTGTTGAAAGAACGCGTGGTGTTCATCGTGGGTCCGATTGAGGATCACATGGCGAACTTAGTGGTGGCGCAACTGCTCTTTTTGGAGTCGGAAAATCCCGAGAAGGACGTCGCGCTCTACATTAACTCCCCAGGTGGCATTGTTACCTCGGGACTCGCGATTTACGACACAATGCAATTTATTAAGCCGGATGTGACCACCATCTGTACGGGTCAAGCCGCCAGTATGGGAGCGGTGCTCCTGGCAGCGGGCGCTAAGGGCAAACGGTTTTGTCTGCCTCACTCGCGCGTGATGATTCACCAGCCGCTGGGTGGCTTTCAAGGACAGGCAACTGACATCGAAATTCATACGCGCGAGATTTTAGAAACGCGGGAACGGCTGAATCGGATCTTAGCGAAGCACACCGGTCAAACGATGGATCGCATCAAGCAAGACACCGATCGCGATAACTTTATGAGCGCGGAACAAGCTGTCAGCTTTGGGCTTGTAGACCATGTGCTCGAAAAGCGCGGCCAGCTGCCTGGCGATCTGAAGGCGCCGGACAAAAAATCTTAAGTTTATCAACAATTTAATCGCGTAAAAGGCGCGCTACGTCATAGCGCACATTTTGCGGGGTCTGCCGAAATCGTGCTATACAGAGCACCTGTTAGCGGTGCGCGAAGGCGCACCCCCACAACAACTGGTCGAATGGTGAGCGTAGCGCATGACTGATGAATCCCGCGGCAAGAGTGAAGAAGGCAAACTGCTCTATTGCTCGTTTTGCGGCAAAAGCCAACACGAGGTGCGTAAGCTTATTGCCGGACCCTCGGTGTTTGTTTGCGATGAGTGCGTCGAGCTTTGCAATGACATCATTCGTGAAGAGCTTGAAGAAAAAGCCGAGCGTACGCGTGAAAAGCTGCCGAAGCCTCAGGAAATCAAGAAAGTTCTCGACGAGTACGTGATTGGTCAGGAGCGTGCAAAGAAGGTGCTCGCTGTTGCGGTCTACAATCACTACAAGCGCTTGCAGTCACGGCAAACGCCGACCGGTGAGCGACGGACGCCGGCGCGCGATGAAGTGGAGCTTGCCAAGAGCAACATCCTGCTGATTGGCCCGACGGGATCTGGCAAAACGCTGCTTGCTGAAACACTGGCGCGACTGCTGAACGTGCCCTTCACGATTGCCGATGCCACCACGCTGACCGAGGCCGGTTACGTGGGTGAGGATGTTGAGAACATTATCCAGAAGCTATTGCAAAAATGTGATTATGACGTTGAAAAAGCGCAAACCGGTATCGTGTATATCGACGAGATCGACAAGATTTCGCGCAAGAGCGACAACCCCTCTATAACGCGCGATGTCTCCGGTGAGGGCGTGCAGCAAGCCTTGCTGAAGCTCATTGAAGGCACAATTGCGTCCGTGCCACCGCAAGGTGGACGTAAGCACCCGCAACAGGAATTCTTGCAGGTTGATACCGGCAATATTCTTTTCATCTGTGGCGGTGCATTCGCTGGACTTGAAAAGATTATTCAAAATCGGACCACCAAGAGCGGTATCGGGTTTACGAGTGAAGTCAAAGCGCCGGCTGATCAACATCGCGCGCCTGATGTTTATCATGAGGTAGAGCCCGAGGACCTGATTAAGTTTGGTTTGATTCCAGAGTTCGTTGGTCGTTTGCCTGTGGTGGCGACACTGGAAGAGCTCGATGAAGACGCATTGATTTCCATTCTCATGGAGCCGCGTAACGCGCTGACGAAGCAGTACCGTAAGCTCTTTGATATGGAAGGCGTTGAACTTGATTTTCTGGAACCTGCTTTGCGGGCGGTGGCCAAGAAAGCAATGCAGCGCAAGACGGGTGCCCGTGGGCTTCGGACCATTCTTGAGAATGTGCTGCTTGATACGATGTATGACCTGCCAAACTTGAAGAATGTCAGCAAGGTGGTGGTGGACGAGGCGGTGATCGGCGGCGATACCCGTCCGTATATTGTCTATCGCAGCGAAGAGCCGCGACTTGACGTGTTGGAAGAGCGGCGTACGGGCTCCGACTGAGCGTTGTGATCTAGCGACACCGCAAGGCTATGCAAGGCCCAGCCTACCGGCTGGGCTTTTTTTTGGGTGGGCCTCGGCTCGCTTTACCCCCTTAGCCCTCCTTGAGTCCCGTTAAATCGACCCCATTACGATATGATAAGCCCGTGATAGCCCAGCCGTCGGGGGGGTCATGACATGCATTGGCCGATTTGAATACAACAGGACACTACCGTGACAGAACAAGCCGTCACCACGCTCGAAGCTGCGCCGCCCATGCCGGTGTTGCCGCTACGCGATGTCGTGGTCTATCCACACATGGTGATTCCACTGTTTGTTGGGCGTGAGAAAAGTATTCAGGCGCTTGATCATGTGATGCGCACCGATAAGCAGATTCTATTGGTCGCCCAAAAGGCGGCAGACGTCGATGATCCAAAAGCCGATGACTTGTACCGCATTGGTACCGTCGCGACGGTGTTGCAGTTGCTGAAACTCCCGGATGGCACCGTCAAGGTGTTGGTCGAAGGATCAAGCCGGGCACAGATTGAGCGTCTTGAGGCGGGTGATTTTTTCTCGGCGCACATTTCGCCCCTCACCGATATAGACACCTACGAAGAGAGGGAGATTGACGTGCTGACGCGCGCCATTATTTCCCAATTTGAACAATACGTAAAAATGAACAAGAAGGTACCTCCCGAGGTACTGACGTCGCTCGCTGGCATCGATCATCCAGGGCGCTTGGCTGACACGGTGGCAGCTCACATGGCGCTGAAGCTCGTCGAAAAGCAAAAAGTGCTTGAAATTGCTGATATTCGCCAGCGTCTTGAGCATGTCCTTGCGCAAATTGAGGGCGAGATGGAGGTGCTGCAGATTGAAAAACGTATCCGCGGCCGCGTCAAGCAGCAGATGGAGAAAAGTCAGCGCGAGTATTACCTCAATGAGCAGATGAAGGCGATTCAGCGTGAGTTGGGCGATATGGAAGATGCGCCCAACGAGATGAGCGAGATGGAAAAGCGCATCAAAACAGCTGGCATGCCGAAAGAGGCGCGAGAGAAAGCATTTGCTGAGTTTAACAAGCTCAAACTGATGTCGCCGATGAGCGCTGAAGCGACCGTCGTGCGTAATTATATAGACTGGCTCGTTAAGGTGCCGTGGAAGAAACGTACAAAGGTACGTACTGACATCACGGATGCCCAGCGTGTCCTTGATGAGGATCACTACGGGCTTGATAAGGTCAAGGAACGTATTGTCGAGTTTCTGGCAGTGCAGACACGCGTGCAGACCCTCAAAGGTCCGATCTTGTGTTTGGTTGGACCACCGGGTGTGGGTAAGACGTCGCTTGGCCAATCGATCGCAAAGGCGACCAATCGCAAGTTTGTGCGCATGAGTTTGGGTGGTGTGCGCGATGAGGCTGAGATTCGAGGCCATCGCCGCACTTACATCGGCTCCATGCCTGGCAAGATCATTCAGAATATGGCGCGCACCGGTACGCGCAACCCGCTTTTCTTACTCGATGAAATCGACAAGATGTCGACTGACTTTCGCGGTGACCCATCGTCTGCGCTCCTCGAAGTATTGGATCCGGAGCAAAATGGTGCATTTAGCGATCATTACCTAGAAGTCGACTTTGACTTGTCCGAGGTGATGTTTGTCTGTACGGCCAATACGCTGAACATTCCTGCGCCTTTGCTCGATCGCATGGAAGTGATCCGATTGGCGGGTTACACGGAAGATGAAAAAATGAACATTGGCAGGCGCTACTTAGTGCCGAAGCAGGCTCGCGCCAATGGACTGAAAGAGGGTGAATTGACGGTTAAGGACAGTGCGCTGACCGACATCGTGCGTCACTACACCCGCGAAGCCGGCGTGCGTAACTTTGAGCGTGAAGTATCTAAAATTTGTCGCAAGTCGGTGAAGCAGTTGTTATTGACGCCGGCTGATGCACCGCTTGTCGTTGACGAGAAAAATATCGATCAGTACTTGGGCGTGCGGCGGTTCCGTTACGGTAAGGCCGAAGAGTCCAATCGGATCGGTCAAGTCACTGGACTTGCCTGGACAGAAGTGGGCGGTGAGTTGCTGACGATCGAATCGGCAGTTGTCCCAGGTAAGGGCAAGTTGCAGTACACCGGGCAGTTAGGGGAAGTGATGCAGGAGTCGATTCAAGCCGCCATGACGGTGGTGCGCTCTCGTCAGTCGCTCCTCGGGCTGGAGCCTGACTTTCATCAAAAGAATGACGTCCACGTGCATGTGCCTGAAGGCGCGACCCCAAAAGATGGGCCTAGTGCAGGTATCGGCATGGCGACCGCCTTGGTGTCTGCACTGACGCGGATTCCGGTGCGGGCGGATGTGGCCATGACAGGTGAGATTACCCTGCGTGGCGAGGTCCTACCGATTGGCGGTCTCAAGGAGAAGTTGCTCGCTGCCCATCGCGGTGGGATTCGCGTGGTATTGATTCCGTCCGATAACGTTAAGGATCTGGTTGAGATTCCGGACAACATCAAGGACAAACTCGAAATCAAGTCTGTGAAATGGATTGATGAGGTGCTCGAACTCGCATTGGAGCGCAGTCCCTTGGTGCAGGGCGTGGTTGAGCGGGAGGCAGATGGTGCGCCAAGCGCGCCTGTCGCCGTCACGCCGCCCCGGCCGCCGCGCCGGTCGCGTAAAAGCGGATCAGCGCCAGCGCATTAAGGGGCGTGCGGGCAGTCGAGGGGCGCCATGAGGCGCCATTTGGAGACTATTTGCTTGTTAGAGTGTCATCAGTTCTTTTCCAACAGGCGAAGATCACGTAAACTGTTCGGCTCTACCAGGGGGAGCCCAGTGACGGGGGGTAACGCCAGTTAGACCGAGTAGAGGGTGCTTAGCTCAGTTGGTAGAGCGTCGCCTTTACACGGCGAAGGTCGGGGGTTCGAGACCCTCAGCACCTACCAGATCATGCGATTCGGGCATGCATGTCATGCACGGTCGACGGTTTGTTCAGGTTCGATGTGGAGTGGTAGTTCAGCTGGTTAGAATACCGGCCTGTCACGCCGGGGGTCGCGGGTTCGAGTCCCGTCCACTCCGCCAGTCATTCGATGACGGTCACCCATCATGTGATGGGATCTTGACGTCCGACGGCCGCGCTGACCACGCGGCCGTTTTTATATCGGGAAGTGACGCACATGCTGCAGTGGATTAACGATCGCTTTAAAAAAATAGGCTGGATTTTGATTGCACCGATGGCCTTGTCTTTTGCTGTATGGGGCGTGCACGGTATCGTCGATTTCAGTTCCAAACGCGATCAGGGACTGCGAGTTAATGGCGAGGATGTGAATCCGGAGCGGGTCCGACGCGCCTATCAGCAGGAGCTCGTGGAGATCAATCGCCGTTATCCAGATGATGTGCCGGCCGCGGTCCGCGCTAGCACTCAAAAGCAAATTGTCGATGAGTTCGTGAATACCAAGCTCATTGAGCAAAAAACGAAACAGCTGAATTACACGGTCACTGATGCCGACGTCATCGATTCAGTAAAATCCTATCAAGGCTTCCAGGTCGCTGGTGAGTTCAACAAGAGCGCTTATGAGATCGCGCTGCGCTCGCAGGGCTACACGCCGGAGAGGTTTGAGGCTGAGCAGCGTGATTTGCTCAAGGCACGTGCGTTGGAAGGTGGCTTGATGGTGTCGTCGTTTGCGCTACCACAGGAATTGGCAGAAGCGGCGGCGTTACGCGGTGAGACGCGTGAGCTCAGTTACGTCACGATTCCACTGACTCGCTTTATCGCGCTCGCCAAACCGGATCAGGCGAAAATAGAGAGTTACTACGAAGCCCACAAGGCGCTTTATAAAACTCCTGAGAGCGTGCACCTTGCGTACGTTGCACTCAAGGTCGATGACATTGCGCGCGAAGTGGCTGTGGACGAGGCTGGCTTACGCGGCTACTTCGACTCAGTCAAAGAGCGATTTTTAGAGCCTGAAAAGCGCCATGCTCGCCACATATTGATCCAAACGGGTAGTGATGACGCGGCAGCCCACAAGAAAGCCGACGAGGTCTATGCCCTTGCAACGAAACCAGGTGCTGATTTTGCGGCGCTCGCGCGCCAGTACTCGCAAGACGCCGGCTCTAAAGCCGCGGGTGGCGATTTGGGGTGGGCCGAAAAAAGCTTTTTCGTAGGCGCGTTTGCTGACGCTGTTTTTGGTATGCACGTCGGGGAGATTAAAGGCCCAATCAAGACACCCTTTGGCTGGCACGTGGTGCAGCTTGAAGAAATTGCGCCGGGCAAGAGCAAAACCTTCGATCAGGTGCGCGCGGAAATCGAACCGGAGTACCGTAAGACCGAGGCGGAGCGTCGATTCGGTGAACGGCAAGAGCAGCTCGAGCAGCTTGCCTTTGAGCAAAATGGTAGTTTAGAGCCGATCGTAAAAGCGATGAGTCTCAAGGTCGAGGAGATTGCCGAGTTTAAAAAAGGCGCGCACGACAATGCATTGTCAGGTAACCAAAAGCTTGAGCAGGCGGTGTTTAGTGCCGACGTGTTGGGCGGGCAAAATAGCAAGGCCATTGAGCTGACGTCCGGGGTCGTGGTGGTCGTCCGTGCCACTGACCACAAATTGCCGCAGCAGGAGCCCCTTGATGCGGTGCGGGCGGCCGTGGAAGCAGGGGCGCGCGACTTAGAGGCACGTGCAGCATTAAGCACCATGGCGACCAAGGTCGTGGATGCGCGCCAAAGTGGCCTGTCGTGGGATGCAGCCCTAAAGCCGGTCGGTGTTATTGTGCCCGCAACTGCACAGGCGGCGGATAAAAAGCCACTCGCTGCCGATGCGCTAATCCTGCAAGCGCCAAAATTCGTGGCACGTCACGAACCCTCGATACCCCCTGAGTTAAGTCGTGCGGTGTTCCAATCCACTGCACCGAAGACTGGATCTGCCGTGTACGGACAGGCAACCCTCGGAAATGGTAATGTGGTCGTCTATGCAATTACGGTAGTGAAGCCCGGTGAGTTCAATCCCGCTTCCGTCGACAGCGAGACGCGTCAAACATCGCGTACCGTTGCGATGGCCGAGCTACAAGCATATCTTGCGTTACTCCGTGCGCGCTCGGAAGTGCATTTTAATCCACGTATTTTTGAATAAACCGCTGCGGGTATCTCTATGTCAAATGCTCCTGCCATGAACTCGCGGATTGTGCTCGCAAGCCGCCCCGTCGGCGCGCCGACGCTTGAAAATTTTCGGCTCGAGTCGGACTCGCGTCCGGTGGTGAAGCCGGGAGAAGTGCTGCTGCGTACGTTGTACTTATCGCTCGATCCTTATATGCGCGGTCGGATGAGTGATTCGGCGTCCTACGCGGAGCCGGTTGCCATCGGGGGCACCATGGTCGGTGCCACCGTTTGCGTGATCGAGGAGAGCCAGCATCCGGGATTTTTGGTGGGTGAGCGCGTACTCGCGTACACGGGTTGGCAGGTGTATGCCGTGAGTGACGGCTCGGGTTTAACGCGTTTATCGCTGACAGATGAGCACTTGCCGCGCGCCTTGGGTGTGCTTGGTATGCCCGGATTCACAGCCTTCGTGGGCTTGATGGATTTAGGCGAGCCTAAAGCGGGCGAGACGGTAGTAGTGGCCGCGGCCACCGGTGCGGTGGGTAGCGTTGTAGGACAGCTCGCTAAGTTGCAGGGCTGTCGGGTCGTTGGCGTCGCTGGCGGGGCTGCGAAGTGCGCCTATGCAGTTAAAGAGTTAGGGTTTGATGCGTGCCTGGATCATCACGATCCAGAGCTTGCAAAGGCGCTCGCCGCAGCCTGCCCTAAGGGCATTGACGTCTATTTTGAAAACGTGGCTGGTGTCGTACTGGACGCGGTGGTCCCATTGTTGAATGTGGGCGGGCGCGTGCCAGTCTGCGGATTAATCGCGTACTACAACATGACATCATTGGGCACAGGTCCGGATTTGCGTCCGGCGCTGTTGCGCGCGATTCTCGTCAAGCGCCTGAAGGTGCAGGGGTTCATTATTTTTGATCACTACGAGCGTCGCCACGCAGCCTTCCAGGCGCACATGGCGGCCTTGTTACAGGGTAACCGCATCCACTATCGAGAGGACGTTGTGGCGGGTCTGGACGCCGCGCCGGGTGCCTTTATTGGTCTGTTGAGTGGCGCGAATTTCGGCAAGCTCGTGGTTCAGGTCAGCGCGCCTTAATATTCAAAAGAGCGCCTTTACCTTACGTCTCATCGCTACCCGCGAAACTCATGCCCACGCTGCTGTAACCGCCGTCCACATACAGCACTTCGCCAGTGATCCCCGCAGCGAGGTCGGAGCACAAGAATGCGGCGGCGTTGCCAACATCGTCTTGGGTGACATTGCGCCGTAGCGGATTGCTTGATGCGACATGTCCGAGCATTTTGCGAAAACCTGGAATCCCAGCAGCAGCCAGCGTCTTAATCGGGCCTGCCGAAATGGCGTTGACGCGGGTGCCTGTGGGCCCTAAGTCGGCGGCAAGAAACCGCACACTGGCCTCTAAGCTTGCCTTGGCGACGCCCATCACGTTGTAGCTCGGGATGGACTTCACAGCGCCTAAATAAGTCAACGTCAAGATAGCGCCTTGACGGCCCTGCATGAGTGGCTGCGCAGCACGGGCAATCGCGGTCAAGCTATAGCTTGAAATATCATGCGCGACTCGAAAGGCTTCCCGGCTGGTGGCTGCCGTATAACCGCCCGTCAAAGCTTCGCGCGGCGCAAAAGCCACGGAGTGCACCAAAATATCAAGCGAGTCCCACTGTGTGCCTAGGGCGCTAAACGTCTGGGCGATGGACTCATCACTCGAGACGTCCATGTCATACACGAGCGTTGAGTCGACCTTGGCTGCTAATTCGGTTACTCGCTCGCGGAAGCGCTCGCCCACGTAGGTGACGGCAATATCAGCGCCCTCGCGTCGCATGGCCTCACAAATGCCAAAGGCGATGGATCGATCACTGGCAAGACCCGCAATAAGCGCCCGTTTTCCCGTTAAAAATCCCATGATGTATCCTCAGCCGCCGACGTCCCGTTCGGGACCCATGTACAACAGCAGAGTTTGCCCTGCTTGCAAACTGCTGCGATGGAGTTTGTTCCAAGTTTTGAGCTCGGTAATGCTCACTTTAAACCGCTTTGCTACGCTGTGCAGAGTGTCGCCGTGATGCACGGCATAATGCACCACGCGTGGCGCCGCCGCGGTGGTCGCCGCGGTTGTGACTGTTGCTGGACGGGCTGACGTGTTTTTGGCTGTGCGCGGCAGGATCGCGCCGCTTGGGGTAGTCGGTCGTTCAACGGTTAGATGGTGACCAGCGGTCAGGTGTGCTTTGCTACTGAGGCCGTTTAAACGCTCGAGGTCCTTTAATGTCATGCCTTGGTGTTTAGCGATCGAGGCGAGCGTATCGCCATGACGTACCACGTAGCTATGCTTGTGGGCGCTATGAGCAGGTAACTCACCTTCTATGACCAGCCCCGCGCGCAGCGGCGCGATCGTGGTCGTGGGTAGTATCAGGTCGTCGCCCGGGCGCACGTCGCTCGCAATCACGCTGTTTAGTGCCCGTATGGTTGGTACTGTAATGTGATGCGTGCGAGCAACGCTGTCTAGGTGATCGCCCGCGCGGGCCGTGTAATGCAGCATTGGCATACGCATTTCTGGTGTGAGTTCAGTGACTGCTTGCGCAAACTCTGCTGCTGACGCGTACGGTACGAGCAGGTGATGTGGTCCGTCCGGGTCCGTCGCCCAGCGGTTGAAGGCTGGGTTTAACGCGTGTAACTCAGGCTCAGAGATGCCAAGAATGGAAGCGGCCACGCGCAGATCAATGGGCGTTCCGACCTCTACCTGTGCGAAGTAGGGCTTGTTATCAATGCTGGTAAATTCAAGACCGAACCGGTCAGGTTTATCGACAATGCGGGCAAGCGCTAGTAGTTTTGGCACATAGGCTTTGGTTTCGGCAGGCAGACTGAGGTGCCAAAAATCAGTGGGTAACCCTAGCGCTTTGTTTTTGTCGATCGCACGCTGCACAGCGAGTTCGCCGCAGTTGTAGGCAGCGATTGCTTTGAGCCAATCACCGTCAAACATCATGTGTAGTTCCGATAAGTAATCGAGCGCTGCGCGCGTGGAGTCGACGACATCACGCCGGCCGTCTTGCCACCAGTTCACGCGTACCTGATAACGACTTGCCGTTGGCGCGATGAACTGCCAAAGGCCTGCTGCACGGGCACGCGAGTATGCGTACGGGTTATACGAGCTTTCGACAATCGGTAGCATCGACAGCTCAAGTGGCATGTTGCGTGCTTCAAGTTCCCGCACCACGTAATACAAGTAGCGGTCGGCACGACCAAAAGTGCGATCGAGGTAGTCAGGCATTGCGCTGAAATAGCGCACTTGTTGATCAATCAGCGGGTTTTCAACATCGGGAAGTGAGTAACCCAAACGGATGCGATCAAAGAGATTGCCAAGCTCCGCCATGCGCGTGTAATCCGGTGGAACCGGTAGCGACACGAGGCTCTCGGCACTGTTGTCGGCATCCATGGCGTAACTGCCAGGATTACTGCGGCCAATCGCTTTGCTATCTGCGCGGTGCGCAGAGGTCGTGGGCTGGCTTGGCACCATCGGCCAGTCATGCGTGTAAGTGCTTTCGCCACGGGGAGGTGTTTGCGTGCAGCCGGCAGCAATCAGTAGCAGCGTCAGGGCGGCAAGCAGGGCTCCTGCGCGCAATCGGTGGATACGGAGTGCCATCAGGCGCGGTACTCGTTTTTCCACAAACGTAAGGCGGCGAAAGCGGCGACGTCTGTCAACAATGGAGATCCCGCATGTGACACAAGCGTGCGCCGAACAGACGCTTCGCGGCTGCGGAAAAATGGGTTGATCTCGCGCTCTAACCCTATGTGCGTCGGGATCGTCGGCAATCCGTGGGCGCGCTGTTCAATGACCTTCTCGCGGTACTGCTGCAAGCGACGATTATCGGGCTCAGCAACGGCGGCGAAATCTAAATTTGCGGCCGTGTACTCGTGCGCGCAATACACCTGCGTCTCGTTGGGTAAGGCCGCGAGTAGGTCTAAAGAGTGAAGCATTTGTGCTGGCGTTCCTTCAAACAGTCGACCACAACCGCCGCTAAAGAGCGTATCGCCACAAAAGACGGCCCCATGACCAAGGTAGCCGATGTGCCCTGCGGTGTGGCCCGGCACGTGAATGACCGTAAAGGACAGCCCAAGTTCCGGAATCTGCACGTGCTCACCACCGCTAAGCCCGATTGTGCGCCCCGGAATGTCCTCCGCGGCAGGACCCCAGACCGGTACCGGGAAGCGTTGGGTCAGCGGTAGCACGCCACCCACATGGTCGCCGTGATGATGCGTAACAAAAATACCGCGTAGGGTGAGCTGGTCTTGGGCAAGTTTTGCAAGAATCGGGGTCGCATCGCCGGGGTCTACGGCCACGACGTCGCGCGCATGCGCGCCCGTACCGTGGATCAACCACAGATAATTGTCTGCAAAAGCGGGTACCCGCGTCACCTTCAACACAGGCTCGGCTGTCGGGGCAAAAGTCGATTGCATCAGCGACGTGTCCCCTTGATCTGTTGCGAACGTCACAGTGGTGCTAGGTGGGGTGGCCTGTCGGCGGCCACGCACGCCCCCATAGCGGCATTCAGGGGCCGTATTTAACCCCTAAGTCATTCGGATTGCTAGTGTTTTTAGCATCGAGCGGCGAATTCGTGGCAGCTATTCGGCTCGGCGTGGCGCACCGGTTGGAGGGGCTCTATGGGCGCGGCGTGCCTGTAGGTCCATGATCTTAGTGTCTGTAGTGCTCGCTTGCGCGTCGCTTGAACGCCGTGCCCAGACGATGTCATGAATCCCCAAGGGCGGCTGGTACTCCGCAACCGCGCGCCGCAAGATGTCCGTTGCCGCCCGGCAATCGAAACGTCGTATTGCGATCTGCAGCTCTTCCAGCAGGCTCTCTACGTCAGGCCAAGTCAGCGCATGCTCGACCGCTCGCAGGATCATCGGGTGCTGCGTGCCGGTGGCATTTTTGCCAATAAGGAGTTCCTCGAATAATTTTTCCGCGGGGCGTAGGCCCGTGAATTCGATTTTGATTTCACCGTGCGGCTCCTCAGTCGAGTGGCGACGGTATCCGTGCAGTTCAATCATCCGCGTTGCCAAGTCCACGATGCGGATCGGCTTGCCCATGTCGAGCACAAAAACGTCGCCGCCCTCAGCCATCGAGCCTGCCTGAATAACCAGCTGTGCAGCCTCAGGGATGGTCATAAAATATCGGGTCACGTCTGGGTGTGTGACAGTCACCGGCCCGCCGCGGCGAATTTGCTCGCGAAAGAGTGGTACGACGGACCCCGACGATTCCAACACATTACCAAAGCGCACCATGCAAAAGCGTGTGTGGGTTGTGCGTTGTTGCATGCCCTGCAAAACGACTTCAGCAAACCGCTTTGTAGCCCCCATGACGTTTGATGGGTTTACGGCTTTGTCGGTCGATATAAGAACAAAGGTTTCGATACGGCACTCCAGTGCGGCTTGTGCCGTGTGGAGTGTGCTAAGTACATTGTTCTGTATGCCCTCGATAATATTTTGTTCCACGATTGGCAAATGCTTATAGGCGGCCGCGTGATAGACGGTCTGCACATTGAAGGTTTGCAATATTTCTTTTACACGAAAGGTTTGATAGGCATTGCCTAGCAATGGCACAACGTCAACTTGCAGATGCTCACGGGCCACGATTTCCTGCAGTTCTCGATTGATGTTGTAAAGCGCAAGTTCCGAGATTTCGAACAGTAACAAGCGTATGGGACGCAAGCGTACGATTTGCCGGCACAGTTCTGAGCCGATGGATCCACCCGCACCCGTAATGAGTATCGTTTTAGCACGGATGCAGGCTTCGAATAGATGCTGATTGGGAGTCACTGGATCGCGACCGAGTAAAGCAGTGACATCAATATCTTGCACATCATCGATACGCGACACGCCCACAAGCAGATCGGCAATCGAGGGCATCGTTTGTACATGGATACCAAGCGATGAAACGCTTTGCAGGATCTCTCGGCGCCTTTGTTGATTCAGCACCGGCATGGCGAGTAGTAGCCGCTTTACGCGCGAGTCTGCGACCAGCGTGGGTAGTTGAGTGGAGTCGTATACAGGGACACCCGCAATAACCGAGCCCCAGAGGGCAGGGTTGTCGTCGACAAACGCGATCGGTGTGTGCTGCCGAGAAATCAACAGCGCACTCACAAGTTCCGCACCCGCTTGTCCAGCGCCATAGATGATCACGCGTGGCACGTCGATCGCATCAGCAAGTAATACCCAACGCCATCCTAAGCGGCTGGCGCCGATGTACACCAGCGTCAACGCGCCAAAGATGATCAATCCAGCAGATGAGGTACTGCCCAGGGCACCAAAGGCGCCCAGCAGCAGGAGTATCGCGACAGCGGCGAGTACACCACTGCCGATGCTGAGTCCGGCGCGGGGTCCCATGTAGCGCACGGCGGTGCGATACAGGCCAGTGCGCGCCAAAATCGGAACACTGACCAAGACGCTCACCAACAGGGTAAGGCGCTCGGCGCTGTCCAGAGCCGCATTCTTGCCACCAGCCAGCAGCAACGCGACGTGCATGACGATTGGCAGGGCAACGGTATCGATCAGGATTAATGTCCAGCGCTTGCGGTTTCGTGGAAGGCCAACAACGGTAGCGATGAGGCGATTGGCTTTGTTGGTCATGCGGCTTTTCATGGCTGTGTCTTAAACTTTGCTTGAAATCGCTCTAATACAATCCGAAATACTGTACACGCCGGACCCGTTACCCTCGTGCCGGTGGACGCAAGTGTTTTCCACGCAGCACGTTGCGTCTAGCCGCAAAAACCGGACTAACGGAAGTCAGTTTATCTCAAAAAGCATTCTTAAGGCTGGCCGGACTGGTGCCGCGGCGGTATGGTGTCTCCATGCCGCAGAACACGAGTCACCCTGTTGATGAACCTGTCGATGAAGGACAAGGTTTTGCTGTCCGAGGGGCGCCGCATGATGCGTTGGCCGCGTGGCTCGCCACGCCATTAGGACAGGCCTTGCTTGCCGCTGAGCGCGTGGCACTCGGCCAAAGCCTCGACACGGTATTTGGGCGCCAGTTCCTGCAGATAGGGAGTTGGGGCGGGAGCGACGATTTTTTGCCACTGGCGCGGACACCACGTCGCGCATTGATCGCAGAGCCCGGTGGCTTGGGTCATGTGGTAAGTCACGCGTCCTCGCTCGCCGTGCAAAGTCAGTCGGTGGATGCGGTGCTTCTACCGCATACGCTGGAGTTTGAGCCCGAACCCCAGATTGTGCTGCGCGAAGTGGAGCGTGTGCTGGTTGGTGAGGGCCATATCTTAATACTGGGCTTTGAGCCTTATTCGCCGTGGGCCTTGCGCCATCGGTTTGCGGCAACCGGCTGGCCGCCTGGGCATGTGCGCACGTTGTCACGTCGTCGGCTGCGTGACTGGTTAAAGTTACTTGGATTTGAGTTACAGCAGACACGGCGTTTCTTGCATACAGTTCCCCTGATAGCATGTGCGAATGGTCCGATTGCCGACGCATGCGAGCGTATCGGCGGGCAGATTGGTGGTCGATTTGCGAGTGTCTATCTTTTGAAAGCTAGAAAAAGAGTCTATAGCTTGACGCCCGTGAGGCCGAGGCGACGCTTGCCGCGAGCGCTGGTGGGCCCGTTGGCAAAACCTGTATGACTGCTGTCCAGATGTATACGGATGGCGCCTGCCGTGGTAACCCAGGTCCCGGAGGGTGGGGCGTCTTGTTGGTCGCCGGCGGCACTGAAAAAGAGCTGTGCGGGGGCGAGGCGCATACGACCAATAACCGAATGGAGTTGACCGCGGCGATCCGTGGTCTACAGGCCTTGAAGCGTGAGTGCGAGGTAGCGATTTACACCGACTCGCAGTACGTGCGCACCGGCATCATGGAATGGATGGCGCAGTGGAAGCGACGGGGTTGGAAGACGGCGGATCGCAAGCCCGTGAAGAATCAGGATTTGTGGGAACAGCTGGACGTACTAGTAGGCACCCATACGATTGAATGGCACTGGGTCAAGGGTCATGCTGGGCATCCGGGTAATGAACGCGCTGATGAGTTAGCCAATCGTGGTATTGACCAGCTCGAGTTGACCGACTGATCGGGAGTTAAGCGAACAAGACGTCTCGTGGAGCCCGAGGCCCCCCGCTGAGGCGGCAGATAAAATTCAGTGGTAGCAACGGAATACTTGCATGCGACAAATTATTCTTGATACGGAAACCACAGGACTCGAGCCTGCGCAGGGCCATCGAATCATTGAGATTGGTTGCGTTGAGTTGGTGAATCGCCGCCCGACCGGGCGTACCTTTCAGCGTTATCTGAATCCTGAGCGGGCGATTGACCCAGGCGCTGAGGCGGTGCATGGCCTCAGCGCTGCCTTCTTAAAAGACCACCCCACGTTCGCGCTGGTGGTTGATGAATTTATTGAATTCATAGCCGGCGCTGAGCTCCTGATTCATAACGCGCCGTTTGACACCGCTTTTTTGGATCATGAATTTGGTCGACTACCGCCGCCGCAGCGCTTGCTGACTGATCTGTGTAGTATTCAAGATACGTTGGTGCTCGCGCGCCAAATGCATCCTGGGCAGCGCAATAGCTTGGATGCGTTGTGCAAGCGTTACGGGATTGACAGCCTGCAACGGGATTTGCATGGTGCGTTACTTGATGCGCGTCTGCTCGCCGATGTGTACTTGGCCATGACCGGAGGCCAAGGAGCGCTGACCCTGACTGCTGGGAATGAAGACGTACTGCGCCAAAAATCAAACGCAAGAAAGCGTACTGGCACCGTGAGTATTCCTGTGATTCGAGCCACCGCCGCTGAGCTCGCCGCCCACGAGCACGTGCTCGATCTCATCACTGTGGCATCCAAAGGTGTGTGCCTATTTCGTGACCCGATCGATGGCACCAATGTCCCATGATCAGTTACTGTGCTGCCCTTGCAAATCGTCATCACGCTTTTAAGTTACATGTTCTAGGTATCTAATGAACAAAGCATACTTGAGTCTTAGAAACTGTAAGGTCGCCGTCATCGGACTCGGCTACGTCGGTTTGCCGCTTGCGGTTGAGTTTGGCAAACATTTCGAGACCATAGGCTTTGATGTAAAGCCGGAGCGAATTGCGGCGCTCAGTCGTGGACGCGATGCCACTTTGGAAGTGAGCAAAGAGGAACTCAAAAGTGCCAACCGGCTGACGTTCACAGCGCGCGCGGGATCCTTGCGCGAAGCGATGGCGTTCATTGTGACGGTACCCACCCCTATCGACGAATACAAACGACCTGATCTGACGCCGCTGATCAAGGCAAGCGAAACTGTTGGTCAGGCGTTGCGGCGGGGTGCTGTGGTGGTGTTTGAATCGACTGTATACCCGGGTTGCACTGAGGAAGTGTGTGTGCCGATTCTCGAACGCGAGTCGGGTCTGAAGTTTAATCGTGATTTTTTTGTAGGGTACAGTCCGGAACGCATCAATCCTGGCGACAAGCAGCACCGATTAACCGCGATTAAAAAAATTACCTCTGGTTCAAACGCAGCCACGCTCGATTTTGTTGACGCTTTGTATCGCAGCATCATCACCGCCGGTACGCACCGCGCCTCGAGTATCCGTGTCGCTGAAGCCGCCAAGGTGATTGAAAATACCCAGCGTGACGTGAACATCGCACTGATTAACGAACTTGCTTTGATTTTTAACCGTTTGAATATCGATACGGAAGAGGTGTTGGCGGCAGCCGGATCGAAGTGGAATTTCTTACCATTTCGTCCAGGGCTTGTGGGTGGACATTGTATCGGAGTGGATCCTTATTACCTGACCCACAAGGCCCAGGAGACCGGCTATCACCCCGAGATGATTCTTGCGGGACGGCGTATCAATGACAACATGGGTCTTTATGTTGCCAGTGAGATTTTGCGGCTTATCACGGGTAAGAAAATTCACGTGAAGGGTGCGCGCGTGCTGGTAATGGGGCTTACCTTTAAGGAAAATTGCCCTGATTTGCGCAATTCAAAAGTGGTGGACGTCATTCGAGAACTCGAGAAATATGGCGCAAAAGTCGACGTGTGCGACCCGTGGGCTGATTCATCTGCCGCACGCCATGAATACGGCATACGATTGCTGAAAACACCAAAACCGCAGCACTATGACGCCGTTGTGATGGCGGTAGCGCATGATGAATTTCGTCGATTAGGTATCCGTGCCGTACGCCGCTTCGCAAAACCAAAGCACGTTCTTTACGACATCAAATATTTGTTTCAACGTGCCGATGTAGATGGCCGGTTGTAGCGTATGAAGATTTTGGTCACGGGCGCGGCGGGTTTTATCGGCTCGCATACGGCGCAGCGGTTATTGGACCGCGGTGATTCGGTTGTTGGTCTTGATAATCTCAACGACTATTACGATGTGAATTTGAAGCGAGCACGCCTCGCTCGATTGACGACGGCGGCGGCCTTTCGATTTGAGCAGGTGGACCTTGCTGATCGGCAGGCGATACCGGCTTTGTTCGTGCGCGAGAAGTTTGATCGTGTTGTGCATCTCGGTGCCCAAGCGGGCGTGCGTTACTCGCTGGAAAACCCGCTTGCGTATGTCGACTCCAACGTGATTGGTACTACCAATATACTTGAAGGGTGTAGGCACACCAAGGTCGCGCATTTGGTATATGCGTCGACCAGTTCCGTGTACGGCGCCAATACAAAAATGCCGTTTTCAGTGCATGACAGTGCCGAGCATCCGCTATCGTTTTACGCGGCGACCAAAAAAGCAACCGAGTTAATGGCGCATACGTATTCGAGCTTGTATGGTCTGCCGACCACGGGTCTACGCTTTTTTACTGTCTATGGCCCGTGGGGCCGCCCTGACATGGCGCTTTTTTTGTTTGCCAAGAACATTTTGGCGGGGCTACCGATCGATGTGTTTAATCATGGTCGTCACCAGCGCGACTTTACCTATGTAGACGATATCGTCAGCGGGATTGTGGCGGCTCTTGACCACACGGCAACGGCGAATCCCGCTTGGAATGGCGCAATGCCAGATCCGGCCACGAGCCTCGCCCCTTACCGCTTATACAATATAGGCAACAGCCGCCCTGTCGAACTGATGCGCTATATCGAGGTGCTCGAGGGGTGTTTGGGTAAGACCGCGATTATTAATTATCTGCCACTGCAAGTCGGCGACGTGCCAGCGACATGGGCGGACGTCACGGATCTGCAGCGCGATGTGGGTTACGCGCCCGCGACCCCCGTCGAAGTGGGCGTGGAGCGATTTGTGCGCTGGTACCGTGACTATTATTAACTAGTGTCAGGCGTGGCCTAGTGAGGTTGCGCCGGCCACGAGGGCGCGTGAGAAGTTGCCCACATCGGTTGACATCCTGCGACAATGGCGCTGCTTTGGAGGGCTTGTCAGTGGCGCTACACACGAAATTACCGTTTGGCTCTAAGGCGCTGATGGCGCGCTTAAATTCGCACGCTGAGCGCCTCAGTCAGGCACGTCCGCGCGCGCTGTACGACGGTAGCGCAAGTCGCTATGACGCGTTGTCCTTCGTGGTGGGTGCGACCGATGAGTCACAGTTGCTACTGGACTGTTCGCGCCAGCGACTGGATGCGCCGGCGCTTCAGGATTTGTTTTGTCTTGCGCACGAAGCGGAGCTGCCGGCAGCGATTCATCGGCTGGTATCGGGCGATGAGGTGAACGCAACCGAGCAGCGTGCGGCCTTGCATATGGCGCTACGCGACCCTACGCAGACGCCGCTAGTGGTCAACGGCAGTGATGTGCGGCCCTTGGTGGCAACGGAGCGCACGCGGCTACGTGCTTACGTGCAGGGAGTCGTGTCAGGTGCCATTGGAGGCGCCACAGGTGCGGCGTTTCGTGATGTGATTCAGATCGGTATTGGTGGCTCTGATCTGGGAGTCGTCATGGCGCTACAAGCGCTCAAAGGCTGCGCGCAGTCGGGTGTACGCGTGCACTGCGTGTCGAATGTGGATGCCGCGCAATTGACCGATCTGCTTAAGGTATTAAATCCAGCCACGACTTTGGTGTTGGTGTGCTCGAAGACCTTTACGACTCAAGAAACACTCAGTAATGCGCGTCTGGCGCGTGCTTGGCTTAGCGGTGCTCTCGGAGAGGCGGCAGTGCCTCACCATGTGGCGGCAGTTTCCGTCAACCAAGCCGCTATGAATGCGTTTGGGGTGGGTCTTGCGGCACGCTTTGCGATGTGGGATTGGGTTGGAGGGCGCTACTCGCTCTGGTCGGCGATTGGATTGGGGCTTGAACTTGCTATTGGGTCTGCTCACTTCGAGCAATTGCTCGCCGGAGCTCACGCGATGGATGTGCATTTTCAAAGTGCACCCTTGCATCAGAATGCGCCGGTGATTATGGGTCTTATGAGTGTTTGGAACCGCAATTTTTTGGGCTGCGCGGCGCATGCGGTGCTGCCGTATACCGATCGGCTGAATCGGTTTCCGGCATACCTACAGCAGTTGATCATGGAGTCTAACGGCAAAATGACCCGTACCCACGGACTGCCGGTGGAGTGGGATACCGAGGCGGTGTTATTTGGTGAGCCCGGTTCCAACGCGCAGCATTCATTTTTCCAAATGCTGCATCAAGGAACGGCCGCAGTGTCGCTCGATTTTTTGTTGCCCGCGGTTTCGCCTGTCGACGCTCAAGCGCCGCAGCAATTAGCGATTGCTCATTGTTTGGCCCAGGCCGAGGCGTTTGCGCTCGGTTTTGAGTTAGCTGATGTGCGGTTGAGGCTCAGCGAGCAGGGGCTGTCAAGCGCTTTGGTGGAAAAGTTGGCACCACACAAGGTGCATCCGGGGCATCGCCCGAGTACCATCATCGCGTTTCGTGAGCTCAGTCCCCACACGCTCGGGATGCTGATCGCGCTGTATGAGCACGCTACCTTTGTTAAGAGTGTGTTGTGGGATATCAACCCCTTTGATCAATGGGGTGTGGAACTCGGCAAGCAACTTGCAGACAGCTTAGCGCCCGTGGTGCGTGGTGAGCGGCGCTTAGACCCGGATAGTGGTCTACAGCAGCTCATCGATCGACTATCAACGTGGGATGGTAATGGATGATGTGGGCTTTAGTGATGCATCGATATGCTTTTTGGAGTGTTGGTTTGCGCAGTGTGCTTATCGGCGCGAGTCTGTTGGTTGGCACGATGTCTGTCAGTCGCGCTGATCCATTGCCTTTTTTGCCACCGGGCGATGCGAGACTTCGGCATATTGTTGAAATCGAGGCAGATGACGAGGACGTGCCACTAGCGACCACATGGCCCTTGCCGACACGGGACTTAGTGCGGGACGAGCGTCCCATTCTGTATTCGAGCTTGCAGCCGGGCACGGGCGCCGATGCCGGTTGGTTTGTGTCGGTGGCAAAGTCGCCAGACTCCATTCGGACCTTTGACGACACGCCACGCGAACAGGCGCAGGCGGGCGTCGCTGCCGGCTGGACAGCGGGGGACTATGCGGGTGGTGTCATTAAAATTAGTTATGCCGCGAAGCCAGTGGATGGAATGCATTTTCGTTTTGATGACAGCTACGTGGCTTGGCGTTACGGCAATTGGTGGGTGAGTTTGGGTCAGCAGCAGCGTTGGTGGGGTCCCGGCTGGGATGCTTCGCTCATCTTGTCCAACAATGCGCGTCCAATGCCCGCCATTGCGTTGGATCGTGCAAGCGCCGAACCATTCAAGACACCGTGGTTAAGTTGGCTTGGCCCGTGGCGGCTGACCACCTTCATGGGTCTTGAGAACAAAGAGGGTCCCGAGTGGCCGCATCCTTTGGTCTGGGGCGCCCGCGCAACGGCCCGACCTTTGCGTGATTTAGAAGTGGGCGTGTCCACGACCGAGCAGTGGTGCCGCGTGCATGTCTGTGGACTGCATACGTTTGCGGATGTGCTGCTTGGTAAAAACAATGCAGGCGTGAACATATCAACATCAAAGCAGCCTGGTAACGGCGAGCTTGGTTGGGATTTTCGCTGGCACCTGTGGTCCTTGCCGGCCGCCGTGTATTACCAGGTCAATGGGGAGACGGCGGACGGCAAAACGCCATTATTGCCTCGCCCGCGGCAAACGACGAACCTGCTCGGCGTTGAATTTTGGTCACCGGATAAAGGGTCTGGCGGTTGGCGAGGTTTTGTTGAGTTTGCGGATACCACCTGCGGTGCGTTGAGCACCGCGAGTAGCGATCAGCCGAATCCCGGTTGCGCGTACACCAATAACGTGGTGCCGTGGGGTTACTACTACCGAGGGCGAGTGCTCGGCGACTCTATTCAGGGAGATAGCCGCCTGCTCACTGTCGGCGCGCTACTCCTCGGTGAGCAGGATCGGGTGTGGGATCTGCGCGTGCGCAAGGGAAGCTTAAACCGCTACGGTGAAAATCCGCTTAACACCTTGGCTCAGGTGCCATCCAAGCTGTGGAATTTCGATGCGAAGTTAAACGGCCACTGGTTGGGCATGAATTATGCGGCCGGTGTTGGCGTTGATCGCCAGACACCGCGTGGTCTGCCCACGGTCACAACGCCGCGGGCTTTTTTGTCAGTGAGCGCGCCATGGCACTGAGGCGTCGTGCCAGTGGCGTGTGGCGCGTCGCGCGTTGGATGGGTCCTCAAAAAGCCTCCCGCTGACCCTAGTCGGTGGAGTTTTTGGTCTGAATCGTTAAATCGCCTTGAGGACTCAGCAGTTACGGTTTAGAATGTTCGGCTCTAAACAGAGTTAAAGTTCAAGTTCCTGAGGGTTTCGGAAAAATGCCACTCGATAGCACTGCCAAGGCAGGAATCGTCGCGAAATTTGCTCGCGGCAAAGGGGACACGGGGTCACCCGAAGTCCAGATTGCGCTCCTTTCGGAGCGTATCAACGGTCTCGGCGAGCACTTCGGTGCACACAAAGGTGACCACTCGTCACGTCGCGGACTCCTGAAGATGGTCAACCAGCGCCGCAAGCTGCTTGATTACCTCAAAATCCACTCGCCAGAGCGCTACGCTAAGATCCTTGTCGATCTGAGTCTGCGCCGCTAATCGCGCGCAACGACCACGGCCCGCCTTGTTGGTGGGCCGTTTGGTTTTCAAGCAAAGGAATTTCAATGTCGCACCATACCCAGTCTTTTCAGTACGGACCCAACGTTTTCACGCTCGAAACCGGCGAGATGGCTCGACAGGCCGATGCCGCAGTGCTTGTGAGCGTGGATGGCACTGTTGTGCTTGTCACCGCTGTCGGCGCTAAAAGCGCAGTCCCCGGCCGTGACTTCTTTCCGCTGACGGTCAACTATCAGGAGAAAACCTACGCTGCTGGGCGCATCCCAGGCGGATTTTTCAAGCGTGAGGGTCGCCCGAGCGAAAAAGAGACATTGACCTCGCGTTTGATCGATCGCCCGATTCGGCCGTTGTTCCCAGAGGGCTTCAATCACGACGTGCAGGTTGTGGCGACCGTATTGAGCTTAAATCCGGAAGTGGACTCCGACATCCCCGCGCTGATTGGTGCATCCGCGGCACTCGCCCTGTCGGGGTTGCCTTTCATGGGGCCGATAGGGGCTGCGAAGGTTGGTTATGCCAACGGCACCTATGTGCTGAACCCATCGGCCACCGATTTGAAGACCTCAGAGCTTGAGCTGGTCGTTGCTGGCACCAAGGACGGCGTACTGATGGTCGAGTCCGAGGCATCGGGCCTGTCCGAGGAAATCATGCTCGGCGCGGTCAGTTTTGGTCATGACGCGATGCAGACGGCGATCAATGCGATCAACGCCTTGGCTGCCGCCGCCGCGAAGCCAAAATGGAAGTGGCAGGCACCTGATGTGGATGTCGCGCTTGAGGAAGCAATTAAAGCGCTTGCCAGCACCGGTCTTAACGATGCGTACAGCTTGGTTGTCAAGCAAGAGCGTCGTGATCGCATTGCCGGTATCAAAGAGTTCGTTATGAAGGAGCTCGCCAGTGGCGAGTCGCCGAAGTTTGCAGCAGACGCGGTCAAAAAGACCTTTGGCGATCTTGAGTACCGCATCGTGCGTGATCGCATTTTGTCGGGCGCGCCACGTATCGATGGACGCGATCACAAAACAGTTCGACCGATTACCGTCAAGGTTGGGGTGTTACCGCGCACCCACGGCTCGGCACTCTTTACGCGTGGTGAGACGCAGGCTTTGGTGGTAACCACCTTGGGTACCGGCCGCGACGCGCAGATGATTGATGCACTCGAGGGTGAGCGTAAAGAGCCATTCATGCTGCATTACAACTTCCCTCCGTTCTCGGTGGGTGAGACGGGCATGATTGGTTCGCCGAAGCGGCGCGAAATTGGCCATGGCAACCTGGCTAAGCGCGGCGTGAAAGCCGTCATGCCGAGTATCGAAAAGTTTCCTTACGTCTTGCGTGTGGTGTCCGAAGTGCTGGAGTCGAATGGCTCAAGCTCGATGGCCTCCGTGTGTGGATCCTCGCTCGCATTGATGGACGCCGGTGTGCCCTTGAAGGCGCCTGTGGCTGGTGTGGCGATGGGTCTGGTCAAGGAGGGTGAGCGGTTCCAAGTGCTGACCGACATTCTTGGCGATGAAGATCACCTTGGCGACATGGATTTCAAGGTGGCCGGCACCAGCGCGGGCATTACGGCTCTGCAGATGGACATCAAGATCACCTCGATTACCAGTGAGATCATGAAAGTTGCTCTGGCGCAGGCGCGCGAAGGCCGCTTGCACATTTTAGAGAAGATGAACGCCGTGCTTGCCGAGCCGCGCGCGGCGATGTCCGAGTGGGCGCCGACAATTACGACGATTAAGATTGATCCTGAGAAGATTCGTGACGTCATCGGCAAGGGTGGTGCAGTCATCCGCGCGATCACCGAAGAGACCGGCACACAGATTGACATTGATAATGACGGTACCATCAAGATTGCGAGCGTAAACGGTGCGAAGGCCCGTGAAGCGCAACGGCGAATTGAGCTGATTACGGCGGATGTGGAAGTCGGTCAGGTCTATGAAGGTAAAGTGGCGCGCTTGATGGACTTTGGTGCCTTCGTGACGATTCTGCCGGGTCGTGACGGGCTGGTACATATCTCGCAAATCTCGAATGACCGCGTTGAACGCGTGGCCGATGTGCTGAACGAAGGCGACGTTGTGAAGGTCAAGGTGCTCGAGGTGGATCGCCAGGGTCGTGTGCGCCTGTCGATGAAGGACGTTTGAGTCCACTGAGATGAGACTGGGGCGGGCCGAGGCGGCTTGCCACAAAACGGGGACTTTAGTCCCCGTTTTGCGTTTTGAAGTCATCCATAACACCGCGTGATCGATTGGGTCACACAGCACAGTGTTTTTATATTAGGCCAGTAGCCTTAACTTTATGGCTCTTTGGATTCGTCGGGTGCATGTGGGGCCGGTTTGCCGCCTAGGCCGCTCATGGACTTAAAAAACGTGTCCTGCATTTCGCGCCAGCGCTGAAAATTTTCTTGAGCCAGCGTGGTCATGGCCGTCATCGGGTCCATGCCCACCATCGAGCGTACCCGATCACGCAGTTGCGATTGCTGCGCCGTGAACAGCTTTAAGCTCTGCTCTAGGTAGTCACCCACCAAGCCTTGCATGCTGCCGCCATAGGCGCGAATGATCTGCGACAGAAAATCCTGACTCATGAGCGGGTCGCCCACGTGCTCTTGCTCCGCGATGACCTGCATCAGAATGCTGTGGGTGATGTCCTCGTCGGTCTTCTTGTCGATGACCAAGAACTCCGTCTTGTCCATGACGAGTTGTCTGATATCGGCAAGCGTGATGTAACGGCTTTCAACGGTGTCGTACAGACGCCGGTTCGGATATTTTTTGATGATGCGGGGCTCGCTCACAGGCTCGTTCCTTGCTGCATCGCACCTAAATAGTGCGCACTCAATCTAACCTTGGCGCCGCAGCATGGCAAGGGCCAATATGAATTATAAATCAGGTAATAAAATTTCTTTATCATATTGAATTTTAAAAATATTCCAGTTCTGGAGTGCCCAAGCGAGCTGTAAGGCGACGGGCGCAGCGTGCAGCATTTGAGGTGGTTCATGGCCGAGAGCTGCCAGAATGTGGCTTAACAGCTTGGGAGCATCGGCGCGATTCGCGGGTAGCGCACGCCGCGATTTAGCGAGTTTTGCGCCGGTCGGGTCTACGACCAGCGGCAGGTGCATATAGGCGGGGCTTGCGTGCCCCAGTGCTTCTTGTAGGAGGCGCTGGCGCGGCGTGTTATCCAATAAATCGGCGCCACGCACCACATCGCTAATTCCTTGTGCAGCATCATCCACCACAACTGCCAGTTGATAAGCGTAAAACCCATCACGGCGGCGCAGTAAGAAATCGCCAACTGATGGCGGCATCTCGCAGCGCTGTACTCCGCGCAGTCGATCGGTATAGGTGAGTGTGCCATCGTGCTGAGTATCAAAGCGGATGGCGTGAGGCCCGTCTGAGCGCCGTGGGCCGGCGCGGCAGTGCCCGGGATAGCGAGGCTCTGGCGTGGCACCTTTGGCGAGGTCGCGCCGTGTGCACGAGCACGGATACACCCGCCCCTTACTGCGCAAGAGGTCGAGTGCCGCCGCATAGGCCTCGGTCCGCTCGTGCTGAAACCACACGGCGCCGTCCCACTGAAGTCCAAAGGACTCAAGTGTGTGCAGGATGCGGTCTGCGGCGCCTGGAACTTCGCGGGGGCGGTCGCAGTTCTCGATACGCACCAGCCACTCGCCACGGCGCGACTTTGCGTCCAGATAACTGCCAACGGCCGTTGTTAGCGAGCCGACATGCAAGTCGCCCGTGGGAGAGGGCGCAAAGCGCCCTCGCACGCGGTGGTTCGGCTCCGTCTCAGCGGAAGCGATCGTCTCGGTCACCGTACTGTTTTTCGCGGCGCTCACGGCGTTCCTGCGCCTCAATGGACAGGGTCGCAACGGGCCTCGCCTCTAGGCGTTTGATACCAATTTCTTCGCCTGTCTCAAGGCAATAGCCGTAGCTCCCGTCCTCGATACGTCCGAGCGCCTCGTCAATCTTGCGTATCAGTTTCCGTTCGCGGTCACGCGTCCGCAGTTCCAGACTGAATTCGGATTCAAGCGTTGCTCGATCGTTTGGATCCGGGGGGTTTGCCGCTTCATCCTTCATATGCGTCACGGTGCGGTCGACCTCTTCCATCAAATCGCGTTTCCACGTCGACAGAATCAGCCGGAAATGCTCCAGCTGCAGCTTGCTCATGTACAGCTCACCCTTTTTCACAACGTAGGGCTTGACGTCGCGGGGTCCCGACAATAGCGCCAACGAGCGATCGCGGCCATCGGCATCGCGCACTGGCGACAGCGCGGGGCGTGGTCGCACCGGAATGGGCGGTGGCGCCTTACCAGTCGAGGTCACGATGACTTGTTTCCCGGATGCGGTGCGAATGGGAACCAGTTTTGCGGGCGCGGGCTTGGCAGCCGGGGTTTTGCTGATAGCGACAGCCTTGCTTTGGGCGATCGCTGGCGCTTTGGCGGCCACCGGTTTGGTGGCAACCGGTTTGGTGGCAACCGGTTTGGTGGCAACCGGTTTCGGCGCAGGCTTTGCTGCCGGCTTTACCGCTTTGGGAGCAGCTTTAACAGGCTTGCTTACGACTTTGCTCGCAGCTTTGGCAGGAGGCGCTGTTTTCTTCGCAGCAGGCTTAGCCGGTTTCGCGGTGACTTTAGACAGGGGTTTGACCTTCGACGGTGATTTGCGTTTGGCTGCGGCGACGGTCGCCGACTTGCCGCTGCTCTTGCTGGCCGTCGTTTTCGCGACGGGTTTTTTGGGCTTTACAGGCTTCTTTGCGGCCATCTAATGCTCCATCCGATGTGTAACTGGTTCGGCGCCTGCCCCGTGACGATGACGCCTAACCCGCGTAGTTCTGGACTCTGTGGTTTTGATCCTATCTTAAACTGCACTCGATTCTACCGCGCTCGTCACAGGGTTGCTGCTCTGTTCCGGTAAGGACTATTCGCTATGGTAAATGAACTGGCGTTGCTGCTTGCCATTTGGCCTCGCGATGCTCGACCACGACGCTAGTGTAGACGCCGCCCCGAACATTAAAGATGCCTGTGAGCCGCATAAAACGCGGCTGCGTTGCAGCAACCAGCGTATTTAATATCTCGTTAGTGACGGCTTCATGAAACGCGCCGCGATCACGGAAGGACCAGATGTAGAGCTTAAGGCCTTTTAGCTCGACGCAGGTGGCGCCTGGAACGTACTCAAGCACGAGTTCTGCGAAGTCAGGTTGACCCGTTTTTGGGCACAAACAGCTGAATTCCGGCATTCTGATGCGGATGGTGTAATCACGTTCCGGGTTGGGGTTCGGGAAAGTGTCGAGGTGTGTTTGCGGGCGGCTTGGGGCTGCGGGCGCGACATCGTTGGCAGACATGATTTTCGTTCCCCGGGCGGGTCGTGTTCGAAGGCCGCGTACTCTACACTAGGTAAGCGACCGGCACTACGTGCACGTTAGACTCCCCCAAGGGGCGGTCGCGTGCGGGCAACTTAACTCTTGAGGTTTCAGGCGAGCACATGCGTTTATCTAAGCTAAAGTTGGCAGGATTTAAGTCGTTTGTTGACCCGACCACGGTGCAATTTCCGTCCAATCTCATTGGTGTCGTGGGTCCCAATGGCTGCGGCAAGTCCAATATCATCGATGCAGTGCGCTGGGTGATGGGTGAGATCTCCGCCAAGCATTTGCGTGGCAACGACATGACCGACGTGATCTTTAATGGTGCTACCGGACGTAAGCCCGTCGGTAACGCGTCGGTTGAAATGGTTTTTGATAATTCGGACGGTACGCTCGCGGGTCCCTATGCCGCATACGCTGAGGTGTCGCTCAAGCGACAAGTATCGCGTGACGGGCAGTCGACGTATTTCATCAACGGCTCGAAGTGCCGTCGCAAGGACATCACACAGCTTTTTTTAGGCACCGGTTTAGGTACTCGTAGCTACGCCATTATTGAGCAGGGCATGATCTCGCGGCTCATTGAAGCGAAGCCAGACGATTTGCGTGCGTTTCTTGAAGAAGCGGCCGGCATCTCCAAATACAAAGAACGTCGTCGCGAGACCGAGAATCGAATTTCGCATACGCGCGAGAACCTCGATCGATTGAATGACCTGCGCGAGGAGTTGGATAAACAGATTCGTCATCTGCAGCGTCAAGCTGCAACGGCGAAGCGCTACCAGACTCTGAAAGAGGAAGAGCGCAAGCTGCACGCCGAGCTGCTTGCATTGAAGTTAGGTGAGCTTGAGCGCGAGTCGGCACAACGCGGCACATTGGCGCGTGAGCGTGAAATTGCACTGGAAGCTGCGATCGCGGGTCTACGTGCCGCCGAAAGTGCGATCGAAAAGGGTCGTGAGCGCCATACGCGTGAAACTGAAGCTCTCAATGCTGTACAGGCTCGGTATTATCAAGCTGGCGCGGAGACCGCGCGCTGTGAGCAGGCAATTCAACATGCGCGTGAACTCCGAGCGCGTCAGCGCACGGATCTCGCCGATGCTGATGGCGGCTACGCGCAGGCCTCGAGTTTGTACGCTCGCGACGAGGCTGACCGTGCAGCGCACGCAGAGCAACTCGCAGAGCTTGAGCCCGCGTTGGCTGTGGCGCAGTCCCACGAAACGGCTGCGCGTGATCAGTTGAGTGTTGCCGAACAGGCTATGCAAGTCTGGCAGCAGCGCTGGGAAGTCTTCACCAAAGGTGCAAATGAGTCTGGCCAAAAAGCAATGGTTGAGCGTGCTCGCATTGAGCAACTCGATGGACGCTTGCGCCGTAGTCTAATCCAGCAGGAGCGATTAGAAAAAGAGAGCGCCGAACTTAAGTCGCTCGACGCCAGTAGCGATATCGCAGTCCTTATCGCGAGTGAGCAGGCAGCCGCTACACAGGGCGAGCAGGCGCGCGGCAGTCTCAGCGTCCTGTTGGCAAACCTGCAGCAGGCCCGTGAGCGTGAGCGCGCGTTGCAAGGAGAGCTTGATAGGGCGCGTGCTGAGTTATCGCGTGCACGTGGTAGCCAAGTATCGCTTGAAGCGTTACAGCAGGCAGCTCTTGGGCAAGTGAAGGGCAAGGTGGTGGATTGGCTCGAGGGCCATGCGCTCGCCAAGCGTCCGCGACTCGCGCAGCAGCTGAAAGTTGCTAAGGGCTGGTCACGTGCCGTTGAGACGGTGCTTGGCAGTTATCTTGAGGCAGTGTGTGTTGATGGCCTTGACGCGGTCGCCGCCTTGGTTGGCGATTTAACCGTGGGCCAAGTCACGTTTGTTGGTGCCGAGGCAGGTGTGAGTACCGACCGACCTGCAACTGAGCTGATCGCAAAAGTGAGTGGTCCAGCGGCGATTGAGTCATGGTTGCGCGGGGTGTATGCGGTGGACAACCTGCAGGAAGCACTCGTGCGACGTGCAACCCTCGCGCCGGGTGAGTCAGTTATTACGCGTGATGGTGTTTGGTTGGGTCACGACTGGCTGCGAGTGAGCCGTGATCAGGATGCTCATGCTGGTGTCATTGAGCGTGAGGTCGAGCTCACCGCGGCGCGCGATCAGGTCATCGCGGCGCAAGCGATGCTTGTGACGCTCGAGCAGGCGCTGAGCGAAGCGCGCGAGCAGGTGGGCGAGTTTGAACGCACTCGTGAAAGCACTCAAGAAAACGTCAATCGGCTACATAGCAGGCATGTGGAGCTTAAAGGGCAGCTGGCAGCGGCGCAATCACGTAGTGCACAGTCAGGCGAGCGCTTGACACGCTTGACGGCAGAGTTGGTGGAGGTTGAGCTCGAAATTAAGACAGCTGATGGGGAGACGCGCATTGCGCGTCAGGAACTTGAGGCTGCCTTAGAGTTGATGCAGACTCATGAATCGCGCCGGCCGGAGTTTGAACTTGAGCGTGAGCGGCTACGTGACGCGTTACAGCGGGCGCGTACGGATGCGCAGAGCGCGCAACGGGCATTGCAGGAGGTCGCGATCGGTTGCGAGGCGCGCCGATCGTCGCTTGCCTCACTTGCGACCGGTCTTGCGCGCTTGAAAGCGCAGCTCGATCAGTTCAGCGCACGACGTGCTGATTTGGAACTTCAGCTGCAGGCCGGTGAGGAGCCACTCGCGCAGCAACAACGAGAACTTGATGCGTTACTTGCGAAACGTCTGGACAGTGAGCACGAGTTGGCGGGTGCGCGGGCGAGTGTTGAGTCCGCTGAGGCTGACTTTAGAGCGCTAGATGAGGCGCGGATCACGGCCGAAGGCGTGGTGGAGTCGGCTCGCCAAGCTACGAATGCTGCAGCCTTGGCCGCGCAAGAGACGCGCGTGCGCAGGGAGTCATTGCAGGAACAGTTCGCGGCAACGCGCTTTGAGTTCGATGCCGTGGTCGGGGGCCTTGCTGAGGGTGCAACTGCGCAGGTCTGGGAAACACATCTTGCTGAGGTCACGGGCAAGATTGAGCGTCTGGGGCCCGTGAATCTCGCCGCGATTGATGAGTTCAAGGAGCAGACGGAGCGCAAAGAGTACTTGGATCGGCAGTTCAATGACTTAAATGAGGCGTTAAATACGCTTGAGCAAGCGATTCGAAAGATTGATCGCGAGACTCGCGAGCGCTTCCAAGACACCTTCGATAAAGTGAACCAGGGTCTGCAAGCTAAGTTCCCGAAACTCTTTGGTGGTGGAAGCGCGTATCTTGAATTAACGGGTGATGATGTGCTTGCGGCGGGTGTGACGGTCATGGCGCGACCGCCGGGTAAGCGTAATTCCACCATCAGCCAGTTGTCGGGTGGTGAGAAGGCATTAACCGCGGTGGCACTGGTGTTTTCAATTTTTGAACTCAACCCTGCGCCATTTTGCTTATTAGACGAGGTCGATGCGCCGCTTGACGATCATAATGTGGGTCGATTCTGCGATATTGTCCGAGAGATGTCCGAGCAGGTGCAGTTCGTGTTCATTACGCATAACAAAAACACCATGGAACTTGCGCGGCAATTGGTTGGCGTGACCATGAATGAGCCTGGGGTATCGCGGCTTGTTTCGGTAGATGTGGATGAGGCGCTGCGTATGGCGGCGGCGGGGTAGCTTACGTGGATATCACTCAGTTACGACTAATTTTGGGGGCCGTTGGGGGCGCATTTATCATTGGCTTGTGGTGGTGGGAGCGCCGACGCGGCACGCTTGCGAGTGATGATCCAAGTATTCGGCCAGTGGAGCGGATCCATGAGCGTACCGAGCGGATCCATGAGCGCATACATGAAAGGCAGGAGCCCCGCTTTGATGCGCGCGAGACGAGTTATAGCGATACTGATCCGGAGGCGCCTGAGGCAGCGGCACCGGTGTCGGTGATGCGAGCCGCCTTGGCGGAGCGGCCTATTCCATCGGCTGATCCGCCACTCGTAACGATTAATGATTTGCCGGATGATTTATCAGAGGTTGTGCTCGCGACTCCGCAGCGGACGACGGAGGTGCCGAGCGTGGCAGAGCCTGACCCATCGGCCTCGCCGTGGGTAGCGTCAGCCGATCTGCGTGCGCGGGAGCGGGTCGTTAGGCACGTAGAGCGCAGCGAGCCGCCGCAGGCGCCATCGGCGCCACCGATACCCGCGTTTATTGCGGCGAACCCCGATGATGAGTCAGCGCCGACTTACCACGCCGATGGGCTGCCGGTGCCACCGGCGCTTGTGATGCCCGCCGTAGCCGATGTGCAGTTGGCTGATGCCCCGCTTGAGCAGGCGGTGGTCACCGAGGAGGTGGTTGCTGCGCCGGTGGCAGCCGCTCCAGCGGCAAGAGCCGAGGTCTCGCCGCGGCAGCAGCGCATTGTTTCTATTCGACTGATGGCGCGTGAGCGCGGCCGTATCGAGGGGAGTACCTTGCGGGCCGGATTGGAGCGCGAGGGGATACAGTTTGGGCGTTATGCGATTTTTCATCGCCAATTTGAGGACGCTGGGACACTTTATAGCGTGGCCAGTTTGGTAGAGCCGGGTACCTTCGACCTTGCCACGATGGATGCAATATCAGTGCCTGGAGTGACGTTTTTTGCTGTGTTTCCCGGGCCGTTGCCTGCGCCGCAGTGTTTTGATGATTTGATGGCGACTGCGCGGCGTCTGGCAGACCGCCTGGGAGGGGTCTTATATGATGACGCCGGCATGCGGCTAACCGGCCAGCGGGTGCTGGGACTGCGTGAGGAGCTTGTACATTTCGAGCGGCTCGCGGCCTTAAGTCGTCAGCGGCCGCGTGTCTGACGTACGCTGGCCATGGTCAAGCCTAGTGAACGGCTCGCACAGTTACGGGGTCTGCTGGCCCGCTACGATCATCGCTACTACGTGCTCAATGACCCAGAGGTGCCGGATGCGGAATACGACCGCCTATTTACTGAACTAAAAACCCTCGAACAGGCGCATCCTGCGCTTGTGTCGCCTGAGTCGCCAACCCAGCGAGTCAGTGGCGCGCCCTTAAAAGAGTTCGGTGAAATCGAGCATCAGTTGCCTATGCTGTCGCTCGACAACGCGTTTTCGGCCGACGAGGTTCAGGCCTTTGATCGGCGCGTGCGTGAACGGCTCGGGCGCGAGACGCCGATCACTTACTCCTGCGAGCCGAAGCTCGATGGGTTAGCGGTCAGTCTGTGCTATGAGCACGGGATATTGGTGCATGGCGCCACGCGTGGGGATGGCGCGCGCGGTGAGGATGTCACCTTAAATCTGCGCACTATTGCCAGTGTTCCTTTGAACCTCGTGGGTGAGGGTTACCCGCGTGTACTTGAGGTACGCGGCGAGGTGTTTATGTCGCACGATGGCTTCGCGCGTATGAACCGAGAGGCGCTTGCTCGCAATGAGAAAACTTTCGTTAATCCACGCAATGCCGCGGCAGGCAGTTTGCGACAGCTCGACTCAAGAGTGACCGCATCGCGCCCGCTGGAAATATATTTTTACGGACTTGGAATGACTGAAGGCGGGCACTTACCTGACAGCCACAGCCAGATACTCAGCTGTCTACGCACTTGGGGGCTGCGTGTGAGTCCATTGACCCAAGTGGCGACCGATGTCGCAGGCTTGCTGGCTTACTACGGGTATATCCGTGAGCAGCGTGCTACCTTGCCTTACGACATTGATGGCGTTGTCTACAAAGTCGACGCGCTGGTAGAGCAACGTGCACTGGGATTTGTCGCACGTGCGCCGCGTTGGGCGATTGCCCACAAATTTCCAGCCGAAGAGGAAATCACTACGGTACGCGACATTGAATGGCAGGTAGGCCGTACTGGTGCGTTGACTCCGGTCGCACGCCTGACGCCTGTCTTCGTCGGCGGCGTTACTGTTAGTAACGCAACGCTGCATAACGTTGATGAATTGCAACGCAAGGATGTGCGCATTGGTGATAGTGTTTTTATACGACGTGCCGGTGATGTCATACCCGAAGTTGTGCGGGTCATAACCGAGCGCCGACCGCACGCTACACAGCCTGTGACGCTCCCTGTATGTTGCCCAGTGTGCGGTTCAACCGTCGCACGCGTAATGGACGAAGCCGTTATACGCTGCACGGGTGGGACGAATTGTCCTGCCCAACGAAAAGAAGCAATCAGGCATTTTTCTGCACGTCGAGCGTTGGATATTGAGGGTCTGGGCGACAAAATAATCGAGCACCTTGTCGATGCTGGTTTGGTTGCAACCCCTGCAGATCTTTATGGACTGGGAGTCGAGGCTCTAGAATCACTTGAGCGAATGGGCCGAAAAAGTGCCCTTAATCTTGTGGGTGCAATAGACGCAAGCAAGAAAACCACCTTAGCAAAATTTTTATTTGCGCTTGGAATGCCAAATGTTGGTGAAGCCACAGCATTAGCGCTTGCTGAGCATTTTGCGAGCATGGAGGCGTTGCAAATAGCAACCCTCGATGAAATCATGGCCGTACAAGACGTAGGTCCCATCGTTGCTGCTGCAGTGCGCAGTTTTTTAGATAATAAAATTAATCAAAAGATCATTTCCGATTTGCGCGCGCAAGGAGTGCATTGGCCTGATGTAGTCAAGAAGCAGTCAGGTTTTCAGCCTCTTGCTGGAAAGATCTTAGTCATTACCGGCACATTACCTACGTTGAGCCGTATGGAAGCTGAGGAGATGATACGAGCGGCAGGTGGAAAGGTTAGTGGTTCAGTGACAAAAAAGACGAGTTATTTACTTGCGGGGAGTGATGGTGGGTCTAAGTT